>Ga0182021_10010731_pt1 | contig 10866 bp, 9 predicted proteins | sample 612E3MmetaG_FD_120493 | JGI IMG/M metagenome (GOLD analysis project Ga0182021, IMG submission 120493) | Permafrost microbial communities from Stordalen Mire, Sweden - 612E3M metaG (Illumina Assembly) | ecosystem: Environmental > Terrestrial > Soil > Wetlands > Permafrost | place: Sweden...
CCTCCTGGCTCTCCCCGATCGGAGTGGCCCAGAAGGCGCGGCCGTTTGCCGATGAGCGGTGGTGGCCCTTGCTGCTGTTGGTTGCGGTCACGCTGCTCCTGGTCGTCGCGGCCACCGCCCTGACCGTCCGGCGCGACCTCGGCGCAGGGCTCGTACCGGCACGGCCGGGCCCGCCGTCGGCGGCGCCCTGGCTCGGGAAGCCGCTGGGTCTGGCCTTCCGGCTGCAGCGGGGATCGCTGCTCGGATGGGGCGCCGGCGTCCTGGTTATCGGCGCCGCCTATGGATGGATCGGACCCACCATCGACACCTTCATCGGCGATAACAAGGCCATCGCCGAGATGTTTTCCGCAGGCGGAGGAGGGAGTCTGACGGATTCGTACTTCGCTGCCTCCTTCCGACTGATGGCGCTCATCGCCACGGGTTTCGCCATCGGGTCCGCCATGCGGGTGCGGACCGAGGAATCGTCCATGCGCGCCGACCTGGTTCTGGCGACGCCCGTCTCGCGGTGGCGGTTCGCGGCGAGTCACCTCGCAGTGGCTTGCGTGGGCAGCGTCATCCTGCTCGCCGTCGCCGGTCTGGCCACTGGCCTCACCTACGGCCTCGTAGGCGGCGGAATGCAAAGCGTTCCGCGCCTGTTCGTGGCCGCGCTCGTCTATGCGCCGGCCATGTGGATCATGGTCGGGCTGGTCATCGCACTCGACGGACTGGCACCGCGCCTGGTCGGCGTGTCGTGGGCGATCCTTGTGGCCTGCGTCGTCGAGGGATTCCTCGGCGCGGTCCTCGGCCTCCCGCGCTGGCTCTCGGACCTCTCGCCATTCGAGCGCGTGCCCCAACTGCCTGCTGCGAGCCTGACCCTCCTGCCGCTGGTCGCAATGTCGGCGGTCGCGGCCGGCCTCACGCTCATCGGGCTGGCCGGACTACGGCGTCGCGATATCGCCCGGATCTGACCGACGGGCGGTTGGCAACCGACAGGCGGTTGGCAACCGACACCATCCAGACCGCTGTTGTCGCTTGCATTACGATCGATAAAGAGACATCATCGGGCAACTCTAATCGCTTGGAATGCAATCGACAAATGACTGGCTTGCACCTCTCCTACCAGGAAACGCCTCGCCTTGGCGAGCTATTGGCTGAGTGGGATGCCCACGTGGCGGCAGAGGGGCCAATCGTGCAGCACCGCTGGACCAACATCGCCCTATGGCCGGCGGCGAGGAGCGCGACTGTTGCCGGGAGCACAGGGATCGAAGGGAATCCGCTCACTGCCGGTCAGGTTGAGGAAGTCCTTGCCGGTGGCGCTGTCGATGCGCCAAAGGCTGATATCCGCGAAGTCCTCAACTACAACCGCGCCCTCGACCTGGCAAATCGCGCCGCACTACGCCCTGACTTCGAATGGTCGCAGGAACTACTGCGTCGATTGAATGCCGTCATCACTGAGGGTCTCCCGGACGATGAGCGTGGAGAGTACCGGCGTCAGCCCGTCACCGTTGGTGGCATCTTCAGCTCGCCGGAGTTTCACCTGCTCCCAGCGCTGATGGCTCAACTCGTGGAGTGGCTGGGCAACGACGACGCCCTACATCCCTTGGTTCGAGCCGGCCTCACGCACCTCAATGTTGTTTCCATCCATCCCTGGGTCAATGGCAACGGCCGCACGGCGCGGGTCGCAGGGTCTCTGATGCTGATGCGATGCGGGATAGGGGCACCCGAGCTTCTCAATGTCGAGTCCGAGATCCGAGCAAACCGCGATCGCTACATGTACGTGCTGCAGACGACGCATGGCGCGACATACAGACCGGAAGAGCACTCGGCGACCGAATGGCTCGAGTACTTCGCGGCGGTCTGCGTCAACCGAATGGGGATCCGGAGACGGGTGGCGGAGGCTATTCCAAACGACGCCGGCATCCTCTTCATGGAGCTCGAAGGAACTCCGAGGTCGGACTCGTGGCCGCTCATTCTTCTCACGGCTCGTTTGGGACCTATACGGACTACCCGCATGGCAGAGTTGCTCGGCCTTTCGCCGGGACGGGTTCGGGCGATGCTTGCGGAGATGACAGCCCAAGGTTGGCTTGCGGCTGCCGGGCAGCGTCGCGGCAGGGTCTACAGGCCAGGGCCGCGCTTGCTGGAGCTGCCGCTTAGAACCCCGGAGCTAATGGATCGTCTCTGGGTCGAGGCAGACGAGTTGCCCGAGGAGTAACGGCGCGATGACGGCGTCCAAATCCATTCCAGCGGCATGGGGCGACCGTTGCCGGTCGCCCGCCCAGATTCTCTACACCGCTCTCCCGGTCTGCTGGCTGCTCGTTGGGATCGCGAGTCTCGTCTTCCGTCCGGCGCGAGTGGAAGTCGTCCTCCCGTAAGTGATCGGAGCGTTCCCGCCGGGCCGGGAATGCGCGCCATCACCCGGTCGTGAGGGTGACGTCCTCCGGGACGGATCGCGAGGCTAGGGCGATGGCGATGCGGTCGTCGTCGCGTCCGGGACCTCGATGCTCACTGTGAAGTTTGTGTCGACGAGACTCGACGGGTTGCGGACCGCGACCGCGGAGACGGACTGGAAAGCCCCACTCGTAGCCGTCAATTCGACGCGGTTGTCTTGCGGGCACGAGAACTCCGCAGCTTGCAGTGGCTGGCCCCCAAGCGGGCTGATATCCGCATCTGTGCTGACCAGGACGATGACCTCGTCAGGCCCGCTGCAGACGACATGGATGGCGATCCTGGGCGCGGGCGGCAGCAGGTTGGTGGCGACCGAGAGGCCATCCGCGCCGGGCGATCCGAACGCCTCTGCGAATCTCCACCCGGCCGGTGCGCTTGGAACTGCCATCGGACTCGGCTCCGCCGCGGGGCCCGCGCCGACGCCGGTAGTTCGCGGAATGATTACGGTGACGGTAATCCCGACGCCCACGATCGCAACGACTGCAGCCAGGAGCGCTGCCGACCGAGCGCCTCTGCCGAGTCCGTTCCAACGCCGTCGATACCAAGCAGGGCCATCAGTCGGCGTGTTCATTGATATCTCCCTCACATAGTCGTACAGCGTGTCCGGTGCGCCCGGTGTGCGTTTGTCGTCGAAGATGTCGTGAAGTCGAGTGTCGAGCATGGGGCGCTGCGCCGAACGCTCCTTTCGCCCGTGCAATCTCATCGCTCGATCTCCCGTCCCAGCAGCTTGAGGGCGTAGTGGAGCCTCGACTTCACCGTCCCGAGCGGGACATCCAGCCTGGTCGCGATCTGTTCGAGCGGCATGTCGCGCCAGTAGCGGAGCACGACGACGACGCGTTGTTCTGCCGAAAGCCGGTCCAGCGCCCTGCCCACGGCGTCGCGGGCCAGAGTGGCCCGAAATGGGTCCGGCGCGTGCACTTCGAGTCGGTCGTCAAAGTCGATACTGCGAACTCGCTTGCGCGCCGCGATCCGCGTCTTGCAGACATTGGCCACGATCCTGTCGAGCCACGGACCGATGCTGTCCGGATCGCGCATGTGTGGCCATGCCCGCCAGGCTCGGGCGAGTGCCTCCTGCAGCGCGTCTTCCGCCTCGCCTGCGTCGCCGAGTAGATATCCGGCCAGTTTGTATGCGCCATCGAGGTGGCGATCCGCGAGTCGGACAAACTCGACGCGCAACAGCGCGGCGTCGCCCTCAGCGACCGGGCCGAGTGCCCCATAGCTCACGTGCGCCTCCAGAACGGACAAGGTGCAGCTCTTCATTGCCCCTATCCAGACTTCGAAGGAGCAACGGAAGTTCATTCTGGCCTGCGAATAATCGCGCGTATTGGTGATCGCGGAAGGTGCCGACACGATGGCCTGAGTCGTGTCTGCCTGCGAAGTCGCACTCGCCAACGGCGTTGTGTCGCATCTGGCTGGGCCGATCCAGCTGTGTAAGCCGCGAATTACATGGCACGACGGAATACTTGCACGCCGGGGCGCCCACGCTTACAAGCCGCCGCCAGGCTGACCTCATTGGCCCAAGACGAGATTGTCCTGGGGCAGGCAAAGGAACACACTTCAGATGCTTCGCCAATCGAGAGTTGGCTTTGAAGCGGGTTGAGGCTGTGGCTGCAGACTTGGGAGGGCGTTCGACCATGAAACCTCGTGCATTCGCGATAGGGGCGGCCCTGCTATTGCTCGTCTTGCTGCCGGGGCCGAGTCTGGCTGCCTCGGCCGTTCTGGATCAGCACAACGATGGGACCGCCGTGTCCTACAACTACTCGCATCATCTCGCCCAAACCTTCACCGTCGGCAAGACCGGTCTGCTCAGCGCGGTCGATCTGTACTTGCAGTCGAGACTGGCGGGGGGCGGAAACCCAACGATCTGGATCAAAGCCATCGATGCGGCTGGATACCCGACGGGCGCGATCCTGGCCACCGGGAGCGTCCCGGTAAGCCACGTAGCGGGCTGGGTCGCCTTCCCGATCGCGACGCCGCTGAGCGTCACGTCCGGACTGAAGCTCGCGGTCGTCTTCAACATCTTGGGAGACCTGAAGGCCTGGGGTTCGAAGAACAGCAAGGACTATCTCCGCGGTCACGCATTGCAGATGCAGGGATCGTCCTGGGTGTTCATGATCTCTCCCGAGCCTTCGGACTTCGCCTTCAAGACGTACGTAGTCCTGCCGCCGACGCCCACGCCGACGCCCACGCCGACGCCGAAGGTAACCCCAACGCCTGTTGCGGCGGCGTCGAGCAGCGCCAGTGCGCCGGCAACATCGGAGTCTCCCAGCGCCAGCGCGTCACCTGTCTCGACGGCATCCAGCGGTGCGAGCGCGTCGGCAGCTTCGGCCAGCCCGGCGGCCTCTGAGACAGCCGGAGCCCTGACCGCCAGCTCCACATCGACCGGAACCTCCGGCTCGGGTGGCTCGGCCCTGCTGATCATCGGGGCGATCATCATCGTCCTCGCGCTGGCAGGTGGCGGCCTATGGTTCCTGCTGATGCGCCGACGAAAGACAGCCGGCTCGCCTCCGCCTGGCCCGACCGAAGGCGGCTCGCCTCCGACTGCACCAGCGAGCTAGCCGGCGACCGAGGCGTCGAAGCCCGATTGCGTCACGGGCTGCGCCGCGCCGGTGACGGGCGTGCCCGCGAGGTTGGAGACCTGGTTGAGAACCTTCCAGTCGCCGCCGTACCGAACGAGCGTGAAGCCGACGGCGTAGTCCTTGCCGTTCCAGGCGACGAGGGCCAGCCGCTCGGTCAGCTCGTCCGCGCCGTACACCTTGGCCTGGGCGGCGAAGTTGGCGAGGGTCTTGGAGTCGGCCGCGAACTTGGCAATCGGGAACTTGGTCTCCACGACCTTCAGACCGGCGAGCTGCGACGGGTCGGCGCTCTTGACGTATTGCTGAGCCTGATCCGCCGTGATCGGGACGATGGGCTGATCGACGGGCTGTGAGGTCAGCAGGCTGAGGGCGAGGCCGCGAACCTGGTTGAAGTTCACATAGGCCTGTCCGTACTTGTCCAGGTCGGCGTAGAAGGCGTAGCCGGTCGGGAGCAGGAACTGGTTGGGCATGATCGCCGCGAGCCGAGTGGCCTGCGCCTCGAACTGGAAATGGGCGGAGACTTCGTCGATCGCGCAGGCGCCCAGGAGCTGGCTCGCGTTGTTCGAGGCGAACGCGGTCAGATACTGGTGAACGGCGTCCTCCGGAGTGGCGCGTGTTGGGCCGGCCACGGACGCGGCGTTTGAGCTGAGGGCGCCGGAGGCGGCCGGGGCGGCAGCGGGCGTTGTGGGCGCTGCGCTGTTGCCGGAGCACGCCGCCAGGATGCCGCCACTCACCACTACCGCGGCCACAAGGGCACAGATCGCAACGCCAACCCGTCGTCGGGACCGACTGGGAGCGGCGGCAGTTGCCTCCACCATGGCCTCCGCCGTCCGGCGGAAGTCGGCGCCGCACGAGGCGCAGGACGCCGTGTTCGTGAACCGCTCGAAACCGCAACTCGGACAGAACTTCATGGTCCACCTCCTGGAAACGCGCCGAGCGACAACGCTGGGCAACTCCTCCTCGACCGGTCGCAGGCCTCCAGACGAGTGGCGGCACCACTCCCCACCGAACCGGTGCGGTCGCGGCGGTGGAGGCGACGACGGAGACCTGCTAGCCCCCACCCCGTTTCACGCGCCCGGAGCTCGGCGCGCCGAATTGCGTTGATCATAGCGACGGGCGCGCCGGAATCGAAGGGGCCTCTGCGACACGTTTGCAGCCCGGCAGGGTAGTCCGGCGACGCTGCCCATCGGTGATTCGTAAACGCGCCCTTACGTGGCGCAAACAAGTCCTTGCATAGCACCTGGCGTGCTCTTACAGTCGGCGACGAAGCTGCCTTTGGCTCGGAGAGATGCGTTTATGGAAGACCGAGCCGGGGGAAAGGAGCGGGTTCTGATGGGTTCCGAATTGTCCTTGGTCGGAGCACGAGGTCGGCATTCGACCATGAAACGTCGTGCGCTCGCTTTCGTGGCGAGTCTGCTGCTGCTCGGGGTGTTTTCGGCTCCAGCGCTCGCCGCCACCTCAGTGGTGGACCAGAAGATGGAGGTGACCGCCACCGACTTCATGGGCGCCGCCACTTTTGCCCAGACCTTTACCAGCGGCTACAGCGCGCCGCTGAGCGGCGTCGATCTGTATCTGTGGAACAGCTCGGCGACACTGGTCACGGTGTGGATCCGGCCACTCGATCCAAGCACGAAGCTTCCCACCAACACCTCGTACTCGACGGGATCGGCCACAGTCAAGGACCCGGCGTGGTACCACTTCAACACGCCCGTGGACATCTCGAGCGGCGGCCAGTACGCCATCGTCTTCACCCTGACGGGCACGCAGACCGGCTCGTACGGTGCGACCACCGCGCAGTACGCCGGCGGATCGGCCCTCGTCAATCATGGGACGTGGGGCGCCTACTACAACGCCGCAACCGACTTTGCGTTCCGAACCTGGGTCGCGCCCGCTCCGAAAGCGCCGACGCCGACCCCGACCAAGACGCCGGCACCGACCCCCAAGCCGACACCTGCACCGACCAAAGCACCAACGCCTGCACCGACGCCAACACCGACGCCGACGCCCCAGTTAGGCGTCCCCGGAGCTCCGACCCATGTGTTCGGCAATGCCCTGCACCGTTCGGCCCGCGTCGCTTGGACCGCACCCGCCCACGACGGCGGCAGCCCGATCACGGGCTACACCGTTACCGCGTCTCCGGGCGGAGAGGCGTGCTCCTCGGCGCGATTGCTCTGGTGCAGGGTGACCGGCCTGACCAACGGCACGGCCTACACGTTCACGGTCACAGCCACCAACGCGAATGGGACCGGCCCGGCCTCGAAGGCGTCGGATCCGGTGACGCCTGATGCGCGAGCGACACTGCCACCCGGACTGCCGACGGACGCGCCGTCGGACGCGCCGTCGACCGCGCCGTCGACCGCGCCCAACGCCGATTCCTCCACGACAGGGTCCGGCGGGGACAGCACGCCGCTGCTCATCGTCCTGGTCCTGGCCCTGGTCGTTGGCGCCCTCGCCGGCATCGCCGCGGTGCTGGTCTGGATGCTCCGGCCCGGACGCCGTTGAATCCTCCAGCGGCAGGGCCGTGGCGGTTTGGACAGCCCGGTCCACGTCGCGTCATCGTCTTGTGATGGGAGGCGGGGATCGAGACGAGCGTGCTCGATTCCGGCTGGAAGGGTGCGAATCGGATAACCTGCTGGCGCCGAGCGGTTGCCCCTCTATGGACTCTCCGTCAGATCCGGGAGGTGACGCTCGCAAGGAGGCGCTTCACATGTCACCCAACCGTCCTCGCTGGCTGGCGGCAACCGCACTTGTCCTCAGCGTGATCGTCAGTGGCTGCGGTTCGAGCAGCGGAACCCCTTCTGCCGCCACGGCCGCGCCCGCTGCCGCCACGGCCGCTACCGCTACCGCCACGACCGCGCCCGCTGCCGCCGCCACCACCGCAGCGGTCGCGACAGCAGCCGCCAGTTGCCCCACCGCCGCGACGGTCGGCGCCGCCCTGGGGATCACCGTGTCCAACCCAATCGGCGTATCGGGTGGGGGTGGAACCAAGCTTCCAGCTGGTGCGACTGGCCTCGCCTGCGACTACCGGGGAACCGGCCTGAACGTGATCATCGAGCTGATCAGAAACATCGATCCGGCGTCCATCGCGCTTTTCAGCAGCAAGTTCCCGGTAGCCTACGCGAGCGTTTCCGGTGTTGGAGACCAGGCTCGTTCCTTCTCGCAACCGCTCAACGGGGGGAAGGACAACGAGGGCGTGGTGGCAACGAAGGGGACAACTCTTGTGGCGATCACCGCTACCGCGACTCCGGCGTCGCTTGCACAGCTCGAGGCTCTGGTGAGTCAGCTCCTATAGCCCGGAGGAGTGGGGCTATGTCGCCGGCGAGGGAGCTGTCGTCGAGCGACCCGGATCGGTCATCGGGTATCGTTTGCTCATGAAGTCGCAGCTCGACACCGGCCGCGTTCGGATTCGCCCGGCCGCCGTCGCGGATCGAGCCACGCTGGTCGAGTTCCGGCTGGCTATGTTCGCCGATATGGCTGCCCTCAGGCCTCGCGTTGAGGCCGTGTCACCAGCCGAGCCGGCCGTCCTGCGCGAAGCGAACGAGCGATGGATGGGGGAGCACTTTGGCCGCGACTTCATCTCTTGGATCGCCGAGTTGGATGGCCAGCCCGTCGCCAGCGTGGGCCTGTTGTGGTTCGCGCATCCGCCCGGTCCCGCCAGTCCGGGCGGTCTGGAGGCATACGTCCTCAACGTCTACACCCGGCCCGAGGCACGGCGGATGGGGCTGGCCAAAGCGCTCATGGAGCAACTCATCGAAGAAGCCCAATCGGCGGGCGTCCGTCGCATTTGGCTTCGTGCCAGCGACGAGGGTCGGCTGCTCTATGAAGCCATGGGTTTCCAAACGGGGAACTATCTGGAACTGGTGCCGGAGTCGCCCGGAACCAGCCCTCGCGGCGGGCCGTCCCTGACTTGACGCGAGGACTTGACGCAAGGACTTGGCGCAAGGACTTGACGCAAGGACTTGACGCAAGCCCGCCGAGTCGCCCGCGTTGGATGGAGACCCACACGATGACGTGGGTGCGTCGGTCCGCGCTGCTCCGTGGAAATGATCGTCCTGGCGGCACTGCAAGTCGGGGTTGCGTAATCACCCACACGCCGGCCCTTACGGCTCACTAGACTACCGGCTGACTGCCGTCGCCGGCAGGAAGTTGGGGCCTGCTGAGCCGGGGACAGCTCGGTACCGCAAGGCCTCGGGCCATGTGAGGAGAACGGCGCCGTAGGGGCGTCGCGAATAGGGCCAAGAGGGCCGGGGTAGTAGCGCCCGGGCCGTTCCCGGGCAGATGCCCGCGGTCGGCGCGGCGAGATTGGAGCGGGGATGAGGCGGGTCGTTGCGTGCGTCCTGGCGACGGGGTTCTTGGTTGCGTTGACCGCGTCCGCGGTCATGGCCGCCGGCCCCGTCGACGTGCGAGGGCACTGGGATGGGTATAGCCACGTGGGCTCCGCCAAGTACCACGACACCGTCGACTTCAAGTCCGAGGACTTCTCGACCGGCAAGATCTCCGGCACAGCGATCGCCGGTACGTACACGGCTGCCGGATCGGTCAGCGGCACCACCGTCAAATTCGACCTGGCGACCAAGGGCTACACCTCGCACTTCACCGGCACCGTCTCCTCGGACGGCAAGAAGATCTCCGGTACGTTTACAGACAGCTACCATCAGCACGGCACATTCAGCTTCAACCGCACGACGCCGGTCCCATCTCCGAGCGTGAGTGCGAGCGCGAGCGTGGCGCCGTCGCCGTCGCCATCATCCCTACCGGTCGCGTCGTGCGTGTTTGGCGGGTTCGGCGGCGGTCAGGCACCCACTGCCGCGAGGACCGACCCGGCGATCGTCGAGCGGGTTGGCGGCACGGCGAACGCGATGCCCAGCCCCGGCGGCGTCGTCATCGACTCGACGGACCCTCGGGGTCGAGTCTTCGTCACAAACTCGACCGCCGGCACCCTGTCCGTGATCGACGGCCGCCCGCGGGATCCGTCCGCCATCCACGTCGAGACCCGGGTCGCGGTCGGCCAGTCTCCCGATGCCCTCGCGCTGGACCCGGGCACGGGCCACGTGTTCGTCTCGCTAACTGCGGACTGCCGAATTGCGGAGGTCGACGGGCGGGCACAGGCACCGGCGGTGCTCCGAACGGTCGCCGTTCCAGGCAGCCCGTCGCTCATGGTGTTCGACCCCAAGTCCGGGAGGCTGTTCGTGGCGATCCAGGGTGCTGCCGAAGTGCTCGTGCTGGACGCGGACCTGACGATCGAGACGACGATCGCCCTCCCGGGCCCGGTTACTGCCCTCGCCTTCGATGCGGCGCGAAATGTCGTGTACGCCGGCACGACCCCGACAGGCATAGCCGGGGGCAGCGTTTCGGTCATCGACGCGAGCGCATCCACCCCGGCGATCGTCGGCGCGTCGCTCGCGGCTGCCGGCCCGACCGCGATCGTTCCCGACCCGGCCAGCGGCACCGTACTTGTCGTCGAGGACGGATCTCGCAGCATCTCGACGATCTCGGTCGGACCCGGCGACGTGCTCAAGCAGACGTCGAGTTCGCCGATAGACCCGGACCCGGCGGGCGCCGGCGGGTCTGCCGGTCGGGGCGGGGCCTCGAGCGCCGTCCTGTTGCCGGGCCGCCACTCGATCCTTGTGCCTCTCCGGGATCGAGCGGCCGCGCTCGTCTACGACATCGCCGCGGACGGGAGGCTCCACCCGGTCCTGGACCTCGAAGGCGTCCGGGGTGGCGCGAATGTGGCCCTGGACCCGGTCACGGGTCGCGCATTTGTCTCGGAGGCCGGCGCCAACGAGGTCGCCGTTCTCGCGGTCGACACAGCGGCCGCGTCGGCGCCGTCGATCGTCGACGCGGTGCCGGGACCTTTCGACGTGTC
>Ga0182021_10010732_pt1 | contig 10865 bp, 8 predicted proteins | sample 612E3MmetaG_FD_120493 | JGI IMG/M metagenome (GOLD analysis project Ga0182021, IMG submission 120493) | Permafrost microbial communities from Stordalen Mire, Sweden - 612E3M metaG (Illumina Assembly) | ecosystem: Environmental > Terrestrial > Soil > Wetlands > Permafrost | place: Sweden...
CAGAGCACGCGCACATCACGCACAGACCTACGGTCAACCGCACGGCGCGCTTCATCGCACGTCCCCCCTCGTCTCGCCCGATCGCCGCTGATGGCGGCTCGCCAGCACAAGGCGAGCGCCTCGGATCGAGGTGGACCCCAAGCCCCCCCCGAGACGGCGACGAGCGGTTAGCCCTCGGAGACAAGCTAGCACGCCTCGCACCACCTGCGCAATACGATGAGAGTCTCGGGCTCGACGGCGGGCCGAGTCCACCGCTGAGTCTGCTCTTGCCGGCTCACGACGCCACGACCCATTGACCGGGCGACTCTATACTCCCCCAGGCGGCGAAAGGAGCACCCGCGGCGCACTGGTCAGAGCCCTCCCAGTCGATGCCAAAGGGGTTTGCCGACTCCAACTCGAGGCATGCCATCAGGGACGCGACCTGGAGTCGCAACAGGCGGACCCTCCCGGAGGGTCATGGCTTCGACACCAACAACCCGCCCGAGAGGGCCCTCACCTGTCAACAGCGTATGTGCGCGGTGCAAGCGTCTACTTGATGACGAGCCTCGTGCTGGCCGAGACCGACCCTCGGTACTTCGCGTTACCGGCGAACCGCACGCGCACATGGAAGGTGCCACGTGAATGGGTTAGCGAGATCTTGTAGGCATAGGACCAGTGGCCACTGCCGTACGTGCCGCGAGTCGCCAGCGTCGACCACGTGCTCGAGCCCGACTTCCGGATCTCAACGATCACGTGTGTCCCGTTCGCCATACTCGGCGAGATCGTGCCGGAGAACGTGACCATCTGACCCCTGTGGGCAGTGGTCCGATCCGACGTGATCGTCAGCTTCGTCGTCAGCTTCGTCCAGGCGAAGTTCGCCGTCACGGTGACGTCAGCGGTCACGTCAGTGTCGTGGCGCGTGGCGGTCGCCACCGAGTCCGACCAGCCGGTGAAGTGGTAGCCGGTGGCGGGTACGGCGGTGACGGCGCTGCCGTCGGCGCCGTAGTTGACGGTCTGCGGCGAGGTGCCCGTGATCGAGCCGTGCGCGCCGGCCGTGTAGGTCAGCGTGTACGTGTTGATTATCTCGTAGACATAGCCATCGTTCCCACCCGCATAGGCGATTCCGTCGGCGGTGGCGAGAGACTTGATCGCAGTTGCCGACGTTGCTATGGGGCTGCCCACTGTGCTGGTCGCCGCAGCTATCGGGTAGACCTTTCCCGAACCGGCGGCGCCCGCATAGATGGTCGTGCCGTCTGGCGATACCGCCAGAGCACCTATGCCCGGGTTGGCCTCTCCCGTCGGCATGGCGGTTCCCACCGTAGCGGTCGCGGTAGCTACGGGGATGACCTCCCCATCTGGACCAGCCACATAGAGCTTCGTGCCATCGGGCGAGACGGCGAGCGCGTTGACCCAGCCTGCGCCGGTGGTTATCGCCGTTGCCGCCGTCATGGAACTGGTAGCCACCGGGGTGACGACTCCTACATCACCATAGGAAGCATCGCCCACATAGAGAGTGCTTCCATCCGGCGAGATGGCCAGACTATCCGCCGAGTGGGCAAGCGTGACGGAGCCGGTAACGGCACCGGAGACTACCTCGTGCACGTCCTTGTCCGGACCGGCGACATAGAGCGTGCCGTTTGTGGGCGAGACGGCAAGAGCGTTGACCCATCCTGCGCCCGATACGATGGGCGTGCCCACCGTCCAGGCAGTGGTGTTGACCGGCAGGACTATGCCCAGCCTGCCATCGCCATAGGGGTTGTACGCGTCGATCCCCACATAGAGGGTATTGCCATCAGGCGAGAGGGCCAGGCTGTCGTTGTAGCCGGCAAGTCCCGTCGCCAGTTGACCGGTCACCGCACCGTTGACTACCTTGTAAACGTAGCCATCGTCATGCACCGCATACAGGGTCCCGTTTGCAGCGACGGCGAGAGCGGAGATGTTGGTGCCATACAGGTTGGTCGGGTCGATCGATATGGGAGTGACACTGTGACCCGGCAACGAGGCGAGGGCGGAAGCGGGCGCCGCCCCCAGTGCGATGAGCAGTACAACCACCAACGCCGACAGCAGCAGCGTCACGTGGCGCGAGTATGCCGTGCCCTGATGTGTCTTCACAGTCTTCATGCGAACCACCTCTCATGATTGGTCGATGCGCCCGAACCACCACGTCGTCGCTCTGGGAAGTCGATTCGTGCCTCGCGGAAACATCCTACCCGCTGAAGACAAGCCCAGCGTACTCACTACCATTATGGTACGCGTCTCATCTCCTTCGTATAGGCTTCTACACCCGAAGCAGCAAGCTGTCAACGTTGGACGGCGAACTTCCTCTCATAGCGCCCGGCAAGCAGCAGCTCGCAACGGCCGGTGTGCAGGACATGGGCAATCGGAGGCTCTGCGGGACGGCACCCACGCCAAGGTGGTCGGTGAGCGTCTCGGACGCGCCACCGTCTCGCACACCCTGGACCCCTGCTCGCCCGCCATCCCGGCGATGCAGGAAGAGGCAGCACGAGGCTCGCCGAGCTGGTGTTCGTGGCCAAGTGAGAGTGCAGCCCAGCGCGCTGCAGACGCCCCCTAGCCCTTGACCTTGAAGCTCTCGGTGTTGCTCGTGCCGGCTGAGGTCGTCACCGTGATGTTCAGCGTGCCGACCTTGGTCGTGGCGGGCACACGGCACTTGATGCGCGTGTTGCTCCAGGAGACGTACGTCGTCGCCTTCGTGGCACCGAACTCGACGTAGCTCGTGCCGCGCTTGGTGCCGAAGTCGCTGCCCGTGATGGAGACGATGGCGCCGTGTTTGCCCGCGGCCGGTGCGAGCTTGGTGACGGTCGGCGGCAGTTGGAAGGCGTAGGCGGCACCGGCTGCGGCAGCGGTGCTGACGGTCTTGTTGTCGGCGCCGACGAGAGCAGTCGTGCCGGCGAGGCCGACGGCGCTGCCGAACAAGTCGCTGGCGGCAGGGTCGGGGGCGCTCAACGAGAGCTGTCGCGTCCAGCTCGTGCCCGAGCGACAGAAGAGATAGGCCTTGCCGGCCCCTGCCAGAGCGCCGACGGACTCGGTACTGGCACCGACCAGGGCGCTCTCGCCGGAGACGGCCACTGAGCTGCCGAACTGGCCCATCGCTATCGGGTTGGGGGAGATCAGCTTGGCCTGCTGGCTCCACGTCGCGCCCGAGCGCACGAAGACGTAGGCGGCACCTGCCCACCCCAGACTGCCCATGTTGTAGGTGGGAGCGCCGATCACGACGGTGTCGCCGGCCAAAGCGACGAAGCGACCGAACGCGGCATTCGCCTTGGGGTCGGCGGCGGTCAGCTCGGTCTGCTGCGTCCAGCTGCTGCCCGAGCCTGTGAAGACGTAGACGACGCCGGACGCAGAGACACTGTTCGCAGTCTTGTTCTCGGCGCCCACCACGACGCTATGGCCGGAGATGGCCACCGACCAGCCGAACTGGTCGTATGCCGCCGCGTCGCTGGGAATCAGCTCGGCCTTCTGGGACCAGTTGCTGCCCGAGCGCGTGAAGACGTAAGCGGCGCCGGCATCAGCGAGGCTGTTGGCGGCCTTGTCGCCGGCACCGACGACGATGGTGTCGCCGGAGATGGCGACCGAGAGGCCGAAGTCGTCGAAATGTGCCGCGTCGTCGGCCGTGAGCTTGGCCTGTTGTTTCCAAGTGCTGCCCGAGCGTGTGAAGACGTAGACGGCGCCGGCTATGGTGAAACCGTTGACGGTCTTGCCGTAGGCACCGACCACGGCGGTGTTGCCGGAGACAGCCACCGAGAGGCCGAAGTAGTCGTCTGCTGCCGCGTCACCGGCCGTGAGCTTGGCCTGTCGCGTCCAGCCGCTGGCCGAACGCACATAGACGTAGGCGGTGCCCGCACCAGTAAGGCCGTTGACGGCCTTGTTGGGGACGCCGACCACGGCGGTCGTGCCCGAGACGGCGACCGAGCAGCCGAAGGCGTCGTTGGCCGCCGGGCTGGGGTCCGTCCACTCCGCGTACTTCAGGGCAAGGCGCGTGGGCAGGTGAGTCTCGGCCGCCTGCGCCGACGTGGCCACCAGCAGCGGCAGGAGCAACACGAGCGCCGCTGAGCAGAAAAGACCGCAGAACAGACCAACGTGCCGTTTCATCGCGACGACCTCCCAGTCGGAGCACCCATGGCGGCCCTGCGACGGCCGCAGCACCGTGCGATCGACAGCGCCGCGAACGTGCAGGCGAGCACGGCATGCGCCTCAGACCACCACGGGATTCTACTCCGCGGGTGCGAAGGCGGCCATGCGCGGCCACTCTGGCCCTGCAAGCCGGCATTCATCCCGGCGATGCAGGAGGAGGCAGTAGCGAGGATCGCCGAGCTCGTTTTCGCCGCCAAACAGCGACGGATGTCGGCAGCAATGTCGGCAATCGGCCTCTGTGCAGCTGATGACGGCCCGCTGAACAGCGGCTATATCCAGGCGGGTCAGCTTGGAGGCGGCGACCGGATTCGAACCGGTGATGGAGGTTTTGCAGTCCGAACGGGCGAGCACAGGCGCAAGGGCCCGATCATGTGATCCTATGTGATACGAAATCACCCCAGGAAGAAGCCTGAGAAAGTGCCATTGTGCAGGAGTTCAGTGGCTGGCAACAGGGCGCACCTGGGGGTCGTATGGATCATATACGCAGACGGTAGTGAAGAAGCCTCCTAGAATACGTGCTTTGACTGGCTGCCGCCGGGCATATGTCCGCGGCATGTCGGCGCGCTAGCAGAGAAACTCTGCCCCCTATAGAAAGGGGGCTCGCAGTGGTGACGCCTACGAAGAGGACAGTTTGTTAGCTTATGTTGTCCGATTCACGTCCGTTGCGGACCCTTTGAAAACGCCATGTGCAGGCCCTTTCATGTCTAGAAGGGAGCGCAAGACGCTGAAAACGGTCAACAAAGTGGGGGGTCGGAGACGGTTGGGAGCCGCGTGCGTCACTGTTGCGACGCATCTCGGCACCTTTTCAGCGCCGTTTAGGCAGCTGATCAGCCACAGCTCGACGCTTGTCGCGACTGCGCATCCTTCGCCGGGCTGATCCTGAGCAACACGAGTGGTGCATCCCCTCGGGGACGGACCACCTCTGGCACTATCCCAGGAAGTCGATCTGCCCCCAATTCTGTGAACCGATGAATGGGTTCCGGTCAGCACGACGGAAAGACATGCTTGGCGGGCAAATACACGAGTATGAGCTCGCGGCATGAATGGAGCGGAAGTTTCTGTGCCCCACAGGCAAGGTGCGCCTGCACGCGGCAGCGCCGGCGAAGGCGCTGCCCGTCGACCGACGGCGGTAGGCCGGGCCGCCGGCCGTAGGTCGCACCGCGCCCGGTCGGCTACGACAGCTGCCACCCGAAGACCCCGCTCAGAACGAGCGCATACAGGACGACGGCGTAGTACCAGCGCCCGCCGAGTTTGAGCGTTTCGATCGGCGCCACGTTGAGGGTGGCCAGCACCATCAAGGCGGCGTAGAGGACGATGGCGAAGGTCGTCAGGCCGATGACTGGCTCGAAGACGAAGAGGAGCGCGAAGATGATGACGTTGTTGTCGAGCGCCAACCCCCGGTAGGTCGAGTCGTCGACCAGCCCAAAGACGTTGAAGTAGCTCAGCCGAATGACCCCCGTACCGACGATCAGGAAGGCCCCCGGGACGAACCAGGGGCTGAAGCGCCCGACGCTCAGCAGCAGCACCGCCGGTGCGATGCTGAAACTGACGAGGTCGATCAGTGAGTCCAACTGCCCGCCAAACGCACGCTGATCCCCCGTCCGTCCCTTCATCCGCCGCGCGATGCGGCCGTCGCTCCAGTCGAAGACTACCGCCCACAGCAGGGCGATCATCACAGCCGGGAAGACGCCGCGGATCGCGAAGTAGACTCCGAGCACCGCCGACAAGAGCCCCGCGAGTGAGCACACGTTGGGTAAGTCACGGGCAAACCAAAGCATTGGTCGCGGAGCGGCCGGCCGGCGCGACGCGCTCATCGCGCCTCACTCGGCCCGACGAGCCGCCGAAGCGCATCGGCCACGGCCAAGTTCTCGCGCCTCGTGCGACTGGCGATGCGGATGTAGCGGCTTGACTCCGGCATGGTCTTGGCCTGGCAGTGCTTGATGTAGATATTGTCCTCGACGAACAGCTTGCGGGTGACCTCCGGACCGGACGGAGCATGGCCTGGAAGGCGGCAGAAGATGAAGTTGGCCTCGGGACGATAGACGGAGAGGCCCGGTATCCCACTGAGATCCCGGTAGAACCCGTCTCTATCAGCGCGCACCTGGTCACAGCTGGCGGCAAACTCTTGCCGATAGCGGGGGGCAAGACGAAGGAATTCCTCGGCAAGACCGTTGAGGTTCCAGATGGGCAGGCCCTCACGAACCCGCCGGAGAAGAGCCTCGTTCGTGGTGAGCAGATAGCCGATCCTTAGCCCGCAGATACCGTATGCCTTGCTCATGCTCTTGAGGATCGCCAAGTTCTGGTACCGAGCGACCTCCGCCTCAAGGGATGCCCGAGAACCTTCCTGGGCGAAGTCGATGAACGACTCGTCCACGATGAGCATGCAGTCGTGCTCGGCGAGAGCGCTCACCAGGCGCAGAAGGTCGAGTCTGGGCACGAGCAGCGAGGTCGGGTTGTTCGGCGTTACCACGACCGCGAAGTCGGCTTTGCAGCCGATAGCCTCCGCAGCGAACCTTTCGACGTCGAGCTGGAACGAGGGGGCGTCGAGGGCGAACTCGACGACGTTTCCTGCAGGCGCCGCGTTGACGAACTCGTTGAATGAAGGAACCGGGACGATGAGCCTATCGGCAAGGTGCCCGGAGACGATCTTGATGAGCTCGGAGGCCCCGTTGCCCACCGCGATCCTCTGGGCGGGTTGGCCGATCAGATCACCCACGAGCCCCGCCAGGACGTCCTGGGCGACGGGGTAGTTCGACACCAGCTCATGGATCTGGCTGCCGAGCTGCTCGAAGAACGACTCCGGCGGAAAGTACAGGTTGTACAGGTAGGCGTGGTCGACGAAGCCGTGACGCCAGTAGCCGCCGTGCTCTCGTGCAAGTGCCTCGTAGTCCAGTTCTCTTGCGGCGCGAGCCTGCCGCGCCGAGTCCCGGCCCGCTCTGCCGCCCGGGGGACGACCACCGTCCGGCTTCGAGTCAGTCGTGGTGAGGGAGTCTCTGGGGAAGAGGAGCTCAGCCGCTTCCAGGTCGGCCAACGTGTCGATCTCATACCATCGTTCGGCAGGGAAGAACACCGGCTCAAGCGCCAAGCTGCCGTCGGCGACCATCTCCGCGAACACGGACTCGTAGTAGTCGCCCGTTTGCCCGGCCACGATGCGCCGATCGAGTCGTTCGCAGACCGCCCTCCAGGTGCCGCGTGAGAGGCTGTAGATGTTGACCGTCTTGAAGTGCGCGGCATCAGCACAGCTGAACGCGCCGAGGCAGAAGGCACTGACGCCGCCGCCGCCGCCGAGTGTGACCGTGGTTCCGTTCATCCATGGCAGCCGCCTGGAAATGGCGATCCGATCGGGCGGCAGCATCTCCACGAGCAACGACTCGGGGAACACGAGATCGCTCTCGACCAGCAGGAAAGACTCGTCGATCACTTTCCTGGCGAGCCACAGCGAGTAGATGTTGTTGGTGGTCTCGAACAGCGGGCTGTGGATGTACTCGACGGCGATGCCGCCGAAACTCTCGCCGAGGTAGTCGCGTATCGTCTCGGCCTTGTAGCCCGTGACGATGACAAGGCGCTCGAACCCGAGACTGTCGAGGGAGCGGACCAGTCGCTCGATGATCGGCACCCCGCTCATGGAGACGAGGCACTTCGGCGCGACGTCTGCCAACGGCGCCAGCCGGCTACCCACACCGGCGGCGAGCAGCAGTGCGGTCCGTACCTGTGCGCGATCGGTCGCGCGGTCGTGGCGATGCATACGCGTTCCCCAGTTCTCAAGAGCCCCGCAGCTCGATCGCTCGATGGGATGCCGAGTCGATGTCGACGGCGTAGTGGAGGCCGCCACGGGGACGAATGCGAGTGCCAGCAACGCCCCGACCGTCGCCGGCAGGAGCGCAGCGACTGCTCGGCGAACGTATCCAGCTTATCTGTTTTGCCGGCGCACCACGAATTTGGCCACGCCCGATTCGGCTCAAGGAAGCCACTCCAAAGTCGCGCACTCGACGCCGTCGAGGTGCCTCCAAGTCCAGGGTGGTCAACTCCACGCCGCTTGCCACAAGCTGGATGGTGCGTCCGCCGCCGCTCTCGCGGCGCTCCTTGTGCCCTGCCGCAAGGAGCGTAGAGTGGAGTGAGTTCACGAGCGTTTACCTCGGCACGGACCCCCTTCCCCAGGAAGCGCGCTGGCTGCGCCGCAGAGGCACAGACCAGCCCGGAGAGTGAGTCACCCTGTCTGAAGAACGTCAGTCACGCGAAGCGCCCGAGCTGAACCTGGCCGAGGTCGAAGACCTAGCCACCGAAGGCAAGGAGGCGGGCTACCTCACAAGCGACCGTATCGCCGACGCCCTGCAAGACGTGGAGCTGACCACCGACCAGATCGAGAACATCTACAACCTGTTCATCGACATGGGCGTCGACATCGTCGAGGGCGAAGAGCCTAGCGGCGATCAGGAGGGCCCGACAGCGGCTGGCGAGGAGCCCGAGGAGGTCATCCCCAAGCTCGACCTCTCGCTGAAGACGCCCACCAACGACCCGGTGCGCATGTACCTCAAGGAGATCGGCAAGGTGCCGCTGCTCACGGCCGTAGAGGAGGTCTCGCTGGCCAAGCGCATCGAGCACCGCGACATGGACGCCAAGCGCCAGCTCATCGAGGCTAACCTGCGCCTCGTCGTCTCCATCGCCAAGCGTTACGTGGGTCGCGGCCTGCTCTTCCTCGACCTCATCCAGGAGGGCAACCTGGGCCTCATCCGCGCGGTCGAGAAGTTCGACTATCGCCGCGGATTCAAGTTCTCGACCTACGCCACCTGGTGGATCAGGCAGGCCGTTACCCGGGCCATCGCCGACCAGGCGCGCACCATCCGCGTCCCGGTGCATATGGCAGAGATGATCAACAGGCTCATCCGTGTGCAGCGCCAGCTCGTGCAGGACATCGGTCGGGAGCCGACGCCGGAGGAGATCGCCGCCGCCATGGACACCACGCCGGCCAAGGTGCGCCAGATCCTCAGGATCAGCCAGGAGCCTGTGTCGCTGGAGAAGTCTATCGGCGAGGAGCACGACGCGCAGCTGGCGGACTTCATCGAAGACAAGCAGGCGACCGTGCCGGTGGAGGCTGTCTCTGAGATCATGCTGGCGGAGGAGATCAACAGCGTGCTTGCCGGCCTGACGCGCCGCGAGCGCACGGTGATCGAGCTGCGCTTCGGTCTCAAGGGCGAGCATCCACGCACCCTCGAAGAGGTGGGCCAGAAATACGGCGTGACGCGTGAGCGCATCCGCCAGATCGAGGCCAAGACGCTGGCCAAGCTGACGAGCTATCGCGACTCGCAGCGTCTGCGCGATTTCCTCGACTGACATGTGATGGCAGAAGGCCTATCGCCGTGTTAAGCGGCCTGGCGCTGCACGCCTCACGCTGTCACGCTGAGCTGGGCTGACGGCAAGAAAGGATCTCCATGCCAAAGAGCAAAGCAAAGCCGCGCTCCGAGAAGAAGAAGGGCCAGCCCCTCAAGCCCTTGCGACGTCGCTACTGCCACTTCTGCAAAGAGAAGATCGAGGAGGTCGACTACAAGGACTTCGCAGCCCTGCGCCGCTTCATCAGCGACAAGGGCAAGATCAAGCCACGCCGCACCAGCGGCTCTTGCCGGCGCCATCAGCGCCAAGTCGCCTTGGCCATCAAGCGGGCCCGCGAGATGGCGCTCCTGCCTTATGTCACGATGGGCAGCGGGCTCGACAGAAGCGGCCACCGACGGCGACCATGAGGTCAGGGAGATCGGAGAGTCCGCGCGGCGACGCCGGCCGATAGCCGACCGGCGAGCCCCAGCCGCTTCCTCGCCCGAGAGCTCGACGTGGCCCGGCGTTCAGCCGCTGCGACTCCGAGGCCGACCGCGCAGGCGCCGCGCACCCGGCGGCCGCGCCTTATTCCACTCCGCGGGATGGCCGTGGCCGCACTGGCGCAGGTGAGCAAACAGGTCGCCGCGGCGCGTGAAGGCCTCCCCGCACGTGGCGCAGCGGAACGTGATCGGGGTGCCGAGATGTGCCTCAGCGCAGTCGTCGTGAAGCAGGCACATGTGGTTGTCGAGGTCCCGCTGCGACTTGAGGACCGCGCTACAGATTGCGCAGTCGAAGGTCTTGGAAGAAGTGAGTGCTGGCACTTAGCATCGTCCTCTCGACGACTGGCCGCGTCCGCCGCCGAGCGTGCTGTTTCCGGCTCGAGGCGCCACGGCCGTTTGACCGAGCACCTTTGTATTCCCCAAAGGGAGGAAGACGGCACCCGCGACGCGCTCCCGGTGCCCCCTCACAAGCGTGAGGGGTTCGCAAAGTCCCGACACGTTCGCCTCAGCAGCTTCGTCGAGTAGCATCTCAGGCTCCTGATCCATCTCCCCTGGAGTGTCCGATGCTGCTTTCGCTAGTCTACTTCGCCGTGCGCCGCCTGCTGCGACTTCTGACCCGGGGCCGCGCAGACGATGACGCCGCACGTGAGATCGAGATCCTGGTTCTGCACCATCAACTGCGTGTACTTGCGAGGGGTAGGCGCATGCCGTTGCAGCGCCGCGACCGGGTGCTGTTGGCCGCGGCGGGCGGGTTTCTGGGGCGCGATCGCTGGCACACGTTCCCGGTCTCACCACAGACCCTGCTGCGCTGGCATCGGGAGCTGGTGCGGCGCAAGTGGAGCTACCGGCGCAAGCAGAGAGCCGGCCGGCCAAGCACCGATGGGGAGACGGCGACGCTCGTCCTGCGCCTGGCCAAGGAGAACCCCC
>Ga0182021_10010734_pt1 | contig 10864 bp, 10 predicted proteins | sample 612E3MmetaG_FD_120493 | JGI IMG/M metagenome (GOLD analysis project Ga0182021, IMG submission 120493) | Permafrost microbial communities from Stordalen Mire, Sweden - 612E3M metaG (Illumina Assembly) | ecosystem: Environmental > Terrestrial > Soil > Wetlands > Permafrost | place: Sweden...
CATCTGGCTGTCATCGACGGGCTTCGTCGGGTCCTGGTTCTGGAGCTGGGCCAGGAAGAGCTTCATGAAGTCGTCGCTGCTCAGGCCGTAGCCGCTGCTGGTACCGCTCTTGGTGATCGTGTCCACGTTGTCGGTGCTGCTCGCGGCGGCCGAGGCGGTTGTGCCGGCTGCGCTCGTCGCGTTCGTGGAGCTGGCCGCACTCGTCGCCCCGAACGTGGAGAAGGGCGTGAAGCTGGTCGAGTTGATGGTCATTGCGGGACTCCTGCTAGGCCCTGATGTCGAGGGACGAACCGCCGGGGAGCGGTGCTTTCGACGATGGTTGATTGGCTCTGATTGGCTCCGGGCGGGCGACGGGCGACGGCCTGGGCGTTGCGCGCGAGCCCTCGCCGCTTCCCGGCTGGCCGCCTGTGCCGGTGCCGGCAGCTGCCGCTTCCCCATTGCCGGAAGCCTGGCCGTGGCTTCCGTTGGCGCCCGGCCCACTGCCGGCGCCGTACCCGCTTCCGGCAGTCCAGCCGGCAGCTTCGAATGCATTGCCGCCGGCGCGGCCACCGGTCGAGGAATTGCCTCCTTCACTTCTGACGGTGACACTCACCCCGGCCAAGCCGTCGCCTGCGGCGCGCATGCGGGCAACCGCAGCGGTGATGGCATCGGCCGAAATGCGGTCACGGACGACAAGCTGCGCCTGGACGATCTCGCCGGCGCGGCCGGTCACGACCATCCGGACATCACCCAGGTTCGGGTCGCTGATGCGGGCCTCGAGTGCCGGTCCGGCGGCCGTCTGGAAGGTGTGGATCGTCTGGACGACCTGGCTCATCAGTTTGTCGGCCGCATCGGTCAGATCGACGGACGGTCGGACGTCCAGGACCGACTCGCCCTGGGCGAGCCTGGAGGCTGCTCCGGTCAACGCGCCGGCGCCCGAGAGGGCGGCAGCCGCATTCAGTGCCGAAGAGGCGGAAGCGGCCTCGCTCGAAGCGCCCGCACCCGGAGTTGCGGAAACCGCGGCGGCATCCGACTGAGCGTTGGACCGGGAGCCATCCGACTCGCCAGCCGACGTGCCCGCCGAAGCAGACCCGCCGATGGAGGTGGCCGGCGCGGAACGGCCGGCGGTTGTCGTTTCGCCCGTGCCGTCTGAGTCATAGGCCATCGGAGCAAACGCGGAACCACCACGGCGGACAACATGCTGGACGATTCGGGCCGCTTCCGGCGGAGCGGAACTTGCGGCCGCCGTGGCGGCCACTTCCGGCGCCGCGGCCGAGGCTTCCACCGCCGGCAGAACGGCCGGGGCGGGCGCGGCAGGGACAGCCGAGGCGGTCGGCGAGGTCGAGACGCCAACCGTCGGCCCGTTGATGGAGTCGGTCCCGGCGGGAACGGCGGGCGCCGAGGTGGCATTCGATGGCGCGGCAGAGGGCGCCGGCCGCGAATTCGCCAGAAGCTGCGAGGAACTGGAGTTCGGCGACTGTTCCGCGGTTGTCTGCTGCGAGGCGGAGAGACTCGGCTGCGCCGCAGCAGAAGCGGCCGAAGCAGCTGGAGCGGCTGGCGCGGCGACGGTCGAGCCACCCGACGCCGGGGACTTCACCGTCACCGGGATCGCGGGAGAAGCCCAGCTGCTCGGGATCTGGGAACCGAGCCCCGATGACGCGGCCGGCGACCCGGCGGCGAGGCCTGACGCGGCGGGCGAACCCGGGAAGCTCGTCACGGTCGAGATGGCCGCTTCAACCGGCGAGAGTCGCTGCGCGGGCGAAGACGGAGTGAACTGCAGCGGCTCCGCCGCTGAGCTTCCGGCGGGTAGGCTTTCGATAGCCGCAGCCTGACCTGTCCGATCGGCCGGCAACGCACTTGCCATCGAAGTCGAAAGAGCCGGCGCCGCGGCCCCTGCGGTCGGGGTAGCCGACGGCACCACCGGCCGACCGTCCGCGCTCGCGGTCGAGGCAGCGACCTGCGTCGTGGCCGACCGTGCGCCCGCGGCTTCAGTGGCGCCGTACGCCGACACCGCTGGCGTGGTCGTCGCGGGCTGTGCCTGGAATGACGCGGCCCATGCCTGGCCGGAGGAACGTGCCGCAGTGGCGGGCCCGCTCGGATCGGACGCGCCGGACGAGAGCGCGACCGATGCGGCGCCGCCCGCCAGAGGATTGGCATCGGACGGAGCGGCCGCGGCCATCGTTGCCGTGGTCGTGGATGTGGCCGCGGCAGGCGGCGCTGCGGTTCCCGCTGCCGGGTCGCTCGTCGCCGGCGCACCCCGGAGAGCAGCTACCGCCGCGGCCTGAGCGGCGGGCACGGCCGGTAAGGCCGCAGGCACCTCGGCCGAGTCCGGCGCAAGCGCGGCGACGCCGGCGGCCGAGACCGTGGCACCGGCCGGGGCAGTGGCAATAGGACTCTGCGTCGCGGCGGCCACGGCAGCGGTCAGACTCTGTGAGGTGGAGGTCTTCGTGGAGCCACTGGCGGGAGCCTCACCGACGGACGCCGAGTCGGCCTCCACGGCAGCGGGTTGCGATCCTGCGGCCCGAACGGGTCTAGCCGACGACCTGGTGTCGGCGGTTCGCCCGATCACGCGACCGGTGAATTGGTTCGCGGGAAGTACCTGGCCGGCGCTATCGCCGGGCAGTGGGGCCGACGCCGGAGAGATCGCCGCGCGCGTCGGCTGAACGGCCGGAGCGGCCGACTGGGTCGGCTGTGGCGAGGGACCGACGGTCGATGTGGCCGCCGGAGCGCTGGAGGCGGAGGCCGCCGGAGCTTGACCCGCGGCCGGAGCCGGAGCAGCCGGCTGGACAACTGCCGATGCAGGAGAGGACGCCGTCCCGACCGAACTGGCGCTTGCGGTACCCGCGCTCCCAGCGGGAGAAGTCGCCGGCGCAGAAGTATTCGCAACCGCAGCCGCGGACGCGCCGCCCACAGCGCCAACCGAGTCGACTGCAGACGTGACGTCGCCCGCGCCTGCCGCCGAACCCTGCGGGAAGCTGCCGGACTCTGCCCCGGCATCCGGCTGGGACGCGGCCGCGCTCAGAGCCGCTGCGGTGAAGCCGTCTTCCCGACCATGGCTCGCCGCGCCGTGGGGGGCCGACGTTGCGGATCCGCTTCGGCGAGCCGGCCTGGCCGAGTCTGTCTTGAGCCTGGAAGCCCTCGAATTCAGCTTCGACTCTCCCTCGACCGAGTTCTGCCAGATCGGAGATCGCGCCGAAGTTGCGCCACTGGGATCTACCGGCCGAGTCGCCGCGCTGAAGCGACTCGGGCTGCCGGCTGCCGGCGCCTCGATTTGGCGCGCGGCGACATCCTGGGCGGCGTGGGCGTCCAGCCGCGTGGCCTGGGCCTCGGCGAAGGCATCGCCGAAGGTCGGCTCGTCGGGGCCGGCCGGGATGTTGACCTGGCCGGGGATCGGAACGACGCCGGGGCCGAGCGTAACGTTGGCAGACAGACCGGCCATTGCTAGTGCCCTCCAAGGACGTCGTACAGCTGGGAAAACTTGCCTGAGATGAGGCGCGAATTCGCCTCGAACTTGATTTGAGCCTCAGTCAGGGCCGTCATTTCGGTCTCGAGATCGACCTTGTTGCCGTCGTTTCGGATGTTCTCGCTGGTGGCCGAGACGCTTGCCGACGTGCCGTCGTTGAGTGTTCCGGTCAGCGAGAAGTGGCGCGGGTCTGTGGTTTCCATGGCCACGGCAGCAGAAGGTCCGGCGGAGGGAGGAAGGCCGATGTCGGAGGACGAGGAGTTCATCGACGCGTACTCGTTCTGCAGGGCCGTCTCAAAGTCGACCGCCTCTGGCGTGTAGTTGGGCGTGTCGATGTTTGCCAGGTTGGACGAGATGACCGCCTGCTGGCTCGTCAGGCCGTCGAGGGCCTGACCGAGGATCGTCATCGTGGGATCGATCAGGCCGCTCATAGAGAAGGCTCCTGATAACTGGACCAGGTCTTGAGGATCTTCGATACGTAGTACTTCTTGCTATCGGGGACCGCACCGAGACGGCTGACGGCGCCCGCTCCCGCGTTGTACGCGGCCAGGGCCAGATCCACGCGGCCGAAGCGCTTGAGCTGCTTGGCCAGGTACTTGGCTCCGCCGGTGAGGTTCTGCAGCGCATCGAACGGATTTGCGACGCCCATCGCCACGGCCGTCTTCGGCATGAGCTGCGTGAGCCCCTCCGCTCCGCAGCTTGAGACGGAATTCACGTGGAAGCTCGACTCGGCCTTCACGAGTCCGGTCAGCAAGAGCGGGTCGATGCCGGCGGCGATCGCGGCCGAGCGAATCTGGGAGGCATACGGAATGCGCGACGAAACCGCATCGAAACGCGCCAGAGCGGCGCTGCCGGACTCTTGGGTCATGACCGAAGGGTCGCTTGCCGAAGGGCCCAAGAGGGTTGCGGGATTTGGCAGATGACCGACCTTCAGCCACGGCGAGGGGTCGATCGCCGTGCCGCCGCTCGTGAACAAGCTGAAGTGGAGGTGCGGGCCGGTCGTGTTGCCGGTCATGCCGACTTCGCCGATCTTTTCGCCGGCAGTCACGCGTTCGCCGACCTTGACCGGGAGCGACGGGTTCAAATGCCCGTACATGGTCACATGGCCATCGTCGTGGCGGATCTTCACGACAACCGCGCCGCTCGACTGCCTGCCCGCGAAGATCACGGTGCCGTCGGCCGCGGCATGGACCGCGGTACCGAGGCGCGCCGCCAGGTCGATGCCGTTGTGGTAGTGGGCATAGGTGACGCCGTTGACCTTCGCCGAGGGCTCGAGGGTCTCGCTCGTCGGCCCGAACGCCTGGGTCAGACGCCCGCCCGACAGCGGCGAGCTGAAGGCCATATTCGAAGTCGAAACCGCCGGATGAGCGGCGATGCCCGCCGACGTGACGTACACATTGGAGCCGGTCAGGCCCATCAGGACGTCCGAGAATGGCGAGTTGCCGTCGATCGCCTGCGTCGTTGTGTCGGAGGTCGCCGAAGTCGCCGCCGACCCTACGAGTCCGCCAACTCCCCAAAGCGAACCGGCACCGGTCGACCAATCCTGGCTGCTGCCACGGACGAGCGTGTCCAGTTGGGAGATGCGTGCGACGCAGTCGGCGTAACTCATGAGCGGTTTCTCGCCACGCGGATGGCGTGCTGAGTGGAGGCGATCTCGGCCATGGCCAGGGTGTCCTGGTGCTCGCTTTCGCGACGCTCTGCGATCAGGAAGCGGTCCCTCAGGCGCTCAACGACTTCCCGCTGGCGAGTTGCATCTGCGAGCAGGCGGCGGGCCTCGAATAGCGCGTCGGTAGCTCGACCGAGACGCTCCTGAGCGGAGACGATCGCTCGTTGAGCGGTCGCGACGGCAAACACGGCAGTCTGCAGCTGCCCGCCGTCCGAGGTGCCGCCGTGAAGGTCGGACAACCAGCGCAATTCCTGGCCGGCGCGGCCCTGAGCCGCCTCGACCGCGGCCACGGCGCGCTGGTGCGCATCGACGGCGTGGCTGAGCTCGATGCGAGCGGTCTCCTCGGCCATCTCTCGGAGGCGGAGAACGATGCCCAGCCGGAAGCGATTGCTCATCGGGGAGCCTCACCGCGGAAGATCGATGGCGCGGGGCCGGCCGGGCGTGCCGGCGGCAGAGACTGAGAGCCGCCCGCAGGCTGACCCAGCTGGCCGTCGCCTGGACTGTCGGTGGGGCGGGCGGAACCGAGGCCGGCGCCGGGGCCGAGGAGGTGGTGAGCATCGAGCACGCCGCAGCTCTCCATGGCCGCGCGAGCTGCGACGATGTCTGACGTCTCCTCCAGGTCCTGGCACAGGAAGCCTTCGAGCGCCGGCCGGAGCGCGATCGCTTCGTCGATTGCCGGGTTTGAGCCGTGCGAGTAGGCGCCGACCTCGATCAGATCCTTGGCGCCTTCGTACTCGGCCAGAGCGGCGCGGACGGCGCCCGCGATTCTCATGTGGCCCTTGTCCACCACGGCGGGCATGGCTCTGGAGACCGACGCCAGAACGTCGATGGCCGGATAGTGGTTTCTCTCGGCCAGCGAGCGCGAGAGGACGATGTGGCCGTCCAAAATCGATCGGACCGTATCCGCGACCGGCTCGGTCATGTCGTCGCCCTCGACGAGTACGGTGAAGAAGCCGGTGATGGTTCCGTATTCGGTGTTGCCGGCCCGCTCGAGCAGCCGCGGCAGCATCGAGAAGACCGAAGGCGGGTAGCCGCGCAACGCCGGAGGCTCCCCCGCTCCGAGGCCGATCTCGCGCTGAGCCATTGCCAGCCGCGTGACCGAGTCCATCATGAAGAGCACGTCCTTGCCGTCGTCGCGGAATGACTCGGCGATCGCCGTGGCGATTTCTGCCGCCTTGAGGCGAAGCAGCGCCGGCTGGTCGGAAGTGGCCACCACGACGACGGAGCGAGCAAGGCCCTCGGGCCCGAGCTGCTCGTCGATGAACTCCTGGACCTCGCGACCGCGCTCGCCGATCAGGGCGATCACGTTGACGTTGGACGAGGCGTGGCGGGCGATCATCGCCAGGAGCGTGGACTTGCCAACTCCCGAGCCGGCGAAGATGCCGAGGCGCTGACCCTTGCCGGCAGATAGCATGCCGTCGAGGGCACGCACGCCGGTTGAGATCGGGGTGGAGATGCGGGCACGACCCAGCGGGTGAGGAGCGGCACCGGTGACGACTTTGTACTGGGCTCGAAGCGGACCCAGACCGTCGAGCGGCCGACCGAAGCCGTCCAGCACGCGACCCAGCAGAGCGGGGCCGATCGGGACGCGGAACTGCTGCTCGCGCAGGCGCACGGCGGAACCGGGTCGAACGCCCGAGAGGTCGCCGAATGGGACCAGCGTGATCAGCCCATCCCTGAAGCCGACGACCTCGGCGCTGACCATTCCTTCCGGCTCGAGGTCGATCCAGCAGATCGATCCGAGTTGAAGGATCAAGCCGGCCGCCTCGACGGTCGTCCCGATGACGCGCACGACTTCACCGGTGGCCTGGAAGAGCGGCGCGGCCTCGGAGGCCTCGACCAGATGGCGCAGCAACGGAGAGATGCTCTCGTCGCTGAGGCGCAGATGGATCCCGTGGCGCTTCGTCAGCACCGCGCTCCGGCTGCCGTTCTCAGCGTTGGTCATGCCACTTCCTCTTCGACGGTACCGCGCGCCAGGTTCGGGATGGCACGGTCAAGAGCGATGCCGATCTCTTCGAGCTGGGCTTCCAGGCCCGCCTCGACGAAGCCGTGCTCGTAGCGGAGCGTGCAGCCGCCGACCGGCAGGGTTGGGTCGCCTTCGAAGAACCACTTCTTGCCGAGATAGGCGCGGCCGTGAAGCGCTTCCCAGGCGGTCGCGACCGGCTCGACGGCGGCCGGATTCAGAAGCACGTGGGCCTCCGGCGAGCCGTTGATGGTGCTGACGGCGGCCTCTAGAGCAGTGCACAAGAGGCTCGGCTCGATCCGGACTTCATGCTGGATGATCCGCTTCGCGACGGAGAGAGCCAGCTCGGCGATGGAGTGCGCAATCTCCGAAGTGCGGTCTGGGGCGATCTCCTGGAGTTTCTGGGCAAGTGCCGAGGCGCCTTCTATGGCCGCCCGAAGCTCCGCCTCGGCATGGTTGCGGCCGGTCTCGTAGCCACGCTCCTCGGCGGCACGCTCGATGCGTCCGACTTCCTCGGCGAGAACCGTCTGATCGACATTCCCTGCGGCCAGGGGTGCGCCGGCATGCGTCAGCGCCTGGCCGGCATGACTTGAGGCATGGGTGCTTGCCCGACCGTGGCCACGGAAGACCGTCCCGGAGGCGGCGGAAGACGGCGTCGGGGCAGTGGCGACCTCAGTCCGGTCGGCCTTGGAGGAGGTCCCGTCGTCGTGGATCAGGTGCCAGTTAGACGAAGGCATCTTCCGTGCCTCCCCGGTTGATCGTGATCTGGTCTTCGTCTTCGAGCTTCTTGATGATGTCGATGATTCGCTGCTGCGATTCCTCGACCGCCTTCATTCGGACCTGACCGGCGAGGCTCATCTCTTCTCGCAGCATCTCGGCCGCGCGCTGGGACATGTTCTGGAAGAACTTGAGGCGCAAACCCTCGGTCGCAGGCCGCAGCGCAAGCGCCATGTCCTTGGCGTCGAGTTCACGGATGACGCGCTGCATGGCCCGGTCGTCGAGCAGGATGACGTCGTCGAAGACGAACATATATCGGCGGACTTCGTCGGCCAGCTGCGAGTCCTGCTCCCCGAGCGCGGTCAGGATCTGACGTTCGTTCGTGCGGCCGACCTGGTTGAGGACGTGTGCCAGGGGGCGTGTGCCACCGACGGAGGTCACCTCGGTCACGACCGAGGACAGCTTGCGTCGAAGTCCCTCCTCAACGATTTCGACGGCTTCCGGCGTGATCTGCTCGGTCAGCGCAATGCGCTTTGCCACTTCGACCTGGATCGGGGCATCGAACTGGGTCAGGATCTTCGCTGCCGCTCGCGGATCCAGGTGGGCGAGGACGATGGCGATCGTCTGGGGGTGCTCTTCGGAGAGCAGGCCGGCGGCCTGGGGAGCCTCGATGTCCCGCATGAAGTCGAACGGGATGATCTGCTGAGCCTGGTGAACGCGATCCAGGAGCTCGCGGGCCTTGTTCTGCCCAAAAGCCTGGGCAAATAGCTCGACGGCGTAGTTCTCGCCGCCGGGAAGCACGCCGGCGTGAGCGAAGAGACCGGCATAGGCCTCTTCGAGGATCGCGTCTCGCGTGCCGGAGTCAACCGCCGGCATCCGCATCAACTCGAGGGCCACGCGATCGAGCGCCTCCGGCGGCAAGCGCGCCAGCAACTTGGCGGATGCCTCGGTGCCCAGAGTGATCAGGAGGGCCGCTGCCTTGCGCGGACCGCTGAGCGATAGGGCCGATGCTTCGGAACTCATCGATGACCGCCCTCTTCACGCAGCCAGCCGTGCATCAGACCGACAAGGGCGTCCGGCCGCTCGTCGGCGACCATTCGAAGCCGCTCCTGGATGCGAGCCTGGGGCGTGGCGCTGGGCACGTCGGCAGCCGGTGCCTCCCCAGACGTGCTGGCCGGAATTCCGGCCCGGTTGGGCATCGGAGAGAAGGCCGGCGTGGGCCCGGACGGGCCGAGGTCGTAGACGCCCTCCTCGGTCTTGCGCTTCAGGGCGCCGAGGTTCATCCAGAAGAGCAGCAGCATCACCAGGGCGAAGACAGCGCCGAGGATCGTGCCGCTCATGCCGCTGGCGGTCTTCATCAAGTCGGGTTTGGCCGCGGCGGCTGCTGCCGCGGCGGCCGCCGTAGCCGATGTGGGCTGGGCCGCGAACGTGACGGCCTGGACGGCGACCACGTCGCCGCGGGTCGCATCGGCGCCGATGGCCGCGGCAATGCTCGTCTTGAGCTGGTCGGCGGTGAGCGTTCCCATCTTGCTCTGGTCGACGAAGACGGCAACGGACAGCTTCTTCACGACGCCGGGCTGGGTCACAATGTGCTGGATAGTCGTTGAGTTGCTGTAGTTGACGGTCGTGTCCACATGCGTGTAGCCGGCTGCAGTGTCGCTGCCGGCCGAGGCAGTGGGCGCTGCTGTGGCCGCGGCCGAGGCGCTGGCGGCGGGAGTGGCCGTGGGCGCGGCCGAGGCGCTGGCGGCCGGAGTGGCCGTGGCCGCGGCCGTGGGCGCCGCAGTCGTCGAGGCCTGAACGCAGACTCCCGGGTACGAAGGCACGCCGCTGACGTTGGAGTTCGTGCCGGGGATGCCGCATGCGCCCGCGGACGAGGTCGAGCCGTAGGATTCGATGATCTGGTGGATGCTCACCGGCGGGTTGCTGCCGGCCGGAGCGTATGTGGTGACTTGCTGCTCGACCTGGTTGGTGTCCACGTCGGCCGAGACGGCGACGGATGCGTGGCCCTCACCCAGCGCCGACGCGATGAGACTCTCGATCTTGGACATGGTCTGCTGCTCGACGAGGCCCTTGGCCTGGGCGGCGGTGCTGTCGATTGAGGAAGTCGAGCCGGCCAGGGTATGGCCCTGATCGTCGGTCACGACCACGTTGTCGGTCTTGAGCCCCTGCACCGACTTGGAGACAGTGTTGACGATGGCCTGGACCAGACTGCTCGATGGCGTCTTGCCGCCGCTCATGCCAAGCACCACGGCGGCGCTGGCGGGAGTGTCCTGGGAGGAGAGGGCGGCGGTCTGGGCCAGGACTATGGACACCCTGGCGGTTGCAACGCCGCTCATGCTCTGGATGGTCTTGGTCAGCTCACCCTCGAGGGCTCGCTGGTAGGTGACGTTCTGATCGAACTCCGACTGGCCGAAGCCCTGGTTGTCGAAGAGGGTCCAGCCCTTGGTGTCGCTGCCGGTGCCGCTCGTGACGCCCGCATTGCCGGCCGCGATCTTGGCGTCGCCCAGCGAGTCGACCGGGACCTGGATGGTGGTTCCGGCGTCGGCCACCTGGTACGCGATGTTGGCCCCGCGCAGGGCGGACTCGATCGAGGCTGCATCGGCCGCCGAGAGGCCCGTGAAGGCCGGCGTGTAGTCGGGCTTGCTGGCGAACATGACGAGGATCGCGATCATCGCCACAGCGCCTAGCGCGGCGCCGATGATCCCGATGCGCTGGGTGATGGAGATCTGCTTGAGAACTCCCTGGACCTGCTCGTTCATCGATCAGCCACCACTACAGCTGGGTCCGCATGATTTCCTGGTAGGCCTCGAGCATCTTGTCCCGTACGTCCACCGCTGCCTTGAGGCTCACCGAGGCCTCTTCCATCTGCAGCATCACGGTGTGCAGGTCGGCCGATCCGCCCGAAGCGAAGCTGGCCATTGACGAGTCGGCCGAATTGAGCTGGCCGTTCAAACTGCCAAAGGCGTCGCTCAGCGAGTTGAGGAAGGAGTCTCCTGGAGCCTGCGTTCCGGAAGAGCTGCCGTCGACCGCGCCGGCGCCGTTGGTAATGCCCGCGCCGGAGATTGGCGAAGTCGCG
>Ga0182021_10010735_pt1 | contig 10863 bp, 6 predicted proteins | sample 612E3MmetaG_FD_120493 | JGI IMG/M metagenome (GOLD analysis project Ga0182021, IMG submission 120493) | Permafrost microbial communities from Stordalen Mire, Sweden - 612E3M metaG (Illumina Assembly) | ecosystem: Environmental > Terrestrial > Soil > Wetlands > Permafrost | place: Sweden...
ATCCGGGCTGTCAGGGGGCTGAACACCACGGGCCACTGCTCTCGGTGGACGTGATGCACGAGCGAGACCACGGGCGTCCTTGTCGCCAGCGGTGAGAAGAAAGGCAACCCGTTCTGGACGTCGACGACGACGTCGAAGGGGCTCTCCGTGTGCTCCAGCAAGCGCATTCCACGCAGTGCCTGCGGGTACACACTGATCCGGCCGCCGCGGCGCCGGAGCCGGACGCCGTCGACAGTCTCATCCCGGGGTGCCAGTCCGTGGTCGGCGCACAACAAGGTCACCTCGTGACCGCGGCGAACCAGCCCGGTCGCGATGTTGATGGCATACCGTTCTGCGCCTCCGCCATCGGGATGGGTCAGGTCGCGCCAGTTCAAAATGGCGATGCGCACGTGAGCTCCGAGGACTGGGCCGATTTGATTGTTACCGAAGGGTAGCCGGGTTAGGGTTCGAAAGTGAGTCGGGCGCGCGATATATTGCACCGGTCGCGGTCGCGGTCGCGGTCGCGGCCGTTGGCCCCGTGGCTCCCGCCGATGGGATCTTTGCGACGCTCCGTGGTCCTCTTCCGTGCGTTCCGCGTGGAGCAAGGTGATCCCGACAGGTTCTACCGCCTGCTCGCGGCCGACTCGGTCCGTGAGACGTCGCGGTGGTGCGACCTTCAGGGGGCCGTGGTCCTGGACGTCGGCGGCGGGCCGGGCTACTTCGCGGATGCTTTTCGCGCTGCGGGAGCGTCATATGTTGGCGTCGACCCCGACGTCGGGGAGCTGGCCGCACGAGGCGAGGTGGGTGTCAACGTCGTACGAGCGTCCGGACTACGCCTGCCGTTCGCCGATGCCAGTCTCGACCTTGCCTACTCCAGCAACGTCCTGGAGCACGTCTTGGACCCAGAGGATATGGCGCGCGAGATGCTGCGGGTGACCAAGCCTGGCGGGACGGTCCTGATCTCCTGGACTCCTTGGCTCTCTCCGTGGGGCGGACACGAGACTGCACCGTGGCACTACCTGGGTGGTCGCTACGCCGCCGATCGGTACGCTGCCCGGCATGGACATCGGCCCAAGAACGACTTTGGTCGATCCCTGTTCGCCTGCTCGGTGGCCAGGATGAGCCGCTGGGCAAAGGCGGCTGAGGCTGCGGGGGATCTATCGGTTGTCGCCATGCTGCCGCGCTATCACCCGTGGTGGGCCTGTTGGGTGGTCCGGGTGCCCGGATTGCGTGAGATAGTCAGCTGGAACGTCGTGCTTGTCCTGGTCAAGGAATGAGCACGATGCCCACCAGTCAGGTGGTCTGGCGTTCAAGAGTCGTCTTCATGTGCATCGCATTGTCAGCGTTGTGCTTTCACCAGTCGCCCGGCCTCACCGTGCCTGACACCAAGCTCGACCTCACCGCGAACCCGGGCGGCTTCCTCCTGCGAGCGCTGCACCTGTGGGATCCGCACGGCGCCTTCGGCCAGTTACAGAACCAGGCCTACGGCTACCTGCTTCCGATGGGGCCGTTCCATTGGGTGCTGTCGTCTGTGGGCGTCCCGGCGTGGATCATCCAGAGGCTGTGGTGGTCACTGATTCTGTGCGTGGCCTTCGTGGGTGTCTGGCGCCTGGTTCGCGCACTTGGGATCGGCGCCCCGTGGGCCCAGTTCGCAGTGGCACTGCTGTACGCCGTGAGCCCACGGATGCTTTCGGAGGTCTCCATCACCTCTGTGGAGGTATGGCCGATGGCCATGGCGCCGTGGGTTCTGCTTCCCCTGGTCCTCCCGTCGCCACGTTCGTGGCTGTGGCGAGTCAGCCGCTCAGCATTGGCCTTTGCCCTGGTCGGCGGTGTGAACGCGGTGGCGACCGGAGCCGTCCTCATCCTGCCGATGCTGTGGTTCCTCACGCGGCAGTGGGACCGGCGGACCGCACGGGCCGCTGCCACCTGGCTCGGTCTGGTCACGGCGGTCTCGTTGTGGTGGTTCCTGCCCTTGATCCAGCTCGGCAGGTACAGCCCGCCATTCCTGGACTGGATTGAGAACGCGGCCGTGACGACCGGGACCGCCAGCGTCTTCGAGTCGCTGCGCGGAACATCGACGTGGCTGGGTTTCCTGGCTGGTGTGGGCGGGCCGGCGTGGCCGGCGGGTTGGCAGTTCTTGACGCTACCTCTGCTCATTGCGGGCACGGCGGCCGTCGCGACAATCGGCCTGGTGGGTCTTTCCTTGCGATCAACCCCGCACCGGCGTTACCTGGCGATTGCGGCCGTAGTCGGCCTGCTGCTGCTCACGTTCGGTCATTCGGGTGCGGCAGGCTCGCCCCTTGCCAGTCCTCTGCAGGGTCTGCTCGACGGGTCCTTTGCCGCCTTGCGCAACACACACAAGTTCGAGCTCGTCCTACGACTGCCGCTCATGCTCGCCGCTGCAGAGGGGTTGACTGTCGCGGGCGTGCGTTTGCGCGCCATGAGGGTGCCTCGTTTCCTTGCGCCGATGCTCGTGACCAGCCTCATGATTCTTGTGGCTGCCCCTGCGATCGTGGGCGGAACGGCACTGCCCGAAGGGTACGTCGCCATCCCCGCTCACTGGTATCAGGCGGCCGCCTGGCTGGACCACCAAAGCGCGCAGGGCTCAGTGCTCATCGTCCCGGCATCCTCATTCGCTGATTTTACCTGGGGGTCGACCAAGGATGAGCCGCTGCAGGCGCTGATGCGGCGACCCTTAGCGGTTCGCGACGCGGTGCCGCTGGGATCGGCTGGCTCCACCAGGGTTCTGGACGAGGTCCAGCGTCAGCTCGGTGCGGGCATCGGCGGCCCCGAGCTGCACGCCCTGCTCGTTCGCGCCGGCGTGCGTTACGTGGTTGTCCGCAACGACCTTCGGCTGGACGCGCAGGGTGACCCGTTGATCGCGGTTCATCAGAGCCTGGCCGAGTCAGGGATCACCCGGGTCGCTGAGTTCGGGCCTCCCACCGGTAGCACGGTGGAGAACTCGACGCTCACTGTCGATGAGCGGACGCTCGTGCCGTACCCCAGTGTGGAGATCTTTGACGTCGGGGCGACCGAGCAGGTGAGCGTCGTTGCCCGTTCTCAGCTCATCACCGCGACCGGCGGACCTGAGGATGTCGGAGGGCTTGCCACGCTCTATGGCGTGGACGGAGCGGCCGTGCTCGGTTCGGACATCGACGGTCACGGCGACCTGTTGGCGGCAGCGCCGCAGGTGCTGACCGATGGGCAGCAAAGGCGTGAGGTCTTCTACGGTCGTGCCACGCACAACACCTCGCCGGTGTTGGCACCTGACGACCCTGGACGTCTGGGTCGCCGGGCCCTTAACTACGTCTCAGATGCGAGCTCGGGGGTGACGGTTCTGAACTGGGCGGGGGTCAAGAGTGTTCAGGCCTCGTCATCGGCATCCGACGCGAACGCAGGGCTGCGTCTGGGCACGGCCTACTCGCCTGCCGCCGCCCTCGATGGCGATCCGGGTACTCGTTGGGTCTCCGGCACCTTCGGCAAGGCCATCGGCGAGTGGCTCGAGGTCACCTTCGGCAAACCGGTCGACCTGCGAACGATCGGACTGCAGCTCTCGGCCCAGGCGCCCATCGGCGCCCCGGCGCGGTCGGTCGCCGTGACTACGGACCGCGGCACTCACTCAGCCACCGTGGTCGGCACCGGGGCCATGCAGAGCGTCCAGACACCCGCCGGGCTCACCCGACGGGTCCGGGTGACGCTGACGTCCGTGTCGGCTGGGAACGCGAACGGTTTCTCGATCGCCGACCTGAGCATTCCGGGGGTCACCCCCGTGGCGAGCCTGGAGCTTCCCGCCTCCAACGAGCCCAGCGTCGACGCCATCGTTATGCGGGACCAGATGCCCGGTCGCTCGGCGTGCCTTCACGTGGGCGATCGTCCACTGTGCCGTGCCTCCGTGGCCCTACCCAGCGAGGAGTCGTCAGGCATGCGGCGCCTCTTCAGCCTCCCGGCCGCGCGCACCTACGCGTTCAGCGGTGAGGTCCTACCTCGGGACGGCGTCGCCCTCGAAAAGCTGTTGACCTCTTCGAACGCCATCTCCGCGTCGGCATCATCGCGGGCCGTCACCGCGCCGGAGGGTCGCCCCGACGCGGCTGTGGACCGCAACCTCTCCACAGGCTGGGTCGCCTCCGAGCTTGACCCATCTCCGTGGCTGAAGCTCAGCTGGGCACACCCCCGTCGCGTGGATGGTATTCAGATGCTCACCGACCAGTTCCTGGCAGGTTCGCGCCCCACCCGCGTCACATTGACGTTCGACTCGGGTGAGGTAATCGCTGCCGCGGTGGATGACGGGGGCAAGGTGCGTTTCCCAGCCCAGTCCACCCGAACCCTGGACATCGGGTTCAAGAAGGTGGCCGGCCTCATCAACATCGACTCGGCCACCGGCTTTCGACGGACCTTGCCGGTCGGCGTCTCGGAGGTGCGGGTCCTGGGCGCTGACGACCTGATCAAAGGAGTGAACCTGGCTCAGCAAACGGGAGTTCCGTGTGGGTTCGGCCCCACTCTCGTGGTGGATGGCAGACCGATCCTGACCCAGGTCGTGGGGACGGTGAAGGACATCGTGAACCGGCAGCCACTTCGATGGACGGCCTGCGGTTCCAACGTGAAGACAGAGGCAAGCGCCGGCCGGGTATCCCTGGCAGCGGGGGCACACAGCGCCGTGGCCCGTGCAACCGGCGAGTTCGAGCCCCTGCAGATGTCCTTCACCACTGGGGGACCAGCAGACATGACGTCGACGCCACCGGTGGCCGCCACCTTGGTGCGCAGCGACCCGAGCACGATGCGCCTGACCGTGGGGGAGCGATCGCAAGAGTCCGTCCTGACGGTCGCACAGAACTTCAACTCGGGCTGGTCGGCGTTCGATGGTCGCGGCAACGCGCTGTCGCCGATCCGTCTGGACGGCTGGAAACAGGGTTGGGTCCTGCCGCCCGGAGCCGCCATGGTCGTGACCGCCCGGTTCTCCCCCGACAGTCTGTATCGCGGCGGTCTGCTCGCGGGCCTGTTGGCACTTCTGTGCGCAGCAACTGTGGTGCCATTGTCACGGCGTCGGTCCCTAGGCCGCGCAGAGTACGGGGTGCCCGGCGAAGCGAGGGTGCCGGCACCTGTCCTGGTCGGCTGCGGCGCGGTCGCCCTGGCGTTTATGTCGGGGTGGGTGGGCGTGACCGTCGGGGTCCTCGTTGGCCTCCTTGCTCTCTTCCAGACCGGAATGCTGCCTGGGTTCAGGAGATCGGGCGGCGCATTTTCTCCCGCGCTGTCACCGGCGCTGGTCCTGGTGCTCGGGCTGGCCGCCGGGGTGCTGGCCGCGGCGCAGCCTTGGCCTTCAGACTCGGCGGGCCTGCACTCGGTCACGGTTCAAGGCCTGATGTTGCTGGCATTCGCTGTGGCGTGTAGGTCGGCGTTTCGGGACGAGGAGTCCTTGGGAACGTCATTGGGGGATGGCGAGACATCGAAACGGTGGTCGCGACGACCTCGTCGCATGATGGGCCGTTCGACAAAGCGGTAGCTGAGGGTCGCCAGCACCACCGATAGCGTCAAGGTGCGCACGAGAAGCATTGTGAATCCTCCCGTGAACACGACATGGCCGGTGAGTCGCTCGACCACGCCCAGGATGACCACGTGGTAGGCGAAGACCCCATAGGAGATGTCGCCGCTGAAGTGACCGACTCGTCCGCCCAGAGCCCTCACGACCCGGGGTTCGCTGGACTCGCTGACGCCGGCCACAGCCGGAAACACGATCAGCACGGCCAGCACGGCGTAGAGCACGTTCTTGGTTGCCGCCTGGCCCGGCGAGGTGGGCGACAGATCGTAGGGGCCGGCCACCGGGGAGGTCGCCAGGGCGAAGACCGCCAAGGCGCCGGCCCAAACGGTTCCGGGGTGTTCAGCCAGCCTCCCAAGGAACCCGTCTGCCAGCAGTCCGCTCGACCTCGCGACCTGCCAGACCGCCAATGACATTCCGGCTCCGAACCATCCGAGGTAGCTCGGCAGCCAGAGCTCGCTGGAGGGGTGCCCGTGTGAGGCCATGACTGCTATCCAGGTGGGCCCGGCAACGGCGAAGATCCCAAAGACAACCAGTTGGTTCCGAACGTCCCTGCGGCTCGAGAAGCCCTGGCGGCTCAGGAACCAGGCGAGCAGAGGTAACAAGACATAGAAGGCGCTTTCAGTGGCCAGACTCCACATCTGTGTCAGACCGGCAACTTCGTTGTTTGTGAAGTAGATCTGGATCAACGCCGCGTGCCGCAGATACAACGCCACACCGACGCCCCTGTCGTGGGCTAACAGCAGCCATGCCAGTGCTATGGCGATCCATAGAGCCGGCAGAATGCGCAACGCGCGGTGCCAGAGGTAGGCACGCACCGCCGGGCGCGGTCTCGCCTCCACCATCGCGACCAGGTGAGGGCGGTAGAGCAGGAACCCAGAGATGGCGAAAAAGACGGCGACGCCGGAGTCGAGGCGCGACAGCACTTCTTTGAACGGCCCGTTCAGCGCGTCTCCGCTCTCGAACCCAACATGGGTGCACAGAACTGCCAGGGCGCCGATCGCCCGTAGTCCGTCGAGCGCGCCAAAGCGACGCCGAAGAGTGCTGCCGCCGGGACGAGCAGCGGGACGGGGTACCGGTGGGGCGGCTTCGACTGTCACTTCTTAGCCGCCGGGTTGCCGACCTCGACGCCGTTCACGCAGACATTCGCGTCAGGGGTCAGGTTCTCGACCCGCACCTGGGTCCCGCCGCCAGTCATCGGCAGGTAGACTTGGCCCGGACCTTCATGCAGCTGGACCGTTGCTCGATCCTGGCCAAGCACGATCGTGGCCGGGGTGTTCCGGGCCGCCAGATAATCAACACGGACCGCCCAAGCCCATGCGAACGCTGACCCGGTCAACGGCACGGTGATCTGGCCGGCCTGTGCGGTCCAGCCACACACACCGGTTGGAGGCCGTGGCGACTTCATCCCGCCCACGGTCATCGGGACAAGATGGCCGTCTTTGGCAAGGTAGTAGGGATTCGTATAGCTCGTCAGTGTGTACATCTGATGCCGTCGTTCGGCAGTCGCGACAGGGGCCAAGAACCTGCTGGCCAGGTTGTACTGCCCGAACAGCGGTCCCACCACGCCGACGGGCAGCGGCTGGTCGTACACCTGCGCGCTCGCGGGAAGCCTGGCCAGGGACTCTCGTGAGTTCAGGACGAACGCTTTGTACGGTGTGGTCGTTGAGAAAGTGGCGAACCCGCTCAGGGAGTGAAATGCCAGAAATACGAGCATGAGCCCGGCTGCTGACCCGAAGCCTACCCGGACAGCTCGGGAGAGCCTTTCAGAGACGAAGCGGGCCTGGGGAAGCCATGGGTTCACCTCGCCGCGCAGCGGCATGAGGCACATGCCGACCACAACAGTCAGAGGCAGGACAGCATCCGAGACGTATCGCGCAGTTAACCCGGTTGCGGAGCCGAAGTAGGTCAGCCGGCCCAAGCCGACCACGAAGAAGGAACCCAGCAGGTAGATGCCCAAGGCGGCCCAGGCCCGACCGATCCGGCATCGCATAATGAGCGTCCCGCTGATCACGCCCAGGGCCAGGATCCAGCAGATCCATTCGAATGCTCGTGGAGAGTTGACCCAGGCATCGGAGAACCATGCCCATGGCCCGCCGAAGGCGCCCGGTACGAAGGTGCGCAGGACAGCGATGTTGACGAAGCTCCAGAACTGGCCTGGCGAGGGTAACGCCATGACCGCCGTGCTGCCGCTGGAACCGGATCTGGTCAGGTAGAGGATGACGTAACCGACCGCGGTCGTGAAATATGAGATCCAGATGAGCCTCGTACGCCTCACCAGCTCAAGCACCGGCCCTGGCCGCAGGACGGTATCTGGAGACAGCGCGAGAGTGAGCACCACCACGAACGGGAAGTAGACCAGGACCTTCTCGAAGCTGGCCATGGCGAACAGCACCCAGAGTGTCGCGTACGCTACCTCGCGGCGTCTGCCCAACCTGAGGTATCGGGCGTGGTGGCGCAGTGCGCCCGCGATGGCAGCGGTCATGGGCAGCAGTGCCAGCGAAGCAGCGAGCCAGGTGAACCCAGGCGCAGTCAAAGGGGACAAGCAGTACACCGCGAAGGGCACAAGGACCAGTAGCCGCCGTCCGAACAGCTCAGTGAGCAGGCGCCAGACCAGCACCGCCACAGCGAGTTCACCGAGGATCAACATGACCGCAGTGGCCCCCCAGTTCCAGGGCGCCACGTGGGCCAAAAGCCACATCACGGCACGTCCAAATGGCATGAAGTGACCATCACCGACCGAGGTGAGGTATGCCCACCCGTGATTCTCCACAGCCTTGGTGGTCAGGACGTAGTCGTCGACGCTGAAGAAGCTGTCCTTGATGATGCTGAACCGGACACCGAGTGTGATCACCAGAATCAGCAGTAGACCGGTTCGCAAGGGATCGCGGGCGAACCAATGATTTCGTGTGGTGCGCTCCGTTGGGGCGGTCCCTGCCGGATGGGTCTCCTGCGGTGTAAGAGAGCTGTGGCTAGTCACCGAGCTCACCACAACGGTCCTTTCGTGGGTGCATTGCATTCTCTTCGGTGGTAGCAGTCGCAGCTTTCAAACTCTGATGTGCCGAGGTTACCTGCCACTGGGTTCGACACGATAGGAAGTGTCGGTGCGTTACTCTCCCGGTGACCCGTACTGACTGGTAGGGTCCGCCCAAAGTGTTTCATCAAAGGAGCCGGGATGCGTCGCATAGTGGGCTATGTGTGTATGTTCTTGGGCGCGCTGGTTCTGATGGTGGGTGTCCTTGCCAAGCCAGTGCTGTACCACAACCTCGCCAAGGTCCCGCTGGACCAGAAGACCACTCTGGTCTCCGTTGGCCAGCACATGTCAGCACTGGAAGTTTCTTCGGCGGGCGTGAAGGTGCTCAACGATGCCACGCTGCAGAACACGAAGATCGTGGTGGGCATCCCAGGGAAGGCCAAGGGCAACAGCGCGTTCTGGCAGTACCTTGTCGTGAACAAGGAGGTGGGCGGCAAGGACCTGAGCTACAGCCAGGAAGGTGTGTCGATTGACCGTTACACCGCCGAGGCTACGAACTGCTGTGGAGACTACCTATCTGTAGGAACTCTCCAAGCCCCTTCCGCCATCCAGAAGAACTTCACCCATGCGGGGTTGTTTTTCAAGCTCCCGTTTAACACCCAGAAGATCACCTACCAGTGGTGGGACGGGGACCTTGGACGCACCGAGCCGATGAAGTTCGTGGGCACGCAGCAGATCCAGGGCGTGCAGACCTACGTGTTTCAGCAGAAGACCGGTCCGGTGGTCTACGGCAAGCAAACGGGGTTGCCGGGCGAACTGTTCAACACCACCAAGCCGGTCGATGCCAATGAGATCTACCAGAACACCCGCACGCTCTACGTCGAGCCCAACACCGGACTCATCATCAAAGGCGTTGAGCAGCAGAACAAGCGGCTTGAGGCGCCTGGCTTGTCCGCCGTCCCGATCACTGTGGGCACGATTGGCTACACTCCCGCGACCATCAGGTCGAATATCGCGGACCTCGGTTCGAAGGGCACACAGCTGGCCTTCATCAATGGGCCATTGACGTGGATCGCCATCCTGCTCGGCCTGCTCCTGATCGGGGCGGGAGCATTCCTTGCCCTTGGTGGATCGCAGACCAAGGAAGCCAAGACACAGGCGACGCCCGCTTCCGACTCGCGCTTGCCCGCCCCGCAGTAGTCAGCTCACTGCTTCGTGCACACAAAGATCGCCGTCCCCGGAATGAGCGCGCCACGCAGCGGACTCCACCCGCCCCAGATCTGCTGGTTCTTCGGTGGCCATTCCGGTTCCACCAGATCGACGAGGCGGAGACCGGCGGCGGTGAGCTCGCGCACTCGATCGCCCAACGTGCGGTGATGCTCGACGTAGGTGGTGGCCCCTGACTCTTGTTCGACATACGGAGTCCGGTCGAAGTAGGAGCTGGTCACGCTCAGTCCCAGGTAGCCGGGATCATCTGGCAGCGCCCACCGGATCGGGTGGGTGGTGGAGAAGACGAACCGCCCGCCATGGCGAAGCACCCGGGCGGCCTGAGCCATGAGGGCGGCCGAGTCTGCTACGAAGGGCACGGCGCCGTATGAGCTGAAGACCGTGTCGAAGCAGCCGTCAGCAAAGGGCAGGCTGGTCGCGTCGCACTGCACGAGCGGCACGGTCAATCCCGACGCTGCCATGAAATGCGCATTGAGCTTCGCCCCCTGGCGCAGCATGCCCCCGGAGACGTCGGTGGCGACTACCCGGCCGCCGTGCCGCGCGACATATCGGCTGCACTGAGCGGCCCCGGCACCGATCTCGAGCAGATCCGCGCCGCGGACCTTCCCGAGGAGACCAGCGTCTGCTTCACGCAGGCCCTCGGGGCCCCACACGAAGTCGTCATCGCCAAGGAAGGACCCGTGCTCGGCGTAGTACCCGTCAGCCTCGTTGTCCCACCAGGCCCGGTTGGCGTGGGTTGTCTCACCCGGATCGGCTTCGCGCCGGGCTGCCACAGCGGGGGTGTCCTCAGGGGTCGCGTCGGGAACGTGGTCATGGCGTCGGTCACTGTTCTCATCCGCGTGGCTCACACCCTCCATCCTGCCGCAGACCCCCCGGCGTTGACCTGGGTGAGTGGTCATCGGTAAGGTTTGCAGGTCATGCTATGAGAATTTCTAGGTGACCGGCATCGGTCGCTCTCAGAAGCGTGTCAGTAAACGTGTCAAAAGCACATCTTTTTCCACCTGTACCGTCCACCCGGGCACACGGCACGTCGTGCCGCAGGCCTTTAGTCAATCTGTCCCCAATCGGAGTCCCAACTACATGACTGCCAGCCCGGCCGTAAAGGCCAGCCCCCAGGTCGCGATCAACGACATCGGATCTGAGGAGGAGCTGC
>Ga0182021_10010736_pt1 | contig 10863 bp, 9 predicted proteins | sample 612E3MmetaG_FD_120493 | JGI IMG/M metagenome (GOLD analysis project Ga0182021, IMG submission 120493) | Permafrost microbial communities from Stordalen Mire, Sweden - 612E3M metaG (Illumina Assembly) | ecosystem: Environmental > Terrestrial > Soil > Wetlands > Permafrost | place: Sweden...
GTCCGTAGATTTTCCATTGCCTTAAAGATTACATCACGGTAGTATTCGGCATGTTTAAGAACGTCGTTGCTGTGACCATTACCAGCCGATGCTGCTTCCAGTGCTTCGATATTTTTGCCGAAGGAATCGATTGTTGATGTCAATTCTGCCAGTAATTTATCCGCAGTACTTGATTTAGCGGCAACGGTTTTCAACGAGGACAAAGTAGCTGCAACCTTTCCGGCATATTCAAGAGAAGCAGGTAAGATCTGACGTTTTGCCATGTCTAACATCGTCAATGCTTCGATGTTGATTGTTTTAATATATCCTTCAAGGAAAATTTCATAACGAGAATGCATTTCTGCTTTGCTCAAGACACCATGCTTCTCATATACCTTAACAGCCTTTTCACTAATCAACGAGGGAATGGCGGCAACGGTGGATTTGATATTGGGCAATCCGCGTTTTTCAGCCTCTTTCACCCATTCATCGGTGTAGTTGTTACCGTTGTAAATAATCCGCTTATGTTTCTTTACTATTTCTGTCACAATGTTTTGCGCTTCAGCGTCAACATCTTTTGCTTTTTCCAAGCGACTTGCAATTCGCGACAAGATTTCAGCCACAATCGTATTCAAAGCAGTATTCGGTTCTGCGATGGATGCAGAGGATCCTACCATGCGAAATTCGAATTTATTGCCGGTGAATGCGAACGGTGATGTTCGATTTCGATCTGTTGAATCTTTTGGCAATGCCGGCAGTGTAGTTACTCCGAGCTTCAGCTCACCGCCGACTTTGGATGATTTGGCCCCGCCGTTTTCGATCTGCTCTAAAATATCAGTCAACTGCTCACCAAGGAAGATTGAAATAATGGCGGGAGGTGCTTCATTCGCGCCTAACCGATGATCGTTTCCTGGGTTGGCAGTGGAAACGCGGAGCACATCGGCATATTCATCTACAGCCTGAATCACAGCAGCGAGGAACAGGAGAAATTGCTCATTGTCGTGAGGTGTATTTCCCGGTTCTAGTAAATTCTGTCCATCGTTGGAGCTCATTGACCAGTTGTTGTGCTTCCCTGAACCGTTCACACCTGCAAATGGTTTTTCATGAAGCAGACAAACCAAACCGTAATGTCCTGCAACTTTCTTCATTGTTTCCATCACCAACTGGTTGTGGTCGGTCGCAATGTTGGTCGTTGTATAAATAGGAGCAAGTTCATGCTGAGCCGGTGCAACTTCGTTATGCTTTGTTTTTGCCAATACACCAAGTTTCCAAAGCTCCTGATCAACCTCTGCCATGAATTTTGCGATACGTTCCTTCAAATTGCCGAAGTAATGATCTTCTAATTCCTGTCCCTTGGGTGATTTCGCACCAAAGAGTGTACGCCCGGTAAGTATAAGGTCTAACCGTCTTTCGTACAATTTTTTATCAATGACAAAATATTCCTGCTCTGGTCCAACCGTCGTTGTAACGCGAGTAACTTTTGTATTTCCTAACAACCGGAGAATACGAACCGCTTCTTTCGAAAGTGCCTGCATCGATCGTAGAAGAGGTGTTTTCTTATCGAGCGCCTCGCCCGTGTACGAACAAAACGCTGTAGGAATACAAAGAGTATTGTCTTTGATGAATGCCGGAGATGTGCAATCCCATGCAGTGTATCCGCGTGCTTCAAATGTTGAACGCAACCCGCCAGATGGGAAGGAAGAAGCATCCGGTTCACCTTTGATCAATTCCTTGCCGGAAAACTCCATAATAACACGCCCGTCTGCGGTTGGAGAAATAAAGGAATCATGCTTTTCAGCGGTAATTCCTGTCATCGGCTGAAACCAGTGTGTAAAGTGAGTCGCACCTTTTTCGATTGCCCAGTCTTTCATCGCATTGGCAACGATATCAGCAACCGCCGGGTCAAGCGGCAGCCCCTCATCGATGGTCTTTCTTAACATTTTATAGATATTTTTCGGCAGCCGGGTTCTCGTTGCCGCATCGCTGAAGACGTTAGAAGCAAATGTATTTTCCAATGATTCCTGAAGTACTAATTGTTCTTTTTCCATGTTTGTTATATCTCCTTGAAAGTAGTTGAATAGTATTATTTTACGTTTTAGTCTATAGTATTAACATATATTATTGATATGGTTCCTTTTCCATGTTTGTTATATTACTTTGAGAGTAGTGGAACATTATTATTTTATGTTATAGTGTAAAATAACATAAATTATTAATGTAATCAAGCCATATTTCGGTTTATTTTTAGTTTCTTGGCAGAACCGCCCCTATGCATTTGATAATTACCTCGTGGGCTTTGTTTTAACTGAATAACTCAAAACAACATTTCTTGGTTGTTTTTGAAAACCCTTATTCTTTATTATAGTAGTTCAAGATTGAAGAAAATGCAATATGGGAATTTCTTTACTTCATAGCCTTTCTCATTATTTTCAGAACTCGCCACCACTTGCCGATACGTCCCCTTTGTTTGCCGAATTATCCGTATCTTTTAAAATATTCTGTTGTATGTTCAAATAGTTTACTGCTCATGATTTATGTTTTATTTTGCAACTTTTAAGTTCAAGTTTTCGTTTTAAAGGACACCTGAATTAGATACTCCAAAACCGTATTTGAAACTTATGGAAAACAAACACATTGATCTTTCGGCATTACGGATTAGCAGAAATCAGGAACAGCAGGATGGTCCCCCCAAAAAAACAGGTACATATATCGGTGTCGCTGTCAGTATTCTTGTTCTCGGGATTGCTGGATTCTTTCTTTATCAGTCATTGTTTACGCCTGCAATCGAGGTGACATTAACGACGGTCTCATGGACATCCCCATCGCAATCAAATGCTGTACTCACAGCAAGTGGATACGTCGTTGCACAACGAAAAGCTGCAGTTGCTTCAAAGGGAACCGGGCGGCTTGTGTATCTTGGAGTGGTGGAAGGAGATCGTGTAAAGCAGAATCACATTATTGCACGACTTGAAGATTCCGATGTACGTGCCTCACTAGAACAGGCGAAGGCAAACCTCCGTCTGAATGAAGCGGATCTCAAAGATGCCCAGCAATCTCTCCTGCGGCAGAAATCATTGTTGGATAAAGGACTTGCGAATCAAGCAGAATATGATGGTGCTGATGCCCGCTTACAGCGTGTTATTGCCAGCATTGAAATGGCAAAAGCCATGCTGACATCTGCCGAAGTCTCTTTGGAAAACACACTTATTCGTGCACCATTTGATGGAACCGTTTTAGCTAAGAACGCAGACATTGGCGAAATGGTTGTTCCCATGGCAGCAAGTGTCGGCTCGAAATCGGCTGTTGTTACAATTGCCGATATGACATCGCTGCAAGTAGAAGCCGATGTATCTGAATCCAATATTGAACACATCAAGCCCGACCAACCTTGTGAGATTACACTCGATGCATATCCGGAGGTTCGTTATCAAGGATATGTGGCAAAAATTGTTCCGACAGCCGACCGTTCAAAAGCAACCGTGATGGTAAAAGTGGCATTCAGAAATTATGACAGTCGCGTGCTGCCTGAAATGGGCGCTAAAGTTTTATTCCTCACAAAACCGGCAGAAGAAAGTGAAATGCAAGAAAAGCCATTCTTATCCATTCCTTCAAAGGCCGTTACGGAACGAGACGGAAAGAAAATCGTGTACTGTGTAAACGATAATGTTGCAACGTCCGTAGTTGTCACAGTCGGCCGCCGCTTAGGTTCATCGACTGAAATACTTAACGGCATCACACCCGGTGAAAAAGTCATCGATAATATCACCGCTGCTATTGTTGAGGGCGTCAAAGTAAAAATACAATAATGCAGAAGACGGAATAGGATACAGATAGTTGTACATGCAAAAAAATATAGGCGACAACAATTTTTTTATGATTACTATATCCTGAATTCTCAATATCAAAGGATTACGCTATGACAAATACAGTTATACAGGTTCAAAATGTTTCAAAATCATATTGGCGGGATAGTTTTGAAGTTCCCGTTCTGAATGATATTTCTATTGAAGTGCATGAAGGAGAGTTTTTTGGATTGATGGGGCCGTCCGGGTCCGGAAAGACAACACTGCTCAATCTCATTGCGGGCATCGACCGTCCGAGTAAAGGCAACATTATTGTCGGCGGTATCGATATCGCAAAACTCAACGAATCGGCACTTGCAAAATGGAGGTCGCAGCATGTTGGATTTGTATTTCAATTTTATAATCTGCTTCCGGTTCTCACGGCATTCGAAAATGTCGAGCTTCCACTTCTTTTAACATCATTATCAAAAGCTGAACGCAAAAAACATGTCGATCTTGCACTCGATGTCGTGGGACTCGGAGACAGGACTCGGCATTACCCCAAACAACTTTCCGGCGGGCAGGAACAGCGTGTGGCTATTGCCCGCGCTATTGTAACAGATCCGACCTTGTTGGTTGCCGATGAACCGACCGGTGATCTTGATAAGCACTCGGCCGAAGAGATTATGACGTTGCTCGAGCGTTTGAATAAAGAATATAAAAAAACCATTGTGATGGTGACGCATGATCCGCGTGCCGTAGAAAAGGCCACGATTGTTCACCACCTCGACAAAGGCGAATTGTCTTAAGGAGCGAGTATGCGAGTATTTAAACTTATTTTTAAAAATGCATTACGCCATAAACTACGGACTTCGCTTACCGTCCTTGGCATGGCGATTGCCGTGATGGCATTCGGCGTTTTGCGCACTGTTGTTGATATGTATTATGAGGGATTAGAGGCGACCGCCGCGAATCGACTCATAACGCGGCAGTCAGTTTCATTCATTTTCCCTCTTCCCTATTCGTACCGTGATAAAATAGCGAAAATTCCAGGCGTTGAAACGGTATCCTTTGCTAATTGGTTTGGAGGGACATATAAAGATAAAAATAATTTTTTTGCCCGTATGGGTGTCGATCCCGAAACAATTTTCGATGTATATCCCGAATACCTTATTAGCGTGAAAGAACTTGCAACATTCAAACAAGAACGCAACTCCTGTGTCATTGGCTCGACAATTGCAAAACAATACGGCTTTAAGATCGGCGATATTATTCCTCTTGATGGTGACATTTACCCTGGTAAATGGGAGTTTGTTGTCCGCGGCATTTATAAACCGCGGGATAAATCGACCGATGGAACCCAAATGTTTTTTCACTGGTCGGCAATCGATGAACGCATGAAAGTGGACATGCCGGGGCGAGCGGGGAACGTTGGCTGGTATATTATTAAAATTAAAGATCCGGCACAGGCCGCCACAATATCAGAACAAGTTGATGCACCTTTTAAAAACTCTTCAAATTCAACAAAGACCGAAACTGAACGTGCCTTTACGCAGGGATTTATTTCGGGATTCAGTTCGCTTCTCAACGCGATGAATGCTGTTTCTTACATTATTATCGGTATTATAATGCTCGTACTTGGCAATACAATGATCATGTCTGCACGCGAGCGAACAAATGAATATGCGATACTAAAGACGCTTGGATTTTCTGGTGGACATTTATTTGGACTCATTTTTGGCGAATCATTGTTTATTTCAGCGCTTGGCGCCGGTGCAGGAGTGCTGCTTACGTATCCGATCGTTGCCGGCATCGAAGCGGTTGTACCAAAGGGATTCTTTCCATACTTTTTCATAACCTCTTCAACACTCATTATTGCCGCGAGCGCCGCGCTGCTTATCGGTGTTGCAGCTTCGATCTTTCCGATCCAGCGTGCATTGAGAACGAAGATTGTTGACGGATTAAGGTTTGCAGGATAATACGCATCAATGAACAACGATCAATCACCAAGAAATACTATTCGGGTTCTTATATAAGATTGTTTTTGGATACATGGATTCAGTTTTTTTTGAAAGGTCTTTTCATGAAAATTCCTCTAAAATATACATTACGAAATTTTAAATCGCGCAGGCTTACGACGGCGATTACAATCACAGGTATTGCACTCGTTGTTTTTGTGTTCGCCGCTGTTCTCATGCTTGCTCATGGTATTCAAAAGACGCTTGTTGCAACAGGTATGCCGGACAACGTTATCGTGGCGCGTAAATCTGCAAACGGAGAAATTTCTAGCATTATTGTCCGTAGTGATTATAATGTTATGTTGACGCTGCCGCATATTGCAAAACAAGGTGACGGCAAACCGCTGGCTTCCGGTGAAACGGTCGTTATCATCAATTTGGTGAAAAATACAGGCGGATTAAGCAACGTGACAGTACGCGGTGTTGCGCCGGAAGCGTTCCTCTTGCGTCCGCAAGTACATGTTGTAGAAGGAAGAATGTTTAAAGCCGGAGCGCGGGAAGTTATCGCCGGTTCAGCAACGGCAAAGAATTTTACCGAAACAAAAATTGGTTCTATAGTGGTGTTCGGCGGCAATCAATGGACTATTGTTGGAAAATTTGATGCCGGAGGAAGTGGATTTGATTCCGAGATGTGGGGCGACAACGATCAACTGCAGGATGCCTTTAACCGCCAAGGAGGTTATTCAACAATGACGTTTAAACTCGATCGGCCTGAGGCGTTTAATGCTTTTAAAGCAGCATTCGATGCCGAACCACGCTTGCAGCAGTTTGAGCCAAAGATTGAAAAGCAATTTTTTGAGGAACAATCGGAGGCAATGGCATCCTTTATTCGTATCCTCGGTATTTTCATCACGGTTGTTTTTTCATTCGGTGCAACCATCGGCGCGATGATTACAATGTACGCAGCTGTTGCAAATCGCACGGTGGAAGTAGGAACATTGCGCGCGCTCGGATTCAAGCGCCGCAGTGTGCTGTCGGCATTTTTAATTGAATCACTTTCCCTTGCATTGATTGGCGGGGTAATAGGATTATTTTTAGCATCATTCCTGCAATTCTTTTCCATCTCAACATTGAATTACCAATCATTTGCCGAACTTCAATTTTCGTTTGCGCTGTCGCCCTCCATTGTCTTCATGTCGCTTTTCTTTTCACTCTTTATGGGATTTGCCGGCGGCTTCCTGCCCGCGGCACGTGCAGCACGTCTGAAAATTGTGGATGCATTGCGGTCAGCATAACGTTAATGACCCCTATGGAGATTTTCTTAACTCAAAAGTGGAAACAGAGAATCGAACGAAGGGTTTAAAATTTTTTCAGGGGCAAACATTCTTCCATTCTCGTAAGTGTATTGATTTACCCAAGAAAGACATGTTCATTGTGCCATTGGTAGGCTTCTACAGCGGGAGAAAACTCTGAATCTCTAACAGTCCTAATTAGTTTATTTTTATACGATAGGATACGATCAATTTGAATAAACCTCATGTTTAATACGGTTGTCTTGGAGTTGTATTCATCAATAGAATACCTCAAGGATTTTCGCTATATTAGTGCAAAATAATTTCAAGGTAACCCTTAATGCAAGCAGCTTTAAAAATAAAACGTCCGAAAGTAGTCAAAAAGGAAGCTCCTGTTCTCGCTATTAAAGAGGATTCTGCTGAGTATCGTACGAAACTTCACATTGGCCATACACGAACTTGTGATTGTGGCGAAACGAATATCAATTGTTTGACTGCAAAGGAATGGCTTAAGTCTCAAATTGGTGTTTGGCGTTTTGGATATGAAGGTCGTGATATTCGTGACAAGGAAGTTCATCCTGCCACCTTTCCGATCTCATTATCTAAAAAAATAATAGAACTCTTTTCGCATCAGGGCGAGCTTATTCTTGATCCATTTGTCGGAAGCGGAACAACACTTGTCGCAGCCAATGATTCTAATCGAAACGCTGTTGGTTTTGATTTACAAGAGAACTACATCAAGCTTTGTGCAAACCGTATTAAGCAATCTGAGTTGTTCAACTCTACCCGGCAAGTTGCCATCCAAGACGATGCACGCAATATTTCCCAATACTTGCCCGAGGAAAGTGTAAAACTTATATGGACTTCTCCACCTTATGCTAATCTTCTGAATCGCAAACGGAAAAATAAATCCCGCCGAGACCGCGATAATGGACAACTTGGCAAGGTTGAATTATGTATAAATTAAATGATGGGCGTTCCCCTTCGCTTTCGTTACGGGTCGGGCTGCTTCGGGGTTCGCTTCGCTCCCGTGCTTCGCACCACACTTCGTGTGCCCTTCGCATCCCTAACGCACTAACAATCTAACATTCTACTATCTATGAAAACACTGACAAACTTAGAGATTTCGAGACAAGATTATGTTGATGGCGTGATCTTTAAATTTATCCAAAGTCTCAATCCTACAAAACAACCTATCGGATGGGATATTGAAATGATCGGAGATATCAGGGATACAATTGAAGATTGGATTGTTGCTAAAATGAAGATTTGTACCGAAAAGGATTTCTATCCATATATCGAGGAAGAAAATGGAAATCAGAGAAACTCAAATTGAGGACGTGCTTGTCAACGCTCCTGTTCTAACTAAAAAGATTTTAAGTCTTGATGATGCACCTAGACTTATCGGCCGTCAAATGCTTTTACCATCGGGAAGACTTGATATTCTATACACATACAAAAGCAACTTTCTATTGATTGAATTGAAAACTGTACCATTTCAAAGAAAATTCATAAAACAGGTCATGGATTACAAGAACGACCTCATCGGATTTCAGAATGATGGCAAGTTGCTTAATGGTAATATTCAACCATATCTTCTATGTCCGAATATAAAAAGTGGTGAAAGACAATTTGGTTTAAGCGAAGGAGTTACATGTCTAAACTACAGTCCTGAGGAAGTCCTAAAATATTTTTATCAGAATATCAGACCAATAGCTTCTTTTGTTGAAATCAAACCAATAGATATTGGTATCTGGAATCTGCATCTCGTTAACAAGTTCATTTATGAACTTCAACAAACCACTAGCTTGAAACAGCTACAAGATATTATTGGAGGTTCAAAAAAGACTCTATATAATAAAATTAAGTTTGCCAGTGAACTCCGAATAATAAATTGGGAACCGAATACTGACTCGATTGTCCTGTCGTCTCTCGGGGAAAAATATGTTGAAGCTCGAGACAAAAGCTATGGTGAAAGACTTAGTGAAGAACAAGTAGGAATACTAAAAAGGTTTGTAGTGCAAAATCCGTACGAATCTTCAGTGATTTTGGGAATTGCATCAATTGTGGAAGCGACATTTGCACTATCAAAGAATACTTATCCCGTTCCAATGAGCCATTTATGTGAATACTTTACATTCCATTCAGGGAAATTTTTTGATTGGCAAACCACTAAGGCAAAGTACAGTGCTACAAGAATGTATTCGAATTACGCGGTTGACTTGGGGTTGTTGGCAAAAACCGAACAGTCTGTTTACCTGACTCCAGAAGGTTTCAAATTTACGATTCAAATGCAATTGCATAAAAGTTTGAAATTAATGGATACTCTTGTAGTGAATTAAAAAACGCTATGTATCTAAAGCTTTTTAATCCTGAACCGTATTGGGGCTTCGATGATTTGAGAGACCTTATGGGAGAGAAAGCCCGTAACTGTTTCTATATTATCGCTGATAGCAAACTCGAAAGAGGGAGAGAATATTTCTCCTACCAAAACCTACTAATGTTGTCTGGGTTTTCTTTCGACAACTTCCTTTCTTGCATCGATCGCGGGATTATTCAAATCGATTTTGATGCCCGCACCCGCCACAATCACGGAACCAAGTTTCGTATCAAACAAGGTTTTTGGAAAGAATTATATTCCGAAGTCAATCAATTATTCTAAATTGTGACAACCTCACCGAACTTGTCGCTCCTTCTTCTTATCTTCCATCAATCCTTTGAGCATATCGCCGTCAGTGTCGAGAATTCCTGCTAAATTCTCAAAGTAATTTTTATCAAGCGGTTGAATCATAAGTTTGCCGTTTTGCTCGACAAATGCAATTTTTGTTCCCTTTTTGATTCCAAACTTTCGTCGGATCTTTACAGGAATAACAATTTGTCCGTTTACTGTTACTACCGATGTTTCCATTGTGTGTCTCCTTTTCATTTTAACTTATATAAGTTCATAAAGTAAATCAAATACTATTCTGATATCTTTCTGAAATAATCATCCCCCATGGCACAATTATCTGTGCGATATTTTTGGTTTTGTCGGTGGTAAATGCGGTAAATCTGAAGATTGTGAATGCATTTCAGTCGGCTTGATTTTGAAACCAACTCTTTCTTGTTTATGTTATAAATGAAGGTTGTTTGTAGGCAACGGAATGTGTGAAGAGAGTTGAAAAGTATGACAGAAAAGCTGCAAAAATTGGAAGAAATCATTCACAAGTATGGTCGTGTGATCGTGGGATATTCCGGTGGTGTTGATTCCACGCTCGTGGCATTTGTTGCACACCGGGTACTCGGAACAGACGCGCTGATTGTTCTCGCAAGAACAGAAACAATTATTCAGGAAGATGTGGAATTAGCAAGGCGCATTGCCCTTGAACACCGTTTCAATTATCGGGAGATCGTATACAATGAACTTGAAATTGAGCAGTACGCTGCCAATCCAGTGAACCGATGCTATTTCTGCAAGCAAGAATTATATGCACAATTGAAAGTGCTCGCAGAAAAAGAAAATATTCCTTTTATCTTGGACGGTGCAAATGTTGATGATTTAGGTGACTACAGGCCAGGACGAATAGCTGCAAAAGAATCTTATGTTCGTTCTCCGCTTATTGAGGCATCTCTGACAAAACAGGATGTCCGTGCAGCAGCAAAGTTCTTTGACTTGCCCAATGCCGATAAACCTGCCGCACCATGTCTTTCTTCCCGAATTCCATACGGAACACACATTGACCGAAAGTCCTTGGAGCAAATTGCTCTCGCAGAGAAATTTATTCGCGGAAAAGGATTTACCAATGTGCGTGTCCGCCATTTTCAGGATACAGCCAAGATTGAAGTAGACGCTTCAGCAGTAGGAAAATTGAA
>Ga0182021_10010737_pt1 | contig 10863 bp, 13 predicted proteins | sample 612E3MmetaG_FD_120493 | JGI IMG/M metagenome (GOLD analysis project Ga0182021, IMG submission 120493) | Permafrost microbial communities from Stordalen Mire, Sweden - 612E3M metaG (Illumina Assembly) | ecosystem: Environmental > Terrestrial > Soil > Wetlands > Permafrost | place: Sweden...
TGATCAAGATTGAAAAGATGATTCCTACCTGGATAATTCAATCAGTCCTTCTGATCTTGTTCTCTTACAGCTACTATGTGAATTCGAAGGAAAACAAATGACTTCGTATTTCCGAAAGACAAGAAAAAAACATATAATGGATCATTTGAATATTTTGTGGAACTTGTATAGAATCATAAGATATAAAAAAGCCTTTTCATCCTGGTTTTTGAGTATTTGTTATATATAATTTTAAATAGATTTATTATGTCAACTGGAGTGAATCATGATCGCTCTCAGTAAACAACAGTTGGATGCCGCGCAAGAGTTCGCGACCGCGACGATAGAAGCGTTAAAACTGCCCAACGGCATACATCCCGGGACGGTAGTGGCGGCAACGGCACGCATGGCGGGCATGTATCTCTTTCGTTCCCTGGGCCTTAAATTGCCGGGAGTCAAACCGGGTCAGTTCGTGCTGTCGGTTGAAGCCAATGAGCAGTGGCCGCAGCTCATTAATATTGCCGGTGATGCTCTTTCCAAAATGGGAATTAAGATTGATAATGCTCAAGCCGGAAAAGAAATTGAATTAAAGCACAAACCGGTGCTGGAAATTTTAGATACGCAGAAGAAACTGGAACCGATGTATGCACCGATTAAAGATCGTTGCGGTTTTTCAGATCAGGAAACTGCGCATTCTGTCGCCGTTGCGACGGCTCTTCTCATTCGGCACGCCGCCAAGTTTCTAGACCCCAGTATGGCATTTAACATTGCGGTATATGGTTTTGTCGAGGGATCAAAAACCGCGCCGGAGCCGATCGATATCCCGAGTATGAAGTCTTCAGGGTAATTTTGGGGAATTGTGCGAACGGAGGATATATTAAATGAAAAATAAGATAATGTTGGCGCTGGTTGCAGTTTGTTTTACCGTGTTTGGGATTATGGTAACGGAGGTTTATTCTGCTGATGTCGGCGTCGTGTTCTTGCATGGCAAGAGCGGTTCCCCGAATTCGCCGGCGATTACAGACATTGTTGAGGCAATGAGGAAAGCCGGAATGAAAGTCCTGGTTCCGGAAATGCCTTGGTCGCGGTCAAGGGAATACAACGCCGATTATCAAGATGCAATGAGCGAAATCCATAAAGATGTGGAGGAAATGAGGGCGAACGGGGTCAAAGCAGTATTCGTTGCCGGACATAGCCTTGGAGCAAACGGTGCCATCGGTTACGCGGCAATGTTCGGAGACGTGGACGGAATTGTGGCGATCGCTCCCGGTCATACCCCGGAAATGCCGAATTTTCAGGCAGTAGTCGGGGACAGTGTGAAAAAGGCTCAGGATATGGTTGCGAGAGGGCATGGCGGAGAAAAAGCCGGATTTACGGATGTCAATCAGGGAAGAGTGAGTTCAATAACTACCACAGCGGCTGTCTATCTCAGCTATTTTTCGCCGGATGGATTTGCCGTCATTCCATCAAACGTAAAGAAATGGAAAAAGAATATTCCGTTACTCTGGGTAGTTGGTAAAAAGGATCCGATGTTCGCGAGAGGCGAAGTTTATGCCTATAAAAAAGCGCCTGTAAATCCAGACAGTCAGTATGTCGTGATTGATGCTGATCACATGGGAACACCGGTCGAGGCGGAGGATCAGGTTGTTGCATGGATTCAGAAAGTAGCTGGTACCAAATTGCAGTCGAAGTTTAACCAATAGCCTGGCTGGTCATTGCCAATACATTAAGATATGAAATATTTGCCGGAAGTTATATAATCATTTTTCAAGTGAGATTGACGTTTAGACTAGTCGTATAATGGCAATAATTATGAACGAACAAGTCATTTAGGGGGAATGCAATGGACGTGAAATTTAATGTGAAATACAAATTCAAAGTGAACGGGAAAGAATATGGGTCTCTCGAGGAAATGCCGGCTTCCGTGCGTGAGGCCTATGAAAAAGCAGTCGACAACACCAAAGGAATCGAACTCGGGAATATTCCTTCCATGTCTTCCGGGAAAATAGTTTTTAACGGACAGGAATATGAAAGTATAGATTCAATGCCCGCCGATATACGCCAGATGTACGAAACAATAATGAAGTCGGTTAAAGAAGGAGGATTTTCCGCGACGGGAAACGCCGGTTTCAAGATCGGCGAAACTAAGGCCGGTTTCCAAAACGGAGGGCTTGTTTCTTACAATAATACAAAGCCGATCGTTCCGAAAGCCTCTTCTTTCCGAATATTTATCATTGCGGCGGCAATTATCGCGTTGCTCGCCGGCATTTATTTCTTGCTAAGCATCAGCGGTTCACGATAAAAATTATTAATGGAAATAATCAGGATAAATATTTTATACAAATTAATACCGGACATGTAATTATTGCCGGCACTAGAGTAAAACCTTGAAAAAACTTTCATCAAAAAGCACATTTTTCTATAAACGAATATTTCCCGTTATTTGGTTCGGATTTATAGGATTTTTTATATTGGCAGGTTTATTTGCCGATCGCAAGGACAACAGCGCTGATGTTATGATTTTTATTGGTCCCGTTATTATGGCTGTGATCGGCTATTTTGTGATGAAAAATTTAATTTTTGATCTCATTGACGAGGTATACGACGAAGGTTCTTCATTGCTTTTCAAAAACAATGGAAAAACGGTGCGGATAAATCTGATTGATATAAAGAATGTCAGTTATACGGTAGCGGTTAATCCTCCAAGGGTCACATTGAGTCTTCGCTTGAAAACGGAATTTGGCGATGAGCTTAGTTTTTCACCGCCGGCCAGCCTTATTCCGTTCAAAAAAAACCCGGATATTACAGGGTTGATTGACCGTATTGATAGAGCAAGAGGTTAAGTAACATATATACTGCAATCTTGCGTTAGAGGTAAGAAAGAATGTTTGAAAAGCTCACCGGTCAAAAAATAGTTTGCCCCTGGTGGCTGTGTTTCACATTTGATAATCCTTTGCGCAGGTTAATCCATAACCCGGAGGCAATTCTAAAGCCCTATGTTCAGCCGGGGCAAAGTGTGATTGATATTGGCGCCGGTATGGGTTATTTCTCGATTCCTCTTGCCAAAATAGTTGGACCTTCAGGTCATGTAACTGCCATCGACATACAAGCTAAAATGCTCTCGGCTTTGGATAAGCGGGCAAGAAAATGCGGGGTATCAGAAAGAATTACCACATATCTTGCTGACCCGAATTCATTGGGTTTTCATCCGGCAGTAGATTTTGTTCTGGCGTTTTGGATGGCTCATGAAGTTCCCGATCAGCAGGGATTTTTTGGCGAGATCCGAGATTTGTTAAAGCCCAAAGGACTCTTTATGCTTGTTGAGCCGATGATCCATGTGCCCTCAAAATATTTTTTCCACACGTTGGATATAGCGAAAAAAATTGGTTTCTCTATAAAAGAAATTCCCAGGATCAAAATGAGTCACAGCGCTATTTTGATGAGCAATAAATAATATTGATGAACATTCTCCGTTGATAATAAAGAGTTTAACAATCCGCTTTTCACAACCGGCTTTATGCAAACAGGATAATAAGATGAAAGCATCCATAACAAAGAAAGATAAAAGTAAGGAGTATTATACTTCCGAGCATTGTTACATTACTGAATTGTCCAACACACCGGATGATCCTGATGTGTCCATAGCCCGGGCAAGAGTGGAACCGGGAGTGACGACCCGCTGGCATCGACTTAAAGGAACTTCCGAACGTTATTTTATTCATAGCGGCAGAGGGCTTGTGGAGATTGGAGAACAGCCGCCGCAGGAAGTGACCGCCGGTGACATCGTGTTTATTCCGCCGATGTGCCGTCAACGCATTACTAATATCGGTGCGGAGGATTTGATTTTCCTTGCCATTTGCTCGCCCCGTTTTACGCAAGACGTTTATGAAGATGTCGAGGACGTTATCAAACCGGTTTTAAATCAAAGATGATATCGAGGTGGCAAGGAGGAGGTGACGAGGCGTATTTTACATACGTTGAGGAAACCGACGACGTAGCCAACAAAGATAGCGCTTTGATTTAGAGCCGGGACTACATGAAACTTTCCGGGTCCACGTCGGCGACAATCTTCACATGACCATTTTTGTGCTTATTAATAAGTTCCCGCGCGATTTGATGCAGAGCGTTTATATCTTTGCCTTTAATCAGCATCTGCCAGCGGAAGCGTCCTCTGATTTTAGCCAGCGGCGATTCCGCCGGGCCGATAATTTCCGCTGTGTTTCCTTGCCGCGCGCTTAGTTTTTTCGCCAGTTTGCCCAATCGTTGCGCTTCTTCAATCAATTCGTCTTTTTTTATGGAAGACAAGCGTAAGTTGATTATCCGGCCGAATGGCGGGTATTGCAGAGCGCTACGAAACTCAATTTCTTCTTCGTAAAACGCTTTGTAGTCATGGTTTTGCGCGTGTTTTAGCGCGTAATGCTGGGGGTTAAAAGTCTGGATGATTACTCTGCCCGGAGTATTGCCGCGTCCGCCCCGTCCGGCGACCTGCGTTATCAGCTGGAAAGTTTTTTCCCCGGCTCGAAAATCCGGCATGTTCAGAGATGTGTCGGCGGAGATAACGCCGACGAGTGTTATGAAAGGGAAGTCATGACCTTTAGTAATCATTTGTGTTCCGATCAGAATATCAATTTCCCGCAGCTCCAGCGCCCGAAGTATTTTTTCCTGAGTTCCCTTTAGCGAAGTGGTATCGGAATCCATTCTTTGAATGCGGGCTTGGGGGAAAATCTTCTCTATTTCTTTTTCCAGTTTTTGCGTGCCGACGCCGTAATTCAAAATGCGGCTGCTCTTACAGGAGGGACAAAGCGGCAGTGATTTAATTGTGTAATCGCAGTAATGACATTTGACTACACCCTCCGCCGCGTGATTTTTTAAAGAAACGGCGCAATTAGGACAGCGAAAATTATAACCGCAATCGGCGCAGACGAGGAAAGTGTCAAACCCCCGTTTGTTGAGGAAGAGCAAAACCTGTTCTTTGTTCTTGAGGGTTTCATCTATTTGGGTAATCAGGGCGTCGGAAAGAATGGGGACTTTCCCTGTTTTTTCCTGCTCGGCTTTCATATCAACGATTTCTATAACAGGCATGGGTTTATCTTCCACGCGCTGGGGTAATTCCAAATGACGGTATTTTTTTGTTTGGGCATTAAAGTAAGTGCGGACACTGGGAGTGGCGGAACCGGTGATGACAACGGAGGAGGTCATCTTTGCTTTTAAAATTGCCAGATCACGGGCATTATAGCAGAGGCGTTCATCCTGCTTGTAGGAGGCATCATGCTCTTCATCCACAATGATTAATTTTAAATTCGGCAAGGGAGCGAAAAGTGCGGAACGGGTGCCGATAACCAGATTAATCCGGCCGCGTTTTATTTGACGCCACTGGTCGTAGCGGACGGATTCGGCAATGCCGCTGTGCAGAACAGCAATTTGCCACGCATCGAATCTTCCGGCGACGCGCGATATAAGTTGCGGTGTCAAGGCTATTTCTGGAACAAGATAAATCGCGGAAGCTCCGCTATTCAAAACTTTTTCTATGGCTTTTAAATAGATTTCCGTTTTCCCGCTTCCCGTGACTCCGTGAAGCAGTATCGGAGAAAAAATATTTTTTTCCAGATGGCGCAAAATTTCTTCCATGGCGATATTTTGCCGGTCATTGAGAGTAATCGCGTTCTTGCTCCGGCGAATTGAAGAATCAAAAGAAGCGGTACGAATTTTTTCGCTGGCGGTAAAGTTGATTAATCCTTTATCTTGCAGTCTTTTAATAACAGCGCCGGAGATGCCGGATTCTTCAGTCAAATCATTTAAGGATATTGGCCCTCTAATTTGAATAAATTCAATCAGCTTTTTCTGCTTATCCGTTAATTTTGCTCCGGCGATTTTACTTTCTTCCAGGGTCACTGTTTTTTCGCTGTGCACAGACAGTTGTTTGTTTTGTTTTTTTTCGATTTTCAGAAGTCTCTCTGAATGCAGTTTCCGCGCCGCTGAAGAAACATTTTTCATGCCGCTGATTTTAGTTATGCTGTTTAAGGCTATGCCTTGCGGATACTGTTGTAAAAATGCCAGCAGTTTTTCCTGCGCGGGGGTAAGATGAGAATCGGTTTCTGATGCTAAAGGAGTTATCCAGAAAAAATCTTTTTTCTCTGAACCGGAGGGAATAATTTCGGCCAGCACCTTGCCCAGCGGATACATAAAATAATTGGCAATCCATTGATAAAAAACGAGGTCATTTGCGCTGAAAAGCGGTTCTGCATCGAGTATCTCCGCTATAGGTTTTAAATTTTTCAGATCGCAGGATGTAATCATTCCGACAATAAACCCGGTGCGTTTTCTGTTGCCAAAAGAAACGAACACGCGCTTCCCTATTTCAACTGTACTTTCTAAATCAGCGGGTACTTCATAGGTGAAGAGTTTGTCTGAAGGAATGTTTAAGGCGACATTTACAAACATAATACCAATTCTAAATCAAAGCACTATTTTTGTTGGCGTCGTTGTCGGCTTCCTCAACGTATGTATAATACGCCTCGTTGCCTCCGCCTAGCCGCCTCAATATCATCTTTGATTTAGAAATGGTATAAGAAGTTTAATCAGTTTTTGGTGTTAAAACAAAACGCCCCTATATAGGAGCGTTTTGTTATGAAGTTATGTTTTTAAAGGTTATTCGCCTTTGAGTTTTTCCATTTTTTCCTGTTTGGTTTTGCATTCAATGCAGAGGGTGGTAACAGGTCTGGCTATCAGTCTTTTTTCGGAGATAGGACCGCCGCAAACTTCACATATGCCAAAAACGCCATCATCGATTCTTTTGATAGCTTCCTGCATTTTCATGATAAGTTTACGTTCTCTATCCCGGATACGCAATTCAAAGTTTCTGTCTGATTCCAGAGATGCCCTGTCGTTGGGATCAGGATAGTTTTCTTTGCCATTGGTCATTTCGTTAACAGTTTTACCGGCTTCGCTCAGTAACTCGTTGATTTTTTGAGTGAGCATTAATTTATAAGCCTTCATCTTTTCCTGTTTTTGTTTCAAAGTTGCCTGTTTTTCCAAAATAGTCGCTCCTTGCACGAAAAACTTAGTCGTCCTTACTACATGATGAGAATTTATTTGTAAAGAGAAATTTTTGTCAACAAAACTTTTAAATCATATTAACTAGAATCTTAAAAATATAAATAAAATCAATAGCTTCATTCGTTGGGACCGTAAAGCTTTCGTATCTTTTCCACAACGTTGGTTGTTGATTTTCCTTCCACTTCGGGAATTATCGCCACCTTGCCTCCCCATTTCTTGACTTCTTCCCTCCCGACAACCTTTTCTTCCGGCCAGTCTCCTCCCTTGATCAGGACATCCGGTTTCAGGTAATTGATTAGTTCCAACGGAGTTAGTTCCGGAAATATCGTCACAAAATCAACAAATTCCAGGGCGGCAAGAATTTCGGCTCTTTCTTTTTCAGTCATCAGCGGTCTTTTTTCTCCCTTGATCGACCGGACGGAAGAATCGCTGTTGAGAGCGAGCACCAGCACATCAGCGGTTTTTTTCGCTTCGCGCAAATAACGGACATGGCCGACATGCAGGATATCAAAACAGCCATTGGTGAAAGCTATTTTTTTTCCTTTTTTTCGCAGGGCGTCCAGCTTCTTCTGAAGAGTTTCTCTTTCTAAAATTTTGTTCATTCCTGCTCCTTATATTGAAATTAATTGGCGAGAACCCTGGCCAGCGTCAAAACAGAAATATTTCGCGCTCCGGCCTTGATTAAGGTTTTAGCGCATTCATTGATAGTGGCTCCGGTGGTGTAGACGTCATCAACAAGGATAATGTTTTTGCCGGAGATTTTTTTCTTATCGCTGACTTCAAAGGTGCCTTTAATATTTTGTTTTCTTTCTTTTTTGTTCGAACCGGTTTGGGTTAAGGTAAATTTGTGCCGTTTCAGCAATGAAAAATTGACGGGGATTTGCTGTTTTTCTCCTATGGCTCGCGCCAGAATAAGAGATTGATTAAAACCTCGTTCGCGGAGTCGCTTGATGTGCAAAGGCACCGGTATCATCAGCGAGTAATCAGCGAAATCAATATCGGGGAATGAAAAATCAGCCATAAATGAAGCCAGCATTTCACCGACGGATATATTACTTTTATATTTGAATTGATGAATCGCGTTAAGAATAATGCTTTCGTAACTGAACACGGCGCGCGCGTGGGAAAAATATGGTCTTTTTTCCAGACAATCTCCGCATAAGTGGTTTTCAGCCGGACTGTCGGCGAAACTTATACCGCAAATAGAACAGATACTGCCGTTTACGTATTGAATTTTGTCATGGCAGAGGGAACAAAACATTTGACCGGTAAACGGATGCAGGATTTCAGCACAGCCCAGACACTGAGGCGGGAAAATAACTTCGCTCAAATCACTGAAAATTTCACTCAAGGTCATGCCATGTCCTTGTTTAACTTTTTTATTTCCTTTTTGTTTTCGTCAATATTCATACGGGGGGCATCCCAAAGGTTTTCTATATTGTAAAAAGTTCTGACAGGTTCATAAAAAACAGAAATTACGACATCATCATAATCAAGCAGAATCCATTGACCGTTAGCGGCGCCTTCGACACCCAGAGGCCGGATATCCTCTTTTTTTAAAAATTGCTGGATCGCTCCGGCGATAGCCTGAACTTCTCTTTCCGATGTTCCGCTGCAGATAATCATATAGTCAGTAAAAGCCGAAACTTCTTTTAAATTTAAAATAACGATTTCTTTGGCTTTTTTCTGTAAAATGGCGTTGACGCACAAAATAAGACGCTCTCTGGTTGCATTTTTTTTAGCTGGCAAGCGGACCTCCTGTTTAATATTGGATTCGTATAACATATGCCATAAATGATTGAAATTGACAATGTGGCAATTAACATCCGTTATTCCAATTGTGAAAAAAAGACAGCTGTGGTAACAAATTGCCCTACCTGATTGATCAAACCATGTAAAAAGGATTTCTTAATGCGGAGTATCATTAGCAAAGTTCACGCGCACATGCCATATCATCTTCTGCCTGAATATCTGGACATGATTTTACACAATAAGCTGAATCTCGAAATATATTTCCATCATTGGGCTTTACAGAGTCTGGATAAAAAGCGATGCATCCAAACCGCCAAGATTCTTACCGATGCCGGTTTAAAAATAAATTTCCATGCCCCTTTTATGGATTTACGCCCCGGGGCGCTGGATGATAAAATACGGCAAACGAGCGTGGATAGGATTAAACAGGTTTTTGATCTGGCGCCTTATTTTAAGCCGTTGAAAATCATCTGTCATGCGTCCTTTGATGAACGCTACTATGTTTTTGGAGATGATTTATGGCTGGAGTCCAGCATAAAAACATGGAGGGAATTAATAGCACTGGCCGAAAATAATAAAACAATTATTGCCCTGGAAAATATTTACGAAAAAGATCCCGGTATTTTGCGCCGTCTTTTCGAGGTTCTGTCTTCCGAGAGCATTTGCTTTTGTTTTGATACGGGACACTTTAACGTTTTCTCCTACGAACCTCTGAGCGTCTGGCTCAAAGAACTGGGAAGATATTTAGGTCACTTGCATTTGCATGACAACTTCGGACATGGAGATGAACATCTTCCCATAGGATCCGGCACTTTTCCCTTTACCGAGTTTTTTCAAAATCTTCGCGAGATGGGCGTGAAACCAACGATCACCCTGGAGGCTCACAATCCGGATAATCTCTGGCAGTCGATGGATAATATTAGGAGTATGGAACTTTTATATTTCTAAAATTAAACTGGTTTAATTTTTCAGGGAAACAGCGTGTTAAAGTATATCATTAAAAGAACATTGTTTATGATTCCGCTTTTGCTGGGAATTACCATTATTTGTTTTTTTGTCATGCGTCTGGCTCCCGGTTCTCCTACTGATCTGCAAACCGAGATGAATCCGAAAGCTTCCGTGGAGATGAAAGAACGCCTGCGGGCCTTGTATGAACTGGACAAGCCGATTCATGTGCAATATGGGTCATGGTTGAAAAAGATCAGCCATGGGGATTTGGGAACATCATTTTCCACAGATCATCGCCCGGTTGCCGCTAAAATTATGGAAAGGCTTCCCATAACAATTCTGATAAATTTACTTTCACTTCTAATTATCATCGCTGTTGCGATACCTCTAGGTGTTTTGTCGGCGGTCCACAAGGATTCGCTTTTTGACAAGGTAACCGCGGTGTTTGTTTTTATCGGTTTTGCCGTGCCTACTTTTTGGCTGGCTTTATTGATGATGATTTTTTTCGGTATTAATTTGGGGTGGCTGCCGATTTCCGGGTTGCGTTCCTTGAATTACGAATATCTTTGCGTAGTGGACCGGTTTATTGATCTGGCGAAGCATCTGATTCTGCCGGTGTTTGTTTCCGCTTTCGGGGGACTGGCCGGGCTTTCCCGGTACATGAGGGCGAATATGCTGGAAGTTATCAGGCAGGATTATATCATGACCGCCCGCGCCAAAGGATTAAGCGAAAGAGACGTCATTTATAAGCACGCGCTGCGCAACGCGCTTTTACCGGCCATAACCATTCTGGGGCTTTCCATTCCCGGTCTTATCGGCGGAAGCGTGATCTTCGAAACAATTTTCGCCATTCCCGGCATGGGACAGCTTTTTTATATGTCGGTTATGGCCAGGGATTATCCGACAATTATGGGCATTTTGCTAATTGGCGCGATTCTGACACTTTTGGGCAATTTGATTGCCGATGTGTCGTATGCGGCGGCGGACCCGCGCATACGAATATCCTGACGGCTTTGCAAAAAGTCCATCTGCTTTGTTACGCGGCGGCCTGAGTCGTTGCGGCGTATGAAAAAAATACGCCTCACTCCCCAAGGCCTTGCGTGCCTCGCATCTGGAGCTTTTTTCTAA
>Ga0182021_10010739_pt1 | contig 10863 bp, 9 predicted proteins | sample 612E3MmetaG_FD_120493 | JGI IMG/M metagenome (GOLD analysis project Ga0182021, IMG submission 120493) | Permafrost microbial communities from Stordalen Mire, Sweden - 612E3M metaG (Illumina Assembly) | ecosystem: Environmental > Terrestrial > Soil > Wetlands > Permafrost | place: Sweden...
AGCACGCCGACCCGCTGCCATTGCCAGAGGAGCGTGGCTTGCGGCGAAAGGGCGAGGCAGTCGGTGCGGTGGGCGCAGCCGGCGCAGGCGGGAAACGGGTTGCGCTCGCGACGCACCAGGCGCGCCCGGCCCGTGTCGGTGCGCTGGCGGCACGGCAGCGCATCGGGCGCCAGCGCCCCGGTATGCTCGATGCCCAGCACCAGCGGCTCCTCGGTGAAAAATTTGCCCGCCATCGTGCGGGCGATATCGGCGGCGCTGGCGCCGGCGCGGAGCGGGCGCAGGATAAACGCCCACGGCAGCGGCGCGGCGCGCTTGAGCCGCAGCGGGGCCGCGCGGCGCAAGCGCAACGCCGAGCTGCTCACCAGCACGAAGCCGCACTCGTCGAGCCCGCGGCGGCCGGCGCGGCCGACCATTTGCAGGAGGTTGTGCGGCGCGATTTCGCGCTCGAGCTGGTCGGAGACGAAGCCGCCGGCGGTGATCAACACCGAGCGCAGGGAAAAATTGATGCCGGCGCTCAGGCCGAGCGTGGCCACGACGGCGCGGAGCTGGCCGGCCTTGGCCAGCGGCTCGATCACGCCGGCGCGCTGCAGGTAGGTGAGGCCACTGTGGTGATAGGCCACGCGGGCCTTGATCAGGCGGGCGAGCGCCGGGCCGCAGGCGAGTTCCTGCTCGCGAGTCAGCGTGAGCGGATCGGGCAGGGGCAGCTCGCGCGCCAGCTGCCGGGCCAGCCGCTCGGCGTCCTGGCGGTGCGGCGCGAACACGAGCACCGGCCCGTAGCCGGCGCGCAGGGCGCCGGCGACGCGTTTGGACCAAAAGCCCTCGATGGTGCGCGGCAGGCCGCCCACGAGTTCGTCGGCCTCGACTTCCTCGAGCGGCACGGGGCGCTCGCGGGTTTGCACGACCTCGACCGTGCGGCCCAGCCGGCGCAACCACGCGGCGGCGTCCTCCGGGTTGTCGACGGCGCCGGAGAGCAACAGCAGCTGGAGCGCGGGTGGCGCCGAGAGCAGGACGCCTTCGTAATGGTTGCCACGTTGCGGATCCGCCAGCCAGTGGTACTCGTCGATGACGAGCAGCTGATAGGGCGCGGACTCCGGGCCGCGCCGGGCGGGAGCCGGCATTTCGCCATCGGCCGCAGGCGGAGCCGCCCAACGGTCGTCGCCGATTACACCCTGCACGGCCTCGAGCGTGGCCACGACGATGGGTGCGTCGGGATCGATCGTCACATCGCCGGTCACGATGCCCACCCGCCAGCCACGCGCCCGCCATTCGGCGTATTTGTCGTTGGCCAGCGCCCGGGTCGGCACGGTGAAGAGCGCGCGCCGGGCGAAGTTGGTCTGCTCGGCCCAGCGTTCGAAGATAAAGGTCTTGCCCGCGCCGGTGGGCGCGTCGACCACGACATCGCGGCCGGCCTTGAGCGCGTGGATGGCGGCGGCCTGCCACCGGTCGGGCAGAATGAGTTTTTGCAGACTTTCGAGCGCCGGGCTCAGCACGCGGCGCACGGTAAACACCGCGCTCATCCCGTCAATGCCCCGCAATCTCCCAAACCCCGCGCGTCACGCCACCGCGCCCGCGACCCCGGCAAACTCCGCTTTGCAGTTTTGTGTAACAATTGTTACACAAAACTGCAAAGAGCGACAAACGGCTTGGCAGCGAGATGGCGGCCCGGCGGGCTGCAACACGCTCATCCAGGCCCGAGTCGACGACGAAAAGCGCGGACGCATCATGGGACTGTTTGCGCTGGGCAGGGGTTGTTCCCCGTCGGCAGCCTCGCCACCCTGATCGGCGCCCGCTTCGCGATGGCGGTCTGCGCGGTGGTGACCTTGGCGACCGCGGCGATCTACACCCGCAACACCCATGCGCCGGGACTATCCGACACGCTGGGAAAGATGTGCGCCTGACGGCTTCGATGTTTTTCCCATTAACGGAATTCAGTCATCCGGTCCTTCTTTTCCGGTTGCGGCGAAACAGGTTCAGGCAACCCAAAAAATCTTTTCGCGCTCCGGCTTTTCGCCGTTATCTTTTCCCTCCGTTGTCGATTCCGCCCATGAATAAACCCGCCACAGCACTACGCACCTTCATCGTTTCCGCTCTGGCCGTAATCGTGCTCGGCCTTTCGGGCATTCCCGCGCTTGCCCAAGATACGGCACTTTCCCCGGAGCTTCGGCAGCAAATCCAGCAAGCGGTAAACTCCGGCAATGCTGCCGCCATCCGCCAGCTTGCCGCCCAGAACCCGGCGCAAGCCGTCCAGATCGCCCAAACGGCCGCCACGGCCGCCCAGGCGTTGGTCGCCACCAGCCCGACGATGGCGGCCAACATTGCCGCCGCGGCAGCCACGATCGTATCGGCCCCCGCCGTCATCGCCGCCGCCCCTGCGGCCTGTGCGCAAGTCGCCGCTTCAGCTGCGCAAGTTGCCGCCACGCCGGCCGTCATGGCCGCCGCTCCGGCGGTTTGCGCCCGGATCGCCGCGTCGGCCTCGCAGGTTGCCGCCACTCCTTCCGTCATGGCTGCCGCTCCGGTCGTGGCCGCCCAAACGGCGGCTTCGGCCAACATCACTTCGACCAACCCAACGGTCATAGCGGCGGCTCCGGCGCTATCCGCGCAGACCGCTGCTTCCGTCCAAACGGTCGTGACCAATCCCGCCGTGGTGGCGGCTGCTCCAGCCGTCGTCTCCTCGGTTCTGGCTCCGACACCTGCTTCCGCGTCCGCTCCATCGCCCGCGTTGCCCCAACCGGCCGCGCCCCGCGTGGATCCAACGGTCACGACGCCGGCCAGCCCCGCCGGCGGTTGATGCGGTTAAGCGGCGGCCGAGGGCCATAACCGCCGTGGATTGCCGGTAGCACGTCGCGGCGCTGGTCGCGTTGCCCTCGGCTGGCCAGGCCGGCGCTTTCGAACGCGACCTCGGATTGCATTTCGTCTGGCCCTTCCTATACTGTGTAAATTCTGCGCACCAGCCGGCCGGCGTGCGCAAAGAGTGCTCACGTTGCTTCGCCAAGCCGGTCAATCAGCCCGGTTTCCACCCGTGGCATGGGAGCTGCAAGGGTATGCCACCCCCTTTCATACCATGATCACTATTAGCCAAAATATCACTCGTAACTTGGTCCGCCTTTCCCGAAATAGTCTTTTCCGGGGGGCTTTTGTTCTCGCCGCTTCCCTCGTCCTTTCCGCAACGCTGTCGGCCCAGACTCCCACTCCCGCCGCGACTGACACCCAGGCTCCCGCGCCGACCGACAATCAGAACGGCGGCCGGGGCAACCGCGGCAACCGCGGCAACTTCAGTCCCGAGGAGATGCAGGCCCGCATCAACGCCAACCTCAAGGAACAGTTCGGCGTCAAATCCGACGACGAATGGAATCTCATCATGGAGCGCGTCAATAAAGTGAACGAGCTCCGCCGCACCACGATGATGGGCGGTATGGGCATGCGCGGCCTGATGGGCGGCTTCGGCGGCCAAGGCGGTCAAGGCGGCCAAAACGGCCAGGGCGGGCGGGGCAATCGCCAGGGACGTCTGGGTGGGGCGAGCAATCCGGAGGCCGAGGCCCTGCAGACGGCCGTGACGAGCAATGCACCTGACGCCGAGATCAAGGCCCGGCTCGAGCGCCTGCGCGAAATCCGCAAGGACAACGAAGCCAAGTTGACCAAAGCGCAGGAAGATTTGCGTGCGGTCTTGAGTGTCCGGCAGGAAGCCGTGGCGGTGCTCGCCGGCCTGCTGCCCTGATCCCATGCTCTCCGAAGCGACCTTGCCCGATGCCCGGCCGGCGGACGCCACTCACGGCGACCTGCCCGAATTGCTCGACCGCATGATTGCGGGGAAGCAGCTCACGGCCACGGATGCCCGTTCCTTCCTGGCGCTGCCGCGCTCCGGCGCGGCTGCGCTGACCGAGGAGAGCGTGCTCCGCTGGCTCGCGCGCGAGTACGGCGTGGGCTTCGTCACCCTCGACGAGCTCGAGCCGGACAAGCAGGTGCTGTCGCTCTTTCCTGCCCGGCTCCTCCTGCGGGATGAGCTCCTCCCGCTCCGGCGGATCGACGGCCAGATCGAGATCGCGACCAGCCGGCTGTTTGCGACCCAGGGGCTGGATGGCCTGAAGGCGCTGACCGGTTTGCGCCTGCAACCGGTCCTGGCGCCGTCCGAGGCGATCCAGCGCGAGATGAAGAAACGGCTCGGCGTCGGCGCGGACACGATCGACACCCTCGACGAGGAAACCGCGTTGCAGGTGCTCGACGAAGGCGGCGCCGGCTCGACCGACGCCAATCTCGACGAGGCCGCCGAGGACGCCTCGATCATCCGTTTCGTCAACCAGGTGCTGAAGGACGCCATCGACCTGCGCGCGTCCGACATCCATCTGGAGCCGTTCGAGAACGAGCTGCGCATCCGCTACCGGATCGATGGCATCTTGCAGGAAATCCCCGTGCCGGCGCAGGTGAAACGCTTCCAGCCGGCCATCGTGGCGCGCGTGAAGATTCTCAGTCATTTGAACATCGCCGAGAAACGCCTGCCGCAGGACGGCCGCATCAAGGTGCGCATCGACGATGCCGAGGTCGACATCCGCGTATCCGTGATTCCCATGCTGCACGGCGAGGCCGTCGTCATGCGTTTGCTGCGCCAGAACGCGTCGTTGCGCGGCGCCAGCCAGCTCGGCATGGGCGAACGCGAGTTCGCCTGCCTCCAGCGGGTGCTCCAGCTGCCGCACGGCATCGTGCTCGTCACGGGTCCGACCGGCAGCGGCAAGACGTCGACGCTCTACACCGCCCTGCACGAGATCAACGACACCGAGCGGAAGATCGTCACCATCGAGGACCCGATCGAATACCAACTCCGGGGCGTCAACCAGATCCAGGTATCCGAAAAATCCGGACTCACTTTTGCCCGCGGCCTGCGTTCGATCCTCCGCCACGATCCCGACGTGATTCTGATCGGCGAAATCCGCGACCACGAGACGGCGCAGATCGCCGTGCAGGCGTCGCTGACCGGCCACCTGGTCTTTTCCACGCTGCACACCAACGACGCCGCGGGCGCGGTCACGCGGCTCGTCGACATGGGCGTGGAGCCCTACCTGGTGGCCTCCTCGCTCGAGGCGGTGCTGGCCCAACGGCTGGTGCGGTTGCTCTGCCCCCATTGCAAACAGATCGACACGCTGCCGACCGCGCGCGCCTACAAGCTGCGGCTCGGGCTGCCGGCCGACGCCACCGTTTACCGCGCGGTGGGCTGTCGCGAATGCCGCCAGACCGGCTATTTCGGCCGGCGCGCGATTTTCGAGTGGATGGATGTGAACAACGAAATCCGCGAGCTGGTCTTGAAAAATTCCTCGACCGATTCGATCCGCGCGGCCTCCTGCCGGGCCGGGATGCGCACGCTGGCCGAGGACGGCCGGCGCCTCGTGCAGGAGGGCGTCACCACCATCGAGGAGGTGCTCAGCGTCACCACGGTGCATGAGCTCGCGGCGACGGCCCCGGTCACCGCCGCGGCCAGCCCCGAGGTCGCGCCGGCGCATGCACGGGTTCCGCAACCGAAGGTTTGAACGATTTCTGCGCCAATGTACGGCCTGATTCCAATGCGCGTTCGAGATGAGACTGTTCCCGGCCTGTACGGAGCGCCAAAGGCGCGTGCTTATCAACGCCTGGGGCAGCGCCCCGGGAAATCATTCACCAACATTCGGCCAGGGCTGAAAGCCCGATTCATCCTGGGTAAACCGGGCTTTCAGCCCTCGCATTGGCATCGCGCAAAAGACCTGGGCCGTTGGCCCAGGCTGGAGAGGGGACGGGCCTTTGGCCCACTGCACGGATTCGTCTCATCTTGAAAGCGAACTGGAATAACCTCCCATGCCGCAGTTTTCCTACAAAGCCATTCAGCGCGACGGCGCCCTGGCCGAGGGCGTCCTGGACGCCAGCGGCCGGCACGAGGCCCTGCGCCAGATGGAAGCTCGCGGGTTGAAGCCCATCCGGCTCGCTGAGGGCGGCAATGGTTCGGCTCCGGACCAACCGGCGGAGCGCGGTACGCTGCCGACCCAGGACGCCGGCCCGAACGGCGCCGGTCTGGGGCGGACGGTCACGTCGTTCCTGCCCAAGGGACTGGCCATCGGCGGCTCGGGGAAGATTTCGGCGCGGACGCTGGAGAATTTCACCCGGCTGCTGTCGAGTCTGCTGGCCGCCGGCGTGCCGTTCAGCCGGGCGCTGGTGATTCTGCATCGCGAAGCCACCGCGCCCGCGGCCAAGGCCAAATGGAAGGAGCTGCACGATCTCGTGATCGACGGCATCCCCTTGTCCGAGGCGATGGCGCGTTCCCCGGAAACATTTCCCCGGGTTTATGTGGCCATGGTCGAGGCCGGCGAGGCGGGCGGATTCCTCGACGTGGTCCTCGCGCAGATCGCCGACTTTCAGGCGCGGGAGAAAGAACTGAAATCGAAGGTGCTGACGGCGATGGTGTACCCAGCCGTGCTGCTCACGCTCGCCGTGGCGGTGGTCATCTTCCTCATGGTGTTTTTCATTCCGCGTTTCCAGCTGGTCTTTCAGGGCTTCAACGCGGAACTGCCGCTGATCACCCAGATGATCGTCAAGGTCAGCAATGCCATCCGCAGCTACGGCTTGTTCGTCGGGGCGGCCGCGGTGATCGCAATTTTTTCCGTTCGCACCTGGCTCGCGTCCGAAAAAGGCCGGCGCGCCTGGGAAGGAATGTTGCTGCGCATTCCCAAGATCGGCCCGCTGATCGCCCAATTCGCCATGGCGCGCTTCTGCCGGATGCTCGGCACGCTGCTCGGCGCGGGTGTCCCGCTCATCAATGCGCTCAACGTCGCCCGGCGTTCGATCGGCAACCAGATTCTGGTCGATGCGGTGGCCGAGTCGATCGACCGCGTGAAAGAGGGCAAGCCGCTCGGCAAGAGCCTGGCGCAGAACCGGGACCTTTTCCCCGGCGCGGTCGTGGAGATGATCTCCGTCGCGGAAGAAAGCGGCCGGCTCGATCAGGAACTCGTGCGCCTTTCCGCCGTGACGGAAAACGATCTGGACCGGCAGCTCAAAACCCTCGTCGCCCTGGCCGAGCCGCTGTTGCTGTTCCTCGTCGCCGCGGTCATCGGCACCATCTTCATCGGCATGCTGATCCCCATCTTCTCCCTGCAAGAACACATTAAATGATTCCCTCCATGAAACTCCCCAGAAATCGTTCCCGTTTCGCCCGGCGGCGCGCCTTTACGCTCGTCGAACTGCTGCTGGTGCTCGTGATCCTCGGCACGCTCGCCGCGATCGTGCTGCCCAAGTTCACCGGGCGCTCCGAGCAGGCGCGCGTCACGACCGCGGTGACCCAGATCTCCATCTTCAGCACGGCGCTCGACGCCTACGAGGTCGACACCGGCGGGTATCCGCGCGGCTCCGACGGCCTCCAGGCGCTCGTGATCCAGCCCAACGACGTCACCGGCTGGCGCGGTCCCTATTTCAAGAGTGACATCCCGCCCGATCCGTGGGGCCACCCGTACCTCTACGAGTGCCCCGGCAAGCTCAACCCGACCGGCTACGACATCATATCCATGGGACCCGATGGTCAGGCCGGGACCGCCGATGACATCACCAACGGCGCCATCACTGCCCGCTGACGCCCGCCGCCCTGCCGGCCGCGCCTTTACGCTGATCGAGCTGATCCTGGTCATGGCCCTTCTCGCCATCGCCGCCAGCCTTGCGGCGCCCAAGATGGCGTCGTTCTTCCGCGGCCGCGCCCTCGATCAGGAAGCTCGGCGCCTGCTCGCCCTCACTCACTACGGCCAGAGCCGCGCAGTGGCGGAAGGCGTGCCGGTCCTGTTGTGGATCAATCCCGGCCAGTCGACCTATGGCCTGACGGTGCAGTCGGGGTTCGTCGACTCCGACACCCACGCCACGACCTACAACGTCGACCCCGCGCTGACCATCGAGGCGACGGATGTGGATGCCTCGGTTGTTTCGGAAAACGGCGACGAGCGCCTCGGCCTGCCGCAGGGGCTGTCCATCATCCGCTTCAATCCCGACGGGTTCTTCGACGAAATCAGCGTCCAACGCATCGTGATCCGCCAGGGCAACGAGGGCGCGATCGAGATCGTGCCCGCGGCCAACCGGCTCAGTTACGAAATGCATCCGGTCCATGATCTCACGAGCTCATAGCCCTCTGCGTCGCGGCTTCACGATGGCCGAGGTTCTCGCCGCCCTCCTCCTGATGGCGATCATCGTCCCGGTCGCCATGCAGGGCGTGCAGATCGCCAGCCGGGCGGGCATCCTCGGGCAGCGCAAGGCCGTCGCCATGCGCGTCGCCGAGCGGGTGTTGAACGAGCTGATCGCCACGGACGGGCTGACCCAGAGCACCGGGAGCGGCACCGTCGCCGAGGGCGACCAATCGTACGCGTGGACGATGCAGACCGAGACCTGGCCCGAGGATGCGATGAACGTCGTGACCGTGCGCGTCGTGTTCAACGTCCAAGGCAACGATTACAATGTGAGCCTCAGCTCGATCTACGATCCGGCCACGGTGTCGCTGACCGGGAGCCAGTTACCATGAACAATCCCAGAGCAAGCTCCGGGGCATTTGACCAAAACACAGCTGTGCCAATCTCCCCCTGCCCGCTTTATCTCCGACGTAGCCACGAGCGTGAGCGAGTGGAAGGGCCTCCACTCGCTCACGCTCGTGGCTACAGCCCAACTCAGTCGAAGCTAACTTCGGGGCATCGGACCCAACGCGAATGAACGCCCGCCCCACCAACTTCGTTTCCCGCCGCGGCTTCACGCTGCTGGAGATCCTGATCGCCATGGTGGTGTCGGCGATCGTGTTGGTGGCGATCCAGACCGTTTTCTACGGGGCGCTCCGCCTGCGCAACACCACCACCGAGCACATCGAGGACGACCTGGTCATGCAACGCACGCTCAGCCTCGTGCGGCACGATCTCGCGGGCCTGATGCTGCCCGGCGGCACGCTCGCCGGCGCGTTGCAGACCGTCCCCTCGTCCACGCTGGCGCAGGACACCGCCGGCGAGCGCATCAGTCCGGATTTCTATACCGACTCAGGGAAGATCGACGGCTGGAATCCTTACTCCGAGATGCAGATGGTCACGTATTATCTGGCGGCGGCGACCGATGGCAGCAACTCCAAGACCCTCGTCCGCTCGGTCACGCGCAATCTGCTCCCGGCCCAGGACGCCCCGGCCGACGACCAGGTATTGCTTCCCGGCGTCACCAGCGCCGACTTCCTGTTTTACGACGGCACCGGGTGGACCGACACGTGGGACTCCACGGTCACATCCACCCTGCCCACCGCCATCAAGTTCCGCCTGCAGCTCGCCTCGCATAGCGCCAACGCGTCGCCCATCGAGCTCGTCGTCCCGGTCTTCGTCACCACGACCACCAGCGCCGCGGCCACGACTTCATCCACGTCTTCGTCGTCAACTTCGTCCCCGTCCACGGGAGGAACGCCATGAACCGGCGGTCTTATGGTTTGGGCGTTGGTCGATCCCACGGGCGAGACGCCCGTGTTCCGAGGAGTACGCAGCTAGAACGAAAGATCTCGGCGATGGATCGCTCCCGGCGCGGCTCGGTGCTGATCATCGTCATGTGGATCTGCTTTGGCGTCGTGGCGCTGACGCTGTATTTCGCCAATTCGATGAGCTCGGAACTGCGCGCGGCCGACAACCGGGTCCAGGATGCCTCCGCCCGCGCCGCGTGCGACGGCGGGGTGCGGTACGCCGCGTATTTGCTCGGCCAGCTCGCCACCGGCGGTACCGTCCCTCTTTCGACCGACTACAAAGCCGAGCAACTGCCGGTGGGCGACGCGTATTTTTGGTTCATCGGCCGCGACCCGAATCAGAAACCCACCGCGGACCCCTTCTTCGGTTTCGTCGACGAGGCTTCAAAGATCAATCTCAACGCGCCGAACCTCACCGTCACCATGCTCGCGGGGCTGCCCACCATGACGTCCGACCTGGCCGCGAACATCCTCTCGTGGCGCGGTTCCAGCAACGCCGGCGGTGCGGGCAACGAAACCTACGCCCGCCTCGATCCGCCCCGGCTCGTGAAAGGCGCTCCCTTCGAGACGATCGACGAGCTGCGTCTCGTTTATGGCTCCACGATCGACGCCCTGCTCGGCGAGGACACCAACCGCAACGGCGCCCTCGACCGCAACGAGGACGACGGCGACGTGTCGCCGCCGCACGACGACCAGAACGGCCAGCTGCTCGCCGGCGTCCTGGAGTACGTCACCGTTTACAGCCGCCAGCCCAACACGGGCCGCGTCAATGTCACCGACGCGACCCAACAGGCCCGCACGCGACTCGGCGCGATCATCCAATCGGCAGTGAACAGCCCGCAGCGCACGCAGCAGATCATCCGGAATCTGGGAACCCGCTCCCTCGGCAGCGTCGCCGAATTCTATGCGGTGAGCGGTCTGACGGCCGCCGAATTCCAGCAGATCCACACCCGGCTTACCGCCAGCACCGGCACGACGGTCCAGGGGCTGATCAACATCAACACCGCCAGTGAGACGGTTCTTTCCTGCATCCCCGGCATCGGCACCGATTATGCCTCGGCCCTCGTGTCCTACCGGCTCGCGCACCCCGAGGCCCTGACTTCGCTTGCCTGGATCACCCAGGTCATTACCAGCCCGGCGGCCATCCGCCGCGCCGGCCCGTTTATCACCGACCAGTCCTACCAGTTCTCGGTCGACGTCGCGGCGGTCGGCCGCAACGGCCGCGGCTATTGCCGCGAGAAAGTCGTCTTTGACGTGAGCAGTGGCACGCCGCGCATCGTCTACCGTCAGGACCTCACCGCCTACGGCTGGGCGCTGGGGGCGCAGGCCCGGCAATCGCTCAACCCGACCCAGGAGAATTCGCTATGAAATGGTTCGCCAGAAAACGTTCGCAACCC
>Ga0182021_10010740_pt1 | contig 10863 bp, 7 predicted proteins | sample 612E3MmetaG_FD_120493 | JGI IMG/M metagenome (GOLD analysis project Ga0182021, IMG submission 120493) | Permafrost microbial communities from Stordalen Mire, Sweden - 612E3M metaG (Illumina Assembly) | ecosystem: Environmental > Terrestrial > Soil > Wetlands > Permafrost | place: Sweden...
ATACATATAAGCTGAAATATGGTCACCGAAGCCATAATCAGCCTGTTCTTCAGGTTGGTACCGATAAAGCATATATTACATCACAGAATCACGGATTTGCAGTTGATAATAAAACCTTAGGGAAAGACTGGGAACCGCTATTTATAAATATAAACGATCAGACAAATGAGGGGATGAAGCATAAAACCAAACCGTTTTTCTCAACCCAGTTTCATCCTGAAGCCTCCGGAGGACCCACTGATACCGACTATTTGTTCGATGTTTTTATAGAAAATATTGAAAGAGCAGGAACCCAGAATGATTCGAAATTCATTGCTGAATAATTATACACCTGAATTACCTTTTGTAACATGGCGCATCATCTTATCTGCCAGTTCAGTGGCTGAAGTATTTTTAAAATTCTTCATCCTCTCCTCGAAAATCTCAGCAATCTCTTTATTACACAGATTCCCGATACTACCTTCATGAACATAATCGGATAAAGAAGTCTTTGAGAATGTGGAATTTTTAACCATCTCTGAAACTGCTTTATATGCATCTCTGAATGGAATCCCCTGCTTCACCAGTCTGTTCACTTCCTCCGTACTGAAAATATTGTTATATAAAGGATTCTCGGTAATATTCTTCTTGATTTTAATATTATTGAGCATAAGAATCATTATTTCAATACACTCCCTCATTTCACCAAACGCATCAAATACAAGTTGTTTCAGTAACTGAAGATCCCTGTTATAACCCGATGGCAGGTTATTGGTCAGCATGGCAATCTGATTTGGAAGAGTTTGAATAATATTGGTACGGGCTCTTATCAATTCGAAAACATCAGGATTCCTTTTCTGAGGCATAATACTCGATCCTGTCACATATTCATCAGGAAAATCGATGAATCTGAATTCGGCACTCATATAAAGACAGATATCCATCGAAAAACGTGAGAGAGTCTGGGCAACAGATGCCAGACTCGAAGCAATTGCCATCTCAATCTTTCCCCTGCTAAGGCTTGCATATGCAGAATTGAAGAGCAAACAATCGAATTCCAAAAGATCTGAAGTCAGCTTCCTGTTTATTGGTAAGGTAGTTCCATATCCGGCTGCAGTACCGAGAGGATTCTGGTTATTTAGAGCCCTGGACGCTGAAAGAAGCATTACATCGTCAGCCAGAGATTCGGCATAAGCTCCAAACCATAAGCCAAATGACGACACCATGCCTGGTTGCATATGGGTATATCCAGGTAACAAAACCTCCCTGTATTGTTCGCTAAGAGACTGCAATTTTGTAAAAAGCCGCCTGATCAATATCGAAAGTTTATCGATCTCTTCCCTAGTATAAAGACGAATATCGACCAGCACCTGGTCATTTCTCGATCGTCCGGTATGGATCTTTCTACCCGTGGTCCCCAGAATGGATGACATCTCCTTTTCAATCTGTGAATGGATATCCTCTACATCGTTTTCGATTACAAGGCTCCCCTCTTCATCCCAGACAAACAGTGAATGAAGCGCCTTTAACAAGCCATTCTTTTCTTCTTCTGAGATCAATCCCACGTCTTCAAGCATTATTACGTGAGCCATTGACCCGATAATATCCCATTTTGTGAGTGCTAAATCGGTTTTCCTGTCTTTCCCGGCAGTGAATTCAATTATTGCAGGTTCGGGGTTAATTCCTTTTTCCCAGAGTTTCATATATGAGTTTTATTAAATAACGTAACTTATTGTATTCCAATTTACTTAGAGACCCATCCCAACCTTCTTCCAGGGGGGAAGAGCTGATTATTTCCCCACTGGGGGAAAAAAAATGGGGTTTCTATTTTTTTTGACTAGCTTCAACAATTGCTCTATGGGCCATTAATCTTATTGCATTAATCCTTATAAAACCCTTACTGTCAGTCTGATCAAATCCTCCTTCAATATCCATACTTGATAGTTTCTTGTTGTAAAGTGAGGAAGGTGATTCACGACCTTCTATCAGCACATTACCTTTATAAAGACAAAGATGCACGCTTCCATCTATCAACTCCTGGCTCTTTTCAATAGCTGCCATCAGGAAATCCATCTCGGGGCTGAACCAAAAACCGTTATAGATAATTTCAGCAAATTTTGGAGTAAGCATATTTACCAATCGCATTACCTCCCTGTCCATTGCAATTCCCTCAATATCTTTGTGTGCAATATGGAGAACTGTAGCAGCCGGAGTCTCATATACACCTCTCGATTTTATCCCAACGAATCTGTTCTCTACCATATCGAGCAAACCGATGCCATTCTTTCCTGCAAGCTCGTTTAAATATACAAACATATCATAAGAGTCCTCTTTTACTGTCCCATTTTCCTTATTGACAAGTTTCACAGGGATCCCGTTTTTAAAATGTATAACTATCCGGGTCTCTTTGTCAGGGGCATCCTGAGGCATAACCATTTTTTCAAGCATGCTCTTATGCAGCGAATACATAGGATCTTCGAGAATACCTGCTTCGTGGCTTATATGCATAAGGTTGTCATCTTCGCTGTAAGGCTTATCAATACTTGCCTTTACGGGAATCTTTTTCTCATGAGCATATTTGAGAAGGTCAGTTCTTCCTTTAAATGTAGCGAGAAATTCTTTGTCCTTCCAGGGTGCAATAACTTTTACCCCTGGCATAAGTGCATAATAGCATAATTCAAACCTTACCTGGTCGTTGCCTTTTCCTGTTGCCCCGTGTGCTACAGCAGTTGCTCCCTCCTCTTTTGCAACCTCAATCTGTTTTTTTGCAATAAGCGGTCTGGCAAGAGCTGTTCCCAGAAGATACCTGTCTTCATAAATAGCATTCGCCATTATAGCTTTAAAAACATACTTATCAATAAACTCCCTCTTCAGATCAGCTATTATAACTTTGGAGGCACCAAGAAGTAATGCTTTTTCTTTACATGCTTCAAAATCTTCAGCCTGTCCTACATCTGCCACGAAGGCAATAACGTCAAAATTCTTTTCAATTAACCATTTCAGGATCACAGAAGTATCCAGACCACCACTGTACGCCAAAACAACTTTTTCTTTCATAATTGTATTAAATTTATTAAGTAGTTAATGTTCTTCATATATTATAAAATCGGGTTTTTACATTTGTTAACTTTTATATCTTTCCTTTTAAAAACCCACCCCTGCCCCCCCGCCGAAGCGGGACAGGCTCTCCCAGGAGGAGAACCTGATCAACTTTACCTGTCAGTGCGAGGAGCTTGCGACGAAGCAATCTCCTCCTATATTTTACAATTTTACCCCGCCAAGGCGGGATCTCCGCGGAGTTTACCCCGCAAAAGCGGGGCTTCGACTTTTGTCTTTTGACTTTTATCTTTTGTCATTTCTTACTTTTTACTTTTTATCTGTTCATGTACTCCGGGAAGGATTATTTCAAGACAGGTATGTACCTGCTGAATAGTTACTCCATCTCTCGGAATAATAAGAATTGTGTCATCACCTGCAATTGTACCAGCTATTTCATATCTTCCTGCATTATCAATAAAGAATGCGGTATTACTCGCATTCCCTGGAATAGTCTTCATTACGATCATACCCTTTGCTTCAACGATATCTTTAATTACAGGAACAATATTCAACTTTAAGGTTGTCTCCGTAGAACTTCTGAGATTTTCTGACAAAGAATATTTATAACCTCCGTTACCATCTGGTATTCTTCCAACTCCCAATTGCTTTAAATTGCGAGAGAGGGTAGCCTGTGTACAGTTTATCCCGTTAACTCTGAGTTTTCCGAGTAATTCTTCCTGAGTAGAAATATTGTCTTCGGCAATAATTTTCTCTATTGACAGAAGTCTTTTTGTCTTTTGCATTTTTATGCATTTATTTTGCAAATATATTCATTTTCCCACAATTTCAAATCAAAATTAAAAAATTGTGTTATTTTTGAACCTCAAATACGGATGATGAAAGATGTCGTAAAAAAGGTAATAATCCTAGGATCAGGAGCGCTAAAAATAGGTGAGGCAGGTGAGTCTGATTACTCCGGCTCCCAGGCTCTGAAAGCTTTGAAAGAGGAAGATGTTAAAACTGTCTTAATAAACCCCAATATTGCAACGGTCCAGACCTCTGAAGATCTGGCTGATAAAATTTATTTTCTTCCTGTGACTCCGTATTTTGTCGAAAAGGTTATTGCAAAAGAACGACCCGATGGCATCCTGTTATCTTTCGGAGGACAGACAGCCCTGAATTGTGGAACAGAACTATATAAAGCTGGGGTATTTGAAAAATACAATATAAGGGTATTAGGGACTCCTGTCACAGCAATAATAGAAACAGAAGATCGGGAGCTCTTTGTAAAGAAACTCGATGAAATTAATATTAAAACACCAAGAAGCATTGCCACAGTGGGAGTTGAGGAAGCAATCGAAGCGGCCGGAAAACTGGGATTCCCGATTATTATAAGAGCTGCATTTACTCTGGGTGGTCAGGGAAGTGGTTTTGCATCGAATATTGAGGAGTTAAGAATTCTCGCATCGAAAGCATTTTCATATTCCAACCAGATACTTGTTGAGGAATCTCTTAAAGGATGGAAAGAGGTCGAATATGAAGTTGTGAGAGACAAGTTCGACAATTGCATCACTGTGTGTAATATGGAAAATTTTGATCCCCTTGGGATTCATACAGGGGAAAGTATTGTTGTTGCTCCTTCACAAACACTTACCAACAGCGAATATCATAAATTAAGAGAACTTTCGATAAGAATAATAAGGCACATCGGGATAGTAGGTGAATGTAATGTTCAGTATGCCCTTGCCCCCGATTCGGAAGACTACAGGGTAATCGAAGTAAATGCCCGACTCTCCCGGTCAAGCGCACTTGCCTCTAAAGCAACAGGTTACCCGCTCGCCTTTGTAGCTGCAAAGCTTGGAATGGGATATGGACTACATGAACTTAAAAACTCAGTAACGAAAAATACAACTGCCTGCTTTGAGCCGGCTCTCGATTATATTGTATGCAAGATCCCCCGATGGGACCTGAACAAATTCGAGGGAGTATCTCACCTGATAGGTAGCAGCATGAAAAGCGTAGGTGAGGTAATGGCTATCGGAAGAACATTTGAGGAGGTCATTCAGAAAGGATTGAGAATGATAGGCCAGGGAATGCACGGATTCACAGGAAATCGTAACCTGGGATTTGAAGATATCGAAAGGGAACTGGCAGAACCAACAGATATGCGTATCTTCTCAATAGCAGAAGCTCTTGAAATAGGGATGTCTATTGAAAGGATTTACGAATTGACGAAAATCGACAAATGGTTCCTTTATAAATTGAAAAATATAATCACCATAAAAGATGAGCTCTGTAAATACGAAACTCTTGAATCTTTACCGGTGGAGTTGCTTTCGCATGCAAAAATAAACGGGTTCAGCGATTTTCAGATTGCCAGACATATATTAAAATCGGGGCCCGACGATATCAACAACGACCTGATGAAAGTCAGAAGTTATCGGAAATCGCTGGGAATTGTTCCTTATATTAAACAGATCGATACTCTTGCCGCTGAATATCCGGCTATTACCAATTATCTGTACCTGACCTATAGTGGTTCTGAACATGATATAATCTGTGAGACAGATAAAAAATCAGTAATTGTACTGGGATCAGGAGCTTACAGAATAGGCTCGAGTGTTGAATTCGACTGGTGTTCAGTAAATGCCATTGATACAATTAAAAAAGTGGGATTCAGGTCAATAATGATAAATTACAATCCCGAGACTGTCAGTACTGATTATGATATATGCGACAGGCTTTACTTTGATGAACTTACCTTCGAAAGGGTGCTGGATATCATAGATCTCGAAAATCCGGGAGGGGTAATCGTTTCAGTGGGGGGTCAGATCCCGAATAACCTGGCAATGAGGCTTTATAATGAAAAGGTGCCGGTCCTGGGCACATCTCCCATATCTATCGACAGAGCAGAAAACAGGCATAAGTTTTCCGAAATGCTTGATAATCTTTCTGTTGATCAGCCACGATGGAGAGAACTTTCTTCAATAGATGATATTCTTGAATTTGTTGACCGTATAGGATTCCCTGTACTCATAAGGCCTTCTTATGTTTTATCGGGGGCAGCTATGAACGTGGTCTCAAACAAAAATGAACTTAAACATTATCTTAAACTGGCAGCCCAGGTCTCAAAACAATATCCTGTTGTTGTTTCAGAATTTATTGAGAATGCCAAAGAGATAGAGCTTGATGCAGTCGCCCGCGGCGGAGAAATGATAGCTTACGCAATTAGTGAGCATGTTGAATTTGCAGGAGTTCACTCAGGAGATGCTACAATGGTATTCCCGGCACAAAAAATATATTTCGAAACAGCCAGAAGGATCAAGCGGATTTCACGATATATCGCTAAAGAATTGAATATATCAGGCCCCTTTAATATCCAGTTTCTTGCAAAAGACAATGATATCAAAGTCATCGAATGTAATCTTCGGGCAAGCCGAAGCATGCCTTTTGTATCAAAAGTCCTTAAGATAAACCTTATTGAACTTGCCACAAAGGTTATGCTTGGAGTTCCTGTTGAAATACCGGGAAAAACAGTCTTTGAACTCGATTATGTTGGAGTAAAAGCACCTCAGTTCAGTTTCTCACGCCTTGCCAAAGCCGATCCGGTTCTTGGAGTCGATATGTCATCGACAGGTGAAGTTGGATGCATAGGTGAGGGTTTCTATGAAGCAATATTGAAAGCTATGTTTTCAGTAGGTTACAGGGTTCCAAAAAAGAGTATTCTTCTTTCCACAGGTCCCGCCCGGTCAAAAGTTGAACTTCTTAACAGTGCCAGGGCTCTGCGTGAAAAAGGGCATAAACTATATGCAACAAGAGGCACTCAACAGTTTCTCAAAAATGCAGGAGTAGAGGCTCATGTAGCTTACTGGCCTGATGAAAATAAATCACCTAACACCATAGAACTGATAAAATCACGGGAGGTAGACCTTGTAGTAAATATTCCAAAGGATCTAAGTGACAAAGAGCTAAATAACGACTACACAATCAGAAGAAGTGCAGTCGATTATAATGTCCCTCTTATAACAAATGCACGACTGGCCAGTGCTTTTATACTTGCTTACTGTAAGTTGAGCATCGATGACCTGAAGATTAAAAGCTGGGATGAATATAAATAAAGGCGTGAGGTGTGAGGCGTAAGGCGTAAGACAAAAAGATAAAAGACAAAAGTCACAAGACAAATGTTTAACCCAATAGTTCCCCTCCTGGGAGGGGTTAGGGGTGGGTTTCCAAAGTAAAAAGTAATATCTATTTTAATAACAGCAACTTACAAGATATTATAGAAATAAAAACAATATGATATCAATCCGAAAAGCCAGACCAGAAGATGCTTCAGTAATAATTGATTTCCAGCAAAAAATGGCATGGGAAACAGAACATATAACTTTGGCCCCGGATCTGGTGACTAAAGGAGTAAATGCAGTTTTCAATAATTCTTCACATGGACAGTACTGGGTTGCAGAAGAGAATGGCGTTGTTATTACTTCATTATTAATTACATATGAATGGAGCGATTGGAGAAATGCCAATGTCTGGTGGTTCCAGTCGGTATATGTCCTGCCGGAACTGAGAAGAAAAGGTATTTTCAGATCGATGTATTCATTTATCAGGGATGAAGCTGAAAAACAAAATGTTGCAGGGCTTCGCCTCTATGTTGAAACTAATAATTCAAGGGCACAGAAAACTTATGAATCACTTGGAATGAAAAGTGAGCATTATAAAATGTATGAATGGCTTAAAGAATAAGCTATGCAATGGCTTGCTTTTATACTGATTCTTCCCTATTTTTTTCTTCTTCTGTGGGTTTTCAGAAATCTGCTGAAAATAAAATCATTCAATGTTTCCTCATATCCTGAAACATCTGTTTCGGTGATTGTTGCCTGCCATAACGAGAAGCAGAACATCCAATCCCTTTTAAAAAGTATCTCACTCCAGGACTATCCGGCTGAAATGGTTGAAATTATAATAATTGATGATAATTCGAATGACAAAACATTTGAATCAGCTGCATCTTATGTCAGTAACCAGAAAAAAATTATTCTTCATAACACAGGCAAAGGTAAGAAACAGGCCATCAGAACCGGAATTGATGCCTCCTCAGGCAACCTTATTATAACAACGGATGCAGACTGCCGGATGGGCGAAAAATGGATAAGAACGATTGCAGCTTACTATGAGGAACATAAACCCGATATGATAATCTGCCCTGTATGGCTTGAACCTGTACCCGGGTTTTTCGGAAAGTTCCAGGAGCTCGAGTTTCTTAGTCTCCAGGGAGTAACTGCCGGAACCAGTTTAGCAGGAGACGCAACTATGTGTAACGGTGCAAACCTGTCATTTACCAGGGAGGCATACCTGGATAATTCAGGGAATCTTCACGATGAAATTAATTCAGGCGATGATATCTTCTTATTACATGCCTTAAAAAAGAAAAAGGGATCTGAAGTTTTATGGCTCGAATCAGCAGACGCTATGGTTTCAGCAGGTTCCTCCACATCACTCAGAAGTTTTCTGATACAGAGAAAAAGATGGTTATCAAAAGGGAAGGCTTATACCGACTGGTATACTATCCTTCTTGGAATTGCAACATTTGTTACAATTTTGACACAAGTATCTGTTTTAGTTGCAGGATTCTTCTTTCCAAAGTTTTTATGGGTATTCCTGGCGGTTTTTGTCTTTAAATCGGTTCCTGATTTTTTGATACTTCTGAATACTACAAAGAGATACGGGAAAAGAAATCTACTCTCCTGGTTTATTCTGTCACAGGTAGTTTATCCGTTTTATGTATTGATTGTATTTGCCTATTCGGTGATATCCTCAGGAAGAGAGAGATATTAATTCCCCATTTCAGAAAGAAATTTTATCCTCATCAACCTTATCTCTCCCTCTTCGTATTCATTTCCCAACTCCTTTATTGCAGCCTCAATTGAATCTGATTCAGCCTCTTCCCTGAAATATGAATAAATATCGTGCTGGCGTTCCTCGTCAATCGTGCTATTAATATAATAATCGAGGTTTATACGTGTTCCGGAATGAACAATTGCTTCGATTTCCGATATAAGTTCTCCCATCTCCATCCCTTTTGCTTCGGCAATGTCCTCAAGGGGACGTTTCACATCAATACTCTGAATAATATATACTTTAATCCCCGATTTATTTACAACTGATTTTACTACCATATCGAGGGGTCTGATTATCTCTTTCTCCTCAACATATGCCTTAATCAATTCAACAAATTCCTCTCCGTATCGCTGTGCCTTGCCGGCGCCAACACCTGAAATATTCTGCAGTTCATCAATTGTTATCGGGTATTGAATTGCCATATCTTCAAGTGAGGGATCCTGGAAAATGACGAACGGGGGAACATCTTTTTGCTTTGAGAGTTTTTTACGTAAGTCCTTCAGGATACTGAACAGCTCCTCATCAACTGCCGATGTTCTTGCTCCAAAAGCGTTTTCTTCATCTGTGGTATCCGCATAGTCGTGATCCTCGGCAAGCATGAATGAAGTAGGATTTTCGAGAAAATCCAAACCTTTCTGCGTGAGTTTGAGCAACCCGTAATTTTCAATATCTTTGGTTAGGAACTTAGCAATAAGTGCCTGCCTGATGACCATGTTCCAGAATTTTTCATCTTTATCATCACCTATTCCGAAAAATTCGAGTTTATGATGCTTATACGATTTAATTGCAGCTGTTATTTTTCCTGAAAGGATGTTTGCTATATGATCGGCTTTAAATTTTTCCTTCACCAAAAGAATAGTTTCAAGAACGTTTACAACTGCTTCATTACCTTCAAATTGTTCTTTAGGATGCAGACAGTTATCACAGGCCTCGCAATTATCTTTAAAGTACTCCTCTCCAAAATAATGGAGGAGCAATTTTCGCCTGCACACAGATGATTCAGCATAGGAAACTGTTTCGAGGAGAAGTTGTTTTCCAATCTCCTGTTCTGCAATAGGTTTCCCATGCATAAATTTCTCGAGTTTCAATATGTCGTTATAACTGTAATATGCAATACAATTTCCCTCCCCTCCATCGCGACCTGCACGTCCGGTTTCCTGGTAGTACCCTTCGAGGCTTTTTGGTATATCATAATGAATCACAAACCTTACATCGGGCTTATCAATTCCCATCCCAAAAGCTATAGTTGCCACAATGATATCAGCATCTTCCATCAGGAATTTATCCTGATTCAGAGTGCGGGTTGCAGAATCCATGCCGGCATGGTATGGAAGTGCTTTTATACCATTAACTTTAAGTACTTCGGCAATCTCTTCAACTTTTTTACGGCTCAGGCAATATATTATTCCGGATTTCCCGGCGTTGTTTTTAATATATTTAATAATCTCCTTCGTTACATCCTGTTTCGACTTGACCTCGTAATAAAGGTTTGGTCGGTTAAATGACGATTTAAAAATGTCTGCTTCAAGTATCCCGAGGTTTTTCTGAATATCGTGCTGAACTTTAGGTGTGGCAGTTGCTGTGAGGGCAATAATGGGCGCTCTTCCGATTGTATCTACAATTGGTCTTATCCGTCTGTATTCAGGCCTGAAGTCATGTCCCCACTCAGATATGCAATGAGCTTCATCGATTGCATAAAAGGAGATATCAATATTCGTAAGAAATTCTATGTTCTCCTCTTTTGTAAGTGATTCAGGAGCAACATAAAGAAGTTTTGCCTTTCCCGATAATACATCTTTTTTGACTTTGGCAATCTCTGTTTTTGTGAGTGATGAATTAAGAAAATGGGCAACACCATCGTCGGTGCTGAAGTTTCTCATAGCGTCTACCTGATTTTTCATCAGAGCTAAGGGGTGATATGATTATTGCAGTGCCTTTCTTCAT
>Ga0182021_10010741_pt1 | contig 10862 bp, 9 predicted proteins | sample 612E3MmetaG_FD_120493 | JGI IMG/M metagenome (GOLD analysis project Ga0182021, IMG submission 120493) | Permafrost microbial communities from Stordalen Mire, Sweden - 612E3M metaG (Illumina Assembly) | ecosystem: Environmental > Terrestrial > Soil > Wetlands > Permafrost | place: Sweden...
AAGAACTCCGAGTAAGAGAGCTTTGTCCCTTTTGCATAGGCGACCCTGTCTGGAAGTGTCGCCAGCATTCCTGAAAGCCGTAGTCGCTTCAAGGTTTGCTTCAGTTCATTGGTTATTCCCATAGTGCTTTTTGTTCCTCCTTTTTTTGCTTGAAGTACTCTGCCGGACGGCCGAACCGGCCCGGTACTACAACTCCTTTCTTACCTCCTTTCTTTGTTGTTGCCTCCTGGCCAAGGGCCTGTTTGATGATGCTCTCAAGACGATAGACATCAATAAGGCTGAAAGACAGGGCGCGGCTGCATGCCTGCTCTATCCTCTGCGCCCCGTACTTCTCGGAAAGACGTATAAGCTTCTGCGCCTGTCTGAGTTTGCTCCACGGAAAGACCCCCGACAGCAGTTCCTCCGCGAAGTTACCGCAATGAACTCCAACCTCCTTTGCCTTGCTGATGTAGTAATCACAGTTTCTCATCGCATAAGCTGTTTTATGTTTGGGATAATCACTGTAATCGGTTGATCGCTTGCCTTCTGCTACTACAGGATGTGTCTTGATCACATCCCCTCCATGGTAGATGCGAGCCAGTTTGCTGTCGACACGGTAGTCCAGGGTTGCGCCGATATAAGCGGTGGGTACTGAATACAAGGCGTTGTTGAATCTAATGTGATGATCAGGATGTGCTTTGCCTGAGCCCCACTTGGGCACGTCGAACCGTTCTTCCCTAAGCGGCAACAGCAAACCCTGCTCATTCTCCTCAAAGACGATACGGGGCCGTTTCCTTGTGGTGCCGTGGATCCTCATCCCCGCCGTATTCATACACCATTTCACGGCCTCTCTCTGGACATGATCCCTATCGAGGAACTCTTCGCCCTTGAAGAAGTTCTCCCGCACATACGGTATTTGCCGCTCTACGGTCGCCTTTCCTTTGGGATGGCGAGCAACAGCAGGGTCTATGATGAAGCCTGCATATTGGGAATACTCAAGGAATGTCTTGTTGAATACAGGCTCGTAACGATCCGACTTTACTACGGCCGCTTTCATGTTGTCGATTGTGAGGCGACTGCTGATGCCGCCGAAGAAGTCCCATGCGTCTTCAATCCCCAGTATGAGTGCTGGCAGGTCCTGCTTGTGCGTTACATGGACATACTGATATCGACTGAAGACAAGTGTCACTACAAGGGCATGCAGCAGCCTCAGCCTGTTGAGGGCCTTATCAAAGATATACCCGAGCCTGCCGAAATCGACTTCAGCCACTTCTCCTGGCTCTGTCTCGGCCATGCGGACGGTTCCGCGACTGCCGATCCCGATGTGTTCCTGCACGAACCGATACAGAGAGCTGTAGCTTATCTTGACGCCGGTCCGCAGCAGCTTAATATGCGCCTTCGTAACGGTGAGTCGATCGCGTTCAAGCCACTCCTCAATGCTTTGCTTGTGGGGCAACAGAGTGCTATCCCTGATATTGGAATCATCAGCGCCGCCTGCGTTGACCTCCTTGAATACTGAGTATGCAATGCCTTCGATATCGACATCTGCATCCTTCGTGAATCCTTTCTCCTCGGCGCTCCTGATATACTTCCGGACAGTCTTGCGATCCATTCCTGTAGATCGCGCAATAGAACTGATGTTGTCGCCAGCAGCTTGTCTTCTCAAAACATCTACAATCTCAATCACGGTGTACTCCTTGTCTGACATACTACCTCCCGCATTATTTGTTTGGGACGTAGTATGACGGTTATCAAGATTTGCTACACCTGGTTGCCACTTATAGAGGTGGGGAATGCCCTGAAAAAGGGGTGAGGAATGCTCGTGAAAAATCACAGTTGTCGCCTGCATCGAAAGGTTAGATGCATTACTTCGTAGTATCCAGACAGGAAGTTTAAGGCGTGGGGAATTCTCGTCCGAGGTGGCGGCAGCTCTTTATAAACACTTTTTTGAGTTGAGCGAAGAAAACACCGACGGTTATAGCAAGCGCGGCGGGGTCTTTTCTACCTCAGTCGCGCTTGCAGATCAGTCCCACTCCAGCGATGGCGACCGAGAAATATCAATGGACAATACATCCGAGACTACTAAGCAAGCAGATAACGGGGTGATTGGAGGAGACTGGTTTTGTCATTGGGCAAGTGGAAGATATGGAATACTTCCACGATATAACAGACTTTTCTTGCTAGTCTAATTCTAGCCGCCGTTGCCTTCTTCTTTCTGTCAAGTTCTACCTCATCAGAAATATCGATATCTTTTTCTAATCTGCATCACCTCATGAAGCGGAAACATTCGTACGGTTAATGGCGCAAGTGTGTCAGCACGATAGCGTCCAACAATCCCTCAAGGTTGATGTCAGGTTGAGGTACACTCTAACCTGATGTCAGAGAACCCCTCCAAATCTGTCAGAATAGATATGGAATTACTATTTATTGACAAGTTCGCTTCAATATTATAGACTTCATTCTGACAACTTCAGTGGAGGACTATGCATAAAGATGCCCTTTTGCATTTTACTGATACAGCAATACACGTAGTATGGTGTTATATAGTGCTTTTCTCCTTAAAGTAACGAAATCTTGAAACTTATCCGGTTTGTGCAGTTGTGATGCTTCCGGAATAGAATTTCTGTCGAAAAAATCTCGTTGAGCTTTAACTGCTATTGGAAAGTATTCTTCAGGTAGCTTGTTTAACTTGGATATATTAAGACTCTTCTCTAGAAACATATAATTTCCGATATTATTTACAAGATTGCTTGGATATTTGTATGTTTTCAGCATTTTGCTCTTAGGAAATATGTGATCAATTTCAGGGGAGTTCCCATTTAAAACAGGTTGGAAATTAGTTACTTGCTTATTGAATAAATAGACCAAATTTAATATCAGATAGACATTTGCGTCTATGATATTCAGATTGATATCGACCACTCGATTGAGCTTATTTTTCATGTTATCTTCGAGTTCCTTAAAAGGGAAATAATCAATCCTCGAATGCTGCTTGATTAAGTCGGTACAGTTATCTATCACCCTATCGGACTGGCCGCTGAAGTTTCCATTCAGAAGCGCTTTGTATAGCCAGGTCTGAATGTTATATTTTGTTTTGGGTGATTTTGGTTTATTGTTATGGATGTATGCATAGTAAACAATGGGAATCAAACTGTTATAGCTTGGAAGTGTATCATCAGAATTAATCTGTGCATAGGTCAGAAAGTCTTTCATCCATCTGAAGCTATCGACAATTTTGGTCCAGTTGTTTTTTATTGTCTTTAAATTTTGCTCTCCGGCATCTCCCTTAAATTTGTCAACGGCGTACTTTGCGCTCTTATCAAGAAGGACAAGTGAAGCCTTCAGAATAAAGTCCTTGCTGAAATAGAAGCCCCCCTGCTTATTCATGACCTTCAGTAAATCTTCAAATTCTTCTTCCGCATCGTCCCAGCTTAATTTAATTAAAGAAAACATCAGGTCCGACTTACTTAAAATAGTGCCGCCAGAATTAGCTCTGATAAAGATTTCCAATATCTCTTCATAGTCTATTATCTTGCCTATTGTGCTATCTATCGGATAGTAATAAATCAATTCCATTTCTGAAAAGAGATTTTTAACTTTTGAAATATTATCTTCAACTTTTTCCTCTACCTTATCGGTATCTATGCCTTCCTTTATCATCCTATTGAGGATATCTCTTTTTATTTTCGTAGAAGACTCATCACTTAATACAATAGACTTGAGTAATATCCAATGGCTGTTTTTATTGTTATTCTCTTTCGCTTCCTCTTTGGTAAAATAATCAAAGCGGTATTTCAGTTCGTCCTGACCATCCCAAAATATTTTGTCCCCGCTTAACACATCAAAATACAATTCCTTGTTGTTGTAAGAACCCTTTAGAGCAATGTATAATGCTTGCAGTCGTTGCTGCCCATCTAAGACGAGACTTTTTTCTATGTTCTTATATTCGCTGGACTTGATATAACTGCTCTTCACATCCATATTGTCTTTATAATTATCAATAAACTTCCTCAATTGAATATCATCTTTTGTTGTCCAAAACAGCAATGTCCCAAATGGATAATCCCTCATTATAGAATCAAAAAACCTCTTCACTTGGTCATTTTTCCAAACGAAGGGTCTCTGAATGTGCGGCAGAAGAAGTTTCTTATCATCAATCATCTGAACTGCTTTCTTTATGCTGATGCTCTCGTACTTCATGTTATGACCCCTCCTGAACTGTATTAACCCTTCTGTATTTATCAGCTTCCACGTCCAATCGGTGAATGCCGTATACGGACTTTGACCCTTGGGTATTCCAGTAGCCAACCGTATCCTCTGTCCTTCAATCTCATCCCAATTGTACTCTTTTGCACACAGTCCTGCAACAACTCTCTGCTCGCCACATCCAACAACATTATATCTGTTGTCAACAACATTGAGTGTTTCGTCAGAATCCCGGCCAACCCTCATAAAGGCAAGTTGGGAAAAAGCCAGAGATAGTGTATATTAAGTAAATTATGGGTAGGACACCTACTGACATATTTAATGAAAATCCAAAATTGGACGGGCGTATATACAAGATTTACGATGTCATCTTTACGAAGAACCTTGCCGAGTTACCGGGTTCATTAGAATCATCCAGACACATTACTCCCGAAGGTTATTCTATCTATGGAGACTGGATAATATCCAAAGCAGGCTACAAATTCGTCATTAAACATCTGGAACGAATTAAAAAGAGTGCAAGGAAAACGCTTTGATGGTTCCAGAGATTACCACCGGTCTCTTTACTATTTGTGGCGTTCTGATAGGCGGATTTATCGGTTATTTTAGTGCTCGACATGTTGCTGAAATCAATGCACGACTGAATGCAGCTGCTAAATTCCGTGCCGCTTTCGCTCCCGCTCTGGCTAAATATGCTTTGACTAAAGCCGCAGAACCACATGGAATTGAGACCATGCTGATGGCTGAACTTCCGGCACAAGCTGCGGTCATTGAAGAATTCAGGGTCTTTATTGAAAAAGGTCAACAAAAGGCATATCAGGAGGCATGGGAGAATTATCATAGGCCTCCTGGAGCCGGGGTAGCGTTTCTTTTCTTGATTACGTCATGGGTAATAACAGTGAAGAATGCTTTAAACAAAACATTCATGAAATCCTCAAATTTTCTCAATAATAGGCGTAGACCCAACAGTCGTGACACTAGCCGCCATCTGAGTCAAGGCTCTCGGAGTACAATGACACCAGCTTTAATTTAACCTTTTCGAGGGGTTGGGCAATAATGGCCTAAATCAGCACGTCTGAAGTGTGTGCTTACTGCTTGTGAAAATTAAGGTACTGAGCCATTTTCAATTCCATTTTTAGCAGACCTGCTGTTAGCCATGTTGAATCTTCATTATACTCGTTCTCTTGTTTTTCTATATCTAAAGGGACCCTACCTAAAAATATCCCTTGCTTGTAAGTGTACATTCGAGAAGTCCTTTGGTTCATTTCATTGAGGATGTCGAATACACCCGACTCCTTATCAAACAAGAATTGCGATTCTCTAGATGCCTTTATGAAAGCTCTTTGCGAGGTTTTTACTGAATCCTCTGTTTTGAAATTTCCATCATAATTCCTCATAACTTGATAAAAATCCAATGTCTTGGAATATACATCAAAACGCCTGTTATAAAGTTCAAGGCGCAGTTTGTCACGATTAACCTTCAACTGCCAGTACGCCACCCATGCAACGAACGCACCGACAAGTATGGGAGTGATCATCGAAAAAAAAACCAAGATGGCTTTCCAATCAACACATGCGGAAGAAATCATATACCATTATCTCATAAAACCTTCTTGAAAGGCAGCCCCTTAGTTAGCAATGAAGTTTCCCCCCGCGGGTATGCCGAGGATTACGCGCGACGAGGGGTAGCGCATTCTCGTCGACTAGTAGGGATCACTACAGAAAACGGATTTTAAAGTACGTTAGTGTTTCAGATATTGTTTAAAATCAATTGATTACAAAAACAGATTGTTGGAACGACAAGACCAAATTTGACAATACGCCATCTTTCTGAATTGTAAGGGGAATATTTTCCTTAACGTACGATAGCTTCCGAATTCTATGGTGACCCCTATATAGTGCTTTCGTTATGGACGGAAATGAAAGGAGATAAAGCGTGAAAATATCCGTTTTCTGGCATAAGCCAATAAGACTTGAGGATGGTTCAAAAAACAATTTGATCTATAACATAACCGATTTAAATAAATTTGAAGAGATACCAGGCGTCTATATGTTCTGTCGCTCCTACGGCGACAACATATCTCCTCTTTATATAGGCAAGGCTAACAATCTTGCCTCCCGTATACGGCAACAATTCAATACCACAAATGAATTAATTAATCAGAAAGGCACAAAAACTCCATTCGACAGAATAGAATTCGATGGCAATCGAACTGTCAAGAACTTCACGCGATCTCAGATTTATAAGAAGAAAGGGCGAGTCTAACCACTCTTTCAAGTAGATGAGTGGTATGAAATCTTCGATGTAGGCGATTACTTGCTACCGCTTACAGAACTTGCAAATATGTCAACTTAAGTGTAAACTGTAAACCGGAATGTAAACCATATGATTCGGGGGCAATTATGGGCAAGAAAATGAAGAACGCGCCAGTTTATTTTACAGTAGTCCAGGTTCGGTTCAATCCGGTTCTCAATATTGAAAGCTATTTGCCTGCCATTCAGGAAAGAATGCGAGGGTCACACTTCCCTGATTTCAAGCAGACAACTATGCAGCAACTTATTATCCAACATGGTTCAGTAGTTGAAGCTGGACAGCCTCCTAAGCCGTCAATTGCTACTAGCGCTCGCTGTATTTTTGGAAGTATGGACCGCAATACAGAATTTGTGCTGGAAAATAATGCACTTGCCCTCCAGACAACCGCGTATGAAACGTCAGATACTTTTTTTAGAATATTGCTAGACGGTTTAACTATTATTCATGATGTTTTACATCTTGAATATACGGAACGTATTGGGTTGCGTTACTTGGATGCTGTCCTTCCGAAAGTTAAAGAATCTCTATCAGCTTATCTTACCCCTGGGGTATTAGGTCTTGGGCCTAAACTTGAAGGTAAACTCGCTCATTCGTACAGCGAAACTATTACTCTGATAAAAAATGGAGGACAATTGGTGTCTCGGGTTATTATTCAAGATGGCCGCGTCGGATTGCCTTTTGAAATTGCAGCTACATTAGCGCCAAATATAAACCCCAAATTCACCGCATCAGAAGATCGTCATGCTATTATTGATACAGATGCATTCTGCGAACAGCGCGAAACTTTTGAATTGGCTAAGATTGGCAAAAAGCTAGCCGTCCTTCATACTGAAATAGAGAATGCGTTTAGAGCGACTGTCACACCCTTTGCCCTTAAGGCATGGGCATAATAGGAGGGAACCAGATGGGAACAGAATACTCCGATCGAGGTGGCTGGTTCAGCGATAGCCTGGCACCGACTGGATCGCCGTCGAAACTGACGTGTATATCACGTTTTGTGGTGACGGCTGGTTTTATTATCAGCATGGGAACTGGCGTCTTTGCGGATGACCTTTCACTTCTCAAGCTGGCGAGTGGCAATAAATGCTCCACATCAAGTCCATTTCACTATTCCGCTGTTGATCCCGCCTACGCTAGAACTGCGATTGAGGACGTGCAAATAATTCGGGATATTTTTGGTCCCGCGGTATCCGATCTTGCTAAGTGTTTCCCAGTATCACGCCAAACAATCTACAATTGGCTGAGCGGAGAGCAGCCAACACAGGAGCATGAAGCAAAACTTAGGCATTTGGCGCTCGCTGCTGATATACTCGCAGAATCCGGATATCCTGTCACCGGTAACCTTCTGAAGCGAAGAATATTCAGCGGGAAGAATATGATCGAAGTCATTCAGGACGGCGGATCACCTATAGATACGGCGCAACGACTCCTTCAAATTGTTAAACATGAAGCAGGTCAGAGAGAGATTCTTTCTGCCCGTTTTGCTGGCCGACCTCTGCCGCAGAGTTCACCGGATTCCGACCTGATGCCGGAAAACGACAAGGCGTAGTGGGCCAATGTCGGAATGGACACGGCACACTCCATGGCGACAGGGGCACATTTTAACTGACGAATCTGTAAAAAAGATTGATTTGATCCATCCTGAATATGGCGATGAAACTATCGTAATAGTGGCCAGCCACGATTGCGATCTCGCTCAACTACCGGAGAGAGAACCATATGTTGAGGTGGTCGTGGGTCATCGAATTAAGACGCTCGATGGCAATTATACTCACGCTAAATCTTCAAAAACTCTCCATATAGAATTTGTGGGCGATGAACTGTTACTCACGGAATTCGTCATTACCGAGAAGCGCACCATTCACAAGAATTTACTTGTAGATTTCAACCCAGCCAATAACTCGCAACTCACTCCCTCAGGGCACTCAACCTTTCAACTCTGGTTGGCTTCCCGATACCGCCGGTCTGCCTTCCCCGACGAATTTGAGCAGCGATTAACGAAGGCAAAGTTGGATAACAAGATTGCTAAGGCTGTAAAACCTCATGGCAAAATGATTACAGCTCTTTTTTTTGATGTTGATGAAGGGCTTGAGGTGGCTCACACGTCACCGGATGACATCTACGTGCTTGATATAATCCTTCTACATGCAACGGAGCCCGATTCCGGGGCTGCAGAATCTGCCACTCTTAAAGCAAAATCTGAAATTGAAAATGCCTTCAGGAAAAAGCTATTCAATAAGGAATCGGGCACTTGGCAACAGATAGAGCTTCGACATTGCGATGTAATTTCCGAAGAAGCCCTGACTTATCGAGAGTCGCAAATTCTGAAGAAGTGGCGCCTGGATCATATTAGCCTGCGCTCTGATCCGCAACAACCTTTATCGGCAGATTAATCCAGTGCATAAAGAGAGACATGTAAAATGCACTTAAATGAACACAAAGAGAAAATTGCCGTGGCATGTGAAGTCAGCTTCCTATATATTATTAAAATGATGAGCGGGGATAACGCCACTATTAGGCTATTATTGCCCAACCCCGCGAAAAGGTAAAATTAGCCCATTACTCACGGTTCTGTACAGAAAAGTTCAACCCGACGATTATCCAATAGAACATTTCTCGGTAAATCAAGGAGATATCCCCATTTTTGGAGTGTTTCGTCAGAATCCCGGCCTACCCTAATCTTGACCCTCCCCACTTCCTCTCAAATCCAAGCGCAAGGCTTATCCGAATACAAGCTGCTGTTTCGTCACAAGTCAAAGACTATGAATTCCAATGAGGGCGGTGTGCTTCTTATGGTCAGGTCTGGCGTTATAGAAAGCCGACACACTATGAAGTTCGTCTGTTCGGACGGCAGAAGTGTAAGTACCTCCATAGGTCCAAGCTTCTTGCAATTCATACTCAATTGGGATGCCGGAGATGAGCCTGAGCATCAAGGGCCTACAAGTCCTCAAAGTGCGTAACCCTCTCATCGAGCGGACCCACTCTGGCCTGCAATCCCTAAAGTCGCGTTCACCAGGAGATGTCGTATCCTTGCTCATTTTGAGCACTTGATGTATATAATTAAGGAATTATTAAGGATATTGTTCGTCAGTGAGCCAGTTGATGACAGCAAGCCGGTCGGTCGCCAGAGATGCTAGGTAGTTTCATCGGCCAAGGTTCACTGGACAGTTTGTGAGTAAATATGGGAGAAGAGCTTTGAGCGATATTACGGATATCGACATCAAATTGATGAATGAAGCGATAGAGTGGGCCGGCGGATGCAAACCGATCAAGGAAAGCATCCCCAAGTCGGTGCTGTTATCGGCATTGGCGACAAAGTGATTGGACGCGGTCGTCGAGGGACAGGGATAGAAGGCGACGATAATCACGCAGAGTTGAATGCTATCGACCACGTCTTTGATAAGATGAAGCTCCCGGAAGCGACGCTATACACTACGCTTGAGCCGTGCACGCGAGACGTGCGAACTGAAGGATTAAAGAGCTGTACCGAATTGATCCTCCAGCACAATATACGGAAAGTTTTCGTGGGCGTTTTGGACCCCAATCAAGGCGTAACGGGTAAGGGGTTGTGGAGACTTCAAGATAAGGGAGTGGAAGTTGCGCTCTTCCCGCATTATTTGGCGGAGAAGATTCGCGTTCTGAATGCTGACTTTATTCGATCCCAAGAGACACTCGGGGCGACTATCATAAGTCCCCAGAATGGAGACACGCTTAAGACCTATGAGACAGAAGGCAAGTATACCATTCGTTTCAAGTGTCACAACCCGCCAGGGATAAACAATTACTTGCTTATCTTCCACGTCGGCCTTTGCTATCCGCAGCCTAGTCTCTTCCGCCAGGTCGTGGACGGAGCTTGGGAAACAAACGCATATTTCGGCGCGTCTGGCGAACATATGCTTTATCTCGTGACCGCGAACGATTTGGGCCGAATATTGGTTGAACACCGATTTTCACAGGACCTTAAGCGTCATAATTAATTCAGTTTGTAGTTAGGTCAAAATCAATAGGATCAAGCGGTTATCGTATTCCCATCACAAATAATAGATTTAATTCTGACGCTTAAAACAGCAATATTGCGCATATAAGTCGATTAAGCTCAACACACTTATGCAGTATAAATACGTAGATAAGTCCTTTATACGGTCATACAGGGCCTTTTATCGTTGCTATTAAAAGATGTTACATGTATAATATCATTAATATAAGCGTCATAATTAATATATGGTGACGACATGGATCTGAGAGATTATTTCACAAAGAATCTGCCTCCAAAACAAAGGCAATACGAAGCAATCCGCGCCGTTGCTTTCAACGAATCGGCCATAAAGGATATTGCTGAGCGCTTCGGTTATACAGCACAAAC
>Ga0182021_10010742_pt1 | contig 10862 bp, 11 predicted proteins | sample 612E3MmetaG_FD_120493 | JGI IMG/M metagenome (GOLD analysis project Ga0182021, IMG submission 120493) | Permafrost microbial communities from Stordalen Mire, Sweden - 612E3M metaG (Illumina Assembly) | ecosystem: Environmental > Terrestrial > Soil > Wetlands > Permafrost | place: Sweden...
ATGGATGTCCGACGCCCGGTCTTGAACCGCCTGCGCGATCACCTGGTTGACGAGACTCACCGCCGGCGACGTCCCTTCTTCCACCGCGAGCGACAGCTCTACGCGCTCTTCGTCCTCTTCTTCGTCCAGCTCGAGCGACGTATCGTCGATGACGCGAAGCGACGGGCGCTGATTGAAGATCTGGTCGATCGACCGCTCCAGATCGTGAGGATCTGCGAGGCAGAACTTGAGATTGACTCCGAGCGCGAGCTTGATGTTGTCGAGCCCGAGGATGTCGGTCGGGTCGCTGATCGCGACCAGCACGAGGTTCTTGGAGAGATAGCGAATCGGAAGCGAGCGGAAGCGGCGTATGATCGGCTCGGAGAGGAGCTTGACGGCCTCGGGCTGAACCTCGGCGCTGAGGATGTCGATGAACTCAAGGTTCCATTGCTCGGCGAGAGCGCGCGCCAGATCGGCTGTGGTCGCCCAGTCGTGGTCGACGAGAATGTCGCCGACGCGCTTACCGGTCGCGTCCTTCTCGCTCAGCGCGGCTTCCAGCTGCTCGTTCGTGACGACGCCGTCGCGAATCAGCAGCGAGCCCAATTGAGTCCACGGGAGTCGTGATGCTTCCATAATGTATTTGTCGTCCTCGAGGAGGGTCGAATGAGAGCAGTTGTGCAGCGGGTAGCCCGGGCGCGCGTTTTTGGTGACGGGCAGCTCCTGGGGGAGGTGAACGGCGGTGTCTGCGTGCTCCTCGGAGTGGCACGCACGGATGGCGACGAGACCGCCGATGCGCTCGCACGCAAGGTCGCGCTGCTGCGCATCTTCCCCGATGACGAGGGTCGCTTCTCGCACAGTGTCCGCGACGTCGACGGCTCGGCCTTGGTGGTCAGCCAGTTCACGCTGATTGCCGACACGAGCAAGGGCAACCGTCCCAGCTTCTCGAACGCGGCCCAGGCCGATCTGGCCGAGCCCCTCTACAAGCGCTTCTGCGCCGCCCTCCAAGACGAGGGGGTGCCCGTGCAGACGGGTCGCTTCGGCGCTCTGATGCAGGTCGAGCTGGTCAACGACGGCCCGGTCACGGTCATTCTCGAGCTCTGACTACCGGCGCCGCGTTCTGTGGCGAGCGCCGGGCTTTTCCGGACACCGAGCTTTTCCGGACAGGCTTGCCTTGCTATCCTGGAACTACCACATTTCACTAGCAGTCGAAATGGGCGCTCCGAGGGCGCCCGTTTTCGTGAGAGGGCGAATTGGCGGGCATTCACAGCAAGGAGCGGGAGTTGACGGACGAGGTCTCGAGCCTGGTCGAGAAGACCCTGCCCGAAGTCGAAGTGCTGGCCGTGGAGCTGGTCTCGCCGACGCGTTTCTGCGTCTACGTCGATCACCCGGCCGGGGTCGACCATGCCCTCTGCCGGCGCGTCACCGACCTTCTGCGAGGCTACCTCGACCGCTACACGGTGGACGTTTCCTCGCCCGGGCTGGAGCGCCCGCTGCGCAAGCCCGATCACTTTCGCGGTGCCGTCGGGCGCCGGGTAGCGCTGCGCACCGCCAGCGCCATCGACGGGCGTAGCCGCTTTCGCGGCCGTATCGTCGCTGCCGAGGACGAGACGGTGCGAGTGGCCACCGAAACAGAAGAACTGGACATTCCCTACGAGGATCTCGTACGGGGCAACCTGATCGACGAGGAGTAGGAGCTCATGACTCAAGAGATCATCGACGCCGTCCGCGAGATCGAGCGCGAAAAGGGGATCGAGAACGGCGCTCTGGTCGCGGCTCTCGAGGATGCGCTCCTCGCCGCTTACAAGAAAACGCCGGGATCGGCTCGGCACGCGAAGGTCGAGCTGGACGACAGCGGCGACTTCCGCGTTTTCGCGATCGAGATTCCACCCAAGCTCGAGGAGAAGCTGCTCGACGAGGCGAGAGAGAAGAAGCTTCAGGAACTGGAGGAGCTCGAGGTCGAGTCCGGGGAGCGCTCACACCTGCTGATCAGCGACGACGATCTAGAGATCGACTGGTCACTGGTGCCGTCCGAGAAGATCAAGCGCACGGACGTCACGCCCGAGAACTTCGGTCGCATCGCCGCCCAGACCGCCAAGCAGGTGATCCTGCAGCGAATCCGTGAGGCCGAGCGCGAGATGATGTACGAGGAGTACGTCGATCGCGTCACCGAAGTGGTGACCGGCATCATCCAGCAGGCCGGCGACCGTAACAACGTGCTCGTCGACTTGGGCAAGGTCGAGGCGCTTCTGCCTCGCTCCGAGCAGGTCGACGGCGAGCGTTATGAGCAGGGAAGCCGGATCAAGGCGGTCATCACCGAGGTTAGATCGAGCACCAAGGGGCCCCAGGTCATCCTCTCGCGCCGCGATCCCGAGCTGATCAAGACGCTGTTCGAGCTCGAGGTGCCCGAGATCGCCGACGGCCTGGTCGAGATTCGTGCCGTCGCGCGCGAGCCCGGCTACCGCTCCAAGATCGCCGTCGTCTCGCACACCCAGGGCGTCGATCCCGTGGGCGCCTGCGTCGGCCCGCGCGGCTCACGCGTGCGCATGGTTGTCTCCGAGCTGCGTGGCGAGAAGATCGACATCATCCCCTGGAACCCCGAGCCGGCTCGCTTCATCGCCAAGGCGCTCGCACCGGCGCGCGTACGCGAGGTCTTCGTCGACGACGAGACACGCGAGTCGACCGTGGTCGTGCCCGACGATCAACTCGCACTGGCGATCGGCAAGGAGGGCCTGAACGCCCGTCTGGCCGCCCGTCTGACCGGCTGGAAGGTGGACATCACATCCGACAGCGAGTTCGCGCAGCACGAGGCCGAAGCCGCCTTCGCCGGTGGCGAGGAGGAGTTCGTCGGTCGCTGCTCCGCCATCTTGGCCAACGGCAAGCGCTGCCCGAACGCGGCTCTGCCGGGCACCCGCTACTGCGGCGTGCCCGCTCACCAGGAGTTGGCGTCGCTCGCTCCCGAGGAGGTCGCCGACGCGGCGGTCGTCGACGCGGCGGTCGCCGAGGTGACGGTCGAGGAAGGCGAGGCCGTAGAGACGGAAGTCGCCGAGGCGCCGGAAGGCGAAAGCTCAGAGACGCTTGCGGTAGAGCCCGAGCCCGAGCCCGAGCCCGAGCAGGTGGCGCCGGAGAGCGGTGAGGAGGACGGCGCTGCAGCCGGCTGATGGCCGTTCCGATCAGAAGCTGTGCCGGTTGCGGTCGAAAGGCGCCGAAAGCGGAGCTGCTGCGCTTTGCCGGGTTTTCGGGCGAGCTGAGGGCCGCCCCGGCATCGCCGGGCCGAGGTGTCTACACCTGCAGGCGCCTCTCCTGCTTCGAGCGGGCGCATTCGCTGCGCGCCTTCAATCGCACCCTGAGAACCCAAGTCCGAGTCGATACGGCTCTGCGCGACATCTACACTGACGCCGATGGCTAATTCCGGCTCCTCACGACCAAACCGGCCGATCCGCCCTCGTCAGGGCGCGGTGGGAGGCCGTCGCAAGCGCCGAGTCGTGATCGATAACCAGGCTTCGCGCGCCGGAGGCGGCAGGCCGGGAGCGCCCGGATCGCGCGATCCCCGAGCTGACGCGCGCCCCCGCAGCGATAAGGCGCCGGTCGCCCCTACGGGCCCGGTCACAGTTCCCTCGGGCGTAAGCGTCAGAGATTTCTCTCAGGCGCTCGGGATCCCAGTCGCCCAGATCATCAAGATCATGATGGGGATAGGGGAGATGGTCACCATCACGCAGTCGCTCACCGACGAGGCGGTGGAGCTGATCAGCGCCGAGCTCGATCCGCCGCGCGAGATCAAGATCAAGCACACGGCCGAGGAAGAAGGCGAGGTCGTGCTCGAAGGTGCGGACGACGAGCCCGGAGATCTCGAAGCGCGGCCGCCGGTGGTCACGATCATGGGTCACGTCGACCATGGCAAGACGACGCTTCTCGATGCCATTCGCAAGACAGCGGTGGCGGCCAGCGGAGTCGGAGGAATCACTCAGCACATCGGCGCTTATCAGGTCGAGCACGGGGCGCGCCGGATCACCTTCGTCGACACGCCCGGTCATGAGGCGTTCACCGCGATGCGCGCCCGCGGTGCCAATGTCACCGACATCGCCGTACTGGTAGTCGCGGCCGACGACGGCGTGATGCCGCAGACGAAGGAGTCGATCGCACACGCTCGCGCCGCCGGAGTGCCGATCGTCGTCGCCGTCAACAAGATAGATTTGCCCGACTCCAACATCGAACGCGTCAAGTCCGATCTCGCGTCCGAGGGTTTGCAGCCCGAGGATTGGGGCGGTACGACGCAGTTCTCGGAGGTCTCGGCCAAGCAGAAGCTCGGCCTCGACGACCTGCTCGAGAAGGTGCTCCTCGTGGCCGATCTCGAGCTGGAGCTGAAGGCGAACCCGAACGCGGAGGCCTCGGGCCCGATCGTCGAGTCGCGCCTCGATATCGGCCGCGGCCCGGCCGCGACGATGCTCGTTCAGCGCGGCACGCTCAGGGTCGGCGACGCGGTCGTCGCGGGCGACGCCTGGGGCAAGGTGCGGGCGATGTACGACTACCGCGGCGGTCGCGTCAAGGAGGCTCGCCCGGGAGATCCCGTCGAGATCCTCGGCTTCGACAAGCCTCCGGCCGGCGGCGAGCGCTGCCACGTGGTCGCGAACGAGCGTCAAGCCCGTTCGCTCGCCCAGCAGCGCGGTCTGCGCCTGCGCTCCGAGCAGGTGGCTCAGCGCTCGCGCGGTCGCATCTCCCTGGAGACGCTCTTCAGCGAGCTGAAGGAGGGCGAGGTCAAGGATCTCAACCTGATTCTCAAGGGCGACGTGGTCGGCTCGGTCGAGGCGGCAGTGAGCGAGTTGCAGAAGATCCAGCACACCGAGGTGCGAGTCAACGTCATCCATTCCGGCGTCGGCGCGATCACCGAGGGCGACGTGATGCTCGCCGCGGCTTCGAATGCGCTGATCGAGGGCTTCAACGTGCGCCCGAACTCCGAAGCCCGCGCGGCCGCCGATCGCCAGGGCGTCGACATCCGCACCTACCGCGTCATCTACCAGCTGACCGAGGACATCGAGAAGGCGCTCGTGGGCATGCTCTCGGCGGTCACGAGCGAACACGTCTTGGGCGAGGCCGAGGTGCGTCAGACTTTCCGCGTTTCTCGTCTCGGAACGATCGCCGGCTGCCAGGTTCGAAACGGAGTCATCCGCCGCAACGCCCGCGTACGCGTGGTGCGCGACGGCAAGCTCATCTACGAGACGACGATCTCTCAACTCAAGCGCTTCAAAGACGACGCCCGTGAGGTGGCCGAAGGATTCGAGTGCGGCATCCTGCTCGACGGCTTCAACGATCTCAAGGAAGGCGACATCCTCGAGGCCTATGAGATTCGGGAGACCGAGCGCACGAGCCTCGACGAGGCGATTCCGTCGCCGACGGCCGAATCGAGCGAGTAGCGTCACGCCGCCGCGGGCGCTTGAATACCAACCGTGAGTAGCGGCTTTGTCGGAATCCTCTCGGTCGAGCTTCACTTCCCCGAGGCGGGCTCGCTCAAGGACAAGCGGCAGCATCTTCGCTCGGCCAAGGCGCAGTTGCAAAACCGCTTCGGAGCTTCGGTCGCCGAGACCGACTATCACGACGTCTGGCAGCGCTCGAGACTCGTGATCGCGCTCGCGGCGGCCGAGGCAAGCGGGCTCGAGCAACTGGTCGAAGGCGCCGAGCGTTACCTGAACGGGCAGGAGTACGAGCTGTCCGTGCTCGAGCGGCGAATCGTCGCCCCCGGCGACGAATGAGGTGACCGGTTAGAGCGGCGTGACGTTGACGCCGCAATGACGAGTGAGGCAACCTCAGAGCGGGGGTACGTCGACACCGTATTGCTCGAGGAGGGCGACGACCTGCTCGAGCGACGGCGGGTTGACACAACCGGGCGCGGTCGTGCAGACGAGAGCGGCGACGGCGCTCGCGAAACGCACCCGCTCGTCATCGCTCCAGCCTTTTAACGTGCCGAAGATCAGGCCGCCGCGAAAGCTGTCGCCCGCGCCGGCGCTGTCGACTATCTCGGTTGGAAACGGCGCCAGTTCCCTGCGCTTTCCCGCGGGCACGGCGCCCGGCGCCGGCGCGGAGTTGCGGCCGCGCGAGTACCAGAGCGGCCGCGAGCCGGCGGTGAAGATCACGAGCCCGGGGCAGCGGTCGAGGTAGGTCTCGAACAGCTTCTCCCGCTCACTATCGCTCTCGAGCGCCTCAGGGTAGTCGCGCGCCATCAACTCGCCTGAGATGGCGACAACGTCGGCGAGCGAGGCCAGCTCGGAGTCATGGGGTGCGTCGGAGGTGACGAGCGGCTTCCCGGCGGCCTTGGCAGCGCGCGCGACTGCGAGTGTCGCCTCGCCGAAGGAAGGATCAACGCAGACCACCTGCGCCTGCTCGATCCGCGCCGGAGTCGGCATCTCCCACTGGCGCGTCGTCTGGAGGAGATCGATGTAGTTCCCGAAGACGGTGCGCGACTCGCGGTCGGAGATCGTGATCTCGTTCACACCCTCGTAACCCGGCTTGACGATCAGGCCCGAGCAGTCGATACCGCGTGATTCCAGAAAGGCGAGAGTTCCACGGCAGGCCGGAGTGTCGCCGATCCAGTTGCCCTCGAGCACGGTCGATACGCCCAAGCGGGCGAGAACGATCGAGCTGCCGGTAGCTTCGCCGCAGTGATTCTCGAGCGTCTCGACGATCTCGCCGTAGCCGTCGGGCTCGGGGTAGCGGCCCTGAAGGCGCACGATCACCCCGGTCGAGACGTGTCCGTAGAGATAGACGTCAGCCATCGAGCTCGCTCCGAGTGGCGAACAGTAGCGAAGAGGCCCGCGCCGGAGTTGGCGCGACCGTCCGCCCGGGACATGTCCCGGTGCCTGTCCCGGTGCCAGGCACAGGGACACGTCCGAGGTGGTCATAAACGTCCGTTGTGCAGGTGATCTGTAACGAACAGCTGTCTCGATCCGGCACGTCCAAGTGCCGGCGAGAAGAACAACCTCGCGCGGGATCTGCCGGAACCGCTTGAATGGAGGTGATGTCCGGGCGAATGAGACGAGTCAACGAGTTGGTGCTACAGGCCGTGAGCGAGGCCCTGCCCTCGCTGCTGGATCCGCGGATCGGATTCGTGACCGTGACCGGGGTGCGCACCACACCCGATCTGCACGAGGCGCGCGTGTTCGTCAGCGTGCTCGGTTCGGAGAAGAAGATCGCGCGCACCGTCGAGGCGTTGAACGCCGCTCACGGAGTTCTCCAGGCAAAGCTCAACAGCGAGCTTCGGATGAAGCGAATTCCCCTGCTCAGCTTCGAGTACGATCCAACCGCCGTCGAGGCGATGCGGATGTCGAAGCTGATCGACGAGCTCGTTCCCGACCACAAAGACGAAGATGACAGCTGACCTCCAGGCAGTCGTAAAAGGGATCCGCGAGCACGACGACTTCGTGATCTCCACGCACGAGAACCCCGACGGCGACGCGCTCGGCTCGATGCTCGCAGTCAAGCTGGCGCTCGATCATCTGGGCAAGAAGAGCACCATGTTCCTGCCGGGCACCGGCCCGATTCCGTTCGAGTATCGCTTCATGGCACTCGGCGACCCGGTGCGGGGCGAGCCCGGTGAGCTCGTCGGGCGTCCCCTGATCGCGGTCGATGCGGCCAGCGAGTTCCGGCTCGGCAGCGATCAACGACTGATCACCGAGTCGCCGTTCGTGATCGTGATCGACCACCACCACGACAACACCCGCTTCGGGACCGTCAATCTGGTCGGCGCCGAGGCCTCCTCGACGGGCGAGGTGCTGCGAGACGTCTTCGCCGAGCTTGGGGTGCCGCTGACTCCGGAGATCGCGGAAGCCCTCTACATCGCCATCGTGACCGACAGCGGGCGCTTCCAGTACTCGAACACCTCGGCCAAGACACTCCGTATGGCCGCCGAGCTGCTCGAGGCCGGCGCCGACGCACACAGCATCTTCCAGAACGTCTACGAGACGATCGAGCTCTCGAAGTTGAAACTGCTCGCTCGCGCGCTTGCGCACGTCGAGGTCTTCGAAGGTGGGCGTCTCGCCGTCTCCTATCTCACGCGCGAGGACTTCGAGAAATCGGGCGCGATGAGCGGAGCCTCGGAGGGCATCATCGACTCGCTGCGAGCAGTTGCCGGTGTGGAGATGTCGGCCTTGATCCAGGAGCCGCCCGAGCGGGACGGGCGCCGCGTCAGTCTGCGCTCCTCCCGCGACCGCCTCGACGTCTCGGCGATCGCGCGCGAGGCCGGTGGCGGCGGGCATCGACAGGCGGCCGGCTTTGCCAGCAAGCTCGAGATCCCGGAGCTGATCGAGTTCGTCCGCGGCGAGTTCGTCGCCAAGTCCGCGGCCGAGACCGGATAGAGAGTGGCCATTCCGCGTGCACTGACGCCTTCGGGTCTGGTGCTCGTAGACAAGCCCGTCGGTCCGTCTTCGTTCCAGGTCGTGAGCCGGCTCCGGACGCGCACGGGGGCCAGAGCCGGGCATGCCGGTACGCTCGACCCGTTCGCAAGCGGTTTGCTGCTGGTGCTGCTCGGTGCCTCGACCAGGCTCGCCCGCTATCTCGTCGGGCTCGACAAGCGCTACGTGACCGAGATCGATCTCTGCCGTCGCACCGCGACCGGTGACATCGAAGGGGAGCGAATAGAAGAGCGCGAGGCGCCCGACCCGGCACAGCTGGAGCAACTACTCGAAGGCTTTCGCGGCGAGGTGGAGCTGCCCATTCCCGCGTATTCGGCCGTCAAGATCGACGGCGAGCGCGCCTACCGGCTGGCACGGAAGGGGAAGGCACCGGAGATGCCGCTGCGGCGCTCGCGCATCGACGAGCTGAGCTTGCTCGACTACTCCAACGGCGTCGCCCGGCTCGATCTCCGTGTCGGCTCGGGAACCTATGTGCGCGCGATCGCCGACGCGCTCGGCGGTCACTGCCTGACGCTCAGGCGCCTCGAGGTGGGGCCGTTCTCGATCGACGCGGCCGACGAGGAGCGAGTCGTTCCGCCCGCGCAGGCGCTCTCGTTCATGCCTGCGCTCGAGCTGAACGAAGAGGAAGTGGCGGCGATGCGCGCAGGAAGAGCGCTCGAACGATCTGAACAAGGTCGATTGCTTCTGCTCGATTCCGGCAATCTGATCGGCGTTGGAAACGGTGAAGACGGTACGGTGCGTTCCGAGACGGTGATGCCGGCATGAAAGTAGTGAGAGACCCGAGAGATCTTCCCCGCAGCGTGCGGGCGGTTGCGATCGGCTCCTTCGACGGCGTCCATCGCGGCCACCGGCGCGTGCTCGACGTGGCTTTCGAGACCGGTCTGCCGGTCGCGGTGCTCACCTTCGATCCCCACCCGCGCGTCCTGCTCGGGCAACCGGTCGAGCTTCTGACCACGCTCGAGCGCAAGATCGAGCTGCTGGTCGAGTACGGCGTCGAGGAGATCGTCGTGCTCCGCTTCGACCAGGAGCTGGCCCAGATGACGCCACAGCAGTTCAAGCTGCGCCACCTCGATCCGCTCGGCGCCCAGATCGTCGTCGCCGGGCCGGACTTCCGCTTCGGCCACGACCGTGTCGGTGATCTCGCGCTACTGCAAGACGAAGGGATACTGACGCGCGTCGTCGATCCCGTGCCGGGCGTCTCTTCGAGCACGATCCGGAAAGCGCTCGCCGAGGGCGACGTCGTCCGCGCCTCCTCGCTACTCGGTCGCCCCTACGAGCTGGACGGCAGAGTCGTTCCCGGATTCGCCCGCGGCGTGAAGCTTGGCTTTCCGACCGCCAACCTCGTCTTCGCCCCGCATCAGCTCGTTCCCCGCGACGGCATCTACGCCGGCTTCGGCGGCGGCCACCGGGCCGCGATCTCGATCGGGAAAAACATCCACTTCGGCGGCGGCGAGCTCCGCACCGAGGTGCACCTGATCGACTTCTCCGGCGATCTCTACGGCCAGCGTCTGGTCGTCGAGCTCTGGCAGCGGCTGCGCGAAGAGCAGGCGTTCGAGAGCGAAGCTGCGCTCAGCGAGCGGATCGGGCGGGATGTGCAGGCGGCGCGAGCGGCGGAGAGGCCGGAGCCCGCGTTAGAGCTCGAGTGAAGCAATCAGGTGAGCAGTAGTCCTACGCCGCTTCTCCTGGGATCGCCCGCGGCACCGTCCCGGCCGATCGCGCTGACGCCGCCGAAGTAGTGATGAAGGGAGTTCCAGCGGCGCACCTGCCAGCCGCTCGCTCCGATTTCGAGCAGCGCTTCCTCGTTCACGCCGGGCTCGGCATTCAAGACTGTCCCCGCGGGATGAAAGCGGGGGCAGTCGATCGCCTCTTGCGGCGCGAGCCCTTCGTCAAGGATGCCGGCCGCGACGCCGACGAGCGCCGTACGCAAACGGGTGCCGCCGGCGGCTCCGATCGCGAGTGCGAGGCCGTCTACATCGACCGCGACGCTCGGCGCCGTCATGCTCCCGATCCGCTCCCCGGACGCGAGCCCGGCGGGGAGGAGGTCGATCTCGCCCAGCATCGAGTTAAGGTGCAGATCGAAGCCCGGCAGGTAGTCGCCCGAGCCGAGGCCGAGACTGGTCGTGAGCACGCAGGCGTTCCCGTCGCCATCCACCGCGACGAGGTTGGTCGTGTGCGTCTCGATCCCATTCGGGGAAAGCGCCGCGAGGAGTGCGAGCACCCGCTCGCGTTCGGATAGTCGGTTCAACGGCGCCAGGCGGCGAAGCGCTTCGGGCACTCCGGAGAGCCCGCCACGAGTGAAAAAACGAGTCCCGGCATACGGCGTCTCGATCGGCTTATGCCAGAGTGGGGAGTAGGAGGAGAGATCCTCGGCCGTGATCAGGCCGTCGCGCTCGGCCATCAGCTCGAGCAGAGAGTTGGCGAGTGCGCCCGAGTAGAGCGAGCGCGCATCCTCCGCGATCAGCTCGAGAGCCTTGGCGATGCCGG
>Ga0182021_10010743_pt1 | contig 10862 bp, 5 predicted proteins | sample 612E3MmetaG_FD_120493 | JGI IMG/M metagenome (GOLD analysis project Ga0182021, IMG submission 120493) | Permafrost microbial communities from Stordalen Mire, Sweden - 612E3M metaG (Illumina Assembly) | ecosystem: Environmental > Terrestrial > Soil > Wetlands > Permafrost | place: Sweden...
ATATCTTGGCAAAGAAACGATTGTTACTCAAAATAAATTAAAATACAATTGCCTCAAATTCTCATGTTTGCTTATAGCAGGTACCATTTTCAAAGGTGGCGAAGATATGCATGTCTGGGTTTCAGATGATAAAAACCATGTACCAATTATGGTACAGGCAAAAATATTGGTAGGCTCGGTAAAAGCTTCATTAATAAATGCAGAAAACCTTAAAAATCCGTTTTCATCAAAAATAAAGCCGGAAAAATAATTGTTTTCAATTTTTAAAGTAAGAAATCTTATATCAGGGCAATATTACGAATCCTTTTATACATTTACATAAAAAAGAATATTCATGCTAAAATCAATGACAGGTTACGGGAAAGCCACCGGTAATTTCGGCAACAAAACATTAATAATTGAATTACGTTCAGTGAACAGCAAGCAATTTGATATGAACCTGAGGATTCCCGCAATTTATAGAGAAAAAGAAATTGAAATTCGAAATGAGATCAGTAAGCAGGTTGAAAGAGGAAAAATAGATTTTTACATCAATATTGAACAAAGCGATCAGGAAAGCCATGTTCAAATCAATTCTGCGGTTTTAAAGGATTATTTCGGGCAGATAAAAACCATAGCCGCTGAACTTAAAATTCCTGTTTCGGAGCAGGTAATGATTGCAGCTTTGCGGCTTCCTGAAACTTTTAAAACTGAAGCTCCTGTTGTAACAGAGGAAGAATGGAACTTACTTTTCAAATGTGTGAATGATGCCCTGATTATTTTTAATAATTTCAGGATGCAGGAAGGTAAAACCATGGAAATAGATATTGCATCAAGAGTTGCTTTAATTGAGAAGTATCTTTTGGAACTTCAATTATATGAAAATAACCGATTGGATCGAATTAAAGAAAGGTTACAAAAAAACCTGAATGAGTTTATCCCTGCCAGCAGTATTGATGCAAACCGGTTTGAGCAGGAAGTAATTTATTTTCTTGAAAAACTCGATATTACTGAAGAAAAAGTCCGGCTGAAAAACCACTGCGATTATTTCCTTACAACTATGAACATGGAAGAATCATCTGGAAGGAAATTGGGTTTTATTGTTCAGGAAATGGGTCGTGAAATTAATACTCTTGGTTCCAAGGCCAATGATTCCGAAATTCAGAAATTAGTGGTTATGATGAAGGATGAATTGGAGAAAATTAAGGAACAATTAATGAATGTACTTTAAAAATTATATGTATAATAATTTCAATGCAGGGAAAATGCATAATACTCTCGGCTCCCAGCGGTGCAGGGAAGACAACAATTGTTAAAAATTTGTTGCAAAAGCCTGAATTAAAACTTGAATTTTCAATTTCGGCCTGTAATCGTCAACCCAGGCCCGGAGAGGTTGATGGCCGGGATTATTATTTCATTTCCACAGATTTATTTAAAAACAAAATTTTGGATGAAGAATTTGTCGAGTGGGAAGAGGTTTATAAAGACAATTTTTATGGTACATTAAAATCGGAACTGAACAGGATATGGAGTAATAATAACATTGCAACTTTCGAAGTAGATGTAAAGGGTGGCCTTAAATTGAAAAGGCTGTTCAATAATAATGCCCTTGCAATTTATATTATGCCGCCATCAATAGAAGTTCTGGAGAAGCGCCTGAAAAATCGTGGTACAGAAGCAGATGAAATAATTCACCAACGTCTTGCCAGGGCAAAGTTTGAACTGTCATTAGCTCCTCAATTCGATATAACCATTGTAAACAATGTTCTTGAACAAAGCATAGAAGAAGCTTATCATCAAATATTGAAATTTGTAACCGTTTCTTGAATAGTAATTATTGGGTAGTTTAGGATGTAGATGCTCAGGAAATAAGAAAACCCAAGTCAAATTTTATTAATTTCCAAATAGTAGAATGACTTAAATTTTGTCCAAAAGAAAACATATTTATTATGTCAATCCTCGTTCGATTTTCAAATACATTTAAAATTTCAGATTTTAATGCAATCACTAAATAGCATTTCTTTGTCCAAATAGTCTATAGCCTCTCTATCTGAATATTCACCCTTGAATCCGGGGAATAATTAACTGCCTTAAATGTAGAAGTCTAATTATCTTCTAATAAAATCTCAAAAAAATCAATGGATACGATTTGTTTAAAAATTCAGTAATAAAACTAAACATTTTTTTCAACCAAATCGAAAATTCTTTGTTTCATAATTAAACAATTAAAGAAATCAAAATTTATTATGAGAGAAAACATATTATTTGAACCTTATAAACTGGGCAATATAGAATTAAAAAACAGGATTGTAATGTCGCCGATGACACGTTCAAGGGCTATCGGCAATATTCCAAATGATCTTATGGCAAAATATTACGAACAGCGTGCCGGAGCCGGATTAATTGTAACCGAAGGGACATCGCCTTCACCCAATGGATTGGGCTATGCGCGTATTCCCGGCATATTTAATGAAGAACAGGTTTCGGGTTGGAAAAAAGTAACAGAAGCAGTACATACAAAAAAAGGAAAAATATTTATACAGCTTATGCACACTGGAAGAGTCGGCCATCCGTTAAACCTTCCAGCCGGGGCAAAATTATTGTCTCCTTCGGGTGTTAAAGCTAACGGTCAAATTAGAACAGATACTGATGGTTTGAAAGATTTTCCTGAACCAAAGGCAATGACTTTTGAAGAAGTTCAACATACCATAGACGAATATATAACTTCTGCAAATAATGCTATCAGGGCCGGTTTCGATGGGGTGGAATTGCATGGTGCAAACGGTTATTTGCTGGAACAATTTTTATCCCCTTTCAGTAATATTAGAACTGATGTTTATAGTGGTAATATTGAAAATCGTAGCCGGTTTATTCTCGAGGTAGTTACCGGGATTTCAAATTCAATTGGAAAAGATAAAATTGGTATCCGCTTATCACCTTATGGTGTTTCGAACTCCATGCAACATTATCCCGAAATTGATGAGACTTATAAATATCTGACTGAACAATTGAATAAAATCGGGATTAATTATATACATATTGTGGATCATAGCTCAATGGGTGCACCGGAAGTGCCTTCAAGTATTAAAAATGCAATCAGGGAGCGTTTTAAAAACACATTAATTCTATCCGGAGGCTTTACCAAAGAAAAGGCTGAAGAAAGTATTCAAAACGGATTAGCCGATCTGGTTGCATTTGGAAAACCTTTTATTAATAATCCTGATCTTGTAGATCGTTTTGTTTACAATTGGCCCCTGGCAAACCATTTGGATCCATCAACCTTTTATACTATTGGAGAAAAGGGTTATACAGATTATGAATTTTATAAATCAAAAAACTAATTATATGAAAAAAATTGGAATTATTGGATCGGGAGATGTTGGAAAATCTCTTGCAAATGGTTTTATAAAGCATGGTTATGAAGTAATGATTGGTTCGCGGGATACTTCAAAATTAAATGAATGGAAAGAAAAGGCCGGGAAAAACGCCCATTTGGGGTCATTTAGTGAAACTGCAAATTTTGGGGAAATTATTGTATTGGCTATAAAAGGATCAAAAGCAAAAGAAGCTGTTAAATTGGCCGGTAAAAATAATTTTAAAAATAAAACTATAATTGACACTACAAACCCAATCGCAGATTTACCGCCGGAAAATGGAGTGATAAGGTTTTTTACCAGTCTTGATAAATCTCTTTTAGAAGAGTTACAGACAGAATATCCTGAAATAAATTTCGTGAAAGCGTTTAACAGCATTGGTAATGCTTTTATGGTAAATCCGCAATTCGGTGGTGTAAAACCTACAATGTTCATTTGTGGAAATAATGAAAATGCAAAGTTAGAAGTAAGTAATATTGTCGATAAATTTGGTTTTGAAGTTGCCGACATGGGAAAGGCTGAAAGTGCAAGGGCTATCGAACCACTTTGTATGCTGTGGTGTATTCCAGGTATGCTTCGAAATGAATGGACTCATGCCTTCAAACTTTTAAAAATATAACTGATTTTTTCCCACCTATTTTAGAAATAAATTACCGGAAGTTAATTATAACATTATTGTTTAATTAAACATTTTAGAGGTTTTGATTTAACATTTTAATAAATTTTAATTAATTCCATAGAATTTATCTTATTTATACCTAAAGGTGACTAATGTAAATGAAAAGAATATAACATTTATAGTTGCTCGTATATTACTGTAAGTATGTAAAATTGGCAGTAATAAAATTTTTAATTACTATCTTTATGCCTCGATATGATAAAGATATGAAGAAATTGTTCTTAAATAGGTTTATTTTTCTCCTGTTTGTCTTTTTCTTACCCCTGCTCCAATTAAATACTCTTGCACAAAGCTGTAATGGTTATCCAACAGGCAATGTGTTTCCAGGAAATATAATGAATTATTCCCCGGCCTGTGCTCCGGTATCTGTTGCTTCATGGTATGTGGTATATTCAAGAGTTGATGATGGAGGTGTTCCAACTAATATCGCTTTTGAATTTATCTGGGGAGATGGTGTTTCTGAAATAATCCCTTACAGCTCAGGAACTATTACTTATACGGCGGCATCAAAAAAATACGAAATTTATAAAAATCATACTTATCCATCAACTACAACTGTATGTGTATATAATCCCATTGTTTATCTCAGGGTAAATGGAACCCGCTGTACTTCTACTTTACAAACCCAGCCAGTATACATGTGGGACAAAGATAATGCCGGATCCGGTGTTCTATTATTGCAGGAACAATCAACAAGTGTTGCATTATACCAGATTTGTGAAGGTGTTAACAATACATTGACTTTTATCGATAACAGTACATTTAATTGTAATATTTCTGCAAGTCCCGATAATCCAAATCAACAAACCCGCTGGGTTCAGTTTCAGTATGGAACTTCGAATAATGGAACCTATACTGCAATACCGAGAATTCCAAATGTTTGGGTTGGCGCTACTCAGGTTACTAATGCTTCCGGGAATCTTGTTGCAGGTGTTCTAAATGGAACTGTGGTAAGTATTCCAAATCCGGCTATCGGTTCCGGAAAAAAAACTTTAGGAGTTGTTATTGATGGTGCATCCACTATTGGAAAAGCAGGAACAGTATTTGAAATTACCTTGCGAAACTGGAACTTTTGTAATCAGTACGATGATGGTGTTTTACCTGCGCCCGGTGTGAATGGGGATAATCCACCGGTAATTATTACAGCAATAATCCAGGTGATCCAATCACCCATTGCCCCAACAGCCTCCAATTTAACTGTTTGTAATAATGGAAATACACAACTATCAGCATCGCCACATAATGCTGGTACACTTAAATGGTATAAAAACGCTGCCCTGGGTATTGGAAACCTTGTTGGAACCGGAACTACATTTGATCCATCAGTTTCTTCGCCACAAAATACCTCACCTATAAATAAAACCACTGCAGGTAATTATAATTATTGGGTTACAGAAACACTTGGCACTACAAATTGTGAAGGTCCTGCAACAGCAGTTACGTTAACTATTCGTGAAGCGCTAAGTTTTACAAGTGTTACAGGACCAACAGCGGTATGTTCCCAATCTACGGGTCAAATTTATTCTCCAATGCCGGCAACACCTCCAACCAAACCATTTGGTGGCGCTACGCAATATTTATGGCCCACCACTGGAACAGGGGACTGGACTTTAACAAATCCTCCAACATCTAATACCGCTAACTATACCATCGGTACCTCTTCCGGGGCCAAGACATTAACAACTACATTGCAATACACCGATGGCACCTGTAGTACCACTAATTCATTGGCTTTAACCGTAAACCCTTTACCTGGGGCAAAAATTAATGCCGATAGTAGTAATTTGCCGGTAAGCACGGCAAGTTATTGTAGCAGCGGAACAGTAAAAGTAAGGTTGAGTAACATTACAGGTATCGGATCAGGAAATTTCACTGTTTCATATACAGATAATTTGAATACTGCATACACTCCTCTTACAGTGCCACTTACGGGTGGATCTTTTACTCCTTCCTCACAACCTGCTTCCGGTTCAATTACAACGTATACCATTACCCAGATTGTTGACAATGCCACAAATGGATGCACATCAACTAAAGTATTAAACCCTACTCTTTTAATAAATAATTGCAAAGTTTATAAAAAAGAAGCTTTAAATCCTCCTGGGCTAATTAATGGTACAAGTCCTGTTTGTGCAACTGATGTTAATCTCCCCTATACAACTTCTTCAACTCAGTTCCCTTCAACTACTGTGGGTGGTAAAACGAGATTCAGGTGGCAAATAACCACTGCCAATGGATGGACATTTGCATCGACCAATCCCGATACGGTGAATAGTACAATGGAATTTAATTCTGGTACCGGAAGTGGAACTTTTCAAGCCAGTATTGAATATAAAACCTCCATAACCCCTTCTAACAGCAATAATTTTTGCCCTTCGACTGCCTCAACAGCTAAAACAGTAAATGTTGTCCAGAGGGCAATCGCTAGTATATCTACAACAACAGCTTCCATTTGCAAAAACACCAAGCCATCATTGACTTTTACTATTACAGGAATTGTAAGTCCATTTAATGTAACAGTTGTATATAAAGATGCAGCCAATAATCCATACACAATCTCAAACATAACAACATCTCCTTATACTTTTATTCATGCCAATGCATTAACAGCTTCCGATAATTTTACACTTTCTTCCATTGTAAGCAATACAGCCCCAAATTGCACAGGTACAATAGGTTCTCCAGCATCTGTTGCTATAACAGTTTATGATTTGCCGGTTGCAGCAATTGTTGGAACAGCTACAATTTGCAGCGGCAATTCTACACCTCTGACCGTTACAATAACTGGTTCTGGTTCCGGAGTACTAAGTGGCCCCTACAGCGCTGTTATAAGTGATGGATCTTCTACTTACAATTTTAATAATTTCAATAGCGGCGATCAATATTTTGTTTCACCAACGACAACAAAAACTTATAGCCTGGTTTCTGTTCAGAGGTCTTCAGCGCCAACTTGTGCCGGAACTGTAAATCCTGCTACAGTTTTGATTACCGTAAATCAGCCTCCAACAACTTCGAATGCCGGACGAGATACGGCATTTTGCTTCCCAAAAACATCATATACGTTACTGGGAAATACACCAGTAATTCCTAGCACAGGTTCCTGGAGTTTAGTTAGCGGACCTGCAGGTTCAACTATTACTGCTCCTTCGAACCCTGCAAGTAATTTTTCGATTACACCGGGGAATTGGGGCAATTATGTTTTACGCTGGACAATTATAAATGGGACATGTACGCCTTCAATGGATGATGTAATTATTAGTTTTGGAAATTCACCTACAATATCTAACGCTGGTTCCAATACCAGCTCATGTTTTCCAAATTATACTCTTGCAGGAAATACACCAACTACAGGTATAGGAACATGGTCAAAAGTGGCAGGTTTAGGAACTGCAAATTTTTCAAATGTTAATAGTCCAACTTCACCCGTTAAAGTTTCATTACCGGGGCTTTATACTTTCAGATGGACAATTTCAAGCGGATCATGTACCCCTTCAACTTCTGATGTTAATATTACATTTGATCCTCTTCCAACTTCAAATGCAGGCTCAGATTTGGAAATCTGTTCAAATCAAACCAATGTTACAATTACTGGTACACCCACAAATAATAGTCTTTTACAATGGGTTGAAGTAGGATTAACTGATGGAACAATAGTTAGTGGAGGAAATTCAAATATATTGACTTACAAACCTGGCACACATGACATATCTTCAGGAAAAGCAACTTTGGCCTTCTTAGCAAATGGACTACTTACCTGTGGAACAACTGTGGCTAAAGATACAATGATACTAAATTTAGATGCATTACCTGTAATTAGTGCAGGAAGTAGTACAAATATTTGCGGCACTTCAACTACTTTGGCCGGGACCAAAACTATCGGTTCAGGCACCTGGAGCAAATTTAGCGGACCAGGTACAGTCACTTTTGGAAACGCGAATCTTGGAAATTCAACTGTATCGATATCTGCATACGGAAGTTACCGTTTGGTCTGGACGGTTACCAATAGCCTTTGTTTAGTAACAGATACATTAAATATAGCTTTTTATGAAAATCCCTCTACATCTTCTCCTGGGGCAAACAAAAGTTCTTGTACATTATCGACCATCTTAGGGGGTACAGCTTTTGCTTACACATCTGCTCAAATTGGCATTCGTACTCGCACCTGGGCAAAAGTAAGTGGCCCGGGAACATTATCATTTGATGATGCAACTTCTCCAACTGCTACAGTTACGGCAACTGCATATGGTGCATATGTATTATCATGGACTGAAGTCAATGGGCCCTGTATTAAAACCAGCAATGTAACGGTTAGTTTTAATCAGCCACCTTCAGTGAATATCACACCAGCCACACCGGCTTCCGTTTGCCAGGGGACTTCACTTCAATTGAATGGAAATCCTGCACAGGGAACCGGCACATCTTTTACCTCGCATGCATGGACAGGAAATACAGGAATCCTCTCGAGCACTACAATTCAAAACCCACTTGTCCAAAATACGACTGCTTTCGGTAATTATAACCTTACTTATACCGTAACAGATAACAATACCTGTACTGCAAGCGGTAATATTGCAGTTACTGTTAATGCACTTGCTGTAATTACAAGCCAACCAGTGAATGATACTGTATGTGAAAACAGCCCAGCTTTTTTCTCGGTAGGTGCGACCGGTACATCTCTTGTTTATCAATGGCAGGTGAATACAGGATCGGGGTTCACCAACCTTTCCAATGATGCAACCTATAGCGGAGTAACAAATTCAACCTTAAATATAGTAAGTGCTGCCTCTAATTTTAATTCTTATCAATTTAGGTGTGTGCTGACCACCTTTAGTTCATGTCCGAAATTCAGTAACACAGCTACCTTAAAGGTAAATTCCCTGGCCAATATTATTGCACAGCCAACCAATATGATGGTTTGTGAAGGGGGAAGTGCCAGTTCCAATATTAATGCTGCAGGAACCGGATTGGTGTATAAATGGCAGGAAAACAGAGGAACTGGTTGGAATAATCTCATTGATGGCGGTGTTTATAGCGGGACATCTTCTTCAACACTCAACCTTACCAGTTTGCAAGTAACTATGAATGGCTACCGTTACAGATGTGTTTTAAACACAACAGGGTCCTGTCCAAAAACCAGTAATGAGGATACTTTGACTGTACATGCAAATCCAGCCATATCAGTTCAACCTGCTAATGTTGAAGTTTGTCAGAACAATAAAGATACCATTATCATTAGCGCTTCAGGCCCCGGAATAGTCTTTCAATGGCAGATAAAAAATGGAGGAAGTTTTATTAATCTTACAGATAATTCAACATATACAGGTTCTACTACCAATGCACTTCAAATATCCAATGCCGACCTGAGTATCGATAATTCCATTTACCGATGCAAACTTATTACAACTGGTTCCTGCCAGTTGATCAGCAATAGCGCGTTATTGGATGTTACACCTGTTGCCTTGGTTAATGCCGGAAGTCCCGGGGAGGTTTGTTCAAATATGAGTACTTATACCATACAAGCTACCGGTGGAGCTTCTGCTTCAAATTATAGTACCATAACCTGGACAAGCAGCAGTGGCGGAACCTTTGTAAACCCGAATACTACACTTGCTACTTATAATATAAATGCAACGGATAGGACAAACCATAGTGTAACCCTTACTTTAAAAGCACATGCAAATGGAAGCTGTCCTGATAATCAGAGCACGATGACACTTTCTGTGACATCTGCACCATTGGCCAATGCCGGTAGTGACCAGGAAACATGTGAAAACACTGTTTTCGACCTTAATAATAGTACTATCCAACCAACAGCCTCCAATTATAATAACCTTTTATGGTCGAAAACAGGAACAGGAAGTCTTTCACAGGTTAATATTCTTAAACCTACATATAACCCATCTTTGGGAGAAACCGGAGATATTACATTGACTTTACAAGCCTTCGGTAATGGTTCGTGTGCATTAGCACAGGACTTTATGGTTTTACATATAACGCCTAAGCCCTCTGCTAACGCAGGTACGGATGAAGCCACTTGCACAGGCGTTCCTTTTGACCTTTCAACTTCCATTTCCAAACCTACTGCAAGTGAATACAGTTCTTTAAAATGGACACACAATGGTGCCGGTTCATGGAAAAATGGAATTGATAATGTATTACTTCCAACCTATATACCAGGAATCGGCGATAATGGGAAGACAATTACCTTAACTCTGACTGCATACGGAAACGATTCATGTAAACACCGGCAACTGCTTCTATGAATTTATTGGTAAAAGTAAAACCCGTAACATCTGCAATTGCAGGCATTTCGAATTTTTGTGTTAACTCAACACAAGTTTACAAAGTCGATCCGCCTTTCGGGAAAGTTGGTTCATACTATACCTGGGGTGAAACTTCTGCCATGAATGATACATTTAGTACTTATAACAATGTATTAATATTGCAATCCGGAAATATAGCCCACATCAGCAAAATCTACGTGGTTCAATTGAACAACGGTTGCAATTCAGATACACAGTTTCTTTCAATACAATCATATAGCCAGGCTATTGCAAATGCAGGCAATAATGCAACTTTTTGTTTTGGGGGAACGGATACTTTAGGTGGAAACCCTTCAGCCTCGGGTGGTTCAAATAAATATATTTATAACTGGTCCCCTTCTTCCGGAATTATCAATGGACAAACAACAGTTAAGAATCCTGTAGCTAAACCATTGGTTACTACTCAATATACATTAAAGGTAACCGATAGCATATCAGGTTGCCTGGCAAGTTACGGAACGGTAATCATAACGATAAACTCTATACCATCAGCACCGGTCGCAAGTA
>Ga0182021_10010746_pt1 | contig 10861 bp, 9 predicted proteins | sample 612E3MmetaG_FD_120493 | JGI IMG/M metagenome (GOLD analysis project Ga0182021, IMG submission 120493) | Permafrost microbial communities from Stordalen Mire, Sweden - 612E3M metaG (Illumina Assembly) | ecosystem: Environmental > Terrestrial > Soil > Wetlands > Permafrost | place: Sweden...
ATGATGAGCGACGTCTTCGAGCGGACCTGGGGGCCGCGGGCCGGAGTGCGGCCGGCCAAGGACTACTGGTTCAGCCTGATCCCGGCGGTGCGCTCGCGCCAGCCGGGATTCCGCTTCCTGGCCGAGGCTTACTGGGACCTCGAGTGGAAGCTGCAGCAGCAGGGTTTCGATTTTTGCTACGACAAGAAGCTCTACGACAGGATGGAGCACGGGGACGCCGAGAATATGCGCCTGCACCTCACGGCGGATCTTACCTTCCAGCACGGGCTGGTCCGATTTCTCGAGAACCACGACGAACCCAGGGTGGCCGCCGCGTTTGCGCCCGGCAAGGCTCGCGCAGCAGCAGTGGCAATCCTGACCCTCCCGGGGGCGAAGCTGCTGTACGAAGGGCAGTTCGAGGGACGGACGGTGCGCCTGCCGGTGTTCCTCGGCCGCCGGCCGGTGGAGCCGGTCGATCAGGATCTTGCGGTGTTCTATACGCGTCTATTGGAGGAAACCAACCGTGACGTCTTTCGGAACGGCCAGTGGCGCCTGTGCGAGCGGACCGGCTGGCCGGACAACGAGAGCTACCGGAACATCCTGGCGTGGTGCTGGGAGATGGACCCCGAGCGCCGGCTGATGGTGCTCAATTTCTCGGACGCCCCGTCTCAGGCACTGACGCGGCTGCCCTGGGAGGACCTGCACGGAAGAACCTGGCGGCTGACCGATTCCCTGACGGGAGAGACGTTCGAGCGCAGCGGCGACGGCATGACCGGCGCCGGCCTGTTCGTATCCCTCGAACCGTGGCGTTGGCACTTCTTGCGCCTGGAGCCACTTGCGTGAAACGGCGACCAGCGCAATTGCGCGATAATTCTTTTGCTTGACCCTAAAGTAGAAACTCTATAAACGTCAGAGAACTGCGCATGGGTATCGTGGCATTGATGTCCGCCCACTCGGAGACGTGGCTGGTGCAAAGCAACCAGGACCTGATCATTTCGTTTGTCAAACTGATCGTCGACAAGCTCGTGCAGTAGTGGGCCAGGGTCACCGCCCTGGCGGCGATGGAGGGCCTCGGTGGCGTGGGAACAACGCGCGCCGGGGCGCGCAACACCACCCGGCAGCTCGCGCCCGGCCAGCTAAAGGGCATGCATGCCCAGCTTCGCCAGCAGGGCGCGATCCTTCTCCGTCTCCGGGTTGCCGGTGGTCAGGAGCTTTTCTCCGTAGAAGATCGAGTTGGCGCCGGCGAGAAAGCACAGCGCCTGTATCGCTTCGGACATCTCCTGGCGGCCGGCGGATAGCCGCACCATGGCTTTCGGCATGCTGATGCGCGCCACGGCGATGGTGCGCACGAACTCGAGGGGATCGAGCGCTTCGGTGCCGTGCAGCGGCGTGCCTTCGACTTGCACTAGGTTGTTCACGGGCACCGATTCGGGGTAGGGATCGAGGTTTGCCAATTGCGCGACCAGGCTCGCGCGTGCCTGGCGCGATTCGCCCATGCCGACGATGCCGCCGCAGCAGACGCTCAGACCCGCATCGCGCACCTTCTCCAACGTGTCCAGCCGGTCTTGGTAGTCGCGCGTCGTGACGATTTCGCCGTAGAACTCGGGCGCGGTATCCAGGTTGTGGTTGTAGTAGTCGAGCCCGGCCTGCTTCAGCTGCTCGGCCTGTCCTTCCTTGAGCATGCCCAGGGTGGCGCAGGTCTCCAGCCCCAGCGCGCGCACTGCGCTGACCATCTCGGCAACTTTGTCCAGATCCTTTTGTTTCGGCCCGCGCCAGGCCGCGCCCATGCAGAACCGGCTCGCGCCCTGTTCTTTGGCCGCGCGGGCCGCGCTGACCACGTCTTCCAGCGACAGCAGATCCTCGTTGGCAACGCCGCTGTGGTGGCGCGCCGATTGCGGGCAGTAGCCGCAATCCTCGGAACAGCCGCCGGTCTTGATCGAGAGCAGCGTCGAGAGTTGCACCGCGTTGGCATCGTGGTATTGCCGGTGCACCTGCTGCGCGCGGTGCAGGAGGTCGCTGAAAGGCAGATCGAACAAGGCCTCCAGCTCCGTGACCGTCCATTTTCTGGTCTGCGCTTCGTCAACAGGGGCGATGGCTTTCGCCGCGGAAAATCGATCAGCCTCGGCAACGGAATTCATCGATGTGTCCTTTCATTTGTGGCGAGGCCGCCATTCCGCGGTCCGCGCTGACCTGAGCGAAAGAAATTTCGTACCAGGCCGGCGATTATAGCCCACTGCATTCACCGCTTGCTCCACAGCGTCCACTCGACCGCCTTGCACGGCACCAAGGCTCCGGATAACAATGCGCATGCTCCCGCCACCGACCCGCACACCCTTACACTTACACGAATGACGAGTTTCAGACGGTCACGGTTCGTTTGGAGATGGCTTTCCGCTAAATTGTCTTAGCCACAAAAATCCGATTATTCCCGCTGTCAGGGACGCCAACAGAATCGCCATCTTCGAGGCATTGATCGTCTCCGGATTTCCTGCGAAAGCTAGATTGGTGATGAAAATTGACATCGTAAAGCCGATTCCGCCAAGAATCCCTGCGCCTATCATATGCGGCCAGTTCAAATCGGAGGGGAGGCGGCATACCCCGCTGGCGACGGCGGCGAAACAAAGAAGCGTCACTCCCAGAGGTTTGCCGGCGATCAAGCCGGCGGCAATGCCGAGGCTGTTCGCGCCGGTGAGCGCCTGCATCCAATTCGCGTCCACAACAATGGCAGTGTTTGCCAGCGCGAAAATTGGCAACACGATGAAAGCGACCGGTTTGTGCAAGAAATGCTCAAGCTTGTGGGAGGGGGATCTTTCGTCGTCGTCTTTGGCCGAGAATGGAATAGCAAAGGCAAGCATGACGCCGGCGATTGTCGCGTGAACACCTGACTTAAACATGAAGAACCACATCAACGCGCCGCCAACCAGGTAAGGAAGAAGAGACATGACACGTCCGAGGCGATTCAGCGCGATGAGCAGGGCCCAAATTGCCAAAGCGCTGAAAAGATGCCAAACGGAAAGTTGCGCTGTGTAGAAGGCGGCGATGATGACGATCGCGCCCAGGTCATCAATAACGGCAAAAGCCACGACAAACACTTTTAGCGCTGCGGGAATGCGTTTTCCGAGAATGGCCAGCACGCCAAGAGCAAAGGCGATGTCGGTTGCCATTGGAATTCCGATTCCGGCTTGCGTTGGCGTCCCTTCGTTAAGCGAAAAATGAATTAAAGCGGGAGCGGCCATTCCGCCGATGGCGGCGACAATCGGAAGAAGGGCGTTCTTAAAACTCGACAGTTCGCCGATGTAAAGTTCGCGTTCTAGCTCCAATCCTATGAGCAGAAAAAAGATCGCCATCAATGCGTCGTTTATCCAATGCTCAAAACTCAGGCCCCCTGCATTTCTCTGCCAAAAACTCAAGTAATCCGGGCCAACCGGAGAATTCGCAATCGCGAGCGAAAGCGCAGTGCAGATAATCAGAAAAATTCCGCTCGACTTTTCTGAGTCAAAAAAGTCTTGAAACGTGTTTGATAATTTTCTTGCCGCCATGTTTGTCCACTATCTGTGGTTGTTTTTTCAATATGGCATGATCCGGGGCGAGTAGCTAGCCCAAGAGCGCGGTGCGGCAATGCCTCAAACGTGGGCGGCTTGGGGCCGCGCGGGCTGTGGGCGTTGGTCGCACGTTTGCGTTGGTTCACGGCCGGCGCCTTAACGGGCTGTTGAACCGGCAGAGGTTTGACGGTCGGCTCGGGGCCGTAAAGCTGCTTGCGCAGCGTCTTGATGGCCTTGATGGTTTTGTGCTGGCCGTCGAGGGTTTCCATAATTGGGTCGAACCCGAGAAGCGCCGCCAAGTCTTGGCGGTAAAGAGGTAGCCAGTTCGGGGAGCTTCGTGCGTAAGTATCGCTTGATCGTTTTGCCGGAGATCGTGGCGCGGAAATAGAAAGTGCCGCGACGGTCGCGTAGAGGTGGGCGATGCGGTTTTTCATGGCGGGATTGGCCTCGTTCTTGGCCTCACCCGCAGAGAAGAGAAAACCGCCAAACGCTAGCACTGGCCCGGGATTCGGCCCAATTGGTGGCGAATCCGTGATTCGAACACGGGACCTGCGGATTATGATTCCGTCGCTCTAACCGGCTGAGCTAATTCGCCAGGGGAAGGCGCGGATTATCCTCGCGCCGCACCGGGCCTGTCAAGCGGATCGCACGCTATCCGACTGAATCCAGAAAGGAAAATTGCTGCGGGGGCGCCCGCGCCGTTGGCCGCCAGCCGCGGGGCCCCGCCAGGCCTGGAATTTCATGTTTGCGGTGTTTGCGATTCGATCCCGCCTTTGCGTTTAAAATCCCGGCATGGACTTCGATATTGTCATCGTCGGGGCGGGTCTGGTCGGCGCGAGCTTCGCCATGGCGCTGCGCGGCGCCGGGCTCAAACTCGCTCTGGTGGAAACGCAGGCGCCGGTACCGGCCGCCGCCGCAGATTCCTGGGACAGCCGCATCTACGCCATCAGTCCGGGCAGCGCCGCCTTCCTGGACGGGCTGGGCATGTGGAAGCGCCTGGATCGCGAGCGCATTTGCGGCGTCCAGGAAATGCAGGTGCGCGGCGACCGTGCCGATGCGCTGCTGCAGTTTTCCGCCTACGAGTCGGGTGTGCCCGAACTCGCCTGGATCGTGGAGAGCCGTCGATTGCAGTCCGCGCTGTGGCTGGGTCTGGAGCACCAGCACAACCTCGAACTCATCTGCCCGGACCGCTGCGAGGCGCTGCAATTGGGCGATGAGGCGGCGGAACTCACCCTGGCGAGCGGCCGTACCCTAAGGTCCAGGCTGGTGGTCGCCGCCGATGGCATGCATTCCTGGGCGCGCCAGGCGGCGGGAATAACCGTCCGGGAAAAATCCTACGGCCAGATGGGCGTAGTGGCGAATTTCGCTTGCGCCCGAACGCACCACGATACGGCCTACCAGTGGTTCCGCGAGGACGGCGTGCTCGCCTTCCTGCCGCTGCCGGGGCAACGCATGTCCATGGTCTGGTCCACGCCCGATGCCCACGCTGCCGAGCTTCTGTCCCTGTCGGCGGAGGCGCTGTGTGCCCGGGTGGCGGAAGCCGGCAACGATACGCTGGGGAAACTCGAGCTGCTGACCGCGCCGCTGCAGTTTCCGCTCGCGCGGCTGCACGCGGCGCGTCTAGCCGCGCCGCGCATCGCCCTCATCGGCGACGCCGGCCACGTGCTGCATCCGCTGGCGGGGCAGGGCGTCAATCTGGGCTTTGGCGATGCCGCTGTCCTGGCCCGGGTGATGCTGCAGCGTGAATTATTCCGCGATCCGGGTGAAATTCGCCTGCTGCGGCGCTATGAGCGCGCCCGGGCCGAAGATATACTCGCGCTTGCCTGGGTGACCGACGGGCTGCATCAACTGTTCGCCGCGCCCGGCGGCGTTGCGTCGAGATTGCGCAATGCCGGATTGAACTTAACCAACACCTTGCCGGTCGTAAAGAACCTGCTCATCCGCCGCGCCCTGGGTTGAGGGCGAAAATTAGGGAAAATCATGCTGAAACGTCTAGTCATACTCGTTCTCGTCCTGTTCGGCCCGGCGCTGGCGCTGGCGCAGGCCGCTCCCGCGGGCAAGCTCACCACCGAGGCCATCATCAAGAACACCCTCGAGAGCCGGCTCGGCGGGATCAAGATCGAAGCGGTGGCGAAGACGCCCTACCTCGGGCTGTACGAGGTGCGCCTGGACGGCGAGATCCTCTACACCGACGAGAAGATGAACTACATTTTCAGCGGCAATATCATCGACGCCAAGACGATGCAGAACGTTACCGAGAAGCGGCTGCGCGACCTGACCGCCATCAAGTGGGAAAACCTGCCGCTGGATGCCGCGGTCAAGACCGTGCGCGGCAGCGGCAAGCGCACCCTGGCTATTTTCTCCGACCCCAACTGCCCTTACTGCAAGCGCTTCGAGAAGGACCTGGCCAAGGTGGACGACGTTACCATCTACACGTTCCTTTATCCCATTCTGTCGCAGGATTCGCACGAGAAATCAAAAGCTGTGTGGTGCTCCGCCGACAAGTCCAAGGCCTGGAGTGAACTGATGCTGAATGGCACGGTGCCGGCAGCGGGGCGCTGCGACACGCCGATCGACAAGAACCTGGAACTCGGCCGCAAGTACCGCGTCACCGGCACGCCGACACTGGTATTCGCCAACGGCGAGCGCGTGCCCGGTGCGGTTTCCGCGGAGCAGGTGGAAAAGCTGCTCGGCCAGAACGCAAAATAAACGCCGGAATTTTTCCGCGCTTATTTCGGCAGCGGATAATCCCGCGGCAGCAACACCCACATTCTGGCGCTCTGGCGCATGCGCCCCGCCTGCGCGGCCGCGGCCTCGCCGAATCCCCAGAAATAATCGGCACGCACGGCGCCGCGGATCGCGCCGCCGGTATCCTGAGCGACCACCAGGCGCTCCAGCGGCTGCGTGGTGTTCGGCCAGGTAGTGGCGAGAAATACCGGCGCACCCAGGGGAATGTGCTGCGGGTCGACGGCGATCGAACGTTCTGGTGTGAGCGCCACGCCCAAGGCGCCCACGGGGCCACCCGTCGTCGCGGGGCCATCGGCCGCGGAACCGCGCTCGGCCTTCGGCAGCTCGCGGAAGAATACGTAGCTCGGATTCTGGTTCAACAGCGCATCGAGTTTTGCCGGATTCGCGGCGCCCCAGGCCTTGATGCCCTGCATCGAAGCTTGCTCGAGCTTCAACTCGCCCTGCTCGACGAGGTAGCGCCCGATCGACTTGTAGGGTTGACCGTTCTGGTCGGCGTATCCGACACGCACCAACTCACCGCTGGGCAGCCGCACCCGGCCCGAGCCCTGGATCTGCAGAAAGAACAGGTCCACCGGATCATCGACCCAGAGCAGCTCCTTGCCGGCAAGCGCCGGCAGTCCGCGCTCGATCTCGGCGCGCGGGTAATAGGGCACCACGCGGCGGCCGTCCAGCCGCCCGCGCAGGCGCAGGTGCTTCAGCTCGGGATTGATCTCGGCCAGGTCGACGATCAGCAGATCTTCGGGCGCGGCGTAGAGCGGATAGCGAAAGGGCCCCTCTTTGCGGCGGCTGCCGCGCAGCAGCGGCTCGTAGTAGCCGGTGACCAAGCCCTGCACGCCGCCGTCGGCATTGGCCACGCGATAGGGCAGGAACTGCGTCTCGAAGAAATTGCGCACCGACGCCCCGGCGGGAAGCTGCTGCGCGAGCGCGCAGCTGTCGCGCCAGGCGCTTTGCGCGCGCAGCCGGGTGCAGCTGCGCAGAAAAGTCTCCCATGCCGCGCGCGGATCGTCATCCGTCCATCCCTGCACCTCCGCCCAGTTTACCGCTTCCAGAGTCTTCGCCTTGGGCGGCGGGGGCGTGACCGCCGGGCATACCGGACATACAGGACAGGGCGCGGCGGCAGGGCAGGCCTGGGTGGTCGCAGCGGGCGGCTGGACGGCGCAAGCGCCAAGCAGCGCGAGCAGCGCTGCGGCGACCGGAGTCCGCCACGGGTTTATGATGCTAGCTATTGTGGAAGGAACATAGAAACGCATGTGGATGTTACTGCTCGAAGCCGGCGTGGCCGTGGGACTGCTGTTGTTCATCGTCTGGTGGACCTGGCCGCGATCCGAAAACAAGGACGAGGGCGATTCCGAGTAGGAGGGGCGCCCTCGCCCCGACCAGCGCCAATGGTGAAAACCGGTCGGCCCGGGGGGCGGGCCTCCTACAACGAACACGGTACTGGCCTTGTAGAAGCAGCGCGCTGTCCGCGACACCAAGCGCCCTAGTGCAGAACGCGCGGCACCGACAGCGTGAACTCCGGGATGTCTGCGTCGAACTGGGTGCCGTCCTCGGCCACCATCTGGTAGCTGCCGCGCATGGTGCCGACCGGCGTGGCGAGCGCCGTGCCGCTGGTGTACTCGAATTTCTCGCCCGGCTTCAGCAGCGGTTGGGCTCCGACCACGCCCAGGCCGCGCACTTCCTGCACCTTGTCGCTCGCGTCGGTGATGACCCAGTGGCGGCTGATCAACTGCGCCGGGACGGTGCCGCTGTTGTGTATGGTGACGGTGTAGGAGAAGACGAAGCGGTTTTTCGCTTCGTCGGACTGGTCGGCAATGTATTCGGTCTCGGTGGAGACGCTGACGGCGTATCTTTTCGCGGGTTCCATAGATCCATTTTACACCGCGCAGGCGCCGCTTGCCGGCAGGCGCGCAACGTTTTTCGGCGCTCGCGCGTGTGAGCGGGTAAAATGCGCGCAAGCCCCCGCGCACCGACCTGACCCATGCCAACTTACCGCATCGCGCCGAGCATACTTTCCGCCGACTTCGCCAGGCTGGGCGAGGAGGTCACGGGCGTGATCGCCGCCGGCGCCGATATGATCCATTTCGACGTGATGGACAACCACTACGTGCCCAACCTGACCATCGGTCCGCTGGTGTGCGAGGCGATCAGGCCGCTGACCAAGGCGCCGATCGACGTGCACCTGATGGTGAAACCGGTGGACCGCATCGTGCCCGACTTCGCGCGGGCCGGAGCCGACATCATCAGCTTCCATCCGGAGGCAAGCGAGCATGTCGATCGCACCATAGGGTTGATTCATGAACATGGATGCAAGGCCGGCCTGGTGTTCAATCCGGCGACGCCGCTAGCCTATCTCGATCATGTGCTGCACCGGCTCGATCTGGTGCTGATCATGTCGGTAAATCCCGGTTTCGGCGGGCAGAAGTTCATCCCGCACGCGCTGGTCAAGCTGGCCGAGGTCCGCCGCCGCATAGATCAGAGCGGGCGCGACATCATGCTGGAAGTCGACGGCGGCGTGAAAGCGGACAACATCGCCGAGATCGCGCGCGCCGGCGCCGACACTTTCGTCGCCGGCTCGGCCATTTTCGGCGCCAAGGACTACAAGGCGACCATCGGCGCGATGCGCGCGGCGATCGCGTCCAAGTAGGAATGCCATGCCGCTGACGCGCGGCATCGCCGCCGTGATGATAGACCTCGACGGCACGCTGCTCGACACCGTACCCGACCTCGCCGCTGCGGCGCAGCGCATGCTCGCCGCGCTGGGCCTGCCCGCGCGCACGCAGGAAGAAATCCGCAGTTACATCGGCAAGGGCATACCCAACCTGGTCGAGCGCTGCCTGCAGGCGAGCGCAGGCGCGGCTCGCGCGCAAGGCCTGCTGCAGGCCGAGGCGCTCGCCTTGTATTACGCTTTTTATGCGGAGGAATCCGGCCGGCGTTCGGCTGTCTATCCGGGCGTGCTAGAGGGCCTGGCGCAATTCCGCGCCATGCGCCTGCGCCTCGCCTGCGTCACCAACAAGGCGGCGCGCTTCACTTTGCCGCTGCTCGAGCAGAAGGGCCTGGCGCCCTGGTTCGAACTCGTCGTGAGCGGCGACACGCTGGCGCGCAAGAAGCCGGACCCGATGCAGCTCGCCCATATCTGCGCCGAGTTCGCGCTCGCGCCGGCCGAAGCGCTGCTGATCGGCGACTCCGCCAACGACGCGCTGGCGGCGCGCGCCGCCGGCTGCCCGGTGCTGTGCGTTTCCTATGGCTACAACGAGGGCGGGGACGTGCACGATCTGGACTGCGATGCTATAGTTGGCACCCTGTCGGAAGCGGCAAACATTCTTAAAAGCGTACGGTCGTGACACTCGTGGAATTGGCAAACTCTGGGAAACGGGCGCAGTTCGCCCGGGAAAGCTGGCGCTGCTGGCGGTCTTAGCCGCGTGCATCGGGCGCATGAACCTTCGCGCCCGCCCGTTTGTTTTTCCTGGAACGTTTTTGGAGCTGTCATGACTGAAGTCGAATTCAAGCGCCTCGCCGCGCAGGGTTTCAACCGCATCCCCCTGGTGCTCGAGACTTTCGCCGATCTCGATACGCCGCTGTCGATCTATCTCAAGCTCGCCAACAAGCCCTATTCCTATCTGCTCGAATCGGTGCAGGGTGGCGAGCGCTTCGGCCGCTACTCCTTCATCGGCCTCGCCTCGTCCACGCGCATCAACGTCCAGGGCGGAACGGTGCTGGTGCTGTCGGGCAACCGCGTCGCCGAGCGCTCCGACGACGGCGATCCGCTGGAGTTCATCAACCGGTATCTGAAGCGCTTCAAGGTGGCGGCGCTGCCCGGGCTGCCGCGCTTCTGCGGCGGGCTGGTCGGCTGTTTCGGCTACGACACGGTGCGCTATATTGAGCCGCGGTTGGCGGCATCCGCGCCGCCGGACGCGCTCGGTACGCCCGACATCCTGCTCATGCTGTCGGAAGAGGTCGCCATCGTCGACAACCTCTCGGGCAAGCTGACGCTGGTGGTGTACGCCGAGCCGGAAGTGCCGGGCGCGTATCAGAAGGCGCGCGCGCGGCTGCGCGAATTGCTCGCCGCGCTGCGCGCGCCGGCGCAGATTCCGGCGGAAACGCCGCTGCCTGCCGAGCAGCCGCAATCGGCCTTCGGCGAAGCCGGCTACAAGGGGGCGGTGGAGCGCGCCAAGGCCTACATCCGCGACGGCGACGTCATGCAGGTGGTGCTGTCGCAGCGCCTGTCGCTGCCGTACGCGGCCCAGCCGCTCGCGCTGTACCGGGCGCTGCGCACGCTCAACCCCTCGCCCTACATGTTCTACTTCGACTTCGAGGATTTTTACGTCGTCGGCGCATCCCCGGAGATCCTGGTGCGGCTGGAGGGCGGCAAGGTGACGCTGCGGCCGATCGCGGGCACACGCCCGCGCGGCAAGACGGCGGAGGAGGACGAGGCGCTCGCCGCCGAGCTCCTCGCCGATCCGAAGGAGCGCGCCGAGCACGTCATGCTGATGGACCTCGGCCGCAACGATGTCGGCCGCGTGGCCGCGACCGGCTCGGTGCGCGTGACCGAGAACATGGTGATCGAGCGCTATTCGCACGTGATGCACATCGTG
>Ga0182021_10010747_pt1 | contig 10861 bp, 9 predicted proteins | sample 612E3MmetaG_FD_120493 | JGI IMG/M metagenome (GOLD analysis project Ga0182021, IMG submission 120493) | Permafrost microbial communities from Stordalen Mire, Sweden - 612E3M metaG (Illumina Assembly) | ecosystem: Environmental > Terrestrial > Soil > Wetlands > Permafrost | place: Sweden...
CCGGGAACTGCTCATCCAGCGGGCCCCCGTGCGCGAGGTGAAGGCAGCCGCCCGCCGGGGCGGCATGCAATTCCTCCGCGAAAGCGCCCTCGAGAAGGTGCGGCTGGGGATCACCACGCTCACCGAGATCAACAAGGTGACCTTCCGCGAAGGGTCCTGATTAAGAGCTTGTCCGTTCGGACTGGCCGAAGGTCAGCAGGTCCGCCGAGGCCTCGAGGCCTTGGGCCAGGTCCAGGAACACCCGGCGCAGGGGCTCCCCGGCTCGGGTCCCCGCCAGACCCCGAAGGGTCCCGGCCGTTCCCAACGGGTCCGCTGCCAGGTGCTGGAGGGCCCGGAAGGCTTCGGCCTTTCCTGGTTCCGCGACGGAGGGTGGGAGCTCGTGCAGCTGTTCGATGGCATGCCCCAGGCTCAGCACCGCGAGCATGCCCTTGGGCCAGCGCTCAGTCAGTTCTTTGGAGCGTCCCAGGTGCAGGGAGAGCCGCAGGATCTGCCGCGAACCCCGCGCATGCCAATCCGCGATGGCGTCCCCCGGATCGGACTCGACCATCCGGATCAGATCCCGCCGGATCACCCCGACGGTCTCCTCCACCTGTCGCAGGGAACTCCGCGGCATCAGGATGTAGGTCCCGGCCACCAGGCCGGCCGCCGCCGTCAGCGCCACCGACCCGCCAACCACGTCCATCCTGCTGGCCACCACCGTGGTGCCCGCCTGGCTGGCCAGCAGGAAGCACATGTTGGTGTCCACGCCGGCGATGGCGGTCCGGGGATGGGCGCGCAGGAAGCCGCCCAGCAGCAGGAAGGGCACCATCGACCCCAGCAGGGCCGAGGTCGATGCAAGGCCAGGTTGCACGGCGAGGCGGTAGAGCGCGGCCAGGAGGATGCCGCCCACCACCCCGACCAACAGCTTGGGGGCAATGTGCTGCGGCACGGGCAGGGAACCCAGCACCAGCGAGAAGATGCTGACTCCCACTGCGGCCTGGACCACCAGGGGGGAGCCGGTCCCATGGGCCAGGCCCGCGGCCAGGAAGGTCACCGTGCCCGAAGCCAGGGCGGTCCGCCCGGCCTGGGACCATTCCCGGTGGGGCGCGAGGACCGCCAGTCGGCGGCGGAAGGGGCGGAGCGTCGAAGTGCCGATAGGCCGGCTCAGGGCCAGGTTGGCCTCGAGAATACGGGTCAAGGCGCCCGCAAGACGTTCGGCTCCCGGTGGCGGGCCAAGCAGGGCGAACTGGCCCGCAGCCACAGGTTCAACCCCTTTGCGCAGGTGCTCTGCCGCGTGGTCCAACTGGGCAGCCAGGTCAACGGCCGGCCCAGCCGCGGGATGCCCATCCCCCCCGAGCGTCCCCGCGGCGCTCATGACCGCGAGCGAACTCACCACCAGCGAATCCACATCGTGCAGACGGCGATAGCCCTCGAACGACCCCGCTAGGATCAGGCGGGAGGTGTCCTCGACTTCGCTGATCTCGCCGAGGAGCCTGCGCTTCTCCGCCCCCAGTTCGGCGGCCCCGTCGCGAAGAACCTGCGCGGCATAGGCCACTGCATCCGCGGACAGGCGCCGCAGGCGGACGAAAAAGGCCTGGCTGGGTGACCTGGGTGTGGCCAGTCCCGTGATCACCGTCGCCACCACCACTCCGATGAGGGTGCATTCCACCCGCGCGGTGGCCAGGTTCAGTGAGGCCCCGGGGGCCAGCACGGCCGGGATGACGACGATGGCCGCCGTGACTCCAGCCAGCAGGGCCCCGTAGCCGTGCACCCCGCGGAGGAGGTGGGTCAGGCCCCCGTTGACGGCCACCCACAGGCCCAGCAGCGCCAGCTGAACATAGGGATGGACGGGAACCTGGAGCAGCGCGAATCCGGCCAGGGCCCCCAGCACGGTCCCCAGCACGCGAAAAAGCGCCCGCTCGAGCAGCACGCCCCGCGAGGCCTGGGCCACGACCCAGACGGGCATGGCCGCCCAGTAGGCGTTCTGGACGTGGTGAATCGTGGCGACGGCGAAAGCCACCCAGGCCGACAGGGCCAGCACCAGGGCCCGCACCACCACCTGGCGATCGAGAATCGGGACCTTCATCCCGCTCCCTTGACCAGCTCCCGCTCCAGACTCTGCAGCCGCCGGAGCCGGGCGTAGGGCCCCGGCTCATCGGCCAGCGCCTCCGGCGTGCCCAGCTGCATGGCCCGGCCTTCCTTGAGCACGAGTACCCGGGTACAGGTCTCAGCCACGAAGATCCGATGGGTGGCCAGGACCAGGGTCGAAGTTCCCAGGAAGGTCCGCAGGTTCTCCAGGATGCGGCTTTCAGTCTCCGCATCCACCGCGGACAGGGCATCGTCCAGCAGCAGCAGGCGCGGCCGGCGCAGCAGGGCCCGGGCGAGGGCCGTACGCTGCCGCTCTCCGCCGCTGAGGACCACACCCCGCTCCCCGACCACCGTGTCCAGCCCCTCGGGCAGCCGGCGGATGAGCTCATCCAGAACCACGACCCGGGCGATCTCCAGAATCTCCCCTTCGGTGGCCTCGGGCCGCCCCATGGCCAGGTTCATGCGCAGCGTGTCCGAGAAGAGGAAGGCCTCCTGGGGCACCCAGCCAAGGCCCGCCCAGTGGCGGCGGATCGACGCCTCCGAAAGGGGCTCATGGTCCATCAATACCCTGCCCTCCTGGGGCTCCCGCAGGCCCGCCAGCACCTGCAGGAGGAGCGTCTTCCCTGAGCCGATGCCGCCCACCACGGCCAGACTGTCGCCGGGGGCCAGGTCCAGATCGAGGGGCCCCAGGCCGCGCCCCGTTTCGAAGCGGTGGAGGACACCTTCCAGCCGGAGGGCCACCGGGACTTCCGGCAGCAGGATGGCCTCGGCGGGAGGCAGGGGCTGCTCGGGACTGTGAAGCAGTTCGTTCAGGCGTTCCTGTCCGGCCTTCCCCCGCTGGAACAAATTCGCCGCCCAACCCAGGCTCATCATGGGCCAACTCAAAAGGGCCAGGAAACCGGTGAAGGCCACCAAGTCGCCCAAGTCCAGTGCGCCCTGGACCACCAGGCCTCCCCCAAAGGTCACCAGCACCAGCGCAGAGGCGCCCCCGATGAAGGCTGACAAAGGCGCGTAGGCACTGAAGAGCACCGACTGCTTCATGCTGAGCATGGCGTGCCGACGGCTGAGGGTGCCGAACTGGGCCACCCGCGCCCCTTCCAATCCGAAGGCCTGCACCACCCGCTCGCCGCTGATGGTCTCGTGGCTGAAAGTTGAAAGAGCAGAGAAGGCCACCTGCAGCTTCTGCTGCACCCCATGGCTCCACTTCCCGACGACGTAGAAACCCAGGACCAGGAAGGAAAAGGGCAGCATGACCGCCAGAGTGAGCCGCCAGCTCGTGTGAAACATGAAGCCAAGCGTGACCGGCAGGATGGAGAGCGCCTGCAGGAAGCTCATGAGGCCCGGCCCTGTGGCCATGCGCACGGTGCCTACATCATCCCCGAGGCGGGACATGAGGTCCCCGACTCGCTGTCGTTCGTAGAAGGCGTAGGGCCGCGATAGCAGGAAGCTATAGAGGGATTCCCGCTGTTCCCGCTCCACATCCCGGCTGAGGCCGATGAGCGTGTTGCGCATGAGGTACCTGCCCACGCCTGCCACACCGGTGAAGGCCAGCATCCAGGCCAGGAAGATCCGCGAGCCATGCCAGTCCTGGTGTTCCAGGGCATTCACGGCCCGGCCGGACCAGTAGGGCACCACCGAAGCGGCCACGCTGCACCAGACCGTGGCCGCCAAGCCCCAGTAGAGGGTGCGCCGGTGGCGGGCCATGAGCGGCCACCACCACCACAGCTTCGAGCTTGAAAGATCCGCCAATCGGGCCTCCGAAAAATTAGAGTAGCAACACCGATTATCCCCTGGTGTTAGGAAGCGGCTTTACTCATGGGAACAAACCGGCGCATCCTGTAGGAAACCCATGGATCTTCTATGCGCACACTGCTCCTGGCCCTCTGCCTGGCCTCTACCCACTTACTCATCGAGGCTCCCCTGTCCGCCCAGATGGTGGAGGAATCCCTGGCCCAGGATCCAGGTCCCCTGGACTTCATCCAGGGCGACAGCTACGAGCAGTGGATCCTCCAGTCCCTCGCGGGGGACGCGCTGGTGGGCATCGCAGCGGGCGGCCACCTGGTTCCCCGCCTGGCCGACCGTTGGCAGGTCCGGCAGGACGGATCGATCCTTTTCCACCTCCGTACCGATGCCCGCTACCAGGACGGCAGCCAGGTCCGGGCCGAGGACGTGATCTGGACAGTCCAGCAGCTGCTCCAGCATCCCCAGGCCAGCCCCACCAAGCGGGCCATCCTCGAAGGCGCCTCGGTGGGCAGTGACCAGGGGCGTCCCTGGATCCGCTCGCCTCGACCCCCTGGGCGGCTGCTACTGGAACTGGCCCGGGTGCCCATCGCCCAGAAGGGCCACCCCGAGGGTGGATCCGGTCCCTTCGCCTTCCGCAAGGAGCCCGGAGCATGGGTCTTCACGCGCCGGGACCACTTCCTGCAACCCCGCATCGACGGCATCCGGTTCCGCCTTCTCGCGGATCCCGCCGGGGTCATGACCGCCCTCGAGAAGGGCTGGCTCAGCATCGGAGCCCCTGCCACCCGGCGGCAGAGCGAGGCCCCGCCCACACACCGCCTCGTCACCCAGCCCATGCACGCGCAATTGGTGGTCTGGAGCCGCGTTGGCGTCGAACCCCTGCGACAGCTGGAACACTGGCGGAAGGACGCCTTCCCGTCCCATCTCCTCGGACAGAATGCGCGCCCCAGCCGGGGCCTGTGGCCGGAAACCCTCGGGTTCCAGCCCCGGTCCATCGACGTGAGCACATCACCTTCGCCAGACCATGGGACACTGCGGCTGCTCTATGGGGCCGGAGAGGCCTCCGTTGAAAAGCTGCTCCTGGCCCTGCGGGAGCGGGCCCGCAGGGACGGCATCGATCTCCAGATCACGCCCGTCGAGCAGGGTCTCCTCACGGAGCGCCTCCAGAAAAGCGACTTCCAGCTGGCCTGTTCCATGGTCGTCTTCGATCCGCACCCATGGGCGGTGCTGGAATACATGGAACCACGAGGCCCCATGAATTTCACCGGCTGGAGACATCCCCAGCTGGCGGGCCTCCTCTCCCGGATCCGACAACCCGGCGATCCCGCCTGGCTTGACCTCCAGACCCTCTGGGCCAGGGAGCCTGCGGCCCTGCCCCTGCTGGATTTCCAGAGCGTCATCTGGGTGGACAAGCGCCTGGAGGTGGAACCCAGCCCCATGGGCCTGTACCTCCACACCCCGGGGGCCGCCGGCTGGCAATGGCGCCTGTGAGGAAACGGACCGCCATGGGACTGGGGGTCTGGGCCATCGGCCTCGCCCTGGCCCTGGGTCTGCCGGGTGCCACCTGGAAGCAGGCTCGGCCGCCCCTCTTCCCCTGGGAGATGCTGGGGCCAACGCTCCTGGCCGTGGCCGCCCTGTCCCTGTTGGCGCCCACCCTGGCCTGGATGGTCGGCCCGAACCTGGCCCAGCGGCGCTCCCTGGCCCTGCTGGAGGCCCCACCGGACCTGCTCTGGGCAGGACTCCTCCTGGCCCTGTGGCCGGCAGCCTGGGGACCCCCGGGAGTCATGGGCTGGCTGCTGGCCTTTCTGGCGGCGGCCCTTCCCGGAGAGGCCCGGTGGCTGGCCCAGGCCATGCCGGGCGAGCGGCCCTTCCCTCTGGCCTGGGGCAAGGCCGCCGTGAGCCGGGTACGCTGTCTCGTACTGGCGCGGCTCTGGGGGCGCTGGATCGTGGCCCGCCTGCCGGTCTGGCTCACCGCCACCCTGGTCCTGGAACGGATCCTCGGGATGCCGGGGCTTGGCACTGACTGGATGACTCGGGTGGTGGTCCGGGACCGGGCCGGCCTGAGCCTATGGGTCCTCGCCTTGGCCCTGCTCTGGGTGCTCTCCCAGTCCTGGGAAGGGGAGGCGGCATGAGGTGGCGTCTGGCCTTCCTCGGGGCCCTGCTCATCCCCGAGCTGGCCCTGGATCCCTTCCGTGGCGGGCTGACCGCCACCCTGCGGCACCCGTTCGGCACGGACGACCTGGGCCGGGACGCCCTCCTGCGCCTGGCGCTCGCGGCGGCCCACAGCCTGGGATTCGCCAGCGGCTGCGCCCTGCTCGCCCTGAGCCTGGGGCTCCTGCTCGCCTGGCAGGGGCAGCGCTTTCTCGGTCTCTGGTCGGCCCTCCGCAGCCTGCCGCCCCTCCTCTTTCTGCTGCCCATGGCCGCGGCCATGGGCGGGCTGCCGGCCCTCCCCCTCGGCCTGCTGCTGGGCGGCCTGATCGCGCCCCATCTGGAACCCGCCCTGCGGGTGAGGATCAACCACTTTCGGCACTCACCCGCCTGGGCCGTCGAACGCACCCTGGGCGCGCCCTGGCCCTCGACCCTTCGCCGCTGGGCACCTTGGGGCTGGCAGCAGACTGCCGCCATCTTCCCCAGCGCATGGCTGGCAGCCCTGTGGGGCGAGGCCACCCTGTCGACGTTGGGGCTCGGCCCCGGCCCGGGCCACGACAGCCTGGGCCGCCTGTTGGCGGAGGAACTGCCCCGCATCGGTTCCGATCCGTCCCCCCTGGGCTGGGCCGCCTTGGGAACCGTACTCCTGCTGGCCTGGAGTTCGGTGCCCAGAGCGACCGCCTGATCAGTTCAGCTTGGCCTGCATGATGTCGAGGATCTCCGCGTCGGCGCCGGCCATGCCGACTTGGGCCAGGCGGCCCAGGTTGACGAGGGAGGCGAGGCCATCCACGCCCACGATGCCATCGGTCGACGGAATGCCGAAGCCCGCCAGGGCCAGGGTGGCGGCCCGAAAGGCGGCCTCCACGCCGGTCATGGCCTTCATGGCACAGCCAATCTTGGCGCCGTCGCAGATGAGTCCCGCCAGGTTGCCCACCATGTTGTGGATAGCGAGATCCATCTGGGCCGGGCCCCCGCCGCCGAGGTGGACCAGGCCCACCGCGATCCCGATGCCCGCGGCGTTCGAGGCCCCGCAGACGGCGGAGAGCGTGCCCAGCTTCTGGGTGGTGGCCGTGGTCAACAGGCAGGCCAGCGCCAGGGCCTCCTCGATGCGGGCATCGGAATGGCCCGCCTGGCGGCCCCAGAGACCCATGGCCACGGACACGGTAATGCCCTTGTTGCCCGAACCCGCCAGGGACATCACGGTGAGCGGCTCCCCCGACATCCGCCCCAGCACCCCCGCGCTCACCAGCCGGGGAATGCGCAGCCAGGGATCCGCTCCCACCCCGGGGACGAACCCGCTGGGCAGGTGATCCACGCAGCGCTCGGCCATGGCCAGGTTCAGGGCCATCCCTTCCCGGAGGCGGGCGCGATCCTGCTCGCTGAGGGTGCCCGCCAGGGCAACCAGCTCGGCCAGGGACAGGTTCCCCACCTGCTCACGGACTCGCCCCGCCTCCCGGGAATCAGCCTCCCCGCCAGGCACGGCCACGGGAATCCCGTCCGCCTCCAACCGGACCAGCCGCGTATGTTCCTGTTCCAGCACCGCCCGGCCCACCCCGCCTTCGCAGGCCACGATGCAGTCGATGAAGAGGTCCGTCCGGGTCGAATCCACGTCCAGATGCACGGCGCCCCGCTCCAGCAGCCGGTTGGCCCGCGCCAGGGCCTCGGGCGTGATGGATTCGAAGATCTGCAGACCCAGGGCCGGGTCCGGCAGGACGGCCCCCAGCGCCAGGGCCCAGAGGACGCCGGTCTTGTGCTCGCTGTTGGGGATGCCCACGGCATGGCAATTCTTGTAGGTGCGGGCATCGAGAACCACCCGCACCAGGCGGGGCTCGCCCCCGCCCTGCCCAGCGGCCAGACAGGCGGCATAGGCCACGGCCGCCGGTTCCGTGCAACCCAAGGCGGGTCTCCATTCGGCGGCTAGATACTCGGTCAGGTTCATGGGGGACCTCGTCGCTCCATTCTGGCTCCATCTGGCCATGTCCCTGGTCACAGGCTCTGCGCTACCCTTGCCGCCATGAGCCCACTCATCGGAACCCCCCTCCCCGCCTTCGCCATTCAGGACGACCAGGGCACCACGGTCACGGCCAAGGACTTCAAAGGCCATTGGACCGTGCTCTACGCCTATCCCAAGGACAGCACCCCAGGCTGCACCACGGAGGCATGCGACTTCCGGGACAACCTGGCCCGGGTGCAGTCCGCCGGGGCCCAGGTCTATGGCATCAGCCGCGACAATCTGAAGAGCCACCAGAATTTCATCGCCAAGCAGAACCTCCCCTTCCGCCTGCTTTCGGATCCCGAATGCGCCCTGCTCAAGCCCCTGGGCGCCTTCGGCAAGAAGGTCATGTACGGCAAGGAAGTGGAGGGCATCCTCCGCAGCACCTTCCTGGTGGATCCCAAAGGCGTCATCCGCCACGTCTGGCCCAAGGTCAGCGTGAAGGGACATGTCCAGGACGTGCTGGACACGCTTTCCATACTAAAGGGCTGACATGAACTGGACTTACATCGGCACCGCAGCCATCCTACCCCTGATGGTCGCTCTGGGATTGACGATGGCGATCGGCGTCATCCAGGCCCTGCGCCTCACTGGCCTGGGCGAAGCCAGCCGCCCCGCCTTCATCCGCATGCTTAAGACCATGGCGCTGACTTTTCCGCTCACGTTCTTTGCACTGACCCTGTGGGATGGCCGACACACATGGCGGGGGCTCCTTGGCGTGGCCCTTGGTCAACCGACCGATCAGCGGATTATGGGCCAGCTTCGCACAGGGGGGACATTCTTCCTCAAGCTGGACCCGGCCAAGGCCGCGGACTGGTACATGAGGGCCGCCCAGGGCGGCGATGCTGAGGCCCAGCTACTCCTGGCCCAGGCCTTGCGCAACGGACAGGGCCTGCCCCGGGATCCCGAAGGAGCCCTCCGCTGGGCCCAGGCTGCGGCGGACCAAGGTCACCCAGACGCCATGGTCCTCTGTGGGGATCTGCTCAGCCAGTCGAACCCCGAAGCTGCCAAAAACCTATATCGCCAGGCCCTTGCCACCTATCTGGAGCGGGCCGGGAAAGGGGACCCCCAGGCTTGCCTGTCCCGCGGCTTGATGTACCGGACCGGGAAGGGGATCACCCCGGATCCCGTCGAGGCTCTGGCCTGGATGCTGCTGGCTCGCCACTTCGGACTTGGTTCCGCACAGGATCTCATCATCCAGCTGACCGAGCGTAAGCTCACCCAGCCCCAGCGTGCCGAAGCCCTGCAGCGGGCCCTGGCCATCCGCAAGGAGCTGTCCCAACCGAGCCAAAATCTCCCAGCCTGACCCGGACAGATTTGGCTGCGTTCCTCGAATCCACGTCAGCCCGCCATGATGCTGAAGCCGCCATCGACATAAAGGATCTGGCCGGTGACCCCGCGGCCCATGTCGCTGAGCAGGAAGACGCCAGCGTCCCCCACTTCCAGCTGATCGGTGTCCTTCTGCAGGGGCGTGTGGGCCCGGTGGTGCTTGAGCTTGGAGCCGATGCCCGGGATGGCCGAAGCGGCCAGGGTCTTGATGGGCCCGGCGGAGATGGCGTTCACGCGGATGCCCTGGGGCCCCAGGTCCGCGGCCAGGTAGCGCACGCTGGCTTCCAAGGCGGCCTTGGCCACGCCCATCACGTTGTAGCCGGGCACCACGCGGACGCTGCCCAGGTAGGTGACGGTGATGATGGAACCGCCCTCGGTCATAAGGGCCTGGGCGGCCTGACTGACGGCCGCCAGCGAATAGGCGCTGATGTCATGGGCCACGCGGAAGTCTTCGCGGCTGGTCTCCACGAAGCGGCCCTCCAGTGCCTGCCGCGGGGCGTAGGCCACGGCGTGCACCACGAAGTCCAGCTTCCCCCACTTCTTCCGGATCTCGTCGAAGGTCATGACGATCTGGCTGTCGCTGCCCACATCCAGGGGCAGCAGCAGGGGATCGTTCAGTTCCGCCGCCAGCTCCTGGACATTCTCCCCCAGGCGTTCGTTCTGGTAGGTCAGGCAGAGCTGGGCGCCGGCTTCCGCAGCCTTCTGGGCAATGCCCCAGGCGATGGACCGCTTGTTGGCCACCCCGATGACCAGGCCCCGCTTGCCCTCCAGCAATCCGCCCTTGGTCCCCATGCGATCTCCTCCAGAGTCGTGTCCGAACAACCACTTAGGATATCGCAGAACCACATAGATGCGCTATACCCGAGGTCAGGATCCTATCCCATCTCGAATCCTGTTCATCCAGCCTGCCAATCCGGGTCATCCTGTCGTGAAGCCGCCTGTCGAGGTCCTGTGCTCCTCTTCGTTCCGATCGCCTTCATCGCCCTTGTCCCGTCCCAGGCCCCGGCCTTCCGTGTCGATCTGGCCGCGGGGCACTACCTCAAGGTGCTGGCGGAAGCCGAGCAGCGGCTCCGCCAGGATTCGAACGACGCCCTGGCCTGGGCCGCGAAATCCCAGGCCCTATCGAGCCTCCTGCGATTTAGTGAAGCCCGCGTCGCGGCGGACCAAGCCATCAGCCTTAGGCCAGGTCTCGCGGACGCCCTGCTGGCACGAGGCCTGGCACGGGCCGGCGAAGCCATCAAGCAGCGCGACCTCGGCAGCCTGCGCGGCGCCCTCGGCGCCATGGACGACCTGCGCGCCGCCACCGAGGCCGATCCTACCTTGGCATCCACCTGGGAGAGCCTAGGCATGGCCTACGAAATGCTGCCGGGCCTGCTAGGCGGCTCTACCCAGAAGGCCCTGCAATGCGCCGGCCGGCTGAGGGCCCTCTCGCCCGCCCGGGGGGATCTGTTGCAGGCCCTAATCCTGGTGGAGGAGGACCAGTGGCGGGAAGCCGAGCCCTATTTCGGCCGTGCCTTGGCCCTGGCTCCCCGGGACCCCGAAGTGGTGGGCCAATGGCTGGATGCCCTCGATCGCCGCCCCGCC
>Ga0182021_10010748_pt1 | contig 10860 bp, 10 predicted proteins | sample 612E3MmetaG_FD_120493 | JGI IMG/M metagenome (GOLD analysis project Ga0182021, IMG submission 120493) | Permafrost microbial communities from Stordalen Mire, Sweden - 612E3M metaG (Illumina Assembly) | ecosystem: Environmental > Terrestrial > Soil > Wetlands > Permafrost | place: Sweden...
AAATTGGGTGATGCAGCCGACATTATATCAGAACATCCCATTGCATTACAACTCAGGATTATGCAGGTGCTAAACCAGATAGCAGTAGAGAAAAATTCAACAATAATATTCCCGGCCCCATTAATGAACAGCATAACAGACATTGCAAACTTCTTACAATCCGAAAATAAGGAAGCAGCAACAGCTAAAGAGAAAAAATAGATGTTTGCTCACTTTAAAAAATGTGATATAAGGTGGGTAAATGAGTCGAGTTAAAAATCCTTGAAATTTTAATTTGACTCATACATTACTTTTTTAAAATAATATAATTTATAAAGTATACAGAAAATGGAGTAATTTTAATATTCAAATTTTATACGCAATTTGTAGTGATCTTCTAGAATTTTTTCATGTTAGTTAAACTTATATGCTCAAAATTCAAATTAATTAGAATGTTTTCAACTTTTTTAGATTTAACAGCTACAATAATTGGTGAATCATGAAAAAAATAAGAGTAATATCATTGGCAGCACTTGTAATTTTAGCTTTAATTATAGGTTACTCATATGTTACAGTATCTAAAGGCCCCATTGAACCTTTAGGTAGACTTTCACTGGTTAAAATAGCAAATCCCGACATGTATCCCGGACATCCTCATGCTCAGCTTTTAGCAAAGTATGCAGCAGATAGAGGATCACAGTGTGCCTTAGTACTGCATTTTGCTGGTAGTTCAAACTACCGTAGCTTTCCACAGCCACTCAACGACACTAATTTTCCCCAGGGTACTAGTGCTACAAGTTATCAAAATGGCAGTGTTTACATAATAGAGGTAGCTTTCATTGATACTCAAGGCGGTGGTTCTAAAAGTTTGAATCAAATTAACTTTTTAGATTCGCTTAATGTAGCTTTATTCGGTATTCCAGATGGACGGTATAAGTACATGTCAGATGGAGTTATCTACAATACCTATGACGACATGATGAATCATGTAAACACACTTGCACAGCAACATGGACAGCAAGGACCTATACCCATGGCATGGCATGGAAGTGTTCGATCAGACAGTCCAATAATAGATCCTGGCTGTGGTTTCCCATTGTACTTCCAAATATTAACTAAGGCATATGGAATAATTCCTGCATATGTCTACACTGTCTATGGACTAATATTCCCATATATTAACAGTCCTTATTGGCAATTTGAATTAACACACACTTCACAACTACAATCACTCTACAATGAAGGGGAATTAAACCTAGATAAGAGTAATTTACCATCGAATGTTGATAAATACTATCAAAATTTAACTAATGAAAATTTAAGTACACAAAATTTAACTAATTATGATTAGGTGTAACAATTATATGGATTTAAATGAATATTTAAATAGGTGATATTATGGATAATAAAGAAAAAGTAATTAAAGCTTTCAAAGACTCTGAAGAACCTTTAAATGCTACTAAAGTCAGTCAAATTTCTGGTTTAGAGAAAAAAGAAGTCGATAAAATCATGAAAGAACTGAAAAAAAGTGAGATCATTTATTCCCCTAAAAGATGCTACTGGACCATAAAATAATAAATTCTTAATATTTTCCTTTATTAAGAATTTTTTAAATTTTATTATAATTAATTTAATTTTTTGGGAGATATTCGTGTTATACATAAATCTTGGAAAAACAGGCCAAACAGTTTCAATACTTGGATTTGGATGTATGAGACTTCCTATTATTGGTGGAATGCCTGATAGGATAAATGAACCCCTTGCAACAGAGATGCTTCATCTTGCCATAGATGAAGGGGTAAACTACATTGACACAGCATACCCCTACCATGGTACATCAGCTTATGGCGGAGGTATGAGCGAAATATTCGTTGGAAATGCTCTAAAAGATGGATACAGGGATCAGATCTATTTATCCACTAAACTACCCAGTTGGCTTATTCAGAGAAAAGAAGACATGAATAACTATTTGGATGAGCAGCTTAAAAGACTTAAAACGGATAAGATTGATTTTTATTTATTGCACGGACTTCATCAGGACTTTTGGGAGATCTTAGCCGATCTGGATGTATTCGAGTTTCTGGATTCTGCTATTGAAGATGGAAGAATAGGATACGCTGGATTCTCATTTCATGATGAACTTGAATTTTTTAAAGAAGTTGTTGATTCTTACAACTGGAGCTTTTCTCAAATCCAGTATAATTACATGGATCAGGACTTTCAAGCAGGGAAAGCAGGATTAGACTATGCCTCTTCAAAGGATCTTGGAACTGTAATCATGGAACCATTAAGAGGGGGTTGCCTTACAAATAACATCCCACACGAGATTCAAGCTGTATGGGACAGTGCATTGGTTAAGAGAACTCCTGCTGAATGGGCTCTAAGATTTCTCTGGGACAATCCCAAAGTTAATGTGGTTTTAAGTGGCATGAGCACCATGGAGCAGGTCAAAGAAAACCTTAAAATCGCAGAAGCATGCGTAGCAAACACCCTCACAGACGATGAATTAAGTCTTATCAACCAGGTCAGGGAAATTTACGGTGAAAGAATTCATGTCGGCTGTACAGCATGTAATTACTGCATGCCCTGTAAAAATGGAGTTGATATCCCTCTAAATTTGAATCTTTTAAATGATGTGTACATTTACAACAACCTTGAAAAACCAACTGGAAATTATGGATTCCTATCAGCCAAAAAGATGAGTGCATCATTTTGTGATGATTGTGGTGAATGCGAGGAAAAATGCACACAAAATATTCCTATAAGAAAATACCTCAAAGAAGCTGTTTCGACCTTTGAAAAAAAATAATAAAATTTTATATTTAAAAGGAATATTATTTTTTATTTAATTCAATCCAAAAAAAAAAGTTAATAATAATATTGGTCAAAAAAAATGGCGCTTATAAAAAATTTATCACTCCTTATTCTATTTGTTCTGATTGGAGTTTTGGGTTTTATTGCAGTTCAAAATATTATTGGCAACTATGATTATACTCAATCAGCCAGTTTAACCTCTCAATCAGCAGAATCTACTGTTTATATTGAAAACGGAGTTACAGGTGTAGTTTTTATAAACGATCCTTTCCTTAACAGGACAACTGCAATCAATGTCATCTACTATCCATTGGACACAGGTTCTGGGTTTATTGTTAACAGTAATGGTTATGTTATAACTGCATTACATGTTGTGGGTGATCTTAATTCACTCAACAATCAGACTCTTAAAACAATGAACAGCAATGATGTAAAACTTTATGTTGAAAGAGCAGCTGTTACAGGCTATATAAGTGAGTACAACCCTGATTTAAGTTATGAACTGGCTAATAATGTTTCAGGTAACACCAACATTGCACTGAATTCAAATACCACTACAGATATTTTAATTCAAAAAAACTTGTTGAATGTCCAATCAGCTCAACAGCTAATAAAAGTAAATCTACCGGGAACCAGTACCACGAGTCTAAACGCCAGTATCTTGGATGTTGGAAATGCTAACACAGACGAAGATGTGGCACTTTTAAAAATTAATGCACCGGTTAATAACCTACCTACACTTACAGTAAGCTCAAAAACCCCGACAATTTTTGAAGGTCTCCATATATACGGATATCCTGGTATTGATAATGCTGTAAACTCAGGAGCAAACAATGCCTTTGTAAAACCAGAACCATCTACTGGACTTCTTACTTCAGAAACCACCAAAAACGGCACAACCCCAGAAACATTGAGCATTAACACTGTTTATGAAAACATATTGGACTGGCTTACCTTAATTTTCCCGCCTCAAACACCTGGTAACGGCACACTGTATTATGGAACTACAGCTGTAACAACAGAGGGTTACAGTGGAGGTCCTGTTGTTGATTCCCAGAATCAGGTTCTTGGAATAATTATCTTCAGTATAGTCTCTGAAAGTGGATTCAAACAACAGCTCAAATTAACTTCGAGTCTGTTTTTATCTTCACAGTACATAATACAGATATGCAAAAAAAATAACGTTCCAATAAATGTAGTTTGATCAACAAATTCTATTTAAGAAAATTTCTTTATTATGATATTTTTCCTTCCTAGAAATGTTAAAATAAAATTTTTCTGGTTTAATTCTGGTTGGCTGTTAAAATTACTCTTAGAAACTGGTTTTTAGATTTAATATTTAAATTAGCAGTTTTAATTATTTTATAATCTCATTTCATCTCATTTAAAAGCTCTGCAAAACGTAGGTTCGACTCTTTAACCCCTAATTCCATGCCTGATTCAACCATTCCATCACGATCTTCAACCGACTGGAAAACAGAAGTGTTAGTAACCTTGGTTTTACCATTAAAATCTTCGAAAATTACAGTTTCAAACAACACATGGCCGGGCATTCCTTCCCATTCCATTGTATCTACAATACGCATCGGAGGTTTGATTTCATGGTACACTCCATGGAAAGCAGATTCATTACCATCGGGATCCTCCTGTACAACACGCCATGAACCACCAGTTTTTACTTCCATCCTATCAACAGTAGTTTTAAGATTCCTAGGCCCCCACCATTTTGGCATTAACTTTGGGTCTGTGTACACTTTCCATACAAGATCTAGAGGTGCATCAAAAATATGGGTAATAACCACCATCTGTTTTCGTGGTTCAGCAACTATACTATATTCTGTCATTTATTTCCAGCTCCCTTTATCTGTATTTTCTCCACTTTTTTTATATCCAATACTGTTTATCAATACCATTTAAATCTCATTATAACATCCTTTTGATTGAATTCATGAAATAAAGAAAATCAGAACTAGAAAATTTTCTTATTTTATCATTTAATATTACCATCAAATGATATAATTCAATCAGATACATCGTATATTATCTTATTACAGTTTAATAAATGTTTTTGAAAAATTGTTCAATCAAATTTTATTAATTCAATGTATATTAGAAGTGTTATAATTCCAAAGTTTGTAAATAATATTTTAAGGTATAAACCTCTAAAAACACCAAAATTTTTATGAATTTGTGTTTTATATGTAAAAAAAACGGAAATTTATTTGTATCTATTCAATGAATATATTATTTAGCATTTTGATAGAATAATAATCCATTTATTAATGGGAATTAGTAAATTTAGACCCATAATCAAATTATAAATTTATTATTAAATTTATTATTGAATACTGGAGAAAATATACAATGTCTAGAACTACATCAATTGAAGTTATTGATTTTTTTAAAGGTCTTTATAATAGAAATAAAAAGTTTTTAATCTTTTCTGCTGGTTTATATTTTTCATCACTCTTGGTTGGAATTGTAGCTAGCTATTTCTTGCCTGCCACAATAAAATCTTTTCTTATAAATATTGTAAAGACTGACAGAACCTTTGTCAGTAAAAATGGAATAACAACATTTTCTATATTTACACACAACCTTTACAGTGTGTTTTTAACCTTTGCAGGTGGAGTTATAGGGATAATAACAGCAGCGATCTTATTTATTAATGGATTCATCTATGGATCCTTTGTAGGATACTTTGCATTTAACCAGCATATTGGGGGTATTACCAGCCCTCTTGGAATTTTAACTCCATGGATCTTTGTGATCTACACTCTGCCTCATGGTATATTCGAAATTTCCGGCTTTATTATTGCAGGTGCTGGAGGATTGAAGATCACATCTATAATATACAAGCTGATAACAAAAGATACACCCTTAAATCATAATTACCCTGAATTTAAGGATGCAATAATCCTGCTTGCAATTGCAATAATCTTGATCTTTATTGCAGCAATTATTGAAGCAAATTACAGCATTCCAATCGGAAATTACATTACCCATTTATCCTTACCCAATCCATAATAATTTTCATTTTATAGGATAATACAGAACCGTACACTGATTAATCCTGCTAAGATCATTTTGGTACAACTATTTTCCTAATACAATCAAATTATTTTTAGATTTTCACCCTGTTATCGAATCTTTTGGTTATTCTAATACTCCCTTATTAATAATTTCATCAATACAATTATTAATATTTTTTGATATCTCGAATGAATATTTTTCAGTTTTTGAATATTAAAATTAGTCTTTGTAAAAAATAATTACCTCTAACTTTTTATCTAAAGCTAAACAATAGTGTACAATGAATAAAATAGTAATTAATTAAAAATATCTTTAAAAAAGAATTTTCATGAGTTTAAACTAGTTGAGGGAAAATATGAGAATTTTAAATTTCAATATTCGTTTTGGTGGAGAGAAGAGAACCTATAAAATTGTGAATTATTTGTTAAATAATGATTTTGACATGATCGTACTTACAGAATTTATTAAAAATGATAACGGCAAGGAAATTATCGATAAATTAGTTGACAGAGGATATAAAACCCAACCATCGAATGAAGATGGCAAGTTAGGATCATTCATAGCAAGTAAAGAGGATTTTATAACGAAAAAAATAGAAGACAGGTGGGTCGAAGTTTATATCCCAAAAATGGATTTATATGTACTTGGAGTTTATGTTCCAGACAGATTAAGTACTGAGAAAAACTTGTTTTGGAAGAAAATTTTAGACTATGCAGAGATGAATTTGGATAAGAAGGTACTGATAACCGGAGACTTCAACAGTTGCACCAAGGAAGATTCTGCCAATGGAACAGAATATAATGCAGAAGATCTTATGAAACTTGATGAATTAGGATACATTGACCTGTGGAAGTACAACTCATCAGAAGACTGTGAGGGATATACTTGGTTTCATTACTCTGGAACTGGGTTTAGGTTAGACTATGCATTCGTTTCCCCGAAGCTTGCTTTAACATTAGAAGATGTATCAGTTTATTCTGATTCGCAAATCAGGAAATCTAAAATATCTGATCATTCACCACTCGTTGTAATTTAATATAAAAAAAAATATTTGTATTTTTTTTTGAAATGTAAAATAGAAATTAACTAAATCATCTATTGCTTGTTTTATAAAAATTTAATAATTCAATTAGGATTTTAAAGTATCAGCAGATTGAAATATTTGAAAGTTGAATAATATGTAATATACATCAAACATCAAAACATTAATTCACCTAATATAAATCCACAGAGAAAAAAGGATATTAATTTCTATGAGCCAGATATTTATTTTTTTGCAGTATGCTAAAATGGAATTGTTTACTTAAATGATTTATGATAAAGGGGATCTAAAAAAATGATTATAAAAGGATTATATGTTCTTGAAAGCCATACCTATCCAGATTTTAAAGAAATGGAAAATAGAGGATTGACACATGTTTTCTATGCAGATAGTTTTCTGTTAAACAATTACAATACCTGTAAAAACAATATTAACGATTTAATTCACGCAATGGAAGGTACTGATCTGAAATTGCAAATAGCTGTAAATGCATTTAAAGCCACAGACCAAGCATCACATGTAGATCCAACAAACAAAGAACATCGAAATCGTCTGAAAACAGCACTAATCCAGTTGTTTACAGACATATCCAAGATAGAAGGTGTTTCATTTTATGATTTCTCATGGCAGGCATGGAGTGGTTACGATGTGGATCATCAGAACAAAATACTAGCTGAATTTGCAAGGGAGATGAAAACTGCAATTCATGGAGTAGATCCATCGAAAAAACTTTCAGCTTCCATGGTATGGACCGCACCAAGCCTCTCTTTAACAGCTGCAGAACTAGATTTTGTAATGCCGAAGATATATCCTTCCAACAGTTCAGGAACATCACTTTCAAAGGCTATTAAAACAGTTCAAGAAGGGATAGAAGATGCGTCCATGGTGGTTGATTTATTAACCTTTGATTCGGCTGTAAATTTAACTCCAAGAAATTTATCGAGTGTTTACAATGAGATATCAACTGCTATTGGTTTAAACGGGGCAAATTACTGTTTATATGCATCACCATACATACCATTCGGTTTGGGATTTCCATCAAATGATTATTCATTCACAGAAATAAGTGTGGATTTAAACTTGGTATCCAAACACAAAGTAATACCAGAAAAATCAAGTCGTATCATTACAATAAACTTTTTAGACCAGAATGATAATCCCCTTTCAGATGATCTGTTGAGAACCTTGGTTGGACAATACAAGATCACCGATCAATCGACTGGAAGGATAATTAAAGGTTTTACAAGTTTTATACCCAATAAATCCATCTATGAACTCATTCTTTCAAGCGATGAAAATCGAATAATAAATTCCAATGTTTCTCAAGAGAATCATATACTCACTGTATCGGTTGTTTACGGTGATGGGAAAAAAGAGAATGAAGAACTGACACTGACTATACAAAATTTGTTAGGAATAAATTAATTCAAAAAATCATTTTTTTTTTAATGACTATACTATTTTTTTTTATTTAAATTAATAAAACAGGTCTAAGAACTGTGCAAAATATATTGTAAGAAGATTAGACCTAATAGATAAATAAAAGAAAATGTTAATTATTTTTTTTAATTCAAACATACAAATAAATTTCTGTTTATTGTATAAAATGATGTATTTGGATAGAATTTTAAATTTATAAAAAAAGGGGGATTTAGATGTTATCAGATAAGAAAAATTTGGATAATTTGAGCAAATCGGAAAGGGAACACACAACTACATATGGCAGCCGTTACTTCACTAAGTCCGTTCCAAAATATGAAATGCCCGAAGATGGAATGCCTGCCAGAGCAGCCTACCAGATAATACACGATGAACTGAATTTAGATGGTAACCCTGCTCTTAACCTTGCAAGCTTTGTAACGACTTGGATGGAACCAGAAGCAGATAAATTAATAATGGAAAGCATTGGAAAGAATTACGTTGACAACGATGAATACCCCCAAACCCAGATAATCCAGAATCGGGTAGTAAATATGCTTGCAAGGCTATTTAATGCCCCTTCAGAATCTAATTCTATTGGAAGCGGAACTATAGGTTCCTCAGAATTAATTATGCTGGGACTTCTCGCACATAAGTGGACATGGAAGAAAAGGAGGGAAGCTGAAGGCAAACCAACAGATAAACCCAACATAGTTATCGGTGCAGATGTACACACTGTATGGGAAAAATTTGCACTTTACTTCGATGTAGAACTCAAATTGATTCCACTTAAAAAAACCCTGTGTCAAACTTCAGAAACTAAAATTACCAAAATAATGTCCTCATTCAGTTGTGTGAGCGGTTTAAAAGAGGATATTTATACTATAACAGCAGATGATATTGTTGCTGAAGTAGATGAAAATACCATTGCAGTTGGTGCAGTTGTTGGAACTACCTTCACAGGACAGATGGATCCAATTGAAAGTATCAACAATGCACTGTTAGAAATAAAGAAAACCAAAGGATGGGACATACCCATACATGTTGATGCTGCAAGCGGAGCTTTTACCCTGCCATTCCTTTATCCGGAGGTTAAATGGGATTTCAGACTTGAACAGGTACGATCTATCAATGTTTCCGGCCATAAATATGGTTTGGTATACCCGGGTGTGGGTTGGTTAATATTTAAAGACAAAACAGACCTGCCTGAAAAACTCATATTTAAAATCAATTATCTGGGAGGCATAATGCCCAACTACTCATTGAACTTCTCAAAAGGTAGCAGTACTATAATCGCCCAGTACTATAATCTTATACGGCTTGGAATGAATGGTTACAGGAATATAATGGAAAATATGGAAGAAAATGCACATTACCTTGCATCAAAATTGAATGGAACCAAGAAGTTTGAAGTAATAAACAAGAGCATAAGGTTCCCCATAGTGACAGTGAAACTAAAAAACAGTGATTTTACAACATTCCATCTCTCTGAAAAGCTCAGACAAAAAGGATGGATTGTGCCCGCCTATACTCTGCCTGCAAATGCCGAAGACATAGCTGTACTAAGAATGGTTATAAAAGAAAGTTTCAGTAAGGATATGGTAGAAATGCTTTTCTCTGATATAATGGAATCCATTGAAAAATTAGAGCAGACTGAAGAAGAAAGGATAAGAACCATTAATGAAAATAAAAATCCTACGCTTCTCTATTAGGAATATTTTTAAAAAAAATTAAAGATAATTGAGTTTTAGGTAATCTAATTATTCTGTAAAAAAAAATTCTATCCCAGTATAAAAAGAATCATGGTAAATGTATTGAAAATTTATTTGGACTTAATCCATTCCACGGTTTATCAATTCCATAATTCCAAATATTACTAGGAATATTCCAGCTAGATAACCTACAAGCAATGGGTATACTAAAATCAGTATACCAACAACTATTGCAATAATTGCAACTATTTCATGGTTTGTATTGGATTTCATATTTATTAATATGTAAAATCAACAATATAATTTTAATTAAAAAAAATGTTAATAAAGATATTAACCCGTTTTTATTGATTTTACAAAAAAATGGTTTAAATCGATTCAAATAAATTGAATATTTATTTTTAATATATAAATTTTTATGATAAAATCCTTTTTAAACATAGTATTTTCTACAAATAATTCCCTGTTGTGGCTTAGAAAGTTATTTAATCCCAGAATGAATGTTATATATTTGTATTAGGTCACTGCATGTATCAAAAATACTACTTGGGTAACCAGCCCAATTTTTGTTAGTTTGATAACAAATTTTACCCCCATTTTTTTTGATCTTTCATGTTCTCCCTCAATATCATCAACTGCAAAGGCAGCTGCAGAAATTCCCTGTTAAAAAAATTGCATTTTGGTATGATTTGGCAGATGGGTTGTTTAACCCCCTCTGATTTTTGGTATTGTTTGGGAGTTTGTGAGTGTTCTTTTTTGTTTTTTGATATGTTTTGATGTTTGGGTTTTTAAAAGTACATTAGCAGTTTAGTTTTAAAACAGTTTAAGAGATTATTAAACCGATAAATATAATAAAGAGGA
>Ga0182021_10010749_pt1 | contig 10860 bp, 8 predicted proteins | sample 612E3MmetaG_FD_120493 | JGI IMG/M metagenome (GOLD analysis project Ga0182021, IMG submission 120493) | Permafrost microbial communities from Stordalen Mire, Sweden - 612E3M metaG (Illumina Assembly) | ecosystem: Environmental > Terrestrial > Soil > Wetlands > Permafrost | place: Sweden...
CAGTTCGCATTCACCGCAGCACTGATCTGAAGATTCGCCGTCGCGCTGCCGGCCACGACCGAGCTGTCAGAGCCAACCACGAAGACCTCGATTGAGGTTAGGGCGAAAAGTAGCTTGCCGATTCTCATGCCTCTTCTTCCCCTTGCGCGCTCTCTATGTCCTCGTGCTTGAAGTCACCCGGAAAGAATCAGAAATTGACAGTGGCAACTACGGTATCGGTGTACGAGCCGGCAGGGACATCCTGACCAGAGGGAATCCGGCCATAGACCGTGAATGTGCGCGAATTCTTGTCAGGAGCCGCGGTGGGAGAATAGAGACCAACACCGCTGGTTCCCCAAACTGTCGCTCTGCCCGAGTCCTGATAGAGCGCGTAGTTGAGGTAGTCAGTCGTGGCATCCTTCATGCGCATCTGGCTGCCCGACACGTTCAAGCCGAGGCCCAGGCCGATCGTGACCGTGCTTCCCTTGGTGCAGGCAACGATCACGGAACCAGTGGCGTCGTCGTTCGTGCTGGCGTTTGCGACAATCGGGTCGTAGGCGCCAAAGGCGACAGGGGCCGTCGAGATCGTGCAGTTTGCGCCGACCGCGGCGGTCACGCTCAGATTCGTCGTCGCGCTGCCTGCCTCGACCCGGCTGTCGGAGATCACAGCCAGCACACCGATTGTCGCCAGAACGAAGAGCAGCTTGCTGATTCTCATGTTTTCCTGTCGTCCTTTCCGATTCGCTGTTTCGTGAAGCAGTGCCTGTGTTGGAAAACTGACGGTAGGGTCATGATAACCAATTGAGAACTTTTGTCACGCAGTTTTTGTGATGTTTATCACTAAATAGTGGTGGTCAGGTGTGAGCACAGGTCATCACGTGTGCGCTAGAAACAGCACTTAACCAGTTGAAACTCCTACGTCACCTCTCATGGACATGCCTGTTCCCGCCACCACAGAAGAATCGCACAAATCGACATTCTTCGACTAAAGCCCCCAGACATTCCAAACCTTCATCCACGCAACCACTGTAATGTATCTTACATTGTCGAAGAAGTGACATCAGCGGCCTGTGGAAGTTGTGACCCTGCGGATCGCGCAGACGGCCTGCACACCGTCGGGAAGCGTGGGCGCTGGGCTGACTCATGCGACATCGAAGTCCCGTGACCGAGCCTGATCGTAGGTCAACCCGCGGACGCGCGCAAAAGATTCGCCCGCCACCAACCTCTCACCGACGGAAAAACAGCTACACCGAACGCAGGCGCCCGCGATCTTTCGCTCTCTGTGCCTCGCGTGCCGCGGCCACCACGTCGGCCACGCCGCCCAAGAAGGAGTCGATGGTGGCGTCGGGCAGCTCGCCCATGTTCGAGATCTGGACGTAGTGCGCGCCGAGAGCGCCCTTGCAGCGATAGATAATGAAGCCGCGTTCCTTCAGGCGGGCGTACAGCTCGTCGACCGCGATCGCGGCAGGCACCCGCATGGTCGAGATGGTGTGCGACTCGCGACCGGTGTTGGTCAGCGACTGGAAGCCCAGATCGGTCAGCACGCGCCTGATGAGGAGGTTGCGCCGGCGGTAGGTCTCGCGCCGGGCCGCCACCCCACCCTCCTCGAACAGCTCGTCCAGCGCAGTCTCGAGCGCAAAGAACGACGAAACCGCCGGGGTGAACGGCGTTTGCGCCAGCTCGGCCAGGTAGCGGCGATAGCGCCGCAGATCCAGATAGTACACGCGCGGCGGGATCGATTCGATGCGCGGCCACACCGTGGGCGCCACGCACAGAAACGACACGCCCGAGCAGGAGTGCAGACACTTGTTGGCCGAGGAGTAGCAGATGTCCACGCCGTCGCGTATCACGTCCAGATCCTCGACCCCCAGCGAAGACACGGCGTCCACCACCATGGTCACACCGCGCGGCCGGCAAATCCGGCCGACGGCACCCACCGGATTCAGCAGGCCCACCGAAGTCTCGTGGTGGATCATGGCCACCACCGCTATGTCGGGATCGGTCGCCAGCGCCGCCTCGACCGCCACGGGGTCAGGCAGGCTGCCCCACGGGCAGCAGAGCCGCACATGACCCAGGTGGTGAAGCTGCGCGATCTCGGCCAAGCGCTCGCCAAAGGCGCCATTCTCAATAGTGAGGATCTTCTTGCCGGCCGGCACCACCGACGAAATAGCCATCTCCATGGCTGCAGTGCCCGAGCCGGTTACCAGCAGCATCTCGTGCTCGGGCGACGCGCCGAAAACCGGACGCAGCTTCTGCTGCAGCCGGCGCACCACACCCGAGTAGTCCTCGTCACGGTGGCAAATGTCGTGGTGGACCAGCGCCGCCTTGACCCGTGCGGAAGTCATCACCGGCCCGGGATTGAAGAGCGTGTAGCGGGGAGCGTCCTTCTCGGCCAGCAGGCGTTCGATGAGAGCCAGTGTGTCAGCGCCGGTAGTTCGCACGGTGCCGCGCACATCCGGGTGGCGCAGGTCATCGCCGTAGACCCGCAGCAGCCACTCGGCATGCTTGCGCATGTCCGCCGAATCCACGTCCTGCCACACCGCCCCTGCCACGTCGTACGCCTCGACCTGCCCGCGCCGCGCAGCCTCGGCCACGCCATCGGTCAGCGAAGGCACGTCCGCGGCAGCCAGATCTTCGAGACAGGCAACCAGCGAGGGCGACATGACGAAGAGGCCCGCGCTCACGGCATCGTGAAGCAACAGATCCTTGCCTATCGACGTGACGTGGCACAGAGCCCCGCTGCCTTGGGCAGCCGCCAGACCAACCTTGGTGGCGTCGTCGAAGTCGAACACGCGCGACAAATCGCGATCGACCGCCAGCACGGTGACATCGCCGGACGCCGGCAGCTTGGTCATGTCGCGCACCATGTGCGGCGCTGCGATCTGGTCGGCCATCACCAGCAGAGACCGCTCAGTCACGAACGAACGCGCGGCCAGGACCGACAATCCATTCGGCTTGTCCCAAGCCGGGTTGTCGAAGAAGAGGACCTCGGGCGGAAGGCCATGTTCGGAGGCATACATGGCTTCGATGCGTCGGCGGAGCACATCGCCCTTCCAACCGACCACGATGCCCACGCGCCGAATACCCGCACCGGCCAGCACTCGCAACGTGCGCAAAATCAGGGGAACCCCCGCCACTGATGCGAGGCAGTTGGGCGTCTCCGGGTCGGCGACCGGACGGCCGCGGCCCGCCGCGAGAATCAGGGCATGACGAACCATGCTGGTATTGTGGACAGCGTAGCTCATGGCCGCGGTCTGTTGCAACCGCTGTTCCACTGCAGGCGCCACTCGCCCACAGCCACAAAATCAAGGTTTCGGGACGCTCGTCTCCTGGTCCGCGGCCAACCCCGTCGAAATCTCACCGCCCGGGTGGTGTCAGGTCCTAACCAGATTTCGCCGTGGCGCTCGCGGCTGCTTCGATTGCCGGTGGCGAACGGAAACGGAGGCGATAGACCGAGTTCTCCGTCTCGACGTAGATGTCCGCAGCCCCGAACTCGCTCAGCACCCGCCGCACAGGCGTGGTCACCATGCGGTGGCCGCTGGGATCGCGGAAAATCACCATGCCACGACCAACGGTGGGAAAGCTGATAAGATAGCCGGAATAGGGCCGGCCCATGCCAGAGCACGCAGATCGCGGTTGCGTGTTGTCGCGAATCTTCGTGGCGGTGACGTTCACCATTGGGACGCCTGCTACAAACCAATTCTAGCACAGTCGGCGCAAGCGCTATAATCAGGTTTTTGATGGGTAAGCCGCCTCGAAGCCCCCTGCTCGGGTACAACCACAACGTTCGCTATGGAGGGCGAATTCTCCACGTCCAGACCGAGGATTCGGGGCCGGCCAATCCGCATCTGTACACCCATCTCTTCTTCGAAGGCAGCATTCTCGCGACCAAGCGGTGCCAGTACGACGCCGCGTCTCGCGAGGAGGGCGTGCGCGGGCTGATGCAAGGTCAGCACAAAGAGATACTCAAAGAGCTGAAGCAGGGCCTGTATGACGACCGCCTGGGGGATTTCTTTGCGGCGCGGGGCGAGGTCTTCGCCGCCCCTGCGCAGGCCGCGGCCGAGGTATTGCAGGCGCCGCTGCTCGCACCCGAGGATGAGGTACTGATAACGCATGAGGATGCGCCCGATGCGCCCGCAGCACTGCCCGAGGCAACCCCGAGCCCAGGCCCGGAAGTCCTCGATCTGGATTCCATTCCTACGCCGCCTCCGGACAAGATCCAGACGCCCGAAGCGCTGCCGGTTCACAACATCCGGCCCACCGCGCCCGGGCCGGGGACCTACACTTTCCGGCGACCTACCCGCGACATAGCATCGCTCGGCCCGGGCGAGATCGGGATGCCGCCCGAACGTCGCCGGTTCCCCAGACCCGAGGCCCCAGGTGGCACCGCCTCACCCGTCATGGTGCAGCGCCGGGTCGTCGTGGGCGTCGGCGGCAAAAACCCAGGCGCGGCTCGCCCCATGGCGCCACGCCCGCGCCGCCCTGGCAGCGGGGTCCCGTATGTCGTCCAGGAAGGCAGCCACCCCAACCTTCTGACGAACCGCCAGGCCGAGCCAGACGCGCCGCCGGCCCAGCCCATGACCGAGACCGCCGACCCGGCCGACGCGCCCCGCACCGCTGCGCCCCCGCCCGTGCAGCAAGAGCCCCCGCCCGAGAGTCTGGTCAGCACGCGGAGCCTGGATGACGTGATCCTCGCGTACTTGTCGAAGGGCGACCAGCGACGATAGCTAGACCACCCGCCAGGTGGTGCCCTTCGGGCCATCCATCAACTCCACGCCCCGTGCTTTGAGCCCGGCGCGGATCTCGTCGGCGCGTTGGAAATCCTTGGCAGCGCGGGCCGCGACTCGTTCGGCGATGCTGGACTCGACCGCCTGCGCATCGATCTTGCGCCGCACGCACAAGCGAGCACGACGGCTGGTCAGGAACTCTGCCGGTTTCCGCCGCATGATACCGAGAGTCGCGCCCACCATGCGCGCGTCGCGCGCCAGCGCCGTCAGTGTCGCCTGTCGTTCCGCCTTGGGCGCTGCCTTGGGATCGTCGAGCAGCTTGTTGGCCAGCACGAACGCATCGTAGAGGTGCCCGATGCCGGCGGCGGTGTTGAAGTCGTCGTCCATGGCCTCGAGAAACCGCGTGGCCAGGTCCGACGGCGGCGGCGAGGGCGGGTTAGCCAGGCTGCCCGCGAAGGCGTCCAGCCTGTCCAGTGTGCGATAGAAGTAGTCCAGCCGCGTTTCGGCCTCGTCGAGATCGGGGTACACCGGCTGGCCCGCATCGTCGCGCGCGATGCTGAACGCGGCAGGGCTGCGATAGTGGACGCTGATGAGCAGGAGACGCAAGGCCTCGAGATCGTGCGTTTCGGCCGCGCGGCGGATGGTCACCACGTTGCCCAGCGACTTGGACATCTTCTCGCCGCCGAAGTTGAGCATTCCCGAGTGCATCCAGTAGCGCGCAAACGCGCCGAACGCGCCTTCAGACTGGGCAATCTCGTTTTCGTGGTGCGGAAAGATCAGATCCGAACCGCCGCCGTGGATGTCGAAGGCGTCGCCCAGATAGCGGTGCGACATGGCCGAGCACTCGATGTGCCAGCCCGGGCGGCCCGGCCCCCAGGGGCTCTCCCACGAGGGCTCACCCGGCTTGGCCGCCTTCCACAGGGCGAAATCGAGCGGGCTCTGCTTGTGCTCGCCCACCTCGATGCGTGCGCCGGCCTGCAGTTCCTCGGGGCTTTGCCCGGAGAGTCCGCCGTAGTTGGGAAATCTGGCCACGGAATAGTACACGTCGCCTCCCGCGGCGTAGGCCAGACCACGTTCTTCCAGCCGGCGGATGACGTCGATCATGTCGGGGATGTGCGCGGTGGCGCGCGGCTCGATGTCGGCCGGCGCCACACCCAAGCCCTCCATATCAGCAGCCATGGCGTCGGCGTAAGTGCGTGCGACCTCGGCGGCGGGTCGACCCTCGGCCAGCCCCTTGCGAATGATCTTGTCGTCGACGTCGGTGATGTTGTGCACATAGCGCACGTCAAAGCCACGCGCGCGCAGGTGGCGCACAATCACGTCGAAGGCCACGGCGGTGCGCGCGTGGCCGACGTGGCAGAGATCGTACACGGTCACGCCGCAAACGTAGAGCGAGACCTTGCCGGGTTCGCGCGACCGAAACTCCACCTTCTTCTTGGCGCGCGTGTCGTGCAGCCGAATCATGATTTGGCTAGCCGCCCCGACGGCGCAGGGCCAACAGATTGACAATGGCAAAGCCGAGCAGGAAGGCAGCGATAATGAGCGACTTGAGGTGCTCGCGCGGCCGCTCGCCTTCGAAGAGGATGAGCGCGTCGTCGGGGATCTGCACCGCAGCCAGGGTGCCGATGCCTTGGATCTGGGCGGCCGGAAGCGCCTGCGCGTTCCCACCCGCGGTCTTGACCACGATCGCATCAGCGGTGGAGCCGAGATCTGCGACGCGGGCCTTGTGTGTGGTGTGGGCAGGCCCGATGTGCAGCCGGCGGTCCATTTCGCCCAGCGCCTGCAAGGCCTGGTCACGCCCCTCGGGCGGGAACGTCACCACCAGGGCCAGGCGCTTGGGATCCACGGCATCGCCAGGTGCCTCGATCACCTGCCCTCCCTGCTGTTCGACAGCGGAGCGGGCCGCGGCCTGGTCAGGGAATCGCCCGCGCGGGAATTCAACCCGGATCTGGCCGGGACGGTCCATCTCAATGACCAGCTCGTCGTTGGCAGCCAGGACCACACGATCACCGAGCAGGTCAGTGAGCGCCAACGCCCCCCCGGATGCCTGGGCCAGCGCGGCCCGTACGTCGGTGGGCGCAAAGAAGTGCGTCGCGCTCACATGACCCACGAAGTGGCGGCGGATGGCTGCCTGAAACGAAAGGTCGGCAAAACGCATGAGCCGGCCCACGAACACGTCGTGGGCTGCCATCTCGGCCGGCAATGGATCAGCCGCGCGTCTGACGAAGATCCGGTTGTTGGTGCCAAGCAGTCGAAAGAACTGCATGAAATGCCACGACCCCTGCGTGTCCAGCACCACTGCGCTTTCACGATCGGCATGGCCCGCCATTCGGACGTACCGGTTGATCGGCAGCGCTTCGGTCTTGGCCGTGCTGACTGAACGCGCATCCCCCAGATCCTGCACCACGCCGGGCGCGAGGGCATAGCGCACATCGTCCTTGATCTGGAAAATCAGGAAACACGCCAGAGCCGCCGTCGCCAAGGCGATCACAGGATGGCGCCCGCGCGGGGACGGGATCCCGGCGAACTCGTCCTCGCCCGAAGGCGCGGCAAGGCCGTCGGGCAGCGGCCCTGCGGCCGGAGGGGGGGTGGTTTTGGTTTCGTCGGTCACCGTCGAGCGCGGCTGAATCTAGCACGAATCCGGCCAGGGAGCCGAAGGGCGATGTGCGCAGCCCGCCACCACCGCGGCTCCGAGCAGGGGGCCGGGGTGTCGGGCACCTCTCTCGAGGACGCAAAGCTATGGCGTGTAGCGAAAGCCACCCATCGTCGTGGGCGGAGTCGTGGTCGAGGCGGGAGCCAGCACGCCGACGGCCAGCAAGTCGCGTCCCGTCCAGACGAAGTTTGTATCCTGCATCCTGGGAAATCCGGTCACATCGACCGGGACCCATCGATCGGCAGACGGGTCGTAGGTCGACAAGACGACGGCAGGTTCTCGATCGCCGGGCGCCCAGATGAACGCCCAGACATATGCCAGCCCCTGCTCTTCAGCCCACAAACCAGACCACCCATTGTAGGTGGGGGGAGAGCCCTCCTTGCTGATGGACGTCCAGGTGTTGGTCTCAGGGTCGAAGATGCCGCCGTCGTGGAAATAGTTCTGCTCGCCCAAAGAATTGGTAGTTCCATCGGTGCCACCCCAGATGAACATCTTCCCGCGCATGGCAAGGGCCACCATGCCCGAACGCGGGCTGGGGGCGTTGGTGGTCGACATGGCGGTCCATGTGTCATCCGTGGCGCTGTACACGGCGCCGGAGTTTGTCAGCTCTGACGGCTGAGTCGGGGACTGGGTGTACGCCTGTCCCGCGATGTACGGTGCGCCGCCCCAGCACACCACTTTCTCGCCGAGCACAACGTCGGTGCCGTTCGTGGTGGTGGGTGCATTCACCGTGGACATGTTCCGCCAGGTGTCCGTGGCTGGGTCATAGAGAGCACCGATCACGGGTCCTGGAACAGGGCTACCGCTCGGTTGGGGCAGGCACGAACTGCCTCGCAAGACCACCTCGTTCCCCGTGAAGCCACCGCCATCAACCGCGAGCGAAGGAGCCCCGGTCGTGTTGATAGCGGACCATGTGTCGGTCGCTGGGGAGTAGACGCCGCCCAGGTTGTTACACACGAACTCGGAGCCTGTCGGATTGACCACGCCCCTCCAGCCCGGGCCTGTCGTGTCGACCACGCCCCCCCAGTAGACGACTTGCGATCCCGTCCACACCAAACCAACCCCCGTTGAATAGGCCTGTTCCGGCCAATGGCCTTGTTGCTGCAGCCAGTCGTTCTGCGCAAAGCGGTAGGTTAGTGCCCGCCCGGTCTCATTGTAGCCCTCCCAGAACGTGACCCGATCGCCCATCACGAGAGGCTGCGACGGGGAGGAGATCCAATCCAAAGACACCGAAGCAACGGGCTGCCACTTGGATGGCCTGACATCGGTCGTGGCCCCGGCATCAGCCGGGCAAGCCTGGCCCGTTGGCAAGCACCGGTTAGTGGTATCGCAACAATTGTACCCGTCGAGGCAAGGGCAAGACATGCCTTCAATAGGGACGTGATTCACGCAGGCGCCGACACCGAACGCTAGGACAATCGAAGTGAAGCGAAGACACTGGGTGGATTTCATGAGCGACCTCCTGCCGTTGAAACGAACTAGAGGAGCGACCTGGACAAGGGAATCTTCCAAGACGCCTAGAATCGCGCGGACAGGTTGAGCTGGGTGGGCCAAAAACCGACTTGCATGGACCAAGGGGAAACCAGACCACCTCGCGCCCACTGGCCTGAGAATCGGTCGGCGGAGCCTTCGGCGCGCCTCTCGTCGTCCTGCACTCGGTCGTCGTCCTTGGCAGGGGGAGTTGACCGATTCTGGGCACGGTCGGGCCTGGTGAAGAACCAGGTGAGTGCGCCCGCGGTCAGCGCGGCGCCGGCCAGGGCGAATGCCACGGTGGCCTGTGTGTTGCGCGCGTCGATGCGATTGTTCAACTCGGGCGCGCGTTGTTGCGATGACCGGCGGCCCTCGTCGGCCGCGCGCGAGGCGTCCCACAGCAGGACGCCCCCGACTGCCGCACCGACCGCCGACGCCGCGCCCAAAGACCACAGCACCAGCTTGCGCGTCGTCGACTTGGTGGTCTTGGCAGGCGGGGAAACCGTGGCCAACAGGTCCAGCTTTGTCTCGTCGAAAGGCAGCGAGAAGATCAGGCTGAAGGCCTGGTGAGCCGCGCCTCGCTCCGCGACCCGCGCATCAGCAAAGGCAAGCTGGGCCAGGTCCACCACGTCGTCGGCAGGCGGTATGGTCAGCTCTTGATCGTCGCTCAAACGGCGCAGGTACAGATTGCCTGTGCCCGCCGGACGCACGAGGCGCAGCGCACGCCCCTTGGCATTGTGAAAATCCAGCATGCGCACCCCGCGCTGGTCCTCGACCAGATAGTGCGAGCTGGGGAACCCCTCGCCGACAGCGAGCGAACGTCCCTGGTTCACTCGTAGATCGATCAACTGCGACGACGAGGTCGGCGCGCGCGCAAAAATCTTCGGGCGAAATTTCCCATTCACAATGGCTTGGTTGGCGCGTTCGAGAAACGACGCCATTTCGGCGTAGCTGATGCGGCCGTCACCGTCAAAATCGGCCGCGCCGTACAGACCCGAACGCACCTCGTGGCTGAAGACCCCGGCCTGGAAGGCGCCCCATTCATGGCTTTCATTTCCGGTCGAGGTGGACAGCAGGAGCCCCAGATCGTTGCGCCGGCCGAGGTCGGACAAGGCCGAGAAGCCCTGCACCGGACGACGCTCGCCCCCGGGACCGCGGCCTCCCACCAGAAAATAGGAGTAGCACGCGTCGACAATGAGATGGGTTTCGTCGGCGGCGATGGCATCCAGGACCTCGTGCCCCAAGGCAGCCCCATCGATCCGTGCGTCCTCCAGGGTGAGGTAGGCGTGCTCCCCAGCCACGTTGCCGTGCCCGGAGTAGAGCACATAGAGGGACGTCTTCACCCCGCGGCCGTGCGCGATGGCGATCTCCGAGGCAAGCAGCGACACAGCCTTGGACAGGAACGCGCGCGTGGGCGGCAAGGCCTCGGCTGCTGCCTGCGGCGACAGGGCGCTGGTTTCCTGATCCAAATTGGCCAGAAGCACGGTCTTGGCGCCCAAGCTGCGAAACAACTCCTGGTAGCGAACAGCATCGTCGTCCGCGTAGTGCAAGGGCTTGAGGTCCGCATCCACGCCGTGGTTCACGCCCAGAATCAGGGCGAAGACGGCATTGCGCGGCGGCTCGGATGCGGCCTGCGCCCCGTCGGCCCAGAATGCCAGCACAATTCCCACAAGGCCGACACGCCCCAGTCGTTTCATCGGGTCACCGCCAGCAGCAGTTTGCGATCAATCTCCCCCGCGGCTGTATCGGCCACATCCGCCAGGGGTGCCGCACGCGCCACCCTTTCCTCGATAGAACGCACATCCGCGGCACTATTCATGAACAGAGCGTGCAACACAATCCGATCCCCCTGCAACGGCTGCCGCACGGCCTCGGGCAGTTCCTTGAAACCGACCTGCCTGGTGATGGGAATGGCCTTGGGGTTGCTGGCCGCATCGGTCCACCCCGGGTGGTACCAAGCCACGCGCCCAGCAGCGTCGACCGCGAAGATCATCAAGAACGCCTTGCCGCGCTCGTTGCGGTAGGCAAAGG
>Ga0182021_10010750_pt1 | contig 10859 bp, 9 predicted proteins | sample 612E3MmetaG_FD_120493 | JGI IMG/M metagenome (GOLD analysis project Ga0182021, IMG submission 120493) | Permafrost microbial communities from Stordalen Mire, Sweden - 612E3M metaG (Illumina Assembly) | ecosystem: Environmental > Terrestrial > Soil > Wetlands > Permafrost | place: Sweden...
AGGAGTGTCTTGTCGCTCTGAACGATCAGGGGTCCGTCAACCATGGTGTGTCCATCAACGCGATCGCGCACGGGTGTGTTCCCGGCCGAGTCTAAGGTCGCTGCTCAGTTGCCGAACATGTGGGTGGTTGAGTTGTCCGAGGAGGTGGCGCCCAGGATGATGAGCCCGACCAGGACCAAGATCGCCACGGCCCAGACTGACGCAAAGACGATCCAGCCGATCCTGGTCAACCGACGCGAGCCCGACTGGTCTGACGTGTTTCTGGTCAGGGCGACGATGCCCAGGATCAGGGAGGCGATGGCCAAGACGTTGCAGAAGATCAGACTGACCCCTGAAAGAACGGTCAGGACGATGGCCGAGGTGTTCGCCTCGGTGTGCTGGCCGCTCGCGTACGCCTGGGCGTAGGCCGGGAACTGGCCCGGCTGTGCCTGGCCATACGGCGCCTGGACATACGGCGCGGGCGGTGGCTGCTGGGCGTAGGAGGCAGGCGGTGGTCCCTGGGCGTAAGGGTTGCTCGGCGGCGGGCCGGGCGGCGGAGTTGCTGCAGGATGGGCTGAAGGCACGTCGGCGTGCGGATCGGCCGCGCCGTGAGGAGCCGGCGCAGGGGCGATGGGAGCAGTGGGTTCAGCCCAGATCGGCGCCGTCGGGTCACCGAAGGTGGAGGCAGGGGTCTGGTCGTCCTGCACCTCGTCCTGGTCCTTTTCGGGGTCAGGACCGGGATGCTGTTTGCCGTCGTTGGTCGGCTCGCTCATGTGCGCTCTCTCTTGCTGGTCGTTCTTCCCGCGATGAACTGTCCACGACAAGGTATCAACTGGCGATCGCCACGGTTGGTTGCCGCTGGTGGGGTCGCGGCCCTTGCTGACACGATGGGTACCCACACCGGGAGGTACCCATGCGACGACCGCAGCGTGAAACCCTTACTGACGTGCCCGGACGGGTCACGATCTACGAGGTCGGACCTCGCGACGGGCTGCAGAACGAGAAGACCCTGGTGCCCGTGGAGGTCAAGGCCGAGTTCATCCGGCGCCTGGTGGCTGCAGGTCTCGACATGGTCGAGACAACGTCCTTTGTGCCGCCGCAGTGGGTCCCCCAGCTGGCCGACTCGGCGGCACTGCTCGGTCTTCTCGGTGAGGTCGGCCGTGGCCGTAACCGGCCCGTGCTGGTGCCGAACGAACAAGGTCTGGATGCTGCGCTGGCGCAGGGAGCTCAGGCCATCGCGGTCTTCGGCAGCGCGACCGAGACGTTCGCTCGCAAGAACCTCAACCGCGGGCTCGCGGAGTCGATCGCCATGTTTGCTCCTGTTGTGCAGCGAGCCCGAAAGGAGGGGCTGTGGGTCCGCGCCTACGTGTCGATGTGTTTTGGCGACCCGTGGGAGATAGATGTCCCCATTGACCAGGTGGTGGACGTCGCCTCCCGGATGATGGACCTAGGCTGTGACCAGCTCAGTCTCGGCGACACGATCGGCACCGGCACGACGGGACATGTCCACCGGCTGCTGGACGCGCTGGACGCCAGGGGAATCGGTGTCGAGGTGATCGGGGTGCACTTCCACGACACCTATGGTCAGGCGTTGGCCAACACCATGGCTGCACTGGCTCACGGGGTGAGGGTCGTCGACGCCTCCGCTGGTGGCCTGGGCGGCTGCCCCTACGCCATGAGCGCGACTGGCAACTTGGCAACCGAGGACCTCGTCTGGGCGCTGGACGGCCTGGGGATCGAGACTGGGGTCGACCTCGAGGCGCTGGTGGCGACCAGTGTATGGATGGCGGGACAGCTGGGCCGGCCGTCGCCATCGCGGGTGGTCAAGGCGCTGAGCGGTGCGGTGGGCGCTGGTGACGATGCCTGAGCCAGTCCCGCCAGATTCGACCCCGCCACATGACATCGCCCCCCGGGGCCTGAAGGGATGGCTGTCGCGGCGGGCTGAGGCCATGCTGAGCAAGCCTCGCCGGGCCCTGCCCAAACTCACCGAGCCGGGCGAGTACCAGGTCGTCCTTCAGCTGGTGGGAGCCAGCCCGGTCACCGTCATCACCGTCATCACTGAGGCCACCGGGCTCGACTTCATGTCGGCGAGCCAGCTGGCCCAGGAGGCGCCGTCGGTTGTGGTGGCGGAGATCAGTCAGGCCAGTGCTGAGCTCGTGGTTGAGCGACTGAGTAAGGCTGGCGCGAAAGCCGTTGTTGGCGAGCAGTACCGGCCGCAGTGAGGCTGAGCGCTCAGCTGGCGGCGGCGCCGGTGATCCGGTGGATCGAGAAGGTGTGCTCGACATTGGACCCTTCGACCGAGCCGTAGGCGCGCCCACCTTCGATCCGCTTGGGATAGAAGAGAATTCGCTTTGTTCGGCCGTCTGCGTCGGCATAACCGATCCATACCCCGAGGCTGTCGGCCGAGGCCTCCCGAAGGAGGGCCAGTGCGACGGCTGGCTCGGTGGACGGCAGCCGTGGTCCAGGCTGTGACTGCGCACGCTCGCGTTCGTATTCTGCGGACTCCTCACCTGCACGTAGGGCGGAGACGAGGCTCTCTGTCAGCTCGTCATCAACCACTGAGGTGATGGTCGGTGCAGCCGGGGAGCGTCGTGCGGGAGTGCGGTGCTGTGCGACACGGGGGATCTGGACCCCGCCCTCGGTCGTCTCGGCGACCGGCGCGAAACCGTTCTCACGCAGCATCTCCAGGACAACCAGCGTAGGTGCCTGAGAGACGACCACGGTCGGGGCAACCCGTCGCAGCTGCAGTGCGGCCAGCCCGCGATCGGCCAGCATGGTGTCCAGCACCGTGGTGTCGTCGCTGCGGATATATGCAGAGACCGTGCCCACGCGCGTCTGCCCATGGCGCCGGGCTATGTCGCCGACAAGGTACTCCAGTGGCTGGGGAACCGGCGTGCGGCTTGCGTCCTGCAACGCGCCCAGGACCTGGGCGGATGACCATCCGGCGTCAAGGCTGCGGCGGACGCTCTGGGGGGAGAACCGGTAGACCGTCGCCCCGCCTCGTGACTCGACATCGGCGACCAGACGCATGAACTGCGCGAGGCTGCCTTCGAGCCGGCCAGGGGCGACCGCCGTCAGATCAGCCTGCAGCAGGACGTGCTCGACTGGTGAGGGCAGGTGAGTATCGATCGCCTCCTCGGCCGCCGATGGGTCCGCCCGAGCCTGGAAGAGGAGACGCCCGGCGGTGCTGAGCGCCCCGCGCCCGGTGATCCCCAGCCACTCTGCCTCCGCCAGCACTGCAGCCGTGACGGCTTCGATGATCTCCGCCCGGCGCATCGGCCTACGCCAGCGGAGGCGGGCAGCCAGGCTTTTCAGATCCGGAGCCTGCCCTTCGGGTAGCGCAGCAAGCTCGGTCAGTACATCCCCGCGGAGCTGACGCACCGGTGGATAGACGACCTCCCCGCTCAGGGCGTTGATCGGGCTCCCCCCGCCCGCAGGGACCGTGCCGACCAGGTGCGGCGCCCGACCCGAGGACAGCCAGTCTTGGCCTAGCCGCACCCAGCGGTGGGCCGACGGCTTCTGCTGCCAGTCGTCATAGCTCGGGGTCGGCGCCCACACCGGCTCCAAGGACCCGTCGTCGGCCAGCAAACCCGCTGCGTAGGCAGTTTCGACCACGAATGCGGCATGTGCTGAGTCAACATCCAAGACTGAGGCGAGGCGCTTGAAGTCGCGCACAGACAGGCCTCCGGCGCGAAGGACACGAGGCGGGCGAGGGCCCCAGTCCGCCGCAAGCTCGTCCACGAGGCCTAGAAGCTCGGAGGCTTGACCACCCGCGGCGTCATCCACCGAGGACTGCTCGTGATGGGTGACCGTCAGCTTTGGGGCGCTCAGCTCGGTGTGAGGGTGCAGCCTGTCTCTGCGCAGTCTCAGGGCGACCTCGCGGGGCAGGGCGACATGGTCGGCCGATAACGAGCTGAGCAGCTGATGGGACAACAGCCAGTTGCCTGCGGCGGCCATCGGACCACCGGGAGACAGTGTCCCGATCGGTGGTCCCCAGGTGAGCATGTCCAGGATGCTCCGGGCGGCTGCTGGAGCCGAGGTAATGACCTCGTCCAGTGCTTCGGGCGAGCCGCACCATGGCGGGGTCGAGCCGGGCAGCTCGGCGATGGCCGGCCCGAGGCCGGCGGTGTGGGGTCCGAGGACCTCGGAGACCGCCCGGACCACGTGCTGCCCGTCGCCGCTGCGCCACAGCAGTGCTCGATCCCACAGCTCGCGGACGAACCCGTCCAGCGGACGCGCCGAAGTGCCGAGCAGCTTTGCGGTCATCGCCAGATCCACGGGATCTCCGCTGACCACCAGCGCCTCCAGGACCTGCAGATGTCCACGGTCGAGCCCGTCCAGGGCCCGCTGAACGCTGGCGCGTGTGCTTGCCCGAGCTGCCAGGGAGGTCAGGTCGCTGGGGGCCGGGCGCGCGAGGTCGGGACGGCGTCGAACCAGGGCGCGCAGCTGCTCATCACTGCGGCCCCGCACGTCGTCGGCGAGGCTCCTGACGGCGGTGGCTGTTCGCGATGAAGAGGTAGACACAGGTCATACGGTAGTTGGCCTGCACACCCTTGCTGCAGGTCGGCTCATTGGGTGCCAAGATAACGACACTTACCTCACCCCCGCGGAGGAACGATGCAGGCTCAAAAGCTCTTGTCATATGGCTCTGGTATCTCGCAGACTCCCCTGCTGGGCGACACGATCGGCGACAACCTGACGCGCACCGCGATGAGGGTGCCCGATGCGGAGGCATTGGTGGACGTGCCCAGCGGTCGCCGCTGGACGTACGCCGGGCTCGAGGCTGAGGTCACTGCGCTGGCTCTGGGCCTGCTGGCCAGGGGCATTACGGCCGGCGACCGGATAGGTATCTGGGCGCCGAACGTCCCTGAGTGGACGTTGCTGCAGTATGCGAGCGCCAAGGTCGGAGCGCTGCTGGTCAACGTCAACCCGGCCTATCGCAGCCACGAGCTTGCCTACGTCCTGCAACAGTCGGGCATGCGCATGCTCGTCAGCGCAGTGGCCCACAAGACGTCGGACTACCGGGCCATGGTCGAGCAGGTCCGACCCCAGTGTCACGACCTGAGCGACGTTGTCTATATCGGCGAGTCAAGCTGGGGCGAGCTGGTCGCGGCGGGTTCGGCAGCCTCGACCAGCGAGCTGGCAGCCCGGATGGCGACCCTGAGCCCTGACGACGCGATCAACATCCAGTACACCTCGGGGACGACCGGTTTCCCCAAGGGAGCAACGCTGAGCCATCACAACATCCTCAACAACGGCTTCTTTGTCGGCGAGCTCATCGGTTACACCGAGCGTGACCGGATCGCCCTGCCGGTGCCGTTCTACCACTGCTTCGGCATGGTGATGGGTTCGCTCGCCGCGGTCTCCCACGGGGCATGCGCCGTGATCCCGTCTCCATCCTTCGACCCTGCCGCGACCCTGCTAGCCGTCCAGCAGGAACGGTGCACGAGTCTGTACGGGGTCCCCACGATGTTCATCGCCGAGCTGGGGCTGTCCAACTTCGCCTCCTATGACCTGAGCAGCCTCAGGACCGGCATCATGGCGGGCTCGCCGTGTCCGGTGGAGGTGATGAAGCGAGTGGTTGACGAGATGCACATGTCGCAGGTTGCTATCTCCTATGGGATGACCGAGACCTCGCCGGTCTCGACGATGACCCGCATGGATGACGACCTCGCTCGTCGGACCGGGACCGTTGGACGGGTCATGCCCCATCTTGAGGTCAAAGTCGTCGACGCTGTCACGGGCCGGACCGTCGCCCGGGGCGAGCCGGGGGAGCTGTGCACCCGGGGATACAGCGTGATGCTCGGTTACTGGCAACAGCCGGACAAGACTGCCGAGGCTATCGACGCCGCTCGGTGGATGCACACCGGCGATCTGGCGACGATGGACGACGACGGCTATCTGTCGATCGTCGGCCGGATCAAGGACATGGTGATTCGCGGCGGTGAGAACGTCTATCCGCGTGAGATCGAGGAGTTCCTCTACACCCACCCCGACATCGCCGATGTCCAGGTGATCGGCGTTCCCGACCCCAGGTACGGCGAGGAGCTCATGGCCTGGATCGTGATGCGACCAGGCGCAGAGCCGCTGACGGCCCAGGGTGTTCGCGCGTTCTGTGACGGTCGCCTCGCGCACTACAAGGTACCCCGTTACGTCCACGTCGTTGACGGGTTCCCCATGACAGTCACTGGCAAGATCCGCAAGATGGAGATGCGCGCAGACGCGCTGGAGATCCTCCGCCTGGCAGACGAATCTTCATAGGGAGCTCTCAGGGGTTTCTCTCACATCTCACGGGCTTGTGAGGGATCCTGAGGGGTGTGAGAAGGGAACGTTATGACAGATCAGCCCACCGGACAGCCGCCCGCGCAGCCTGAACCCGCGCGGTCGCAGCAGCCGGCGCCAGGTAGCCCTGCGACGCAGTCGATGCCTGTGGGCGCACAGCCGCCACCGGCCAGCCCGGGTGCTGTTCCACAGACCAACGTGTGGCACCAGGTGACCTCGACCCACGGCGGCCGTTGGGCCATTGGCATCGCCGCAGTTGTCCTGGTCGCCCTGATGTTCATCAGTGTCGCCGTGGCCGGCTTCCTCATCCTGCGTAACCACGACCGTTTTTCCGTGATGGGTCAGCCACTGGGTGGCTACTCCCGCAGCCAGCCTGGCCGGGGTCCCGGCGCTAACAACGGCTACCCCCACAACCCCGGTATGCCGGGTGCGCCAGGGATGCGCGGTGGCCTGGGCGGGCTCGGGGGCTTGGCAGGCGGGACAGCTCTGCATGGCAATGTGACCGCGACGGTCAACGGCGTGACCCAGCCTCTGGTATTCCAGCGTGGCCAGGTCAGCGCAGTCAGTGCCACCTCGATCACGCTCAAAAGCTCAGATGGCTTCGTGGGCACCTATGGCCTCACCAGCGCGAACCGCTCCCGGTCGGCAACCCCCGTCACCGGCGGCCAGGCTTTCGTTCTGGCTCGTGCCTCCGACAAGGTGGCCATCACCGTCAGGGCGATGTAGCCCCGATACGGGTGTGCTTGGAGCAGCCAGGCGCGGGGGTCGTAGTGTCCTTGCGTGAACGTTCTTCCCAGCGGTCAGCAGTGGACCATCCGCCATGGTGACCACGAGGTAGTCGTCGTCGAGGTGGGCGGCGGCCTGCGCTCCTACGTCTTTGGCGGCTGCGACGTGCTGGCCGGGTACTCCCAGGACCTACGCTGTCCGGCCGGGCGAGGTCAGTTGCTGATGCCGTGGCCCAACCGGATACGCGACGGTCGCTACACCTTCTCTGGCCAGAGCCACCAGCTCGCAGTCACCGAGCCGGAGCGCGGCAATGCGATCCATGGGCTAGTGCGATGGGCGACCTGGTCCGTCCAGGAGCACACGCCGGACACCGTCACACTCGCCTACGGGTTGCGTCCACAGCAGGGCTGGCAGTGGAGCCTGGACCTGTCAGTCACCTACGCCTTGACCGCGACAGGCCTGACCGTGACTCCCCGCGCGCTCAACGTCGGGACCGACGCTGCACCGTTCGGCTTCGGTGCCCATCCCTATCTCAGCGTTGGTGAGGACCGCGTTGACGAGGTGGAGATCACCATACCGGCGGCTGCGTTTCTCGAGGTGGATCAACGACTTCTGCCGCGGGAGCTGGCTGGAGTCGAAGGCACCGATCAGGACTTTCGCCAGCCCCGGGTGCTGGGCCCTCAGCGGCTGGACACGGCATTCGCCAACCTTGTCGCCGGCCCCGATGGTTGCTGGCGGGTCAACCTCGCCCACCCGCGCTCCGGCCGTGTGGTCACCCTCTGGGCCGACGCCACGGCATACCAGTGGTTGCAGGTCTTCACCGGCGACTCGCTACCGCTGTCCTCCCGACGCGTCAGCGGCATCGCGGTGGAGCCGATGACGTGCCCGCCGAACGCCTTCAACTCCGGCGATGACCTGCTCGTCCTCGAGCCGGCCCAGGAGTTCGCGGCCCCTTGGGGGATCACGCCCGGCTGAGCTCGGCGGTCCAGGCGCCAGGCCGTTTGACCGGCCGGGAATCTGGTGCCCCACCGCCAGCGCGATGACAGCCATCACCGCACGGCCCGGGCGATCACGTTCGGGGGAGGTTACTGGTAGAAGTATGGCCATTGACGCAGGCAATCCTTCAACTCCGGCGGGGTCCGTTTTGGGCCGGCCAACCAGGTGCCGGGCCGAACCCCCAGGTTGATAACCGTTAGCCTTGGGGTCAGCGCAACGTGCGCCATCGCGCCGTACCCTGATGTGGGGCGGGCGGCCGAGACATGAGCAAGAGGTGGGCTGTGCCTACAGGCAAGGTCAAGTGGTACGACGCCGAGAAGGGTTTCGGCTTTCTTAGTGACGACGAGGGCGCTGACGTGTTTTTGCACGCGGACGCGTTGCCCCAGGGTGTCGCGACGCTCAAGGGGGGCACGCGGGTGGAGTTCGGTGTTGTTCAGGGCAGGCGCGGAGCGCAGGCACTGTCGGTGCGTGTCCTGGACCCCATGCCCTCGATGTCAGCATCGGTGGCAGCCAAGAACAGAACTTCGCCGGAGGACCTGACCGTCATCGTGGAGGATGTCATCAAACTGCTTGACAGCGTCTCCACCACGCTGCACCGCGGCAGGTACCCCGACAAGGCCACCGCCGGCAAGGTCGCCAAGGTGTTGCGTGGGATCGCCGGACAGCTCGAGACGGGCGCCTGAGGGGTGGCCATCAAGAATGACACGATCCTGTTCGCCGCTACCGAACAGGCCCGGCAGGCAGCCCAGGAGGTCGCGGAACCCGGCACCGTGGGCGAGCACCTGGGCGCTGTGATGGACGACGAACGGGTGGCGACTCATTACTTCGCGTGCACCGCCGTTGCGTACCCGGGATGGCGTTGGGCGATCACCATCGCACGGGTTCCACGCGGCAAGAAGGCCACGATCTGCGAGACCAACCTGGTGCCCGGGCAGGGCGCGCTGCTCTCGCCCGAGTGGCTGCCGTATGACCAACGCCTGGCTCCGGGTGATATCGGGGCAGGAGACGTTCTGCCCTATATCGAGGAGGACCAGCGTCTCGAGCTGAGCCTGGAAGCCACTGGCGATGAGGACATTGACGAGGCGGCTCAGTGGGAGCTTGGCCTCGGCCGCAAGCGTGTCCTGTCCGCGGAAGGCCGCGAGGAGGCAGCCGAACGGTGGTACCGCGGGGACGCTGGCCCCAACTCGCCAGTGGCCGAAAAGGCGCCTGCTCCCTGCTCCTCGTGCGGCTTCTTCCTGCCGATGGCGGGTGCCCTTCGCTCTTTTTTTGGCGTCTGCGCCAACGCCTGGTCACCTTCCGACGGTCACGTCGTGAGCCTTGACCATGGTTGTGGCGCGCACAGCGAGGTCGATCTCATCCGCGAGGACCCCAAGCCTGCCGAGGAGCCGGTGCTCGACGAGTTCGCCTTCGATGTTGTCTGAGCGCCTCTGACCGCAGTCGTCAACGCTGGGTGGGACCATCCGGCGTCTGCGGGGATCGTGCAGAAAAGTTCGCACCGGCTGCGTTGCCGCGGCCGCGACGGACATATCCCAGGGCGAGTCCGCCCCCGACAATGCCCGCAACACAGGTCCACGGCCACCAGGACCGGTCGCCCTGATGAAGGGCGGGCACCAGCAGAGCGACCACGAGGGCAACGATCCACAGCGACATCCCGATCTCGAGGATTCGAGCGGTGTCGCTGGCGAGGGGCTGGGGGTCTTCGGGGCTCACAGGGCCAAGCCTATGTGTCCCCCGCAGGTGGCGTCCTCAGGACGCTCTACGCTGGGCGCCATGCCCTCGACTCTCACCCCCAGGAAGACCAGGACCGTCGTTGCCCACGGCGCACTTGACTCGTTCTTCAAGATCACCGAACGAGGCTCCAGCGTTTCCAGGGAGGTCCGGGGCGGTTTTGCCACGTTCTTTACGATGGCGTACATCGTGGTGCTCAACCCCTTGATCATTGGCACCCAGGCCGACTCGACCGGCAGGTTCCTGGGTGGAGGGGGCCACCCCAACCTGGCGATGGTCGCGGCCGCCACGGCTCTGGTGGCCGGCGTGATGACCCTGTTGATGGGCGTCGTGGCCAACTTTCCGCTCGCGCTCGCCACGGGACTGGGCCTGAACGCGTTCGTGACCTTTGGCATTGCCAAGCTGCCGGGGATGACCTGGCCGGATGCCATGGGGCTAGTCGTCCTTGAGGGCCTGATCATCACCGTCCTGGTGCTGACCGGTTTCCGCAAGGCCGTATTCCATGCCATTCCGTCAGCGTTGAAGACGGCTATCAGCGTCGGCATCGGCCTTTTCATCACGATCATCGGCCTGGTCGACTCTGGTATCGTCCGCCGCCCGGCCGTCGGTCCGGTGCCCGTTGAGCTCGGCGTTGGCGGCTTTCTCGCCGGCTGGCCCACGCTGGTCTTCGTGGTCGGTCTGCTTTCGATCATCGTGATGCTGGTCAAGAAGGTAAAGGGCGCGATCCTGATCGGCATCGTCGGCAGCACTGTGGTGGCCATCGTGCTGGAGGCTCTGGTCGGCATCGGGGGCCAGCTCGATAGCAAGGGCAAGCTCGTCAACCCCACGGGCTGGGGACTGAACGTCCCGAAGATCCCTTCCACCCTCGTGGACATCCCTGACTTCGGCCTGCTGGGCCAGTTCTCTCTGCTCGGCTCTTTCGCCAAGATCGGTGCCGTGTCGGTGATCCTGCTCGTCTTCACGCTTTTGCTTGCCGATTTCTTCGACACGATGGGAACGATGGTCGCCATCGGCTCCGAGGCCGGCCTGCTCGACAAGGAAGGCAACCCAGTCAACGCCCAGAAGATCCTTGTCGTCGACTCGTTGGCTGCCGCCGCCGGTGGCGCGGGCAGCGTCAGCAGCGCCACGGCATACATCGAGTCGGCCGC
>Ga0182021_10010751_pt1 | contig 10859 bp, 10 predicted proteins | sample 612E3MmetaG_FD_120493 | JGI IMG/M metagenome (GOLD analysis project Ga0182021, IMG submission 120493) | Permafrost microbial communities from Stordalen Mire, Sweden - 612E3M metaG (Illumina Assembly) | ecosystem: Environmental > Terrestrial > Soil > Wetlands > Permafrost | place: Sweden...
TCCAGCTGGTCGCGCACATCCGCGCAGGCGCGCACCTTGCCGGCCATTTCCTCGGCGGGGATGACTTCCTTGCCTGCCATGTGACCGCATCGTTTCGGAAAGACCTGGTCCTCCAGGTTCATCCCGGCCAGCCCCATGGGGATCAGCCGTTCGACGAGCCAGGCCGCGTTGACCGCATTGCCGCCGCCGGTATCCAGATCGGCCATGACCGGGATCCCGACCGACTGGGAAATGTTCCATGCATTGTCGAGCACGTCCTTCATCTGCACCAGGCCCACATCCGGCTTGCCCAGCAGGGATCCTGCCACCCCGTACCCCGAGATCTGGATCGCCTCAAAACCGCATTCCTCGATGACCCGGGCAGACAGGGCATCATGGCAGCCTGGAACGACGACCGCCCTGCGATCCATGATCGCTTTTCTAAGTACACTGGTTTTCTTCATTGTTCGTTTTCTCCTGATCGTTTTTCTTTATAATAGCGCAGCAATTGCCTGACCCATCTCCAGGGTGGTGTTCGTACCACCCATATCGTAGGTCCTGACCTTACCCTGCCTGATCACCTCAGCCACGGCTTTCTCGAGGCGGGTTCCCTTCTCTTCCTCACTCAGCCAGTCAAGCATCATCTTGGCCGCCAGGATGCAGGCGATCGGATTCACCTTGTATTGACCCGCATACTTGGGTGCCGACCCATGACTCGGCTCGAAGACTGCCAGCTTGGTACCGATGTTCCCGGAGCAGCCGAAACCGAGGCCGCCCACCATCTGGGCGCAAAGGTCGGAGATGATATCGCCGTACAGGTTGGGAGCCACCAGGACTTCGTAATTGAACGGATTCTTCAGCAGCCACATGCAGATTGCGTCCACATTGGCATCGTCCATCTGGATCTCGGGAAATTCCTTGGCAACCTCCTTGGCTGTATCCAGGAAGAGGCCGTCGGTGGCGCGCACCACGTTGGCTTTGACCACCACCGTTACCTTTTTCCGCCCGAATTTCCGGGCGTACTCGAACGCAGCGCGCACGATTCGCTCGGAACCCCTGTGCGTATTAACCTTGACCGAAAGGGCATACTGGTCCCCGGGCAGGTCCTTGAACGGTGCAAAGGCCTTGGACTCCCGGGCAAGCACGGCAGCCAGGGTCGCGGGGACCGGGTTGAATTCCACGCCGGCATACAGGTCTTCGGTATTCTCGCGGAAAACCACCAGGTCGATATTCTCCTTATAGTTCAGGGGGTTGCCCGGGTAGCTTTTACACGGACGCAGACAGTTGTACAGGTCAAATTGCTGACGCATGCGCACGATGGGTGAGCGGTAGGTTAGCCCTTTTCCTTTCAGTTCCGGGACCAGCTCCGCCTCGGCCGCCTTGACCGGCTTGGAAGTGATCGCACCGAACATGGCCGCATCTACGTTCTTAAGCAGGTCGATGGTTCGCGCGGGAAAGGCATCGCCTTCCTTGCACCAGAATTCCCAGCCAATATCCCCGGGGATGTACTCGGCGTTCAACTTGATCCTGTCCAGGACGATTCTGGTCGCAGCCATCACATCCACCCCCACGCCATCCCCTGGAAGCCAGGCAATTCGATACTTTCCATCGGTCTTCTCGATCTTATCCTTCATGTCCATCTCCTGTTGATGTTCTGTTTGGAAGTCTATGGAGTGCCTTGGATATCTATTTTACTCAGAGAGCGGGAAAGATGGAAGTGAGGAATGTCATTCGCATGGTTTTCTCCGGTATGATTATATCTCGGACAAAGTCCATGCACCTACTCCGCTACCCCTGCCCTGGGGAAATAACGAAAAAGCTGGGATATGACGGCGGGGGTGATCTGTGCCCACCGCATCCGAATCTCGGCATCCTTCTCCACTGCCCGCCACAGGGAGGTTCGGGGGTATGGCGTGTTGGGAATGACTTTCCCAGGCGTATCCAGGCTCCTGGGTCACCCGCAGGACCATGGGAAAATGCCGCCAGCCAAGGTAAAATAGAACTTGTACGGTGAATACGGATATCAATGATTATCCGGTTTTGGACCTGGTCTTCGGCATCCGCGCGGCGAATATCCAACCCACTGGTAGGCGAGATTTCCGGACTCGGAATAGAAAGGCAGGAGAGATAAGATGGCAAGGATACGAGTATGTTTGGCGGGAGCGACCGGGTGGGCAGGGTCGGAGCTTTCCCGGGGAATATTGGAAGCCTCCGATCTCGAGCTTGTCGCCGCCATTTCCAGGAGCCATGCGGGCCAGGTGCTTGGAGAAGCTATTGCGGTTAAAGGACTCACTGCACCTGTTTTCGGAACAGTGGAGGAAGCGCTCAAAACTAGGCCTGATGTTTTTGTTGAATATACCAGACCAGATGTGGCCAGGCATCATGTTATCTCTGCACTCAGGGGAGGGGCTCATGTCGTGATCGGCACCTCCGGGTTGAGTAATGAGACTTATCAGGAGATAAACCAGGTTGCCCTGGAAGTTAAACGGGGGGTGCTGGCTGTTGGAAATTTCGCTCTCACCGTCGTTCTCCTGCAGAAATTCGCCGAAATGGCAGCCAGATACATCCCTCACTGGGAGATAATCGACTATGCCCATTCAGATAAGAAAGATGCACCCAGCGGAACCGCACGCGAACTGGCAAATCGTCTTTCCGCTGTACGAGAGTCGCAACTTGACATTCCCCTGGACGAAATAGACGGATCGAAGGAAAGTCGGGGTGTTCGCCTGGTTGGTTCCCAGGTCCACTCCGTCCGTCTTCCTGGATACGTTATTTCATTGGATATCCTTTTTGGCATGCCTGACCAGAAGTTGATCCTGCGGCACGAATCAGGGTCCAGTGCGAAGCCATATGTAAATGGAGCCCTCCTGGCCATTCGCGAGGTGGATAAACTGGTCGGCCTTCATCGTGGGCTTGACAGTGTGATGGAATTCTGAGAGCATGCCATCCACCAGAGCGAAATATCAGCCTATTTTGTTATAAGTGAGAATCGACTGGTGAAACACCGCATTCTTTTTCTTTGTACCGGCAATTCCTGCCGTTCGCAAATGGCCGAGGCGCTTGTGAATTCCCGCATGGGAGGGGAATGGGAAGCCTTCTCAGCAGGTTCCCACCCGACCGGCTTCGTTCACCCGAAGGCGCTGCAGGTACTGGCTGAGATCGGTATCCAGCACCAAGGAAGGTCGAAGTCCATGGATGAATTTCAAGGCCAGACCTTCGACCTGGTGGTGACCGTTTGCGACGAGGCGGCTGAAACATGCCCGGTCTGGGATGGGAAAGGGGAAAAAGTCCACATGGGCTTCCCTGACCCGGCGGAAGCCATTGGAAACGAGGAAGAAATATTGAACACTTTCCGTTCAGTGTGTGGAGACATGAACAGGAAAGTCCTTAAATTGCTTCAAGACCGGCCGAACATCCATCCCTGAAATCAACAAGGAGGCAGCATGTCCACCCAACAGGTTCAACCCCAAGGAATCACAAAGCGACTGTCGACGCTCAACCGATTCCTGACGCTATGGATCTTCCTGGCCATGGCAGTCGGTGTCGCGATCGGTTATTTCTTCCCTACCGCCGTTCAATCGTTCAATCAGTCCGTCTCGGTCGGTACAACGAACGTTCTCATCGCCGTTGGCCTGATCCTGATGATGTTCCCGCCGCTGGCGAAGGTCCGCTATGAGGAACTGGGGGATGTCTTCCGGAACTGGAAAGTACTTGGTCTTTCACTGATCCTGTGCTGGGTCATCGCCCCGCTGGTGATGTTCACCCTGGCGATTCTTTTCCTGCGCGGCTACCCCGAGTATATGACCGGCATGATCCTGATCGGCCTGGCACCCTGCATCGCCATGGTCATTGTCTGGAACGAACTGGCCAAAGGCGACACCGAATATGCCGCCGGGCTGGTTGCCTTGAACAGTATTATCCAGGTACTTTTCTACAGTGTCTACGCTTATATCTTCATCACGGTCCTGCCGACCTGGTTCGGCCTGAAAGGACAGGTGGTGGACATAAACATCGGTGAGGTTGCCCGTACCGTGTTGATTTACCTGGGTATTCCCTTCCTGGCCGGCTTCCTCACCCGCCTGGTCCTGGTGAAGATCAAGGGCATGGATTGGTACAACCAGAAGTTCGTTCCGAAAATAAGTCCCATCACGCTGGCGGCACTTCTCTTCACCATTGTGGTGATGTTCAGCCTGAAAGGGAAATTGATCCTAACGATCCCGCTGGATGTGGTGCGCATCGCCATCCCGATGCTCATCTATTTCCTGATCATGTTCCTGGTGGGTTTCTTCCTGGGGAAGGCTGTGGGCGCCAGCTACCAGCAGACGGTCACCCTTTCCTTCACTGCGGCCAGTAATAATTTTGAACTGGCGATCGCCGTGGCCATCGCGGTGTTCGGGATCTCCTCCGGGCAGGCGTTCACGGCTGTCATCGGCCCGTTGGTGGAAGTGCCGGTGATGATCGGGTTGGTCAACGTGGCATTCTGGCTGAAGAAAAAAATCTATTGATCAGGGCCCGGGTTTGAAAAATACCTTTTTTCTCACTCTTCATTCCCTCCTCGATTCGGGGAGGGAAAGGGTGCAGGGTAACTGGTTGATAAACTTCCTGGTTTGTCCACCCCAGGATTCGCGTGGAAAACCTTGGGAAAGTACCGCCATTAAAAGTAAAATATAGCCTGGAATCGATCAAGGTGAATGCTAATACTAAAACCAACCCGGTATTAGGACTGCTCTCCGGCCTGAGCGCGGCGGCCATCTGGGGCGGCATGTACGTGGTCAGCAAGGTGGTCATGGGGGTGGTCCCACCGTTCCTGCTCATCGTCATGCGCCTGGTGCTGGGCATCCTGACCCTGGGGATCATCTTGATCGTGCGCCGGGATTGGAGCCTGACCCGGGCGCGTTTCTGGCGCATCTTCGGGGTGGGGACGGTGGGCTACGGCGTTTCCCTCGGCTTCCAATTTGAGGGCACCAAACTTTCCACGGCAGCCAATGGATCGCTGGTCACCTCGGCGACGCCTGCCTTCGTCCTGCTCTTTGCCGCCCTGCTGCTGTCCGAGAAGATCACCCGCTGGCGGCTTCTGGCTCTGGTGGTTGCCAGCCTGGGGGTGGTGGCGGTCATCGACCCGCGCAAGGCAGCCCTTTCGCCTTCCTTCTTCATGGGAAACCTGTGCCTGGTGGCTGCCGCCCTGACCTGGGCGCTGTATTCGGTGCTCATCCGCAAGGTCACCCGGGACACGGATGTGCTGACCACCACCCTGGTGGCCTTCATCGGTGGCTTGCCGGTCTGTATCCCCCTGGGGGGCTGGGAACTTGCCACGGTCGGGATCGGTCGCCTCGATCTGGGGACGCTGGCAGGGATACTTTTCCTGGGCATCATTTCGACAGCCCTGGCCATGTATCTGTGGAATACCGCCTTTGCCGTCCTGGATGCAGGCACCGCCTCGCTCACCTTCTTCGCTCAACCGCTCGTCGGGACCCTGCTCAGCGTACTATTTCTTAAAGAGCAGATAACTCCCCTGTTCATCCTGGGTGGTATCCTCATCGGCATCGCCCTGCTCATCGCGAGCAGGACCTGAACGGTTAGGACAGCTGGTGATCATCGGAGCCAATCCAGTTTAATTCTGGATCAATTATCCAGATACCCAGGGGGCGGAGCTATGATGAAAAATACCTTCCGTTGATTTTCGGAAGGCATTTTTTCGTTGATCGGAGAAGGATCCCCGGTCTTACAATTTCCGGGCATCCTTGATCTTCTTCACCAGGGGCTTGAGCACCGTCACCAGATTGGCCTTGGTGACTCCCTGCACCTTGATGACCATTTCCCAGTCTTCCTGGGGGACGTCCGAGACATCGTTGAAACCCAATCCGACGATATCCCCGCCGTTCTTGAAGATCGCCGTGGCGATCTTGGCAAAGGTTCCCTTGACGCCGGGAATCGAGGCCGTTACACGCACTCCCTGCCGGTGGCCTCCGAGCATCGAAATGAAAACCTTGAACAGGTCGGTTTCGGTGACGATGCCGACCAGCTTCTTTTCGCATACTACCGGAAGACCACCGATCTTTTTCTCGACCATGATCTGGGCAGCCTCTTCCACCGGTGCATCATCAGCTACGGTGATCAGCTTGCGGGTCATCACCTTGTCGACCTTCAGCTTGGCCAGCAGAGAATGGATCTCCCACACGTTCAGGCTGGTCGCCGGGGAAGGCGAGGCGTACAACAGGTCGCCTTCCGCGACAATGCCGACCAGCCTGCCTTTCGTATCGAGCACCGGCAACCGGTGGACCTTCTTCTCGTGCATCAGATCCAGTGCATCCGAGACGGACACGTCGGTACGGATCGTGATCGGTTTCTTGGTCATTATTTGAGAAACAAGCATAGAATCCTCCTTTGTCTGATCCGGATCTTGCTAATCACATGAAGTATATCACCAAGAGCAAGCCCTGCTCCGACAGGGCTTGCTCCTGCCAGCTAGACGACATTGTATTCACGAATGGGGCGGCCCTCTTTGAATCTGGCCAGGTCGAGCATGGATACATCGACCGTCTTGAATTTCCCGTCCAGGATAAATTCAGCCATTAATTTACCGGCCACGGGACCATGCATGAACCCGTGCCCTGAGTAGCCAGCAACGACCGAAAAACCTTCGACCGGTGAAGCGCCAAAGATCGGATGGGCATCGGGAGTGACCTCGTACAGGCCAGCCCAATGGGAGACCTGGCCCGCCTTCTCCAGGCAGGGCATGCGGGCGATGGCCGCCTCCAGGTTGACCATCTCGAAGTTCTCATCGATGTTCTGGTCAAAGCCCGGCTTTTCGTTCGGGTTCGACATGCCGGTCAATATTCCCTCTCCCTCACGGTGAAAGTAGAGCGATTGGGCAAAGTCGAGCACAAATGGAAAATCAGCCGGAACTTCCGGCAGGGGTGTCGTGGTCATGATCTGCCGGCGAAGGGCGATGATGGGGATCTCGACCCCGGCCATCCCGCCGACCACGCCCCCCCAGGGACCGGCAGCGTTCACCACCGCCCGGGTCGAGAGGCTGCCTTGATTCGTCTCAACAGCTGCGATCCTGCCGGCCTTGACCTGGATTCCGGTCACTTCCACCTTGCTCAGGCATTGCACCCCAAGGCGCTGGGCTGCGTTGATGTATCCCATGACCACGCTGTTGGGGTCCACCAGACCATCACCAGCATTGTAGGATCCGGCCAGGGCATCTTCAAAATGCATCAGGGGCAAGCGCTTCCTGACCTCGTCCGCAGACAGCCATTCGGTGTGGACTCCCAGGCCCTGCTGCATCTCCAGGCTGTGGCGGAAGGTCTTAACCTCCTCGGGCGTGGTCAGGACAAAGAGATAACCGCATTTTCGGAAATTGATCTCCTGTCCGGTCTCCTCCTTGAACCGGTCGAGCATGGGCAGGCTTGCCAGCGATAAGCGCACATTGATCTCGGTTGAGAATTGAAAGCGGACTCCCCCTGCGCATTTGCCGGTCGCTTCCTGCCCGAAAAACTCGTCCTTTTCAAGGAGCACGATGTTCTTTTGACCGCGCAGGGCCAGGTGGTAGGCTGTACTCGCTCCCATCACCCCTCCGCCGATGATCACGATGTCAGCTGTTTTGGGAATACTCATTCCGTTGATCACTCCTTTCAGATGAATAAATCACAGCGGCAGCCAGGTGCCGATCCCTTTTTCCCGCGCCCGCCGGTATATCTCCGGGGCAATGGCCATATCGTCCATGGCCAAACCGAGGTTGATCGCCAGCGTCCGTTCAGCCTCCGAACCTCGCCCGGGTTTCTGTCCGGTGGCGAGTTCGCCCAGGTCCGCGTACGGGTCGGGGGTCTCGTGGAAGTAACCGGAGGCCTTGTAGTACTGGAACTGGGCATGGTCGTCCGTGCTGATCCTGGCCATTTGAGCCATTGCCGCTCCGCTCCAATACGAGTCGAAATCCACTGCCGATCCAAATCCACCGGGTTTCAGCCAATCCTTCTCGATGGTCGGCGTCGGGTGTTTCAGGATCGGACCGGAGGTCACGACCAGGTCGCTTTCCACGACCGCCTCTTTCGGCCCCTTGGCAGAAATGATCTCGAATTTATATTTCAGCTTGCTTTCCTTGACGAATTGAGCCTGCACTTCAGGAAGGATGTCATAGGCATAGACCCGTTTCAACGGGAAAAGGCAGGATAGCGCTTCCAGGTTTGTCCGCCCCTGGACGCCGCAGGCCAGGATCCCGGCCACCTCGCTCTTCGGCCGGGCGAGGTATTTCGCCGAGAGACCTGTCGCGGCCCCGGTACGATAGGCTGTGATCCAGGTGCAGTCCATCACGGCGTACGGAATGCCGGTCTCATCCTCGTTGAGGATCAACAGGCCGGTGATATAGGGCAGGCCGCGCTTGAAATTCTCGGGATATCCGCTGACCCACTTGATCCCCGCCGAGTGCAGGGAGGGGATGAATGCCGGCATGGCATGGATGAAGGCATCCGGCATGGTATGGATTCCCGGCTTGGGGGGCATCTCCACCTTCCCCTGGCCTTTTTGCTTGAAGGCTTCTTCCAGCAATTTTAAGATGGTAGGCATGTCTAGCGCAGTCTTCTCGACATCCTTGCGCGCGAGGTAAAGTACTTTTTGTTCAGCCATTGGATTTCCTTTCGTCAGTATTAATTTCAGGGATATATCGAAGTGTTCTTCGTTGTTTGATTCCGATTGACATTACCGGGCTCTCTTCGTTTGTTCCGAAGAGAGCCCTGGGTTGGATGGGGGCAACCGAATGCTGAAGGAGACGGAAGCTCCTTTCAGCGCCAGTCTTTATTCCATACCAAGATAGGATTTTTGGACCGTCTTGTTCTTTTTAAGCGCCTCTGAGCTGTCGCTCAATACGATTTCGCCGGTCTGCAGCACATAGCCGCGTCCGGCTACACTGAGTGCCATCTGGGCATTTTGTTCCACCAATAATATGGTCGTCCCTTCCTTATTGATCTGGATGATCGTGTCAAAGATGCTCTCCACCAGGACGGGAGCCAGTCCCATGGAGGGTTCATCCATCAGCAGCAGGCGGGGATGAGCCATCAAGGCCCGCCCCGTGGCCAGCATTTGCTGCTCACCGCCGGAGAGGGTGCCACCAACCTGGCTGCGGCGCTCCTTGAGGCGGGGGAACAGGGTGAAGACGCGTTCCAGGTCGCTGGTAAGCTCGGGACCCCGTTTGCGGGTGTAGGCGCCCATTTCAAGGTTCTCGGAGACCGTCAGACGGGCAAAGATGCGGCGCCCTTCAGGAACCATCGACATCCCTTTAAAGATAAGATCATGGGGTTTAAAGGCCGCCAGATCCTCACCATCAAAACGGATGGTTCCTTCGCGCGGTTTGAGCAGGCCGCAGATGGTGCGCAGCGTGGTGGATTTTCCAGCTCCGTTGGCACCGATCAAAGTGACGATTTCCCCTTTATCAACGGTCAGGGAGATCCCTTTGAGGGCATGGATGTTACCGTAATACGAGTGAATATTCTCAACTTCTAGAATGGGCATAATGGTCCTCCGCCTTAGCCTTCCGCATGAGCCTGACCAAGCCCGCTCGCTGCGCCGCGTCCCAGGTAGGCTTCGATCACATGGGGATTTTTCTGGATTTCCTTGGGAGTGCCTTCGGCTATTTTTACGCCGAAATCCAGGACGCTGATCTTGTCGGATATGCTCATCACCACCCGCATTTGGTGCTCGATCAACAGAATGGTGATACCCAGTTCGTCGCGCAGGCGGCGGATGAAATTGACCATGTCCTGGGTCTCGCTCGGGTTCATGCCGGCGGTCGGTTCATCCAAGAGCAGCAGGAAAGGTTTGGACGCCAGTGCCCGGCCGATCTCCAGCCGGCGTTGTTCGCCGTAAGGCAGGTTCTTGGCCAGCAGGTCACCCTTGCCCTTCAGGTTGATGAAAACCAGCAGCCGGTTGGCCTCCTCCACTGCAGCCTTCTCCTCCCGGTTGGTGCGCGGATCGCGAAAGATTGCGCCCAGCACGCCTGATTTCAGGTGAGGCTGCATCCCGACCAGGATATTTTCCACCCCCGTCATGTTCTTGAACAGGCGGATGTTCTGGTAGGTACGGGAGACCCCCAGGCGGGTGACCCGGTCCGGGGACAACCCGGTGATATTCCTTTCCTTCAGCAGGATCGTCCCTTCCTCGGGAGTATAGAACCCAGTAACGCAGTTGAAGAACGTGGTCTTTCCGGCTCCATTGGGGCCGATGATGCTGTAGATGTCGTGTTCCTTAACTTCCAGGTCGACCTTGCTGACAGCTTCCAGGCCGCCAAAACGTTTGGTCACCTTTTTCGATTCAAGGATTAACATTTCATCCTCCTCCTAGTGTCCCGTGTCCGTTGCTACCGGCTGCGGTTTTTCCTCGACCGCCGGTCCTACCTCATCTCCGTGCAGCTCCAGCCGCCGTCGTGCTTCCGGTGCCAGGCCTTCCGGCCTCTGCAGCATCATGATGACCAGGACGGCACCATAGATAAGGTAGCGGAAATCCGCGAACTGGCTGAGCAGGAGGGGCAGCCCGACCAGGGCCAACCCGCCGACGAACACACCCGGGATGCTACCCAGACCGCCAATGATGATCAGCGACAGGATATTGATCGAAACAATGAAGCTGAAGCTTTGAGGATAGACCGAACCGATCTTGGTGGCGAACAGGGCTCCACCCAGACCGGAGAACAGGGCACCCATCCCGAACGCCAGAAGCTTGGTGGCCACTTTATTGATCCCCATCGCCTCGGCGACATCCTCATCCTCGCGCAGGGCCATCCAGGAGCGGCCCAGGTGGGAATCCTTGAGACGGGTGGCGACGAACCCCGCCAGGAGGATGCAAGCCAGGATCAGGTAATAAAGTTTCTGCTGGTTGTCGAGGATGAA
>Ga0182021_10010752_pt1 | contig 10858 bp, 11 predicted proteins | sample 612E3MmetaG_FD_120493 | JGI IMG/M metagenome (GOLD analysis project Ga0182021, IMG submission 120493) | Permafrost microbial communities from Stordalen Mire, Sweden - 612E3M metaG (Illumina Assembly) | ecosystem: Environmental > Terrestrial > Soil > Wetlands > Permafrost | place: Sweden...
CATAGTTATCCAATATAAAATCAATGCAGAGCTATTTCAATAGATCTGTCTCAAACACTATTCACCTTAATAACCTTGTTACCATGTTTAAAAAAAAAGAAAAAGAATTACTTATGCAGCTATATTGGGCGCAAATATATTAAATAATATTTAAACATCAACTACTACTATAAATTTAAAAGTTGTTTTTTGAAGGACAAGCACTTAACTGGAATATCTTAAGTATTCATTAAACTTGGTGAAACAGATATGCCTGGGATGTGCAGTAATAAAAAAAACAGCCACTCACAAAATGTATGTAAGTGGCTGTTTAGGAAGTGACTCCGGAGGGATTCAAACCCCCAACCTTCTGATCCGTAGTCAGATGCTCTATTCAGTTGAGCTACGGAGCCAATTTTTAAGCCTGCAAAGGTAATTTTTTTTTGGAAAAATACAATAATAGACATAATCGTTTTTGAACGCAGATGACACAGATCATGCGGATCAAAACAGATTAAATCAGTGAAAATCCGCACAATCTGTGTCATCCGTGTTCTGAAAAATCAGAAAAGCCCAGTTTTTTTGATTTCAAAAAAATTTGTACCTTTGCAGGTTTACTACTGGCTGCAGTGTCAAAAAGCCTAGATTTCGCAGGTAACAGTTAAAGGAAGGTGAGATGATCATTATAGGAAACCGAAAGCTGACAGTCGGCGATTTCTTCAAAGTGTTGTTTGAAGGAGAGAAAGTCGACATTGATATAGAATCCCGTCAAAAGGTTGCTGAAGATTTTGAATTTCTTAAAGAATTTGCAAAGGGAAAAGTGATCTATGGCATCAATACCGGGTTGGGGCCCATGGCTCAGTTCAAAATCAACAACAACAAGGAACTGGAACTACAATATAACCTGATCCGCAGCCATGCTGCCGGATGTGGTTCTCCCCTGCCTGACATTTATGCAAAAGCCACCATGCTGGCCCGCATAAATACACTTGTTCAGGCCAAATCAGGCATTCATCCCGAAGTTGTGGAATTGCTGAAAGAGATGATTAACCGGGACATCAACCCTTATATCCCCGAACATGGAGGCGTTGGAGCCAGCGGCGACCTGGTACAGCTCGCTCACCTGGCATTAAACCTGATCGGTGAAGGCGAAGTTTCCTACAAAGGAACCCTCCGCCCTACTGCCGAAGTATTCCAGGAAGAAGCCCTTACGCCAATCCACATGCACATCCGCGAAGGACTGGGACTGATCAATGGTACCTCTGCAATGACCGGTATCGGCATGATCAATGCCATTCATGCCCATAACTTGCTGGATTGGTCCATCCTTGCTTCGTCAATGATTACAGAGATCGTTGAATCGTATGATGATCATTTTTCAGATGGACTGAACCGGGCAAAATCTCACCACGGGCAAAGGCAGGTAGCACGTACCATGAAATTCATTTTAAAAGACAGCCAGTTGATCCGTCGCCGTGCCGATCATCTTTACAATAACGACCAGACCATTGATGTTGAGGTATTCAAACACAAGGTTCAGGAGTATTACTCCCTGAGATGTGTTCCACAGGTTCTCGGGCCTGTATTGGATACAATATATTATACCATCCATGTTCTCATGAACGAGGTGAACTCCACCAGCGACAATCCCATCATCGATGGAGAACGTCACAATGTTTACCATGGAGGTAATTTCCACGGGGATTACGTTGCACTGGAGATGGACAAACTGAAGATCGCCATCACCAAATTGTCGATGCTTGCCGAACGACAGCTGAACTACCTGATGAACCCGAAGCTGAACGAGAAACTGCCGCCTTTTGTAAACCTTGGCAAACTCGGCCTCAACCTTGGCATGCAGGGGGTCCAGTTCACCGCTGTATCAACGGTTGCGGAGAACCAGACGCTTTCATTCCCTATGTATATCCACAGTATAACCAATAATAATGATAACCAGGATATCGTAAGCATGGGGACCAATGCTGCCCTGATCGCAAAAAAGGTTATTGACAACTCATACCAGGTACTGGCCATAGAGATGATCTCTATCCTCCAGGCGATTGACTTTCTTCAGATCAAAGACCGGTTATCTTCTTATTCCCTGAATAAATACCTGGATCTTCGGCAAATCGTTCCGAAGTTCACGGAAGATACGATCAAGTACAAGGATATTCAGAACATCGAACAATATATTATGGAGAACAAACCTCAGTTTTCAGTTGAAGAATGAACCTGCTTCTCCTTTACAAACGAACTACCCTATCATGAGATATGCACTCGTAACCGGAGGTTCAAGAGGCATCGGAAGAGCTATTTGCTGTAAACTAGCAGAAATGGGTTTTTATGTTCTGGTCAACTACAATTCCAGTCCTGACGAAGCTGAAACCACGCTGAACCTCATTAAGGAAAAAGGAGGCGACGGGGAACTCCTGAAGTTCGATGTAGCCCGGCAGGAAGAAGTGGAAAGTGCACTTGGGGAATGGCAGTCCCATAATGAAGGAAAAGCGATCCAGGTCCTTATTAATAATGCAGGAATACGCAAGGATGCGCTGCTGATGTGGATGAAGAATGAGGAATGGGACGATGTACTTCAAACCAACCTGAACGGGTTCTTTTATACCACGCGATTTCTCATAAAAGATATGCTGATCTCCAAATTCGGAAGGATCATTAATGTTGTTTCCTTATCCGGAATAAAAGGATTGCCCGGGCAGGCCAATTATTCCGCTGCAAAGGCAGGTGTGATCGGCGCAACAAAAGCGCTTGCACAGGAAGTAGCCAAGAAAAACGTTACTGTCAATGCGGTTGCCCCCGGGTTTATCCAATCTGACATGACCAGGGACCTGGATGAAAACCAGCTCAAGACGATGATACCGATGAACCGTTTCGGCAAACCGGAAGAGGTTGCTGAAATTGTAGGATTCCTGGCATCTGACAAAGCTTCTTATATCACAGGTGCCGTGATCAACGTAAATGGAGGACTCTATACCTAATTATGAATGAGGGAATGAGGGAATTTAGAATGCAGTGAGTAAAATCATTCTCTTAAAACTTAATACTTAATACTTAAAACTTAAATCTTAATACTTGTTAACTGAATACTGTTAATTGTTATCTGTTAACTGCTATCTGATGAACAGGGTTGTAATTACAGGAATGGGCATTTATTCTGTAATCGGGAAGAATCTCGGTGAAGTTAAAAATGCTTTGTATGAAGGAAAGTCGGGGATCATATTTGACCCGGTTCGTAAGGAAATGGGCTTCCGCTCTGCCCTTACCGGCATGGTTGACCGACCTGTTCTCAAGGGTATTCTCGACCGCCGCATGCGCGTAGGCCTTCCGGTCCAGGGGGAATATGCTTACCTGGCAACTGTTGAAGCGATGAAGAATGCCGGCATCGATGCCGCTTTCATGGAAAAAAATGCAGTGGGTATTCTTTATGGAAACGATAGTTCCGCCCTGCCGGTGGTAGAATCGGTGGATATTCTTCGCAAGAAGAAAGATACCATGATGATCGGATCGGGATACATCTTTCAATCGATGAACTCAACGGTTTCGATGAACCTTTCGGTAATTTTCAAGTTCAGGGGGATCAATTTCACGATCAGTGGAGCCTGTGCCAGCGGTTCGCATGCAATCGGCATCGGTTACCTGCTCATCCGCCAGGGATTGCAGGAAGTCATTGTTTGCGGCGGCGCCCAGGAGATCAACCCGGAAGCGACAGCGAGTTTTGATGCACTTAACGCATTCTCCACGCGTGAATCGGAACCCCAGAAGGCCTCCAGGCCTTTTGACCGTGATCGCGACGGACTGGTTCCCAGCGGTGGCGCTGCAACCATTATTCTTGAAAGTTATGAATCCGCTGTCAGGAGAGGAGCCACGATCTTAGGCGAGGTAGCCGGTTATGGATTTTCTTCCAACGGGGAACATATTTCCCTTCCCAATGTAGACGGACCCGTTGCAGCCATGCAGTTATCCCTGAAAGAAGCCGGGATGGATGCTTCCGGTATCGATTACATCAATGCACATGCTACCTCCACTCCTGCCGGAGATGAAAATGAAGCCAAAGCCATCGACAAGATCTTCGGAAAGTCACGTCCTCTGGTATCGAGCACAAAATCCATGACGGGACATGAAATGTGGATGGGCGGAGCAAGCGAGATCATTTATTCGACGCTGATGATGAACAACAATTTTGTAGCACCCAACCTTAATTTCGATAATCCCGATGATGTTACAGCACGCCTGAACATTGCATCGAAGACCACACCCTTCGAGATCCGGGCATTTCTTTCCAATTCCTTTGGGTTCGGAGGAACCAACTCGTCCCTGGTCATCCGAAAAATTAATGGGTAATTTCTGAAAAAAAATCGTTACTTTTGCATCAAACAAACATCGTTGCATGATGCAAAATGAGGAGATCATAAAGAAAATCAATAAATTACTTGTTGAAGAAATAGAAATCGACGAAGCCCAGATATCCCCTGCTGCCGATCTGAAAAAAGATCTTGGAATAGACAGCCTTGATTTTGTTGACCTCTTTGTAATCATTGAGAACAACTTCGGTTTCAAGATGAAAGCCGAAGAGATGTCGGATATTAAAAAACTGGATGATTTTTACACCTATGTCATCCGAAGGGTTAATCCAAATTAATCGTTAATGTCATCATGGAAAGGCAAAACACGAGGGGGCGTCCTGGGATATAAGATCTTCGTCTGGACCTTAAAGCACTTTGGACTCTCATTCGCCTATTTCCTTCTCCTGTTTGTTGTGACCTATTTCATCTTCTCTTCCCGGAAAGCATTCCGTTCCATTTTCTATTATTTCCGCATTGTATTGGGGTATGGCGTTATCCATTCCCTGACAAGCATATACCGGAATTATTATTATTTCGGACAAGTATTGCTGGACAAAATTGCCATGTTAGCCGGGTTACAAAACCGGTTCACTTTCGATTTTGAGGGGGAAGAATATCTTCGCCAGATGGATAAGGGCGGTTTGCTGATCAGCGGACATATCGGGAACTGGGAAATCGCCGGTCAGCTCCTGAACCGGCTTGAAAAGAATGTCAACATCATCCTTTTTGATGCGGAACATGAGCAGATCAAAGGGTATCTGTCGGACGTATTCACAGAAAGAAAGGTAAATTTCATCATCATCAGGGAAGATTATTCTCACCTGCAGGAAATCCGGCAGGCATTTGAACGCTGCGAGATCATTGCCATGCATGGCGACCGTTTTATCGAGGGAAATAAGGTCTTTCGCATGAATTTCCTGGGAAAGCCTGCACTCTTCCCTGCAGGACCGGTGAACCTTGCATCCCGTTTCGGCGTTCCAGTTTCCTATGTATTTGCAGTGAAAGAAACCCATAAGCATTATCATTTTTTTGCAACCCCTTTACGTAAAGTGGAATTTTCGGCGAACCTGAAGAAGCGGGAAATCATATTGAAAGAGGCTGTGGAGGCTTACGTTTCAGCATTTGAGACGACGGTAAAACGTTATCCGCTCCAATGGTTTAACTACTATAATTTCTGGGAAACACAGGCAAAACCATCATCTTATCAGAAGGATTGGAAAGTATGAATAAAAGAAAACTGCTCCTCGTTTCCGCAAACCAATATGCAGTTCCTTACCCGGTCTACCCGATCGGGCTTTCATATTTAAATTCCTATCTTTCGTCAAGATTGCCCCAATTCGAGATCCATATTTTCGATTTCAACTTTCATACCCTGGATTCTTTCCGAAAATTCCTTATCTCCTATCAACCAGATTACACCGGGATATCTTTCCGGAATATAGATGATGTGGATTCGACCCGGAAGACCTGGTTCATCCATGGATACAAGGATATTGTGGAAGCGGTAAAAACCACCGTGAACACGCGCATCATCATCGGCGGTTCGGCGTTTTCCATTTTCCCGCGGAAGCTGTTCGAATTTATTCAGCCGGAATTCGGGATTTACGGCGAAGGGGAAGAGAGCCTTTTCCACCTGCTTCAATGCCTGGAGAACAAAACGGACCCATCAGCCATCCAGGGACTGGTTTACAGGAATTCAAACGGGATACAAATGAACCCGAGAAAGCATTATCTCAGGCAGCTTGATCTTTCCTTTGATAATGATCTCCTCGATTTTTACTGGGGGAAAAGCGGGATGCTCAACATCCAGACCAAGAGAGGTTGTCCGCACAAATGCATCTATTGTACCTATCCGCTCATAGAAGGAAGCAAGGTCAGGACACTCAATGCGGACCGCATCGTTGAAACCCTTTCTGATCTTTATTTTAACAAGGAAATCAATTATGTTTTCTTTACTGATTCGGTATTCAACATCAGCAATTCCTTCAATATTGAATTGGCTGAGAAGATCCTGAAAAGAGGATTGAAGATCAAATGGGGTGCTTATTTTTCTCCGCATGGGCTCGACAAAACAACACTTCAGCTTTTTTCGGATGCAGGGCTTACACATATTGAATTCGGGACAGAGTCGCTCTCCGATACTACCCTGAAAAATTACGGAAAACATTTTACTGTGCAGGAAGTCGTGGATGTTTCTGACCTATGTAATGAGCTCGATATATATTTTTCCCATTTCCTGATCCTTGGCGGATATGGAGAAACGGAAGCAACCATTGACGAAGGATTTGAGAATTCGAAGCGGTTTTCAAACACAGTCTTCTTTCCATACATCGGCATGCGCATTTACCCTGGTACCCGCCTGCAGAAATATGCAATTATAGAAGGCGTCATCCGGGCAGATGATGACCTGCTGGAACCGGCCTATTACCTGGCTCCCGGGATCAATTACAAAACCTTAAAGGAAAGAGCCGATAAAACAGGGAGAAGGTTCGTATTTCCAGATGAAGATGTAGTAACAGCGATGAACAAATTGCGGGCCCGGAAAAGAAAAGGAATGCTATGGCACCATCTGAAAAAATAATTGCAGGAGAGTCAACAATCGGGCAATACCTCCCTCAAAAGCCTCCGGTTGTCATGATCGGAAAGCTGCTGGAGGTGACCGGTACTAAAACCATGACCTCTCTGTTTATTAAGGAAACCAACCTGTTTTGCAGCGGGGGGCTTTTCAGGGAACCAGGTCTGATTGAAAATATGGCCCAGACTGCCGCGGCCGGTGTAGGATATATTTCGAAAGAGAAAGGCACAGAGCCACCTGTAGGGTTTATCGGCGGACTGAGAAACCTGTATATTGAAGAACTACCTAAAGTGGGCTGTGAAATCAGAACAGAGGTTACCTTGCAGCATGAAGTATTTGATGCAACAGTGGTTCAGGGAAAAATTTTCCTGGAAGAACGTTGCATTGCAACGTGTGAGCTGAAGATATTTCTGATAAAAAATAAGTAATAATTGATTGACATGTTCGCCTGACAGGAGAAACCTGCCGGAATGAAGGTTCATGTATAAAAACAACCGGAAATATTAATGGATCGAATGCTGAAAAAGGAGCATGCCGGTCTAATGAATTTTGTTAAATTCGCATTTTTAATCCTTTTTAATTTAACCCAAAATCATCTCCAATGGAAGAAGAATCCAACCCGGTTTACAAGAACCAAGCCTATGGAAAATACAGGGAACTGTTATATTCCTATGGTTCAGACGGAAAATTTGAAAAGAAAGTAGGGTATCACGATGAAGCCGACAGGGTCACTCTTCAGCAGGCCTGGGATCTGTTTAATGACCGGATCGAAGCGGCCAGGCAGAAGGTAAAAGCGGGTGAGGCCAGCCCGATATTATACTATATGGAAAAGACGCTGGTAACACCTATGGATCTTTCCATGCATGCCGGCATCATGGTTTGGAGGGTTAAGCGCCATCTTAAACCCAAGGTATTCAACCGGCTCAGCGAGAAGACCCTGAAAAAATATACTGAAGCTTTCAACATCACCCTTGATCAACTAAAAAATATAGATTAATAAAATCTCTCAACCTATGGAAAAAGATAATATCATGATTGATTATAAGCACCGCCAGGCTGGTCATTGCGAAAGCGGGGCTACCTCCAACCTTTTTAACTTCTATGGTGTTGAAATGTCGGAACCCATGGCATTCGGTATCGGGAACGGTTTGTTTTTCAGTTACCTTCCTTTTCTGAAGCTTCAGTATGCACCGATGATGTCCTTCCGCAACCTTCCCAATGTAGTATTCCACCGTTCGATGAAGTACCTCGGTGTAGATGCCACGGTAATCAAGAAATTCAAAGACCCAAAAGAGTCAATGGCTGCTTTGGACCGGAACCTTGAAAAAGGAATTCCCACGGGGATGCAGGTTGGTGTTTTCAACCTGACTTTTTTCCCGCCCGAATACCGGATGCATTATAATATGCACAATCTCGTGGCCTTCGGGAAAGAAGGGGACGATTATTGGGTCAGCGATACGGTAATGGAACTTCCCCAGAAGATTTCTTCGGAGGACCTGCAAAGGGTTCGCTGGGCAAAAGGCGCCTTCGCCCCCAAAGGGAAGATGTACTGGATCAATACCATGAATAAGGATATGGATATCAGATCGGCCGTAGAAAAAGCAATTAAAAAAACAGTGTATGAGATGGCTAAGGTTCCTTTCCCGCTGAATGGTGTGAAAGGAATTCACTGGCTTGCAAGAGACCTTAAAAAGTGGCCGAAGAAGCATGGAAATGAAACGGCTTCCTTTTACCTTGGGCAGATCATCAGGATGTCGGAGGATTTCGGAACAGGCGGAGCGGGTTTCCGATTCATCTATGGAGCCTTTCTCAAAGAAACCGGCGAAAAATTCAATAACCCGGATTTGCTGGCTGCTTCCAGCCTGATGGGCAATGCTGCAAATCACTGGAGGGAATTCACCTACCTGAGTGCACGCAACTGCAAGAACCGCTCGAAACCAGAGGAAGATTACGGAAAACTCAGTGATATGCTGCATGAAATCGCAGACATGGAAAAGGAAGTCTACGCAAAACTGGATAAAATAAAGATCTGAATGGATGAACGTCCCATCATAGAAATAAAAAATCTCACCAAGCAATACAAAGGGTCAGATGAACCTGCGTTAAAAGATATTACGCTGGATATTTACCCGCATGAGATTTTTGGACTTCTCGGGCCAAACGGGGCGGGGAAGACCACTACCATCTCCATCCTTTGCGGGTTATTTGCCCCGACAGCAGGTGAAGTCGTAATCGACGGGTTTGACCTTCACAACGACCTCGAACAGATCAAGCGCGTAATCGGGGTGGTTCCTCAGGATATCGCCCTCTACCCTACCCTTACCGCCCTGGAAAACCTTACATTTTTCGGGAATATGTATGGCCTGAAAGGAAAATCCCTGAAAGACCTGATCATGGATCGCATGAATGTTTTCGGACTTGAACGGTTTGCAAGGAAAAGAATCTCTTCTTTTTCCGGCGGGATGAAACGCAGGGTAAACCTGATCGCCGGATTGCTTCATGATCCAAAGATATTGTTCCTCGATGAACCTACAGCCGGGATTGATGTTCAATCAAAAATCGTCATCCTTGAATTCCTGACTGAAATCAACCGGAAAGGGACTACGATCATCTATACTTCACATTATATGGAGGAAGCTGAAAACCTCTGTTCACGCGTTTCCATTATGGACCGCGGAACCATTGTTTCGACAGGAAACCCGAAGGAACTGGTAGCAGATCATCCGGAATTCAAAAATCTGGAAAACCTTTTCCTGTATTTAACCGGAAAAGATCTTCGGGATTAAAGAAGTCAGCAAGCTTAAATAGTTCATAAAGTTTATAAAGTTTATAAAGTTTATAAAGTTTATAAAGTATCCAGCATCCAGAATCTAGCATCCAGAATCGAATGTTCAAATTCTTAGCCGCCGTCAGAAAAGAATACCTTTTGTTGTTAAGGGATAAAGCAGGAATAATCATTCTGTTCATAATGCCGATGTTATTGATCGTGATCATGTCACTCTTGCAGGAAGTCGGATGGAATGCCATTGCAAAGGAACCTAAGGTGGAAGTATTGTTTGTAAACAATGACCAGGACAGCATTGGGATCAATATGGAGAAAGGTCTCCGTGCTTCCGGCTCTTTCGATGTGATCAATTCTGTTAATCATGTACCGGTTACTTCAGAATCAGCAAGGGCATTGGTAAAGAAGGGAGATTACCTGATTGCCATCGTAGTTCCGAAGGGCGTGACAAAATCAATGCGTGCCAATGTGCGGATCGCAGTTGCAAAAACATTGTCCGGCTTCGGCATGTATAACCCCATGCTCCTGAACAACATCGTTCAAAAAGGAGCCGATACGATCACCTTTTATTTTGATCCTACCATACGGAAAGCATTTAAAAATGGCATTGTCAGTTCCATCAAGGAATTTAATTACCGGAGTGAAACCGGGATGGTTTTCCGGTCATTTAACAGTGAGATGTCGAGGCAATTTCCCGCCTATAAACCTCCTGAAACAGAATACAAGGAATCGCTTCAGTTCAAGGAAGTTTTCCCGAATTATGTTGAACAGGAAGAGATTCCCAACACGGTTCAGCACAATGTACCCGCATGGGCCATCTTTGCCATGTTTTTCATCATCATCCCGCTTACCGGCAGCATGATCAAAGAGCGTGAAGAAGGCAGCCTGGCCCGGTTGATGTCGATGCCTGTTTCATACATCCACCTGCTCCTGGCAAAGGTTACCGTCTACTTTTTCGTCTGCATGGTACAGTCTTTCCTGATGATCATCTCGGGGATTCTCATTCTTCCCCTTTTCCATATTCCGATGCTGGTGGTCGAAAATCATATTACCGGGTTAATTATAATGACCATTGTATCGGCGCTTGCAGCGCTCGGTTACGGCCTGCTGGTAGGAACTGTAGCGAACACCCATCAGCAGGCCTCGGCATTCGGGGCGGTTTCG
>Ga0182021_10010753_pt1 | contig 10858 bp, 13 predicted proteins | sample 612E3MmetaG_FD_120493 | JGI IMG/M metagenome (GOLD analysis project Ga0182021, IMG submission 120493) | Permafrost microbial communities from Stordalen Mire, Sweden - 612E3M metaG (Illumina Assembly) | ecosystem: Environmental > Terrestrial > Soil > Wetlands > Permafrost | place: Sweden...
GGGCCATGGATGACCGCAGTGGGATCGATCACGCAGTTCTTGCCGACCTGGACCAGTTCAGAGCATTCCAGCAGTTGCTTTCCTTCATATATTGCCTTGCCCAGCACTTTCAGCTTGAACATAAAATCTTTATTCAGGCGATCCTCGAAACGCGCCCCGCGCGAGAACAGGCCGAAAACCCCGTCTGCAATAAATATATGGGTCCAGCAGTCGATCGCAAGCATGGCCCGCAGTGGCACCTGATACACCAAATCTCCGTTCTCGGAGGCCATGTAAGTTGGAACGTGATAATAACCGATCTCACGCGACTGCATATCCACCACCACCGGGGCCACATCCGCCTCTGGGCCATGCGGGTAGTACCACAGGTCGGCATAATACAGGTTTCCAGCCGGCGTGTAGGAAACCGATAGCGGTAAGGCATGCTCGCGGAAGGCCCCGTCTTCCATCGAAAAAGCGGCGCGCACGGCGCGGTTGCGCTTGCAGGCCTGGCGCATGAACTCGGTAATGTAATACTCATCAAAGAACAGGTTGTCGCGATAGACGATCATCGGCTCATGCGAAACCGGCAGATGGGTACCGGAGGCAAGTTCGATCTCGCGGGTTACATACGGCGCCAGCAGATCGCGCTGGTTCAGCCAGAGCGGTTTATTGTGGATACGCAGGTCACGCGCAGCTTCATTGAATGGAGTGATATGACGAGGTGCCTGAAGGATTACCTTGAGCATGGAATTAACCCATTGGTGTCCGATCAATTACTATTGTACACGCACTATCGCCACATGCAACACACTTCTTTTCTTCAACTTCAAAATACTTGCCCCCGCTGACCCAATACAGGGCCTCATGCAGCAACCCGACCGCCAGGTGACAGCACGGCGCTTCGGCCTGCCTTTCCCAGCATACGGGACAGCGCTCGATGTGCCAATAGATATATTTCTCATCCCTTTCCAGGCGGACACGCTGGTCGGTAAAGTTGTTAAACAAGGCCGCAAAGGCTTCGCTGCCGTTCTTGAGTTTCGTCTGGAGCGGCAGCAGGCGAAAGGCCAGGTCTGTCAGGCCAAGCTCGGGGCCAAACTCGCGCAGCCCATACTTGAGACAGGCGCGTCCCACCCGCAACGCCAACCCGCGGCCAGCGCGCGGCCCATAAGCGCCTTCCAGGCCAACCTGCAGCTGGCTGATATGGTTAAAAGGAAAACAAAGATCCTGGTTATAGGGCGGGTAATCGTTAATATATACCGGCAGGTTCGCCAGGTTAAGCACGGCATTCACCCCGCTATGCCCGAGGATCTCTTCCATCCCCAGTAATATCACCCGCCCCATGCGATTTGGATAAAAGTATGGCTGCTTGCCTGGATTAACGGACAGGTCGGTGAGGTTTTCCATATATGCTGCTGAATCTCGGTCTGGCGATTTTCAAGAATGGATTAATTCTGTGCAGGCATCAAGGAGTTGGGTCAGCTTGATCCAGAAATTCTTTAAGCTTAACCAGGAAGGGGTTGGCATCGTCCAGCATGATAAAGTGCCCGGCTTTCGGAAACAGCTCTATGCGGGCGTGCGGAATGCCGGCCTGCATGGGTTTCCACTGCGTGGGGCTGACAATAATATCCTTGCCGCCATACATCCCCATGGCTGGTATCTTTATTTGCGGAAGGAGCGGGCGCAAATCGGTGCGGTGCAGGGAAGCGATGCTGAGCAGGAAAGATTCCACGGTGGTACGCGAGAGGTCTTTGTCCATCATGGCCGGGAAGCGCGGGTCGCGGCAAATGAGAGGGGAATACACCCGCATGCCCATGCGGAAGGCCCACATCATATTGAACAGGATGACTGCGATGGGCCTCTGTCCGGCCATTTTCAAAGCAAACGCCAGCGAGGTGCCTTCGATCGGCGAACCGACCACCACCACCTTGGTGGCCCGGCGCGGGTACTGGGCGGCGATGGACAGGCTGACCGTCCCGCCCATGCTGTGCCCCACCAATGGGGCGCTTTCTATGCCCAGGCGGTCCATGAACTGGTCCACCAGGCTGACAAAATCCTGCACCGAATAACTATTGCGTTTCTTGCCAGATTCGCCAAAGCCCCAGAAATCCAGAGCATAAGTGCGGTAATAGGCCCCCAGGTACGTCATGGTCTCCTGCCAAAGCGCCCAGGAGCCCAGCCAGCCGTGTAAAAGAATTACCGGCCGCCCGCGCCCATAGACCTCATAATGGACAATACCCTGGTCGGTGGTGATAGATGACACGGCAGCTACAACAAAATGGAGAGACTACTTCTCTCCATTCTCCATTTCATTCAAAATGCTGTACAGCAATTCCAATAAAATCGCTTTTACCGAGTCACGGTCGGTGGCCGTACAGGGAACAAGTTTTACTTTTGAATCCAGCCGGAGGGCATGACGCATATCGTCCACCTCCCAGGCATCCTTCATATCCTGTTTGTTGGCCGCAACCACGTAAGGGGTGGGCGCATAGGCGCGGAAAGTCTCGAGGATGGAACGGGCTTCACGGAAGGTTTCCGGGCGGGTGCTATCGACCATTACTACAAAGCCCAGCATCCCTTCCGACAGGATCTCCCACATGAAATCAAAGCGCCGCTGGCCGGGCGTGCCAAACAGGTACAGCACCAGGTCATCGTCGACCGTGATGCGCCCAAAGTCCATAGCCACCGTGGTGGCTTCCTTGACCGCCTTCTCCTGGTTCGAGGAGATCTTGCGTTCAGTCGAAACCACGTCAATCTCGCTGACCGAGCGGATGAACTCGGTCTTGCCGGCGCTGAATGGACCTGTTACTACCATTTTGACAGTTTGCATGATGGTAAATCCTCAAAAAGGCCTTGGAACCTATCTGATAATTCAGAGGGGTTCGCTTTTTGTGTGTGTGCGGCTTCGTACCCTTCGGGTATGCTTCGCGACTTTACACACAAAAAAAGCGGTCCTTCCATAATTCTCGGATGGATTCTTAATAAAATCATAGCGAACGAATACGATTAATAAGCCGGTTAACCAACGATTTCTGTTCTTCCTTATTATCGGAAGGAAATACCCGCACGGAGGGGGTTGGAGCCACCGCGCCCGTCTGGCGGGTCACTTCCACCAGCCCGGCCTGCAAAAGGCCGTAGATGATGCGCCGGATTTCCAGGTCATTCATTTTCGTGGCGCTGGCAATCTGCCGCATGGTGTTGCGCGGGTTGATATATGAAACAACCCGCCATTCCTCGACGCTCAAATTGACATTCTTAAGGTTTGTTCCAGGGCGATCGGAAAATTTCAGCGCCATATCCAGGCTGGGGATTTCGTCCTGCAACTGCTCCCATTCCCGCAGCTGGCGCGAGCCTTCGATGATCAGGTTTTCCAGGTCCAGCCGGACGCTGATGCGGTCCTCCGGAGGCAGCAGCTCATTATCGAAATGAAAGAAGCCTTCCACCCAGGTGAACAGACGCTGGACAATGTCTGTAAAATGCTGCTGCAGATTGGTGAGAATATCTTCCTGGGAAAGGTAACCGGCATTAATAAGTAAAAGGCCCAATTCCTTGTCGGGAATATGGGCAGCACCCTGCCGGATGGATTTATATTGACCGGAGGAGAGTTTCTTGGCGTGATGCAGGATGGAGGCGAGACTGCCATCTTCGTTCCCAATTTCGGCGTAGGCCAGCTTGCCTTCCCGAAATGCAACTTTGGCCGTCTCACTGGGACCTTCAACAACAAGGGTCCCGGTTTTACATGCCAGGTTGATCAGATTCAATAATTGGGTGATAGTAAAGTCGCGCAGGTTGCCGCGCAGTGCCATACCTAGCCTCGAAGATGTCCCGGAGAGGAATAATGTGCAAAATGATTATACATGTAAGGTCGTCATGCGTCAAAGGTTCGGCAACCATCAAAAACGTTTGTTATTGATCTTATCCCCAACGTAACGTGTTAAATACCTACCCGAAAATTCAGGAGTAGGTCGCATTTTGAGTGTGTGCGGCGGAGCCCGCCAAACACCTCCTTTTTCCTTCCTCACTCCGACGATTCCCAGAGATGCATAAAAACAGTGGCACGGTTTTGGACAAGAAGCAGTATAATTTTTGGACACATTCTGAAAAAGGAGCTGGCAGCATGATGAAAATTCAGATCGTTTACTGCACAACCTGACACTATACCCCCCAGGCCGTTGGCCTGGCTGACGATCTGCTTGCGAATTATGAACCAGAGATCGAAAGCGTGAGCCTGGTTCCGTCCAGTGGAGGCCGTTTCGAGATCAGTGTAAACGGGCAATTGGTTTACTCCAAACTACATACCGGGCGCCACCCCGAACCCGGTGAAGTGGTTGGGCTGGTGAAAAAGCTTTCCAGGACTAATAAGTGAAGAATACTGTCGCTAAACTGAAAACCTGATCGAAGATTAAGGAGAAGTTCGCATTTTGAGTATGTGCAGCTTAACTGCACATACTCAAAATGCGGCTCTTCTACAAACGTATTGCGAGGAAATTATGGCTAAAAAAGGTCGCGTCTTTTCCGGCATCCGCCCCACCGGGCGGGCTCACCTGGGAAATTATCTGGGTGCGTTCAAGAATTATGTTGCATTACAGGATGATTATGATTGCGTCTACTGCATCGTCGATCTGCACGCACTGACCACCGTGGAGGATACGGAAAACCTGAAGCAGAACACATATGACCTGGCGCTTGACCTGCTGGCGGTTGGCATACGACCGGAGGAAAACATCCTGTTCATCCAGAGTCACGTTCCGCAGGTGACGGAACTGCATACCATCCTGTCGATGGTCACACCGCTGGGAAAACTGACCGAACTGCCCACCTTCAAGGAAAAAGTGCGCCTGAGCCCGAATAACGTCAACTACGGGCTGGTGGGCTACCCGGTACTGATGGCAGCCGATATCGCATTGTACAAAACCGACCTTGTCCCGGTCGGGATCGACCAGGCTCCGCATATCGAATTCACGCGTGAAGTGGTTCGTTCCTTTAACTATCGTTTCCATACCAACGTGCTGATCGAACCCGGCATGAGGAATACCGAGGTTCCCAAAGTGCTTGGTATCGATGGCAAGGAAAAAATGAGCAAGAGCCTGAATAACCATATCGAACTGGCGGCCACTCCCGAAGAGACCCGTTTGCGCGTCATGCAGATGGTAACCGACCCGGCCCGCATCAAACGCACCGACCCGGGCAACCCGGATATATGCAATGTATTCACCATGCACAAGACATTCACTCCCCAGGCTGACGTGGATATGATCAATGTGGAATGCCGCCGGGCGGGTATAGGCTGCGTGGACTGTAAAAAGATCTTCGCCGGGAACCTGAATAAAGCCCTGGAACCCTTCCGGGCCAAACGGGCCGAGCTGGCCGCACAGCCCGACCTGATTCCTTCCGTGCTGGCGGATGGCGCCAAGCGCGCCCGGGCCATCGCCGAAAAGACCATGGAAGAGGTGCGCGCGGCTGTAAAGCTGCCCTAGGCAATCAACTCTCTTTTTACGTTTTATGCATTACATATTAAAATCCAGGAGGAGCTCGCATTTTGAGTGTGTAAGGTCGCGTAGCAACTTGTCCCTGTAAGGGATACCCGTAGGGTACGAAGCCGCACACACTCAAAATGCGGTCCTTCTATTATTTTAGGATAGATACGTAGTATTTCCAGAATGCGCGCGCTCATCCAGCGAGTGAAAACCGGCAAGGTAACCGTGGAAGGCCGAACCGTGGCGGAAATCGCCCACGGATTGGTCATCCTGCTTGGCATTGGCCAGGGCGACTCGGAGGAACAGGCCCACTTCCTGGCCGGAAAAATAGCCGGTTTGCGCATTTTCGAAGATGATTCCGGCAAGTTTAATCGATCCATCCTGGAAGCGGGCGGGGCGGCCATCGTGGTTTCTCAGTTCACCCTGTATGCTGACACACGCAAGGGCCGCCGGCCCTCCTTCACCGAAGCAGCTGCACCCGAAGGTGCCGCAGCGCTGGTGGACCAATTCGCAAGCAGGCTGCGCGAGCTGGGCGTTCCAACCCAATGCGGCGTTTTCGGGGCGCACATGCTGGTGGGGATCGAAAACGATGGGCCGGTGGCCATTTGGCTGGAAAAATAGGCTTTTTTATCTTCGATTGCTTTGCTTGACGCTTTAGAAAGGTTGTGCTAGTATCACTTTGAGAACCTATATGATAATTCAGGAGGTTCTTCCATAATTTATAATAGGTGCTCTACATCCATCGACCATGCATTTCCTGAGGAGGAGAACATGACTAAGAGAATAAACGCTGTTATTTCACTCGCCCTGGTGGCAATATTCGTGTTGGCAGCCTGCGAGAAATCTGCATCCAAGCCGCCGCTGGCCACACCGACCGCGGCTGGCGCCAATTCCACGCCGCAGCCGTCCGGCCTGCAGGTTTTGGATGAGATGGGAACAAAGACTAGCATGTACGTGCAAACCCAGGTGGCAGCCGGTATATTCACACCCGCACCTACGACAGACATGTCCCAGGCCACACCCACTCCCACTCCGCAAGGGGCACTCGCCACGCCCGGACCGGCCACTGTGGCTCCGGTGGTACCTGTTCCTTCTCTAACGCCCATAACCGGGAACACTCCTGCACCCGTGATTGTTTTCGCATCCCCGACACCCGGCCACCCGGCTTCCTATACGTTACATTCTGGAGAATTTGCTTACTGCATCGCCCGCCGTTTCGATGTTAACCCGGGCGCTTTGATGAGTCTGAACGGCCTGAGCAGCGGAGAAATCCTTCAGCCTGGCATGACGCTAAACATTCCGACCTCGGGCTCCTTCCCGGGCACGCGGGCGTTACAGGTGCATCCAGTCCAATATACCGTGGCGGTGAATGATACGTTCTATACCATCGCCTGCGCCTTTGGCGATGTGGACCCGGCTGCCATTGCGGCTGCCAACGGCATGGCAATCACCGCTCCGTTGACCACCGGACAAATCCTGAATATCCCTTAAACAATAAGAAGGCTTTTTCATTGCACCCAGGCGAAGACATTTCGCCTGGGTGTTATTTTGGAGGGCAGTATGCCATACGAACTCCTGAAAACCGAGATCGTTTACCCGGGCCGCGCCTTTACCATCCGGCGTGACACCCTGCGCCTGCCGGATGGTCACGAAACCAGGCTCGACATCGTGGAACACGTCGGCTCGGTCGTCATTATCCCATTGGACGAACAGGGCAATTTGCTCTTCGTGCGGCAATACCGGCACGCCACCGGACAGGACCTGCTGGAACTGCCGGCCGGGACATTGAATAAAGGCGAGGCGCCCGAGGCCTGTGCCCACCGGGAGATACGCGAGGAGACGGGCATGGCCGCCGGGCATATGCAAGATCTGGGCGGGTTTTACCTGGCACCTGGCTACTCCAGCGAATACATGCACGTTTATCTGGCCACCGATCTGCGTCCCGATCCGCTGGAAGCCGATGCGGATGAGTTCCTGACCGTCGAAAAAATCCCATTGGCCCGGGCGTTGGCAGCCGCCGGAAGCGGACAGATCCCGGATGCAAAATCGCTGGCAGCGCTATTATTGGCCCAGCCCGCTCTCGCCGAACATTAAGGAAGAACCGCAATTTTAGAGTGTGCAACTTGGCCGCACGCTCTACAATTGCGGGCTCATCCTGAGTTTACAGGTAGATCTTAGAACCTATCCGAAAATTCAGAAGGAGGTCGCATTTTGAGTGTGTGCGGCTTCGCCGCACACTCTCAAAATGCGATTCTTCTATGATTTTCGGATAGACACTTAGTGGTTCTCTCGTCAATTTTTTAGCTTATAATTCCTTCTGAACCAATCAGGAGGAACCTATGCGACCAGCTATAAAACTTCGATCTTTAACAACCGAAGAAGAAACCGAAATTCGCCGATTAGCAGGATCTCGGAAAGAAGCGTTTCGTTTGGTGCAACGAGCAAAGGTGATTGTGGCCATGTTGGAAGATTCCAAACTTCGTGCCACTCACGCAGGCCTCCAAGTCGGTTTTAGTGGAACCCAATCGGGTGTGACCTGGGTTAAACGGTTCAATGAAAAGGGTCTGGCAGGGTTGGAAGACAAGCCCAAAACTGGGCGTCCGCCGACCCATGACCAAAAAGTACGCAGCGCCTTGATCAGCCTGGCACAACAAAAACCAGATACTCTGGGATACCCATTCAAATTGTGGACGCTGGAACGCTTGCAAACCACGTTCAAAGAACGGGAAGGGGTCCATTTGTCGGATTCGACCATTTGGGAATGGGTCGAAGGCGAAGGATTCAAATGGAAACGCCAGCAGAGTTGGTTCCACGAAGCCGAGAAACATGATCCGGAGTTCGTGGAAAAAAGGGGAGCATCATAACGGCTTACCTGACGCCGATCCCCAGCACCAGGGTGATTTGTGTGGATGAAATGGGACCGATTGCTGTCAAAACCTATCCGGGAGAAGAATGGAAGATCGGTCCAAACCGGGCGGTCTTTGAACCCGATTATGGACGACGTGGAAAGCTGTGGGTGCATGGCGGGTTTGAGCCAGCCACTGGACAGGCGGTTACGTTGCTCAGCCCCGGACGGGATAGTGCCAGTCACATTCAACTGCTGGAAAAAATCATGCTCGCCTTTCCGGCCGACCGTTGGTTGATCATCGAAGATAACTTGTCCATTCACATCAGTCGGCAGGTCAAGCTGGCTTTGTCCGCCTGGCCCGAAATGCAGTTGCAGTTCATCCCGAAGTATGCGTGTTGGTTGAACCTGATCGAGCCGTGGTGGAAGCAGTTGCGTTCCCTGGCGTTGAAAGGGCATCGTTTTGAGAACTTGGACGAATTGACCCAATCGTTGAATGCTGGTCTGGATTACTGGAACAAGCATTGTCATCCTTATACCTGGAAGAAACAACCTCAAGAACAGGTCACGTTGTTAGGCGGTTTCGGTGTTCAAATTCGGTCAGATAACCTCGCTATTTAGCGAGAGAACCATTTAGTCGATAGTCTGATAGAAATTCTCAGCAAACAGGTGCCCATCAGCTATATCATTGCCTTTTACTTTCATCCGTTTTCCATGCCGACCAGATTTTCTCATCAGGTGGGAATATGGGGTGCATTCCTCAAAACGAAATACGAAATAACGGCTTGACAGGCGTTCAGAACGAAACGATAATCCAAGTGGTAATTATTCCCTCACTGAATGAGCTTGCGGGAAAAGAAAAAGTATGCCTGAAATGATCGACCCCGACGATGGTTTGCCGCGTTATTACCAGTTGGCGAACATTCTGCGCGAAAGCATATCAGATGGCAAGTTCGCAGCCCACCAGCCGATCCCATCCGAGCGTCAATTGGAAGGGCTCTATTCCGTCAGCCGGACGACGATCCGTCAGGCGATCGATCTGCTGATCCGCCAGGGCTTCCTTTACCGCGCGCACGGGCGCGGTACCTTTGTTTCTCCGCAAAAACTGCAGAAGGGCATTTCGGAACTGACCAGCTTCAGCGAGGACATGAAACAGCGCGGGCTTGTCCCGGGGCAGAAGATCCTGGAAATCGGCTACGTGCAGCCTTCCGAGCAGGTGCGCGCCCACCTGGAGTTGCCGGCAACCACCGGGCAGGTGCTGCGGATCGAGCGCCTGCGCTTGGGCGATGATGTGCCAATGGGGCTGCAAACTTCCTATTATGTACTCCCGGAAGGGCAAACCATCACACGCGCAGACCTGGAAAAGTACGGCTCCACCTACAAAATGCTGCAGGAACAATTTCATCTCATCCCCACGGAAGCAGACGAAACTCTGGAGGTGACTCTCGCCACCCCGCGCGAGGCGGCCCTGCTGGAGATCCCGCCCGGCAGTCCACTGCTTCTGAGTGAACGCACCACCTATTCCCAGGCCCGGCGGGTGATCGAATTCGTAAAAATATTGTACCGGGGGGACCGGTACCGGTATATCGCCAAGCTGACGCGGTAGGAGTAGAGGGAAAACACAAAAAACAAGAAAGGGGGAAGGCGTAAATCGTAAAACGTAATTCGTAAAAGAGAAGCGACGTGTACAGATTTAATCTCCAAAAGTCTGGATTTACTTGACTTTTATATTTCCTCGTGCTAATATGACATAGTAATGGTAATGTGGTCACTACCAGTTGTCTGGAGCTAGAAATGTCTGGCATGAACACGATAGATGATGCAGAAATTCATCAAATTGTGGAGCGGGTGCTGAAGCAGGTCATGGGAGCTTCCCAACCGGCAACAGCTCCGGCGCCTGCCCCCCAGCAGCCGGTGAAGCCTGCGGAAACTGTCACACAGACCCAGGGGCGGAAAGTGGTCGCGATCGGGGCAGACCATGGGGGTTACGAATTGAAAGAGATCCTGAAGACCACCCTGAATGAACTAGGCTATGATGTACGGGATATCGGCGCTTACAACAAAGGTGCAGTGGATTATCCGGATTTTGCCCATGAGGTGGCCCGGTTGGTCAGCGTGGGCAAGGCCTGGCGGGGGATCATGATCGATGGCGCCGGGATCGGCAGTTGCATTGTGGCCAACAAGGTACCGGGCATCCGAGCCGGGATGGCCTACGATTATTCTTCGGCGGTGAACAGCCGCGAGCATAACGATACCAACGTTTTAACGCTGGGCGCAGGCTTGATCGGTGTAAACCTGGCCAAACAGATCGTGAAAACCTGGCTTTCGACAGAATTCGGCGGCGGGCGGCATACCGCGCGCATTGACAAGATCATTGCAGTTGAAAAGCAGTACCTGAAATAGAGGCAAGCCATGTTGACAGACTTGAAAACAGACCCGAATACGGTTGAACAATTGGTGGAGATCATCACCCATGAGGTGCTGGTGGCCATGCTGGAACAGAGGCAAAAGGAGCAAGCGCCGGAGGGAGAGCAATGCAAGTTCAATTGCAGCGACA
>Ga0182021_10010754_pt1 | contig 10857 bp, 9 predicted proteins | sample 612E3MmetaG_FD_120493 | JGI IMG/M metagenome (GOLD analysis project Ga0182021, IMG submission 120493) | Permafrost microbial communities from Stordalen Mire, Sweden - 612E3M metaG (Illumina Assembly) | ecosystem: Environmental > Terrestrial > Soil > Wetlands > Permafrost | place: Sweden...
GATAACCCGCTGATAACCGATTCCCGCTTCGTTAATGTCAAAGTCAAAGACGCCATTGTAGATCGAATGCGCGATAAATGCGGCAGGCGGCCTGATTCCGGCCCGGATAAAGACAAAGCGGTTGTTCATGTTTATTGGAAAAACAATCAGGCTGATGTTTATCTGGATACTTCGGGAGAGCGTTTATCGCTGCGCGGCTATCGCAAAGTTCCTCTGGGGGCGCCCCTGCAGGAAACACTGGCGGCGGCAATTATCATGGCTACCGGCTGGAATAGCGGAAAAAACTTTATCAACCCCATGTGCGGCAGCGGGACTCTGGCCATCGAGGCCGCATTCATGGCTTTAAATCGAGCGCCCGGCTTACTGCGGAATAATTACGGATTTATGTTTATCAAAGGATTCCCCGAAGAATACTGGCAGGAGCTGCGCAAAAAAGCCAGGGAGAAAACTCTGAAGAAATTGCCGGCCAGAATCATCGCGACCGATATTGATAAAGCGGCGCTGGTGGCGGCCCGGCAAAACGCGCAAACCGCCGGAGTTGATCATCTGATTGAATTTAATACTTGTCCTTATGAAAAAACTTCCATCCCGGAAGGTGAAGGTATAATTATATTGAATCCACCCTACGGCGAGCGAATGAGCGCATTCAATGCGAGGCCGCCGGCAAAGGATTTTCGCCATGATAGAGAAAGGTTCGCGCAAGGCCGTAAAATTATTCTTCGCAAATCATCTGATAAATACGAAGGAGCCAACCGTATCAACGAAAGAGAAACCAAGAAACTGGAAGCAACTTATCATGGCATCGGCGATTTCTTCAAGAGTATCGGCGGCGGTTACCACGGATATATTTTTACCGGCAATCTGGAACTAATCAAGAAAGTGGGTTTGAGAACCAGACAGCGAATTATCTTGTATAACGGCGAAATCGAATGCCGCCTTCTCGAATATGAACTATACTCAGGCAGCCTGAAACACTCATCCGGAGAAAAAAAGGCGCACGACGAAGACGGACAATAATTTGTTTTAATTATTTATTAATAATTGATATAAGAGAAACGCAGAATCTTTAAAAATATACAAATAACTTTACATAAAAAGGGAGGGCCAAATGCGGATAGTTAAAGCTGTTCTTGTTTTTATTATTATTTGTATCATAGCGGGAGTTGGATTTCTTTACATTGCTCCGGAAAAGGCCGCCAAGATGGCGATAGATCTGGAACGCAAGCGCTCCTGTCTTACACGCAAGGAAATAAATATTCCGGGCAACCTTCATTATGTTTATCTGGAAGGCGGAAAAGGCGAACCGCTTATCCTGCTGCATGGCTTCGGCGCCAACAAAGATAATTTTATAAGGGTAGCACGTTTTCTCACCCCGCACTACAGGGTCATAATACCGGATCACATCGGGTTCGGCGAATCCAGTCATCCTCAGGAAGCGGATTATGGAGCGATCACCCAGGCCGTCAGAATCAGGACCCTGGCCCAGGCTCTGGGTATCACTAAAGTGCACCTGGGCGGAAGCTCGATGGGCGGTCATATTGCCATGATGTATGCCTTTCTTTACAACGACGAAGTCAAGAGTCTGTGGCTGATTGATCCGGGCGGAATCCTGAACGCGCCTCCCAGCGAATTGAACGAAATTATCGCCAAAACCGGGAAAAATCCACTTCTGGCTAAAAACGAAGATGAATTCGCCAATACATTTGCGTTTGTTATGGCTGATCATCCTTTTATTCCGCGACCCATACTGAATGTCATGGCCCAGGAACGAATCCGAAATTACGATCTGGAAGGACGCATGACCAAGCAGTTACACGCCGAATCAGCCGAGAAATATGTGAAGGGACTCAAGACACCGACATTGATTATTTGGGGTGATAAAGACCGTGTTTTGAATCCGGCCACGGCCGATATCCTGCACAATTTAATGCCGGGCTCCGAGGTTATTATAATGAAGGGCCTGGGACATTTGCCGATGGTCGAACAGCCGCGTCTTTCCGCAGAAGATTATTTAAAGTTTCGCGAAAAGCTGGGCAAGAACAATTAACTATTTGATTTAATAATAAAATATGGCGCAACAACGTACGGCGAGGTTAAGATTGTCTTGACATATAAAAACCAGTTTCCTATAATTTTTTACAATATGAGAAAAAGGTATTACAAATGTTTTAAAGATTTTCTTAGCAACTATTTTATTTAGTTATCTAAAAGATGAACAAAGGAGGTAATCTGATGAAGAAATTAATTTTTAAAATATTATTTTTGACATTGGTAGTTTTCGCTCCGGTTTCAGCAATGGCAGGAGTCAGCGTGCATGTTGACATACCTCTGCCCCCGCCGATTATTTTCCCTGCACCGCCTATGCCGGTGGTAATACCGGAAACGAATGTCTATGCCGTGCCCGATGTTCAGGAGGATATATTCTTCTATGGCGGCTGGTGGTGGCGTCCCTGGGAAGGCCGCTGGTACCGCTCTCATTATTATGACAGAGGGTGGGGTTATTACAGAGGCGTACCGGCTTTTCACAGAAATGTTCCTCCCGGCTGGAGAAATGATTTCCGGGATCGCCGATGGAAAGGGCATCCGTGGGAACATCAGCGGATACCTCATCAGGACCTTCAACGCAACTGGCGCGGATGGGAAAGAAACAGGCACTGGGAAAGGCAGAACTCCTGGGGTGTCCAGGGATTGCCTCCCAGAGGTAAAAGAAATGTCAATCCTCCGGGACCTAAAGGCGGACCCGGCCCCAGGTAAGTTAAGTAGCGTGACAAATAATAATAGTTAATAAAAGACTGCCAGCTTTGATCATTAGAATAAAAGATCAAAGCTGGCTTTTTTTGATATTAATCCGACAACACGCTACAAGGGACATCATTTTACCGGTTCCTTTTTTTCTTAAACACTCAATATTCATTGACTTACAGAACCGTTCTTTCTATACTCTTTTAGAAAAGCAAATCGAGAATAACTTCATACAAATCAAATATGAAACAAAAGAAAAAATCCCCAGAAATCAAACCTGCGCAATCATCGGAGATTTTAAATAATGATGATGTTCTTTTCCAATCATTTGACGACTTTGTCGGCAAATACGGACTTTTTTTCTTATTCTCACTTATAGCGTTGATTGTTTTTTTTGTTTTCAAAGATTTTATTTTCTTAAAAAAAATATACTTTTTTAAAGATATCGGAAGTGACTCGATTAATATCAGTTATCCGACTTATTATAGTTTAGCCGATTACATTGTAAAAGAAGGATTTCCTAAATGGTCGTTCAATCAGGGGATGGGACAAAATATTTTCCCTTATTCTGTGGATCCTTTTTCATTATACATAATATTAATGGGAAAGAATTTCGTTTATTACACCGTTTTCTACGCTGAAATATTTAAAATATTCTGCGCAGGACTTTTCTTTTACCTTTTTCTAAAAAAAGTCATCAATTCCAACTATGCGGCAATAATGGGAGGAGTCTTATATTCTTTCAGCGGTTTTATTATTCTGGGCGGAGGATGGAACCTTTTTTCAACTCAAGCCGTTTATGTCGCATTATTACTTTATTCTTTTGAAAAACTTTACCAGGATGACAATTGGATATTATTCCCTGTTGCTATTTTCTTAATCGCTTCATATCAACCGCTGGATTTGTATTTTATCGGTGTTTTCCTGGTTGTCTATATAATATTTCGTTTATTAGAAGTGGGCAACAAAGAACCAAAAGCAATTTTATCTCTGTTTTCAAAACTTTTTTTGCTGGGCTTAATGGGCGTGGCTATGAGCTCTTTCTTTCTGATAAATGGCGTTCAGATGATTCTGGAAAGTCCCCGCGGCAGCGGTGATGTATCATATTTCAATTCGTTGTTCTCGAAACCAATTTTCGGGTTCGAAAGCGGAAGTCTGGGCAAAACACATTACTTAACCGCATTAATGAGACTTTTCTCCTGCGATATACTGGGCACCGGCAGCAATTTTAAGGGCTGGTATAATTACCTTGAAGCTCCGTTGTTTTACTGCGGCCTCTTTTCCCTTGTTCTGCTTCCTCATTTTCTGAATCTGCCAGATAAAAGAAAAATAGCAATTTATTCTGCTCTATTACTATTTTTTATTATCCCTGTTATTTTTCCTTTCTTCCGTTACTCCTATTGGCTTTTTGCAGGCAACTATTACAGGATATATTCATTTTATGTGGCCATTGTCATTTTACTCATCGGCTTGAAAAGCATTGACGACATCGACCATAAATCAAATACAAATATAATAATATCCATCACTACATTGCTTCTACTGCTTTTTATTCTTTATTATCCGTATAAAAACTCTCAAATCATTGAAAAATACATCAGAGACGCCGCCGCGACATTTCTGATAATTTATTCGGTCTTTATTTATCTAATGAAGTTTAAAAAAATAAAGAATATTGTAAAATTTACAATCTTATCCGTAATTGTTATTGAATTAATATTTTTTCACAACGAGGCTGTCAACAAAAGGCCTGTTATTTCAGGCGAAGAAACAGTTCAGAAGACCGGCTTCAATGACTATACGGTTGACGCTGTGAAGTTCATTAAATCTCATGATAATAAATTTTTCAGAATCAACAAAGATTATGATTCGGGAGTTTCAATTCACAGAAGTCTTAACGATGCCATGGCGCAGGAGTTTTACGGAACACCTTCATATCTTTCCTTTAATCAATTGAACTATATAAAATTTCTTCAGGCCTTGGAACTCATTAAAAAGAAAAACGAGTTTGAAACACGCTGGTCGCCGGGGCTTACCGAATGCCCTTTTTTGCAAAGTTTTGCCAGCATAAAATACGCTTTGACTAAAGACAAAATACTAAATTGGGGGGATATGAATTTCGCTTACCAACAGATCTCAAGTATCGGTGACGTTAATGTTTTCATAAACAAATATTCTTTGCCGCTTGGATTTACATACGAAAAATATATTCCTTTAAAAGATTTTGAAACTTTGCCTAAAAACAAGAAAATGTTCACCCTTTATAAAGCCGTTGTCATTGATGACCGCATTTATAAAAATTTCGGCAATCTGATTAAATTAAATTTAAAAGATATTCCCGAAATTGGTTTAGTAAAAGAATATATAAATGATATAGGATTATTGGGCAGAGATTCCCTGCATATAAGCAAATTTGGACAAAACTATATCAAGGGAGAAATAAATACCGATAAAAATAAAATATTATTCTTTTCTATTCCCTATGACAGGGGATGGAAGGTTAAAGTCGACGGAAATAATGTAAATCCCATGATGATCAATATCGGTTTTATTGGCGTGCCTGTTGAAAAAGGATCGCATCAGATTGAGCTTTCTTACACTCCTTTATATTTCTACATAGGAGCCGCTATTTCTTTAATTGCGTTTATTATATTTATTTCCCTGATTTATATTAAATATCTGCGGAAAAGAAAAGCAATTAAAACCGGATAATATATCCTTGTATTTTTTCTGTTGACTGGTTAAAGAAAATAATTAATAAGAAGAAAAAAATAGAGGAGGTGACGCCGGATCTTTTTATAAAGAATCTATACGAGTTGAACAACTACAGAAGATGAGACATCGTAAAAATAATTATCTGGTATGGATAATTTATTTTCCATGCTCGAAAAAATAAAATACTTGAAAGGATAAATTATCATGATGAAGAAAGTTTTTTGTTTAGCAATTACATTGTTTGTGAGTGTATTATTTTTAGCTTCCTGTTCCGGCGGTAAAGGTCCGGCGGAAGTGGCAATTAAGGCGGCTGATCAGGCGGTGGCGGCAACCAAGGCTGAAGCAGCTAAGATTGTTCCGGATGAGGTTAAAGCGCTTGAAGACAAGCTTGCCTCTGTAAAAGAAAAGTTTATCAAGGGCGAATACAAACCAGCGTTGGAAGAAGCTACAGCTCTGGCCGCGAAAGCAAAGGAAGTACTGGCAGCCGCTAAAGTCAAAAAAGAAGAACTGACCAAAAAATGGACGGAAATGAGTCAGGATATAGCCAAGATGTTTGAAGACATTCAGGCCAAGGTGGACAGTCTTTCCAAAGTCAAAAAGCTCCCTGCCAGCATCACCAAGGAAAAATTAGCGGAAGCTAAAGCCGGTCTGGCTTCAGCCAAAGATGAATTGACCAAGGTGCAGGAAAGCTTCACCAGCGGCAATCTTAAAGACGCGGTCAGCATGGGAGACACTCTGAAAGAAAAAGTTGTGAAAATCATGGAAACTTTGGGAATCAGCGCTCCTGTTGCAACTCCTGTTGCGGCTCCCGCAATTGCTCCAGCTCCTGCCACTGTTCCAGCTCCGGCAGCGGCCAAGTAATAATAAATGATTCATATGTAAATTTTAAAGGGATATGCTCCGGTTACACAGCCGGACATATCCCTTTTTAATGATAAATTAAATTTCCTTTAAAAGTCGGTTTTCAGGCAATTGTTCAATTTTTCTTCCAAATGCTTCTAGGGAAGCTGAAAGTGAGGCGAATTCAGGGCTATCGGTAAACGGCAGCGTGTTGATGCCTTGTTTTTCTATGGCGTCAATTACATACTGAATCGTAAGTGCGCTGACATCAATGGCCGGTTGATAACCTCGTTCATTGCCTCCTTCAATTTCCACGATGGAAACAATATTGCTTTTAACCAGATCGGAAATGATTTCGTTGACAAAGCGAATGGGAATTTCCAGTTGGTTCGATATTTCACCGGCAGTCATTGATTTTTCACCCCGCATAAAGTTTTTAATCAGACGGCCGGTAACCAGAAGAGAAAGCAGAGTCCGGAGACGACGGCTGGCCTGAAGTAGATCGGGTTCAAATTCATAAGTATCCACATTCTGATAAGCAAATGACATTTCCGCTCCGCATAAAACAATCAGCCAGCTCAACTGAAGCCATGCCAGAAAAAGAGGCAGGGCGGCAAAACTTCCGTAGATGGCATTATATTTTACAACCCCTATCTGAAAAGTTATGTACGCCCACTGAACAATCTGGAAAGCAGTCCCCGTAATGATTCCCGCTACCAGGCCGGAAGAAAAACGTACTTTCGTGTTCGGCATAAAAATATAGAGAAAGGTAAAAAGACTCCACATCAGGGTATAGGGCAACAGTTTCAGCGAAAAAAATATCAGGGAACTAAAACTCCCCAGAATGGTGAATTTTTCCACAATCAGGTTCACCTGTGTGGAGATAAAAACGTTTACGCCGCTGGAAAGAATAAAGATAACAGGACAGACGAGCATCAGAGACAGATAGTAGCCGAACATCCGGCCTATTGTTCTTTTCTGTTTTATGCCCCAGATATCATTGAAAGAATATTCAATCTGCCCCAAAACCTTGATAACCGACCAGAAAAGAACGACAAGGCCGACACCGGCAATCAATCCTCCCCTTGTATTGGCCAGAAGAGAATGGGAAAATTGGATAACATTGGTGAGAATTTCCTCATGACCGGCCAGTTTGTTGCGCAACTGCTCTTCCAGTATTTTCTCGAAGCCGAAACCTTGGGCGATTCCAAAGGCCATAGCTGCAACCGGGACTATCGAAATAAGCGAATAAAAAGTAAGAGCGGAAGCGCGCAACTGACACTTGTCTTCATCATAACCCCTGATGGAAAGAAGCAATACTCTCAAGAACTTAACAAAAACCGACTTACCCGGCGGAAGCTGGGAGCGACGAACTCTCCAGACATCATGTTTTATAAAATTTACGGCCTGCTGACGTTGCTTCCAGATCTCCTTCATCATTTTCCTCCGCCGGATTACTTTAATGAATAATCTTCAAACATAGTAAATGACAAGAAACGGCTTCAGGAATTATATTAATTTATCCCCGAATCCTGACGCCATTTTGGTTTTGTGGAGTGAAAGTATAAGAATAACATAGGTATGTCAATGAGAAACTGGCCGCGAATATGTACTTCCTGATATTTTTCATTGATGTTCACAGCGAAGTGGCATAATCATTGCTTTTATCTAAACAATTAATTGGTTCAATTGTACATGAAAAAGTGCTATCCATAAACAGAAGTTTGTAAACCCGCGACAAACGTGTTTAGAAATGGAGAAAAAAAATCATGAATATGAGAATCTTCAAAAATATAATTAAGAATCGGGTGATTTTTCTGCTTCTGCCCGCTGTTTTGCTTTTGAGTTCTTGTTATTATTACCCTCAAGAACAAGTAATGACTCAACCGGCTCAAGATGAAAATATTACCGCCATTACGCAGATATATTTTTATCCCAATAAGGGGCAGTCAACCGAACAACAATCCCGTGATCACTATGAGTGTTATAACTGGGCAATAGAGCAAACCGGCTTTGATCCAAGCGAGTCATCCATCGCGCCGGAACAGCGAGTCCGCGTTGTTCCCATGCCGCCGCCGGGGCATGATACTGTTGCCATGTCCATTGCCGGTGCGGTGCTGGGATCATTAATCGGAGGATATCATCACTCAGGAGAAGGAGCTTTAATCGGAGCGATCGGCGGCGCGATGGCGGGAGCCGTCTCTGACGCGTCACGCGCGGAATCAGCCCGTCAAATGGAAGAAGCTTACCAGAATCACAATCAGGCCCGCGATCTTCACAAAGAAAAAAAGGCCCTGCAGTTTCGCCGGGCAATGACAGCCTGCATAGAAGGTCGCGGATATACCGTAAAATAGATTAATGAGGAGGTTATCATCATGTTATCTAACTTAAAAAGATATTCAGCCGTCGCTTTGTCAATAATTATGTTATCCGCAATAAGCTTTTTCAGTTTCGCGCAGCTGGCGCAGGCTGAAGGAAACAGAGATTCCGTTCGAGCGCCGGGACAATCCGGCAATCGATCAGCGCATGCCGTTTCGCGCGGCTCCGCGACACAGCAAAGAAGCTTTGTTGATTCCCGTTATCAGCACAATCGTTCCTATCCGGCGCGCGGTTATTCAGTCAGATCTCTTCCCAGAGATCACCGGGGCGTAACATATGGCCACTCCCGTTATTACTCTTCTCACGGGGTTTGGTATAGATACAACCGCGGACGATATGTTGTGGTTGCCCCTCCTTTCGGTCTGTTTGTTCCGTTTCTGCCCCTTGCGTATACCACAATCTGGATGTACGGGGTACCCTACTATTACGCGAATGATACATATTACACGCAAACTCCGGGAGGTTATGTGGTTGCCGAGCCGCCTCAGGGCGAAGTAAGCGAAACACCTCCAGGCGCGGAGCCGCAGGAAAGTGAAGATATCGCGGACAGCAAGATGTTTATCTATCCGCGTAACGGACAGAGCGAAGAGCGGCAGGCCAAGGATCGTTATGAATGCCACAAATGGGCAGTCGAGCAGACAAAATATGATCCGACAAAATTCCCTCGCGAAATACCTGCGGATCAGATTATGAACGCTCGGGCGGATTATCAGAGGGCGATGGCAACCTGCCTCGACGGCCGCGGCTATACCGCAAAATAATGTTGTATTTTTAGTTCGTATATTAATTGTTGAAAGAAGGAATCATGAAAATAAATAATCTTCAGGGCATCGTTTGTTTAGTAATATTTTTCCTGTTCGCTAATCAGGCATACGCGGCAGACTGGAAATTCTTTGCGCAATCCGTCACAGGCAATTTGTATTATGATAAAAGCAGCATTAAAAAAGTAGATGATAATATTATCAGGGTATTGACTAAAACCGTATACAATGAATACGGGAAAAAAAATGGGGTTTCTATTCTCAAAATTATTGGTAAAAATCCCAACAATCCTGATATATTGAATCATGAGGAAATAGCGTTTGAATTTGACCGCGTCAATGAAAAATACAGAATTTCGGCAATGAGTTTTTGCGATAAAGAAGGCAACGTTCTTCATTCTTTACCAAAATTTTCAGGGAAAGCGGAAGATATTCCGCCCGAGTCATTTGCCGAAAGACTTAAGAATAAAATTTATAGTTTCGAAAAGAATTCCCAGAGAAAAAAGAAATAGTTTTTTAAAATCCAAATTACGTATGACCCCACGTGACCTAGCGTGACCTTTAGCTTATTTAGGTTATCAGATTATCGGCAAAAGCGAACATCAGATTTTTATTGTTGAGAGAAGAGATGATGAAAATAAATAATCTTCCAGTCCTTATTTGTTTAGTAATTATTTCCTTGTTCGCTAATCAGGCATACGCCGCGGAATGGATATTCCTGGGGGCAGTTCCCACCGGTGATCAATATTATAATAAAAAAAGCATTGAAGAAGTAAATAAAAACATTTTTCACGTATTGATCAAAGAAAGATACAATGACAACGGGAAAATGAGCAAATTTTCATTTCTCAAAAAAACAGGCAACGCGCCCAACAACCCCTACGTATTGAGTCATGAATTGAGATTGCTCGAAATTAACTGCGCCAATAAAAAAATCAAAGTTTCCTCTGACAGCATTTATGATAAACAAGGCCATGTTATCGCTTCGATGCCTCGATCTTATGTTAAAAGGAGTGATATCTTTCCGGATTCAATCGCCAAAACACTTAATAATACAGTTTGCAGCGCAGGTCAGCCTTCCCCTAAGAAAAAGAAATAGTTTATTCATAAGGTTTAATTATCCCTCTTTGTCTTGCAAAGTATGGCAAGGTTGTGTCCGATCAAGTAGCGGAGCGGCCGGGTGGATGGATACCGGAATAAACACTTTTTCCTGAAGCGTTGTTCTTCTAATTTTCCAATTCATATATATTTCAATCGAAAATCACGGGAATTCGCTACAGTAAGCTATGGCGAATTCCCTCCGCATAGCGGGATTGTTCAACTTACCAATTCCGATACGCCTATAGTGACCTTCAGGTTATTCGCGTTCACAATTGGAGTTTCACAATAAATCAAAAAACTGCTGAACTCTAATTTAACA
>Ga0182021_10010755_pt1 | contig 10857 bp, 7 predicted proteins | sample 612E3MmetaG_FD_120493 | JGI IMG/M metagenome (GOLD analysis project Ga0182021, IMG submission 120493) | Permafrost microbial communities from Stordalen Mire, Sweden - 612E3M metaG (Illumina Assembly) | ecosystem: Environmental > Terrestrial > Soil > Wetlands > Permafrost | place: Sweden...
GGTCATGGCCGGCTCGGCCGCCACCATGCAGCTGGCGGAACAGCTTCAGATGATGGAAACAGCCATGTGTGACCCGATGGATGACGATGCCATGGCGGCCCTGCTGGAACGCTATGGTGTCGCCCAGGAGGAATACGAACATCGCGGCGGCTATGACCTGGACACCCGCGCCCAGACCGTGCTGACCGGGCTGGGGATCGGGCCGGACCGCTACAATCACCCGGTGGAATCCTTCAGCGGCGGCTGGAAGATGCGCATCGCCCTGGCCAAGATCCTGACCCTCAAGCCGGATGTGCTGCTCCTGGACGAGCCGACCAACCACCTGGATGTGGAGTCGATCATCTGGCTGGAGGAGTGGCTGGCAAACGAATTCGACGGGGCACTGCTGATGACCAGCCACGACCGCGACTTCATGAACCGCATCGTCACCCGCATCATCGAGGTGGCCAACGGGACGGTCACCACCTACGGCGGCAACTACGACTTCTACGAGCGGGAGCGGGACATCCGCCTTGACCAGCTGCTGGCCAGCCACAAACGCCAGCAGGACATGCTGGCCAAGGAGGAGGAGTTCATCGCCCGTTTCGCGGCCCGCGCCTCCCACGCCGCCCAGGTGCAGTCGCGGGTCAAGAAGATCGACAAGATCGAGCGCATCGAGATCCCGCCCGAGGAGCGCACGGTCAGGTTCGAGTTCAACGACCCGCCCCGCAGCGGCGACGACGTGGTGGTCATGGACAATCTGGGCAAGGTCTGGGAGACGCCCGACGGTCGCCGGCATCCGGTGTTCAGCGGGGTCTCCGGCATGATCCGCCGCCAGAACAAGATCGCCGTGGTGGGGGTCAACGGGGCCGGGAAATCGACCCTGCTCAAGATCCTGGCCGGCCAGACAGAACCGACCACCGGCAGTTTCAGCCTGGGGGCCAATGTGGAGGCCGGCTACTTCAGCCAGCATGCCCTGGAGGTGCTCGACCCGCGCAAGACCGTTTTCGAGACGCTTCAGGATGCCATGCCGCTGGCAAATATCGGGGTGATCCGCAACCTGCTGGGCGCCTTCCTCTTCTCGGGGGACAGCGTGGACAAGCGCATCGAGAACCTATCCGGCGGCGAGAAGAGCCGCGTTGTCCTGGCGACACTGCTGGCGTCTCCGCTCAACCTGCTGATACTGGACGAGCCGACCAACCACCTGGATATACGTTCGCGCGAGATCCTGCTGAACGCCCTGAAAAAATTTGCCGGCACCGTGGTGTTGGTCAGCCATGACCGGCATTTCCTGCGCCAGCTGGTGGACCGGGTCTTCGAGATCGACCATGGCGAGATGCGGGTTTACGACGGCAGCTACGAGTATTATCTGCACAAGGTCCATGGCGAGGAGCAGCCGTCGGCCTGACCCTGGTGCGCAGTGTTGCGTACTGAAAATAAATATTTCATCGGTAATTAATTTAGTTTGACAATACACATTTAAAGCTGTTATTGTATTTAAACGTCCTCGGATATTCCCGGACAAACTTAAAGAGAAGTATCAGGAGAAAGAAGAACATGGTAAACGGAACTGTAAAATGGTTTAATGACAGCAAGGGGTTTGGGTTTCTTGAGCAGGAAGGTGGCGATGATGTATTCGTTCACTTCTCCGCAATCGCGGGAGACGGGTTTAAATCCCTCGCTGAAGGCGATAGCGTAACCTTTGAACTGGTCAAAGGCCCCAAAGGCCTGCAGGCCGCTAACGTAGTGCGCGTGTAATTCACGTCTGCGTTCCAGCATTGAGAGGCCCCGGAGAAATCCGGGGCCTTTTTGCTGTCAGGACCAAAAGAAAAGGATGCAGCAGATATGGCCCAACCATCAACCATCTACCGCGTCGGCATTCAACTGTCGGATATCGACCGCGCTCTGTACGAGTCCCTGCAGATCACCGTGGCCCGTCACCCTTCGGAAACGGAAGAGCGCCTGCTGGCCCGCATCCTGGCCTATGCACTCTACTATGAGCCGGAACTGACCTTTACCAAGGGGGTTGGTGCGGGGGACGAGCCGGATCTCTGGAGCAAGGGTCCGGACGGGCGGGTCAGGTGCTGGATCGAGGTCGGACTCCCCGATGCCGAACGCCTGGTCAAGGCCAGCCGCCATTCCGAGCAGGTCGTCCTGTGTGCCTTCGGGTCAGCTCTGCCGGTCTGGGAGAAACAGCATCTGCCGAAGCTGGCCGGCATCTCCAACCTGACGGTCATCAGCCTGGAGCAGGCTTTTCTGCGGAGCCTGTCCGAGCGCCTGCAGCGCTCCATCTCCTGGTCGCTGACGGTCACCGAAGGTTCTCTCTACCTGGCAATCGACGGCGAGACCCTGGAATCTTCCGTGTCTCATGTGATGGGCCCTGACACAAGCCAGCGGACGGGAACGCCATGACGGATCTGATATCTGCGGCAGGCCTGAAAAGGCTGGAGGACGAGTACCACTACCTGTGGCGGGTGGAGCGGCCCAAGGTCTGTCAGGGGGTTTCCGATGCGGCGGCCGAAGGGGATCGATCCGAAAATGCCGAATACATCTACGGCAAGAAACGACTGCGCGAGATCGACAGCAAGCTGAAGCATCTGGGCGCCAGGCTCAAGGTGCTCAAGGTGGCCGCCGCGCCTGCCAATCCGGGCGTGGTTTCATTTGGCTGCTGGGTGGGCTATGAGGATGTAGCCGGCGATGCACGCTGCTACCAGCTGGTCGGCCCGGACGAAATCGATGTAACCGAAGGCCGGATCAGCATCGATTCACCGGTCGGCCAGGCGCTGCTGCACAAAAAACTCGACGACGAGGTCTTCATCAAGCGCCCCAACGGCGACCTGACGGTCTACATCACCTCCATCAGCGCGACGCGCCCATAAAAAAAGCGCCACTTCCTCAAGGGAAATAGCGCTGAATACTTTAACTATGCGACTCTGCGCTTCTACAGGCTCAGCTCGGCATGTCCGTGGTACAGTTCGTCCCGTTCCCTGGAAACATCGGCATTCTCTAAATACTCCTCAAAGCCCATGATCCGGTCGATAACACCGCCGGGGGTGATCTCAATGATCCGGTTCGCAATCGTCGACACGAACTCGTGGTCGTGGGATGCGAACAGGACGACCTCCGTGTAGGCGATCAATCCGTCATTCAGGGCGGTGATCGATTCCAGGTCCAGGTGGTTGGTCGGCTCGTCCAGGATCAGGGTGTTGGCGCCGGCCAGCATCATGCGCGACAGCATGCAGCGCACCCGCTCCCCGCCCGAAAGAACCGAGCATTTCTTGGTGGCCTCGTCACCGGAGAACAGCATCCTCCCCAGGAACCCCCGGGCAAAGGTCTCACCCTCGGTTGGCGGTGAGTACTGACCCAGCCATTCGATCAGGTTCAGGTCGTTTTCAAAGTAGGAGCTGTTTTCCTTGGGGAAATAGGCCGTCGTGATAGTTATGCCCCAGCGGAAGCTGCCACTGTCCGGTTCCAGTTCACCGGCCAGTATCTGGAAGAGTGTCGTGCGGGCCAGGCTGTTGCTCCCCACGAAGGCGATCTTGTCGTTCTTGCGGACGATCAGGTCAAAGTTGTCCAGAACCTTGACACCGTCAATCTCCTTGGTAAGCCCCTGTATCTCCAGGATGATGTCGCCGCAGGCGCGCTCCGGCTTGAAGACCACATGCGGATATTTGCGCGACGAGGTCGGCATGTCCTCCAGGGTCAGCTTGTCCAGCAGCTTCTTGCGCGAGGTAGCCTGTTTGGCCTTGGAGGCATTGGAGGAGAAGCGCTGGATGAAGGCCTTCAATTCTTCGGCCTTCTCGGACACCTTGCGGTTCTCGTTCTGCTTCTGCTTCAGATTCAGCTGGCTGGCGTGGTACCAGAAGTCGTAATTGCCGACATAGACCGTGATCCTGCCGAAATCGATATCGGCCGTATGGGTACAGACCTGATTGAGGAAGTGGCGGTCGTGGGAGACCACGATAACCGTATTGGGGAAGCGGAACAGGAAATCCTCCAGCCAGGAGATGGACTTGAGATCAAGGTTGTTGGTCGGCTCGTCCAGCAGAAGAATATCCGGGTTGCCGAACAGCGCCTGGGCCAGCAGCACCCGCACCTTGTCGCCCCCCTCCAGCTCATTCATCTTCTTGTGGCGCAGCTCTTCGGGGATGCCCAGGCCATTGAGCAGCACCGCCGCCTCAGACTCGGCCTCATAACCGTTCATCTCGGCGAATTCCGCTTCCAGTTCGGACGAACGGGTTCCGTCCGCCTCGGAAAAATCAAGCTTGGCGTAGATCGCTTCGCGCTCGACCATGACCTTGTAGAGCTGCTCGTGCCCCATGATGACGGTATTGAAGACCGTTTCCTCGTCAAAGGCGAACTGGTCCTGCCTGAGTACCGCCATGCGTTCCCGCGGGCCCATGACGATTTCGCCCTTGTCAGCCTCGATCTCGCCCGCCAGGATCTTGAGAAAGGTCGATTTGCCGGCGCCGTTGGCGCCGATCAGGCCATAGCAGTTGCCGGGGGTGAACTTGATGTTGACGTCCTTGAATAGGACCCGTTTGCCGTAGGAGAGGGAAACGTTGGATGCAGAGATCATGTGTAGATGGTTCCTTTCAGACAAATAAAAAACCACAGGGGCAATCCCTGCGGTTCAGGTGATAAGTATATATAACATTATACCGCGTGGTGCGGCAATGTCTTTTTCCTTAAATTCTTGTCGCCTTGTTCAGGAGACCCAGAAAATTCTTTACGAGCAGCGGATTCAGCTGCTTTCCTGACATTTCCAGCATCATGTTCGCGACCTCATCATATCCTACCGATTTCCTATAACTTCGTATCGAACGCATGGCGTCGAAAAAATCGGAAACCGTGGTCATCTGGCTGCAGAGATGCTGCCTCCACCCCTTTTGGACGTGGGGGTAGCCGGACAGGTCATAATTCAGATGGTGTTCGAATGCGGTAATAACGGCAAGTTGCGGTACTCCCGGCGCGCTGAGGAGATACTGGGCGCCGCGGACGGGATGAAGCTTCATGAGCTCCCACTCCTTATCGTCAAGCTTGCCCGGCTTAGTCAGGATATCTTCGGGAATGAACAGTTTGCCCATGTCATGGAGCATGGCTGCAATGCCGATTTCATGGAGCAGTTGCCCGTCTATGCCGAGCGCCATGGCCTGCGCAAGGTTGAGGATGCAGACGTTGGTGGAATGGGTGAACGTATATTCGTCGATTGCTTTCAGCGGAGAGATCGCCAGGATCGGGTCGATGTGAGCCTTGAAGGTCTGTATGAAGCTGCTGACGATTTCATCGACACCATTCACCCTCAACTTGCGATGTCTCCTGACCCCGTCATAGATCTCCATCAGCCGATACAGCTCAGTATCAGGCATCTCGGCAAAGAGCGCAAGCTTCCGAAGCTCGTCTGCGCCGCTGTCTTCATCATCATTCAGGGCGTAACGGACTTCGACCTTGCCGAAACGGAGATGTTCTGTCGAACGTGTTTCGGTGTACTGGGTGCCTTTTCGCAATGATTCAACCAGGTGGAGCAATTCATCGACCGTGAGGCCTGCCGTCAGCTTGATGTGCCCGATACCCCTGTTTTTGAGCAGTTGTACAAATCGGGAGATGTAGAGACCGCTGCCAAGAGAAACACCCTCCGAAACCAGCTCGTTATCGATGAGCAGCAGCGAAATCTCCGGGGATTCCAGAAGGATACTCTCCAAATCGGAAAGAGAGTCGCTGCAGAGCCTGGTGACCTGGGGATGGTCGAGCGAGTACAGGGATGCGTTGGCTACGGCAGTGGCCATGTTTCGCACAAAATCATGGATAATTTTGGTGAATTGCGGGTTCATCGGGCACGTGCCTCTAATTTTTTCAGCACATCTGCGGCAACGGGGGCAAGCTCACCCGTGCCGGACAGTGCGAGCTTTTCAAGCAGGGAGCGGACCTCAGGACCCCGATAGTTCTCAAGTGACCGTACGATGTCCGTTTTCAGGCGCTTGAGCAGGGTCGAGGCGAAGAGCGATTTCTGGTTCAGAATCCGCTCAAGATCGGGGAGGACAACCGGATTGGCGATTTTTCCAAGCGTCTTGACGGCCGCCCGTTTCAAGTCGTATTCGGCTGCGGCAATCATAGTTATGGCCAGGATCTTGCGCAGGCATTCCAATATTCCGGGGTTCCGGCTCTGTTCAGCCAGTTGAATCGCGGCGAGGACCCTTCCATGGTCCGATGATCTGAATTCTTTCTGGAGAAGATTGTCGGCTTCTGCATGATTAAAGGCATACAGGCTCCTGATCACCTCCTGGCGCACTTTAGGGTGGCTGTGCCCTGCAATGGTCCGGAAATGGCGCACAACAGCGGAGTCCCCGAAGCGCCGGAGCAGGGAGACCATGTTGCGCACGACATACCAGCGCGTGTCATTCAGGTTCTGGATGGCAGCCTCCTTGGCCGCGTCACCGATCTCATACAGACACTCCAGGTAAAATCGCCTGAGCGACATGCCGGATTCCTCTGCCAGCCTCAGGATCAGCGGCTCCACAAAAGGGTCTCCAATCGCCAGGATGACAGCCCTGATATCCTCATACTTTGCCTTTCCCCACAGCGTGAGGCCGTTAAGAATCTCTTCATGGAACTCCGGCTCCATAAAACGGGCAAAGACGGCTTGATGGATCGGGAGAATCCCCAATGTCCCCCCCAGAGACTTCGAACGGATATGCATATGGATCTTTGCCAGTGAGCGGTAATCCCCCGTATCCAGGAAGACCTCACACAGGTCCATGAGATTTTCCTGTAAATTCTGTACATCTCCATCCTCAATCTCCGTATTCATGATCTGCAGGATGACATCACGGATCCCGGATTCAACCGGGAATGATCGTATCTGCCCTGACAGCTCACGTATATCGTCGGCGGCCAGGACGGAAAAACGCTCAATGGATGCTATCGACTGGAGGGTTGTCCTGTAGGATTCGGTGATGTAGCGGTCGGGCTCATCCTCACGAAACAGATTCTTCAGTTTGTCTGACAGTTCGTCATGTGACAGGTTCTGTATGCCCCGGGATTTCTTTGCCGGTCCGGATCCTGTTCCGGTCCTGGCAATGATCTGGAGCAGGTTTACGACACCTTGCGAAAGGTGTGCCCCCTTGTCGTTGACATCGCTGATCGAATCCAGTATGACCTCGTCCGGGAATTGAGACAGGAGCCTCTTGACTGTATCACCGCCCTGCAATGAATCAAAAGAGCTCTGCAGAAACTGCCTGCGGAGTTCCGGGCTCAGGTTTTTTACAAATTCCCCCAGTTTCTGGATGGATTCGGCGTCGTAGGTGCTGGCCAGATTATCACGATCCACCTGCCTCATGAATGAGGCGATCGCTGTGCTGTACGAGCTGTCAGAGCCGGTTGCTGGACGGGACACGCGTTTATTCAGGAAAGCGGCCAATCGTTCCGGATCAATCTGCTCGGATGACGTAATCCCCTGTCCGCCGGAATCCAGGTTCCCCTGCATCACCCCCTCAACAAAACGGCACCACAGGGCTGCCGACTCATATTCAAGGATGTTTTTTCCCGGCGCTGTAAGCTCTGTTTCATCGGTGACACGAAACGAGCGGTAGTCGATCTCCGCTACCTGAATGTTTATGATGCCGGATTCCTTCAGCATCCTGACAGTAGCACCCAGCTCACGAACGGTTTCACCGTCGGTTCCAAGGGTTTTAAACAGACATATAAGTTCTTCCCCGGTCATCTGCCGGGAAAAGGTGATCGCGGCTATGCCGTGCCCAAACAGATAGCCGGCGAGATCGGAGTAGACCGGATTTTTTCTGTCAAGAACTCCGGAATTGAAAATCAGGACATTGCGTGCAATCCCCAGGGTGACTGCAGGCTGCGACTCGAGGAGCAGTGCCAGTTGATGGATTACCTTGCCTGCGGCGTTTGTAATGATGGGGTGGTCTGGCGGGTAGGATTGGGCATAGCGGCGGGTTATGTTCATCTCATAGATAAAGTCCGAGAGAAGCTTTATATCAAGATCCTGGTTGTTCTCTGAAGCGGGATCCATTTATTACCTCGCTCGCCCGTGTTGCGGTTCAGGACGTACGTTGCTGTGATAGCAAGTAATGCGATTATAATCAACGTTTTTAGATTCCTGTAACGCTTAAAAACCTGAAAATAAGATCAGGCCAACGGAATGGACCCTTCGGCCGCATCGAATGGCGGCAACGCCGTGTATTCCGTAAACAGGATTTCGGAATGGGAACAGACTGACCGTAATGCTCCCTTGCTACCTTAAATCAGGCAGGCGCATCCTGGTTCTGCCGATCACCGGTAACGGCGCGCCGTGCGACAGTGCGGCCTGGCGTGGCCGTTATGCAGGATGTGAACGGAATAAAAATGGTCGGCACCGAACTTGCTGACTTGTGGTAAGCTGACCAAATACATGAAAGGAGATTCCCATGAAGAAAACAGTACTGGTACTTGTGATAGCCGTTATCACGTCAGCATCGTCAGCGCAGGCGGAGGTGCGTGTCAATGTCAATGTCGGTGTACCGGCCCCTCGGGTGGTTGTGCCCGCACCCCCGGCGGTCCTTTTTGATGTGGCGCCGCACTTTATCGCCCCCCCCGGTCTGGGTTTCTATGTCGGGGTAGACACGCCCTATGACATCATCTTCAGCTCGGATTATTACTACCTGTACTACGGCAACAGCTGGCATCGTTCCCGGCACCACAACGGCCCCTGGGTAGAAGTCCCCTACCGGCAGCTGCCGCCGGCTATCCGCAAGCACCGCATCGAGCAGATCCGCTCGTACCGTGACCGGGAGTATCGCGTCTATCGAAATGACCGTGATCACTACCGCGGACGCCACTTCCGGCCCGACCATGAGCGGAAGGAAGAGTGGAAAGATGAGCGCAAGCGTGACAAGGAAGAGATGAAAGATGAACGTCGTCGGGACAAGGAAGAACGGAAGGAAGAAAAACAGGATAGAAAACACGACAGGCATGACCGCGACTGAACAGCCATGACAGCGGCGGGGGGGGGGCAGGGAGCCCCCCGTTTTTTAGCGCGAAATCAATCCCTTCAGCAGCGTTGTACGATACCTTCCGTTAGCGCAAACTCCAGAAACTCCCCGGCCTCTGCGGCCGGGATGCCAAGCCGGTCAGCTGTGTCCCCGGACGGAGTTGTGGCGTCCAGCAGTTCCAGCAGCCTGAAATATGCTTCACTGATAGACTCGGTACACACCCCTTCAGCAGTCGGATAGATAACCGCCCACGAGCCGGTCCGCTGCAGGCCGTCGCTGAAGCCCCGCACGTCTGCTGCCCCCGCCTCCAGGAGTTCCAGAATCTCATAGTGGAAGGCTGCCAGTCTGGCAGAATCCGCCAGACAGAGCGATGACTGCAGCAGCCGGGCGCCCGGCATCCCTTTGGACGGCGGTGGCGGCGGGGTCATCAGGGCGGCGGCGTAGTGATAGTGGTAGTCCACCAGATCGAGTACCGCCGGCAGGAAGCGCTTCAGCTTTTTCGGGGAGAGCGTGCCGGTCAGGAAGGCCCGCTGCAGCTGCCAGATCTGGTCATCGGCCAGGTCGGCCTCGCTGATGCCGGACCCCTTTTCCGTTTCCAGCCATTCCGCGAAGCGCTGCAGGAATTCCGCGGGCTGCAGGCCAAGCGCATCGAGCACGCCGTTGAACCAGGCCACGCCCCTGCCGCGGGTGTAGAAGATGTCGCAGGCCGTCGCCAGCCTGTGTGCCGCCTCCATGTCATTGGCGCTGAAGCTGGGGGAGTCGATCAGTATGTAGGGCGGCTCTTGCAGATAGCGCAGTCCGATGGAGTCCGAGCGCGCTGCCAGCGCCGTGCCGGGCAGGATCGCCAGCGGGAAGATATCCAGGTGGTTGGGATAGAGTCCCAAGGCAAAATCCAGGCTGTTGCGGAAGCCGGCCACGGTGTCGCCCGGCAGGCCGTACATCAGGTCGAAACCGAAGACGGCCCCGCTGTCGTTCAAAAGCATGGTGCGGCTGACGAAATCATCCCGCCGGAAGGTCCGCCCCACCTGTTTCAGCACCTGCGGATCGGCGCTCTGCAGGCCGATCTGCAGGGAACAGGTAATGCCGGCGAAAAGTTCCGCCATCTCGCGGTCGATGAACTCGCTGCGCACCTCGAAGTGTAAATGAATCTGCGGGGCGATCCGTGCGATCATGCGCAGGATTGTCTTGGCGCGCCGCTGGTCCTGGTTGAAGGTCGAATCAAGCACGAAGATCTGGCTGACGCCCTGGCCGGCGAAGTGCCGCAGTTCCGCTTCCACCCGCTCCAGCGAGAAACGCCGTACCCCGTGGCTGCCGCGGGAGTCGAAGCAGAAATCGCAGGAAAAAGCGCAGCCCCGCGATAGTTGCCAGAGGATGCCCGGATACTCTCCGGCATCGATAACGCCGTTCAGCCAGGGGGAGGGGATGTCATCCAGGTTGGTGAACGGCAGCGCCGGGGTCAGGGAGATGCCGGCCTCTGCCCGCGTGGCAACGCCGGGGATACCGCAGACAGCTCCACCTTCCGACAACCGTGTGCAGACAGCGGCAAAGGGTCCCTCTCCCTCGCCGGAAATGATAAAATTGAAGGAGGTTCCGGACAGTACACCGCCCGGGTCGGCGGTGGCCTCCGGTCCGCCGGCAAAGATAACGATCCCCGGCAGGCGCCGCCGCAGTTCATCGGCCATTTCACCGCACATCCCGCGATTCCAGACATACATGGAGAAGCCGACCACAGCCGGCCGAAAGGTTGCGATCTTGGCAACGCAATCGGAGCATTCCTGGCCAAGGAAAAAATCCGCCCGCACGACCTCAACCTCCGCGATCGGTGGGGCAGACGTCAGGTAGCTTTGCAGGAAGGCATTGGCCAGGGGCACGGCCTGAGGGGAGGGAC
>Ga0182021_10010756_pt1 | contig 10857 bp, 8 predicted proteins | sample 612E3MmetaG_FD_120493 | JGI IMG/M metagenome (GOLD analysis project Ga0182021, IMG submission 120493) | Permafrost microbial communities from Stordalen Mire, Sweden - 612E3M metaG (Illumina Assembly) | ecosystem: Environmental > Terrestrial > Soil > Wetlands > Permafrost | place: Sweden...
AGCCGGAGTCAGCTGCGGTATCTACTACCCGATCCCCTGCCACAAGGCACCGTACGTTCTGGAGCTGGGCATCGAGGCGGACCTGCCGGTGACGGACGCCGCGGCGGCGACCAGCATGTCGTTGCCCATGTATCCGGGCCTCACCGAGGCGGAGCAAGACCAGGTCATCGCGGCCCTCCGCGCTTCGGTGGAACGTCACGCACCCGCGATGAGCGAGCCCAGACCGTGAGCGCTACCCTGCGGCTCGGCCTGGCCGGCCTCGGCTCCATGGGCCGCAACCACCTTCGTGTGATCTCGAATCACCCGGAGACGGTCCTCGCTGCAGTCGCCGACCCAACGGCAGAGGCACTGGCGGCCGCGGTCGATCAGACCGGCGCTCAGGGTTTCACCGACCCGCTCGACATGATTGCCGGCGTGGATCTCGATGGCCTCGTCATCGCGGCACCCACCACCAATCACACCGTTCTAGCCCTCGCCGCCATTGAGCGCGGCCTGCCGGTCCTGGTCGAGAAGCCGCTCGCCGCAACTGTGGACGACGCCATCGCCATCGTCAGCGCGGCCCGTAAGCGCGGCGTCCGGGTCCAGGTCGGCCACGTCGAGCGCTACAACCCCGCAGTCCTGGAGATGGGCCGCCTCCTGCGAGCCGGCTGGCTGTCCACGATCTACGCCATCACCAGCCGCCGCGCCGGTCCCTTCCCGGCCCGCATTCGCGACGTGGGCGTGACCGTTGACCTGGGCACCCACGACGTGGATATGCTCTCCTGGATCGCCGGCGAGCGGCCGATACGCGTCTACGCCGAGACGGCCCAGCGGATCCACGCCACCCACGAAGACCTCCTCTTCGGCCTGATGCACTTTCCCTCGGGCGCCACGGGGTTCCTCGACGTTGACTGGCTCACGCCGGCGAAACGTCGCAGCCTCATGGCTGTCGGTGAGGAAGGCATGTTCGAGTTGGATTACCTGACTCAGAGGCTGACCTTCACCCGCTCCAACGTGGAGCGGCCGCAGATGATCGCCGGCTACGCCACCACCTTCAGCGGCGACGTGGCCGAGATCCCGGTCGTCAGCATCGAGCCGCTGCGCGCCCAGCTCGACGAGTTCGTTCGCGTCCTTCGGACGGGCGATCGACCGTATGTACCGGGCGAAGACGGACTCTGGGCGGTTGGGATTGCCAATGCCCTCCTGACCGCGGCGGCTGAACGTCGACCGATCGACCTCTCAGATCTACCTTCGAGGCTGAACGCGGAATGACAATCGTCTCCAGCCCATCGGGCGTCCCCAGTTTTCTGGGCGGCGCCATCAGGCCCGCCATCAATCCCTGCGCCCACGGCACGCCCCGACCCGCGTCCCCGTGGACGGGCGAAGCCGGAACAGTCGGCCGAGCGGTAGTCGTCGGGGCCGGCAAGATGGGCCTGCCCCTGGCGGTGCAGTTCGCCCGCCACGGCTGGGACGTGACGGCAGTGGACGTCAATCCCGACGTCGTGGCGGCGGTCAACGCCGGCCGTTCGCACGTGACCGAGGAGCCGGGCCTGGCCGAGGGAGTGGCGGAAGTCCACGCGGCGGGGCGTCTGCGGGCCACCACGGATGCCGCCGCGGCCGTTCGTCAGGCAGACGTGGCCGTCCTGATAGTGCCGGTCATGCTCGACGACGCCCACCAGCCGGACTACCGCTTCATGGATTCGGCCGTGGAATCGATCTCCCGTGGCGTCCACTCCGGCCTGACCGTGATCTTCGAGACGACTCTTCCCGTCGGGGACACGCGTGGCCGTTTCCTGCCGCGACTCGAAGCCGCCGGCGGTTTGATCGGCGACGAGGACCTGTTCGTTGCCTTCTCGCCGGAGCGGCTCTATTCGGGCGCGGTCTTCGCCAACCTGGCCACCTACCCCAAACTGGTCGGTGGCGTCGGCCCCGAGTCGACGCGCCGCGCCGCCGTCTTCTACGACTCCGTGCTCGATGCGGAGATCGTGGCCATGAGCGGCGCCGAGGCGGCCGAGTTCAGCAAGCTCGCCGATACGACATACCGAGACGTCAACATCGCCCTGGCCAACGAGTTCGCCCGCTTCGCGGACCGCGCCGGCGTGGACATCCAGGAAGTGATCGCTGCGGCCAACAGCCAGCCGTATTCGCATATCCACCAGCCGGGGATCGGCGTCGGCGGCCACTGCATTCCGGTCTACCCGCACCTGCTCTTGAGCCGCGCGCCGGATCTGGAGGTCGTGGCCACCGCTCGTCGAACCAATGACGGCGTGCTGGGCTCGGTCATCAAGACGATCGAATCGCAACTCGGCGGCCTGGACGACGCCCAGATCCTCGTCCTGGGGCTGACCTACCGCGAGAACGTCAAGGAACTCGCATATTCTCGGGCCCTGCCCCTGATCGATCGGCTCGGTTTCCACGGCGCCGAGGTCTGGGCCTACGACCCGCTCCTGTCGGACGAAGAGATCGCACGCAGCTGCGCCAAGCCTTATCACTGGGGGGAGTCCGCGCCATTCCGGGCGATCGTCACTCAGACCGGAGACAGGCTTTGGCGGTCCCTGGATTTCTCGCTCTATCCAAGGCTCGAAGTGCTCTTCGACGGCCGGAATAGCCTGCGCGAGGTCGAACTGCCGGCGGCGGTTCGCTACTTCGGGATCGGTGTCCAGGCCGCCACGCGGCGTCGAGCCGCCACTCCCTCTTAGCGAGCGCCGATCGTGCGAATCGTCAGCGTCGTCGGAACGCGGCCGCAGCTGATCAAAGCGGCGGCGCTGCAGCCCGCGCTGCGCCGCGACCACGAGGAGATCTTCGTGGACACGGGCCAGCACTACGACAACGCCATGGCGGGTGCCTTCTTCGCCGAGCTGGGCCTGGCCGAGCCGGACCACAGTCTCGGAATCGGCGGCGGCGGCCATGGCGACCAGACGGGCCGAATGTTGATCGCCCTGGAGCCGCTCCTGCGCGCCGCGACGCCCGACGCCGTAGTCGTATACGGCGACACCAACTCCACGCTGGCCGGGGCACTGGCCGCGGCGAAGCTCGGAATTCCGGTGGCGCACATCGAGGCAGGCCTGCGCAGCTTCGACCGCCGCATGCCCGAGGAGCTCAACCGCGTGGTTGCGGACCACCTCTCGAGCTGGCTCTTCGCCCCCACTCCCGCAGCCGTGGACAACCTGACCGCCGAGGGAATCACCGCCGGAGTGGTCGAGGTCGGCGATCTGATGCTCGACCTGGCGGCTCGAGTCTCAGCCGAGGTCCGGGGCCCGGCCGTTCTGGCGGCGCTGGCCTCGCGACTCAACCTGCCGATCGCCACCGGGGGTTTTCTCTTCGCCACCGTCCACCGGGCCGAGAACCGCAGCCTTGAGGCGATGACGGCCTGGACCGCGCTTCTCGGTGCCGTTGCCGCACCGGACCGGCCGGTCGTGCTCGCGCTCCATCCCGGGACCCGGGCCGCCCTCGACGCCGCGCAGATCGTCCTTCCGCCGAACGTCATCGTCATCGAGCCGCAGGGCTACCGCACCTCGCTCGCGTTGCAGCTGCACGCCGCCGCCGTGCTGACTGACTCTGGCGGAGTCCAGCGTGAGTCGGCCTGGCTTGGCGTTCCTTGCCTCGTGCTCCGGACGACCACCGAATGGGTTGAAACCGTGGGCGGGCCCGACAGTTCGGCCGTTCTCGTCGGACTCGATGTGTCGGCCGCCGTTCGCGAGCTCGACTCGCGCGCGCCGCGAGACTCATCCGGCCGCCAGGCAACGGACCGGGCGGCCAACCTTCGCCTCGTGAGCGCGGGGGCCCCGGAACGCATCGCATCCGTTCTGGCGTCGACGGCGCCGCGCGTGACGGTGGGCGCATGAGCGCCCGGCCGAGGCGCCGGCCGATCTGCATGATCGTCCACGCCTACTACGAGGAAGACCCGCGCGTTCGCCGTGAAGCCGAGTCGCTCGTCGCCGCCGGATGGGAAGTCGACGTAATCGGCCTCCAGCATCCCGGCGATCCCGCGACCGCCGTGATCGAAGGCGTGAAGGTTCGCCGGCTACCGGTCCGCCGCCATCAGGGCGCGGGCCTGCCCATCTACCTGATGGAGTACGGCTTCTTCCTGGTCCGGGCGATGTTTGCCGCCGCCGGGGCTCAGCGCCGCCGGCACTACGGAATGGTCCAGGTCCACACCCTGCCGGACTACCTCGTCTTCGCAGCGCTGCCGCTCAAGATGGTCGGGGTGCCGGTCTTGCTGGACCTGCATGAGGCGATGCCGGAGTTCTTCCGGGGACGCTTTCCCAGGGCGGCGAACCCGATCTCATACAAGCTGTTGCTGCTCCAGGAGAGGATGTCGATCGGGGTGGCGAACGAGCTGCTGACCGTCAACGAGCCTCTCGCCGAGAGACTGCGCAAACGCGGCGCCGACCCTGCCCGATTGACCGTGGTGATGAACAGCCCGGACCTGCGGCTCTTCTCGCCGGCCGCGCATCCGCGCCGCGACTTCATGGCCGACGACGTGCTCCGTCTCGTGTACACGGGCGCGATCACGCCCACCTACGAACTGGACGTGGTACTGCGGGCGGTGGCGGCTTTGCGGCGCGAACGCCCGTCGCTCAAGGTCGTGGCCACGTTGTACGGCCGCGGCGACGCCGAGGACTCGCTCCGGGCGCTCGCGGTTGAGTTGGGGATCGGCGACAGCGTGGAGCTGCCCGGACGCATCCCGATCGACATGGTGGCGGCAGCCGTCGCAGCCGCCGACATCGGCGTGGCGGCCACGCGCCTCGATTCTTACTCCGAAGTCAGCCTCTCGACGAAGGTCCTCGAGTACGGCGCGATGGAGAAGCCGGTGGCGGCGACTCGCCTGCCGACGGTGGAGCTCTACTTCGGCCAGGACTCTCTCTCGCTCTACGAGCCCGGCGATGCGGAATCGCTGGCGAAGGTGATTCTGCACCTGGTGGACGATCGCGAAGACCGCGAAGCCAGGGTCGGACGGACCGCGAAACGGGTCGACGAACTCAGCTGGGCTCATCAGGCGGAGGCATACCACGCCGTGGTGGATAGGCTGACCGACCGCCGACGGGACGACTGAAAGTGGTCACGAACCGCCGGCCGGGGCGTCGGCGGCCTTTCAGGATCGGTCCTTTCGTCGTGAGCGACAATCCACACGGGTCGGGCCCGGCCGCGCCGCCCGCCGGTCACGTGGCGGAATGCGGTAGCATACGGCCTCGTCACCCCCGGCGCGTCTCGCCGAGGCCAGCCCACACCAGGACGCCCAGATGACCTTCCGGCCCCCGACCACGAAGCCCACGCGCCGCCGCACCCGCCAGGTTGATACAAGGCGAGCGCTCTACCTCAATGCCGCCTTCGGCGTCGCCAGTCTGGCGGCGCTGGCGTTGCTGGCTGGGGTGCTGTTCTCCAACTGGTATGCGGACCACGGCGTTGCCGTCGCGTCGGTCGGCGGTGTCGCAGTCAGCAAGGACTCGGTGCGCACGCGCGCGGCAGTCAACCTCGCCCGCGATGAGCGAGTGCTGAAGAATTACGACACCCTGCGCAACCAGGGCACGCTCACGACGGCGGATTACCAGAACGTGACGAGCTCCGTCGTTTCCGCCGAAGTCGTCGCGACGCTGTATTCCGATGCCCTCAACCAGCTCACCGAGGGACTGACGCTCCAGCAGTACGCCGACAAGCACGGCATAACCGTGACGGACGCGGACGTCGACGCGCAGATCGTGAAGGACGGCACTCTGCCGGAAATGCGCCACGTCAAGATCATCGCCGTACAGACGAATCCGACGCCACCGGCGCCGGCTGCGACGGCGGCTGAATTGACGGCCGCCCAGACCAAGGCCCAGGGCTATCTCGACTCCATCAAATCCGGAGCCCAGAAATGGGACGACGTCTTCACGGCGTCGCAGGTCCTGGGCACCATCAGCGCCTCGGGCGACATGGGCCTCGTGACCAGAGACGGCTTGAACGTCGATCCCGACTTTGTCGACGCGATCTTCAACTTGAAGAACCTCAACGACATTACGACGGTGTTCAAAGGCAAGGACGGCATCTATCGCTTCGCAACGGTCACTCAGATCGTTGCGCCTAGCGTGGACAACGGCTGGAAGGATGCGATCGGACAGGCCGCCAGCGGCAGCGACTATCGCAGCGCAGCTCGTGACGAGGCCATCAAGGCGGCGATCCAGACCTCGGTCGAGAGCCAGTACGTCACCGGCTCTACATCGAACCGCCATGTCCAGGAGATCTTCATCGGGTCAGGCTACGGTCAGCTGGGAGATGGAATGGAGGCCAAGATCAAGATCATGATCTTCGCCCCCAACCACGACACGACTTCGGCCTCGTCACTGCCTCAGACCGACCCGGCCTGGGCCGAGGCCAAATCGCGCGCCGACGCCGCATACGCAACCCTCCAGAAGGATCTGACGCAGTTCACCAAGCTGGCCATGGATACCAAGAACAACGATGACCCATACGTCGCCAGCGTCGGCGGCGACCTGCCGTGGCTACCCAACGCGCTCTTCGTCGGCTCCGCAGCCAACCAGCAGGGCCTGGGATTGACGACCGTCCCGGCCGCGATATTTGCACCGGGTCTGGCTCCGGGCCTCATGGCGCCCCTCCTCGAGCCGGCGATGGGCTATATCGTCGTCGACTTCCAGGGCGTTCGGCCACCGCCGGCGCAGCGCATCGCAGACGCTCAGCTGGCGGTCGCAACCGGGACCGATTTTGCGGCCGTGGCCGGGCAGTACTCAGAGGCACCCGACGCCAGCGCCGGCGGCGACATGGGATGGATATCGCAGCACTACCAGCTCGGCTCGGACCTCGAAGACGCGATCTTCCAGGCTCCCGTCGGCGGCTTGAGCCGCCTGGTCAAGAACAGCGACGGTTACTACCTCTTCAAGGTGATCGCCGAGGAAACGAGAGTGCCAGATGCCACGCAGCAGCCGGACCTCAAGAAGTCTGCGTTCACTACGTGGCTGAGCGACCTGACGGCCGCCACCAACATCTGGACAGACCAGGCCGGGCTTACGGCGATCACCCCCGCCTCGCCGACACCGTAGGAGCTTCGTAGGACAACGTGCTCGACGCGCTCGTCGCCGAGGCCCGCATTCGCTGGGGGCTGGACGCCTCCGCCGGTCTGCAGGTCGTCGCTCCCGAGCGCCTGGCCTCGTTCCCAATCGAAGCGTCGCGCCCATTGTTGCTGGTGCCCCTGAGCATCATGCGCGCGGCTGCGCCCGCCGACGGCGGGGTTGCGCCACTACCGGGGCGACATGCCCCGGCGGACCAGTCGGCGCTGGCCGTCCTGGCCCGGCTCTACCCGGCCGATCACGTGGTCGGCCGCATCGGAATCGCGGAGACAACCACGGTGGGCGAGCTCTCGCAGGCGGCGCTGGCGGGCGCTCTGTACCTGGGTCCCGTCGCCCCCGAGCTTGCCCCGGCCGGCCCATGGGCGCTGCCCTGGATGGCCGATCGGCTGCGCCGGCCGGACGGCTGCCCGTGGGATCGCGAACAGACCCACCTCTCCCTCAAGAAGCACCTGCTCGAGGAGGCGTACGAGGTCTACGACGCCCTGAGCGAGGAAGCCACTCCCGACCTGGCCGGCGAGCTGGGCGATTTGCTGCTGCAGATCGTCCTGCACGCTCAACTCGCGGCCGAAGCCGGCGTGTTCGACATGGTGGACGTCCAGGCGTCGATCGGGCGCAAGATCGTCCGGCGACACCCGCACGTGTTCGGCGACGCGCAGGCGGAAACCGCGAGCGACGTCAACCGCCAGTGGGAGCAGATCAAGCGGGCCGAGCGCGAGCAGGCCGCCGATGAGGCCGCCGAGCCGGCCGAGGTTCGAAGCGCCCTCGACGGTATCTCCCGGTCCATGCCCGCGCTGGCCGCCGCCCAGGAGATGCAGGAGCGCGCGGCCCACCTCGGCTACGACTGGCCCGACATCGTCGGCGTGCTCGACAAGATCAACGAAGAGCTCGCTGAGCTGGACGCCGCGACCACAGCGCCCGAGAAACGCGAGGAGGTCGGCGACCTGCTCCTCGTCGTCACGAATCTGGCCCGCCGCCACGGCGTGGACGCCGAGGACGCGCTTCGGGCGGCGGCGGACAAGTTCCGTGCCCGTTTCCGCCGAGTTGAGCGGATGGCCCGCCAGCGGAACGTGCGGCTCCGCGATCTCGGGCTGGCCGAGCTCGACGAGCTGTGGGATGCTGCCAAGATCGAAGAGAGAGCCGCCGCCGCGGCGCGTCAGGCAACAGACGCCAAGCCCGGATCTGCCGGTCACGCGTCGCAGACGGCCGGGTCGACGAGCGCAAATCTGGCGGCGGGCCAGGGCGACGACGAGGCGCCACGCAGGCCTGGCGATCGGAGCGAGCGCACCTGAAGGTGCGTGGACGAAAAGCACCAGGAGCCAACGCAAGAATGAGCCGGCCGACCGAACGAGTTGCAGGCGACGATCGGTGGGTCCGGGCTACGTCTGCAAGCGGCAAGGAGACCGGACAATGACTATCGGAGCCCAATCCCTCAAACGGGCCGACGGGCGCCTGCCGGGCGACCTGCGCCCGATTTCGATGACCCTCGGCGTCCAGAAGTGGGCCGAAGGTTCGTGCCTGATCAAGCTCGGCGGCACCGAGGTCCTGTGCGCGGCCACGATCGAGAACAAGACCCCGCCCCACCTCCGAGGCAAGGGCACCGGCTGGGTCACCGCCGAGTACAGCATGCTGCCGCGGGCCACCAGCGAACGGAGCATCCGCGAGGCCACCAAGGGCAAGCTCGGTGGGCGGACCTACGAGATCCAGCGCCTGGTCGGCCGCTCGCTGCGAGGCGTGGTCGACATGGCGAAGCTCGGCGAGCGGACGATCACCGTAGACTGCGACGTGATCAACGCCGACGGCGGCACGCGAACCGCGTCGGTCACGGGCGGCTGGGTCGCCCTGGCCGCTGCCCTCACCACGTACGGCATGGAGCGCTGCCTCGTCGGTCGCGTGGCCGCCGTGAGCGTCGGACTCCTGAGTGGCGTGACGTACCTGGATTTGGATTATTCCGAGGATTCGAAGGCGGACGTGGATTTCAACGTCGTCGCGACCGACGCGGGCCGATACGTCGAACTGCAGGGCACGGCCGAAGGCAAGCCGTTCGAACGGGCCGACCTCGACCGGATGCTCGATCTCGCGGCCGGCGGGCTGGAGCGCCTCTTCGCAGCGCAAGCCGAGGCGCTGGCCTCGGTGAAGCGCTAACGAGCCGCGGCCCAGGTGAAGGCTCCGACCGCTGCAGCCGTGTCCGACCGATCGCGCCTGCTGGTCGCCACTCGATCGGCCCACAAGCTCCGGGAACTGCGCGAACTGCTGGGGCCGCTCCGAGCGGAGCTGGTCTCGCTCGACGACATCGACCTCCCGGGCGACGCGATCGAAGACGGCGAAACGTTCAAATCGAACGCGGCCAAGAAGGCCCGCTTTTTCGCGGCACTCTCCGGCCTTCCAACCCTGGCCGACGATTCCGGCATCGAGGTCGATGCGCTCGGCGGCGGTCCGGGTGTCCGGACGCGTCGCTACGCCGGCGAGAACGCCACGGACCAGGACAACAACCTCAAGTTACTCCGCGAGCTGACGGGTCTTCCGCCGGAGCGGCGGACGGCGCGCTATCGCTGCGCGCTGGCGCTGGCGCTCCCCGAGGCCGCCGGGCCGCGTGGCGGAATCCCGCTCCGATTCGCGCAGGGAACTCTCGAGGGCCGCATCGCCCTCGCTCCCCGAGGCGGCGGCGGCTTCGGCTACGACCCGATATTCGAGCCCGCCGTGGAACTGCCCGGCGGCCGGACGCTCGGCGAATGGACGGCGCAAGCCAAGAACCGAATCTCCCACCGCGGCCGCGCTGCGCGCCGCATGCACTCGATCCTGGCCGGGCTCGGGTTCTAGAGCCGTCGCGCGTGGCCTTGCCTCCTGGAGGAACAGACCGTTGGCACATTGGGCCTGGGACGCATTCTTCTATCACGTCTACCCGCTCGGGATGTGCGGCGCGCCGCCACGCAACGACTTCGGCGCGGCGCCCGTGCCGAGGCTCGAGAGGCTCCAGGGCTGGCTCGGTCACATGCGCGAGATCGGCGTCAACGCGCTGTACCTGGGCCCGGTCTTCGAGTCGACCGCCCACGGCTACGACACTGCCGACTACTACCATGTCGATCGGCGGCTGGGCACGGACGAGACCCTGCGTGATCTGGTCGCGGCCTGTCACGATGCCGGGATCCGGGTCGTCCTCGACGGCGTCTTCAATCACGTGGGCCGCGACTTCTGGGCCTTCCGCGACGTCCTGACAAACGGCCGGAGTTCGGCCTATCGCGATTGGTTCGCCGGCCTCCGCTTCGACGCCCACAGCCCACACGGCGACCCGTTCGCCTACGAGGGTTGGAACGGCCATTTCGACCTCGTGAAGCTCGACGTGGGGAATCCGGCCGTGCGTGAGCATCTGTTCGGTGCCGTAAGAAGCTGGATCGACGACTTTGGGATCGACGGACTTCGACTCGACGCCGCCGACGTGCTCGACATTGGCTTCCAGAGGGAACTGGCCGCCCGATGCCGGGAGCAGAGGCCAGACTTCTGGCTGCTCGGTGAAATCGTGCACGGCGACTATCGGCGCTGGGCGAACCCGCAGACGCTCGACTCGGTCACCAACTACGAGTGCTACAAGGGGCTCCACTCGAGCCTGGTCGATCGCAACTACTTCGAGATCGCATATGCCCTCGACCGCCAGTTCGGCCCGAACGGGATCTACCGAGACCTGCCCTTGTACAACTTCGTCGACAACCACGACCAGGACCGAGTCGCCAGCATGCTCGCCCGCCGCGAGCACCTGTATCCGCTGCACTGCCTGCTGTTCACGATGCCGGGCGTGCCGTCGATCTACTACGGCAGCGAA
>Ga0182021_10010757_pt1 | contig 10857 bp, 7 predicted proteins | sample 612E3MmetaG_FD_120493 | JGI IMG/M metagenome (GOLD analysis project Ga0182021, IMG submission 120493) | Permafrost microbial communities from Stordalen Mire, Sweden - 612E3M metaG (Illumina Assembly) | ecosystem: Environmental > Terrestrial > Soil > Wetlands > Permafrost | place: Sweden...
CAGCGGAACGAATGGAAAGAACATCCTTCTCACAATGCGCGATGAATTTGAAAAAGGTAATAGGCATAGAGTTGTTTATGAATATGACCCTAAGGCTAAAAGTTTACGGAAAGTTTCCGATCTTAACTGGGATGGAATCGCCAGCCCGATAAGTGAGTGTTTCTCACAGCCCCAGCAGTTTCCGGAAAAATTTAAGGTTACTGGGGAAAAACTATTCTTCGGCAATAGAGAGGTTTCTATTAAGGGCGCAGTTCTTATATTCGCCGCCTTTTCTCCAAGCGGTAAATATGTTGCGATACTGTCGGCAGACGGGCCGCGGAAAGGGAGCCTGATGCCATTTTTTGTCGGAGGCCAAAACTCAAAAGGCCAACATTATCACCAGTTATTTTCCCTTGTTAATGGAGAAGCTATAAGTGATGTCTTAAAACTTCAATTCACTACGGGAAAAGAGGTGTATCCTGCTTGTTGGTCTATCGATGAGAAGTACGTTTTTTACACCGCTCTTCTCGCCGACAAATTAAGCATTGTGGAAACTGGCTTTTCGAGCAGATAGTAAAGATCACGAACGCGACAGGTGTCTGTTTTTCTTTGAGGATCTGATGCAGAAATGGCTCCTACTGAAAGTCTCGTGCTGCCCATAGTATGACAAAATCAATGATTAGCCAAGAGTTGCTCCCAGACCTACATGTTCAGTGATACTTTTGCGATTGCCCATTATTGGCTGGGTGTAACTCAATTGTATTCTCACGTGGTTCACTGGCAAAGGCCATGATCCAGCGTGCCGCGTGTATTACGCCCACCTTGACTGGCAGAGCCGCAACGGAAGAGCTCTTCTCAACCTTCACATGCTTGTTCATTCTTCCCCACCATACATGTCAATCGTGAGGGCTAAAATATAAAGTCCGCAATGAGCCATTCTACTGCACTGTAAAACTCGATGCAAACCAGCTATACGTGCGTTTTTACAATCTCAGCGATCATATTTAAAACGAACACAGCACTCGAGTTGTAGTCTTCAGACGTGCATGGTCTATTAAAAGGCTTCGCAGAATATTTACCGTGTCAATTGTTCCCTCTGTAATTGTTAATCCCCGCAGCATTGACTTTAAAATGGCCGGCCTCGCTCTTTAAATCTATCGAAAGTTTCGACAGATTAACTGCCTCCTGGGCTATCTGTGTCGAACTTGCACTTGTCTCTTTGGAAACTTCTGCTATGACCTCAATGTCACTGCTTATCTGCTCGGATACTGTTGACATCTCCTCCGTTGCAGAGGCAATCTGCTGCACCATGCCTTGAAGGTTTTTTACGCTTTCTACTATTTTATGGAGGCCTTCTCCTGCCAGGTTTGCGAGCCCAACGCCAACTGCCACTTTCTTTGTACCTTCCTCCATCGACACAACAGCTCTATCTGTCTCATCCTGTATAGCCTTTATCATATTGCCGATTTCTGATGTTGAATGTGCAGTTTTTTCCGCAAGTTTCCTGACTTCGTCTGCGACAACGGCGAAGCCTCTTCCCTGCTCTCCAGCCCGTGCAGCCTCAATAGCAGCGTTCAAGGCAAGCAGGTTTGTCTGATCCGCTATGTCCTTGATCACACTGACAATCTCTCCTATCTGCTTGGAGCCGTCTCCAAGTGCCGTTATCAGCTTCGCCAAATCATCCACTGTCCTTGCAATCTCTCTCACTTCATTCACTGTTTTGCTTACGACTTCTGCGCCTTCTTTTGCGGTCTTTAATGTATCTAATGATGAGGACGCAATGTCTGAGCTGTTTTTTGCTATATCTAAAACAGTCTGTGACATTTGAGTTGATGCGGTTGCTACCTGATTCGCCTTGCTTGCCTGCTCATCCACCCTCTTTGTTATCTGTGTGACTGTGGCCGACAGTTCTTCCGAGGATGAGGCAACATGGCTGGCAGTATCAGAAAACTTCGCAATCATAGTACTCAGTGATTTCTTCATTGTATTAAGGGATTTAGATAGGGCCCCTATCTCGTCTTTTGATTCACAATCCAAATCATCACAAGTTAAATCGCCCAGTGCTATCTTGTCGGCAACATCGATGCCCCTCTGTAGTGGAAGGGTTATACTGCGCGTAATTAAGATGGAGATTAATATGATGAGCGCAATTGAAATACCACCGATAATGAAAATGAGCGACTTCGCATTATCGTAAGCCTTTTTTGCTTCCTCATAGCGCATCTGACTGCGCTCTTGCTGATATTTGCCTAACGCATCTACAGCATTAATCCATTGGCGTACTGCAGGCCGAACCTCTTTATTCATAAAATCAACTGCCTCGTCATTCTTAGTAGCCAAAATTAAGTCCAGTACTTTGCTGTTTAGAACACTTGCCTCTTCCTGAGCCGTTTTGACCTTTGAAATTATATCATGTCCTTTGGTGTCATCCTTTGGCGTTAGTTCTAAGATCTTGGTGAATGCGGCATCATATTTTGCCCTATCTTCTGTAATCCTTTTTTTCTGTTCCTGTTTTTTCTCATTCTCTTTCACCAATAGTGCGTTCCTGAGCGCTATAGATACCTCCCTCACGTTATCACCCATCTCGCCTGCCAGCACGGCGCGGACATTATTGACCTTAACAATACGATCGATATTTTGCTGAATATTGCCCATACTGCCGATGCCCACAATAATTGCAATGATCATAAATACAATCACTGCGGCGAACCCAACCGCTAACCTCGATCCAATTCTTAAATTTTTTAACATATTGCTATCCCCCCGTTAGATGCTTCTACAATCACTCAAAGATGCTGCTAATCTGCCGATCAACAGCTCGGACTGTCTATAGCAACTGTATTATATCTCGATATAATTGACATATTAGCATTGTTTTTATATGGATATTATATTGAGCTAATATACATATTTTTTGAGGCTGGCATTCTATCTTTATGAGCAATTTCGGAGGTAAATAACTGCAGTTTTTAATTGCCTGATTTGGAAGAAAGGTAAAAAAGTAAGTTACTTTTACGACATGACACCTTTTTTGGGTGTAATCCTTTTAGGCAGGCCTATTTTGCGGTTTCAAGCAAGGATCCTCAGTTGGATGTCAATTAATATCCAATCAGTTTCAGTTAATTCGAGTATTAGAAGCGCGTCTTCTCCTGATAATAATGTATCGGACCCTTATCTGTTCGCGATTGCTCATTATCCGGAAAGTGACGATATTGTCTTTGTGTTCATCAACAACGAGCATTTTGTTCTTTTCCAAAGTTCATTTCTTATTAGGGAATGTGACAACAGCCTCCGTCCCGCAATGAGAATCCACGCGAAACGTACCCCGGAGCTGCTTTGCCAATACCGAAACCAGTTGAAGCCCCAGTGTTTCCGAGGTGGCTGCATTAAAGTTTTGAGGCAATCCAATGCCATTGTCACGCACTGTCAGAGCGTACACGTCCTCCTGCTGCTGGAATTCTACTGTAATTTCACCGTTTGGGGTATCGTGAAACGCATATTTGCAACAATTGCTAATGAGTTCGTTGAGAATCAGGGCGCACGGAATTGCTCTGTCGAGATCGAGAGCGATAGGAATCGAGAACGTTCTCAACGTGGGTCTATGGTTATCCATATTGCAGCTTGATATGAGTTCGTTCGCCAGGGTACGGATATAGTCACCAAAATCAATTTGTGAAAGATTTTCCGTCTGGTAGAGCTTCTCATGGACGAGCGCCATAGACTGCACTCTTTGTTGACTCTCTTGAAACATGGCCTTCATATTTTCATCAGTACTCATATGAGCTTGTAAATCAAGAAGGCTTGAAATAACTTGCATATTATTCTTAACGCGATGGTGAATCTCTTTCAGAAGTGTCTCTTTTTCAATCAGGGATTGTTTAATCTTTGCTTCTGCATCTTTCCGATCCGTAATATCTTCCTTAACAGCCATATAATGGGTGGTATTCCCATTAGAGTCACGAATAGGAGAGATAGATGCGAACTCCCAATAAAATGAGCCATCTTTTCGCTTGTTATAAAATTCGCCGCGCCATTCATGGCCAGCAACAAGGGTTTCCCACAATTTTTTGTAATCTTCCAACGACGTCTTGCCGGATTTTAGAATGCGAGGACTCTGTCCAATAGCTTCATCTGAGCTATATCCCGTAGTTTCCGAGAACTTGGGATTGACATATTCAATCCTTCCTTCGAGATCAGCTATAACGATGGTGGCCGGGCTTTGTTCTGCGGCCTGAAAGAGTTTTCGCAACACTTCTTCTGAACGTTTGCCTTCGCTGATATCTTGAAGGACCCATATTGAACCTTTAGAGAGGTCTTCGGGGTCCACTGCCCGCCCGACAAGCCTGCACCAGAATTGCTCACCATTCAGTCGCTTCATTCTCACTTCCGCATCATATACCCTGCCTGTTACTATTTGGCTGTATCCATCGCTGCCGACCGTTTCATAATCGTTCCTGCTGGCATACATTATGTCTGTGGATTGTCCATGACTTTTCCCAATCTCGCAACCGAATATGTGGTCATGCGTTGGATTCGCCCATTGAACTATACGATTTTGGACAAAGCTGATACCAATAGTCGCAGTATTCAGGATGACTTGCATTTCCAAGGCAAGCTTCCGACTCTCTTCCTCAGCCTTACGCCGCTCTTCCATTTCGACCCAAAGTTCTGTAGTTCGTTCACCGACCCGCTTTTCCAGAAGCGCATTGGCCCCCTCAAGTTCCTGAAATTTATTCCGTAAAGCCTGTTCCATATTTCTGAAGTTGGACATGAGCTGGTTAATTTCCAAAATTTGGCTGTTGTACCACTTTGCCGTCCTTCCGGAGAGAAGTTTTTCCGGAATGTCAGTAGATGCCGCGTTCATGTGTTCAATTGAGGAAGCCAGACGGCAGCTGAAGAGTTCAGCAAGGCCGAGAGATGTGAGCAGAATACAAAAAGCTAAGACAAGCTTCTTCGAATACTCAGCAAAAAGAGTTTCCTGAAAAGAAGCTAAGGGCTGCTCCAGAATTAATTCCCACTCTGATTGTTTGCCTATTTTGGCGCGGCTAACATAGAGAGAAGTTCTCCAGCGCTCCATGACGGATGAGTTGGCTGGCACTGGGGTAACCCATTGGGATATCTCATCGTCAAGCCTCACAAGCTCCCCTGCACCGCGAGAAAAGGAATTCATTGTTTTCTGGTCTGAACGGTTAGTAACGATGATATTTCCGTTTCTGTCCAGCACCGTATACAGCACTTCCCCTCCGCCCGCAACATCAGAAACTAAGGTGCTGAGTTTATCAAAGTCCAGAACCCCAATCGTGTATCCGGCATATGCGCCATTAGAAACAACAGGAGATATGATTGAAACGAATGGTTTTGGCACTCCAATTCTTCCCATAACCACTTCCGAAAGCATCGGCTGAAGTGTCAGTTTTAGGATTGGGATATAGGGCCGGTCGTCAAAATTCTTGCCGATATTGTTCTTTCCCAGTTCATCGGTGAGTGGTGAATATGCAGTTGTAGTAGCGTTTTTGTCAAGTAGTCCCATTCGCAGAAAATCAGTCTGAGAGGTAAGGGACTGCTCTATCCTTTGTTGCATCTGATTTGGCGTTAGGGTCCCGGCCTGCTTTGCAAGATGCACAATAGGTACGAATTTGCTTTCGACCCAGTTGCCAAGGACGGTTACCGCTCGATGACTCCTTCGGATTAGTGTTTGACGAATATCCCGGTCAATTCTGGAAAAGTCAGCTCGACCGTCCAAAGCCATAATAAACAATGCGGTCGTCAGGACAAAAAAGGCAACGCTATTAAATATCGTCTCCCGAAAGGTGAACTTCTCCTGATAGAATCGATTGGCCATAAAAAGAAAAGCTGCCCGGGCCAGCAGAGCATTTACGATGCCGTTCAGTGCCTGCTTCAGCATAATAATAAGCGTGCCATGCATCTGCACGCCCATAACCTGATGGTAAAAGAGATAGACAAGCGGCATGCCAAGAAGGAGCCAATAAATAGCATCGGCAATAACAAAACTCATATTCCTTCTTCTAATCAGCACTCCTACTCCCACAACTTCGCAAGTCATAATCACGATTGCATAGGGGTGGCTCCACAGCAGCCAAGTCATGCTGCTGATTATGGCAGCGGAAATGATGCCTAGCCTAAGACCGAAGATCTGGAGTGCTATAATAGCGAATATACTGCCGAAGATGAAGTCTACGTTGAAGAAAATAGTAAACTTGAAGTAATTGCCAGCAAGACCCAGCGCGGTCAATAATAACAAGGTCAGCGTTTGTTTATAACTGAAATTACATCTAAAATCGTCTATCACTTTTTGGCATCACCGTTATCAAATGAGCTGCTATGCGAGATGTATGCAAAAATTTACCATTTATATTAATAGGGCTAATCCTTTTATGTCACTTGATAGATAAAAGGTAACTTCTAAGGTTTACTTTTGTGCTTTTTATCCCTAACTTGGTTCGAATTTTGTTCCTATGTGAATCAATCGTTGCTTTTGACACCCCAAGATTGGAAAGAATCTCTTTAGTGCTTTTCCCTTCTTTGATTAGAGCTGCAACCTCAAGTTCTTTTTGAGTGAGTCCGACATATTTCGACGATAGTTTCGACGAAAATTCAGATGTGATGGTCTGAAGATGAGACTCAAGAAGGCTGAGATATGATAACGCACTTGAGGAGAGATCGCTTTTTCGCAATTGCTCTATGCAAGGGAAAATAAGCGACTTTACGTTAGAGAGAATGTTCTCTTCCAGCTGGTTCTTATCTTCGGCTCTCTGACTAAGCAAAACGCGCAGTGCTGCGTTGGCATCGGTCAGTTGAGCGGTTCGCTCCTGAACTTTTAATTCTAGCGTTTCATGAGCCACCTTGAGTTCACGTAAAAGATTGTTTTTCTCATCATCAAGCTTGTGCTTATATAGTGCTACTTGAATCGCTATATCCAATTCCTTTGCGTTAAACGGCTTCAAAATATATCCGTACGGGCCCGTCTCTTTGGCTCGTTTAAACGTACTCTCATCGGAGTGCGCTGTCAGATACACAATAGGAACATCCAGGTATTCGCTTATGCAGCGAACTGTCTCAATCCCATCCATCTCTCCTTGTAGCTTTAAATCCATGAGAACTAAATCAGGTCTGAGCGATTCGATATTCTGAAGGGCCTCGACGCCAGAGGCAAAAGTTCCAACAACCTGATACCCCTTCTGCTGAAGAAGCGTTTCTATCTGAAAAGCAACAATTCCTTCGTCTTCGACAATAACTATTCGTGTTTGTATCATTTCGGAATCCTCATTACAACCGACGCTGTATTTTCCCCATCACAATTTCAGCATTAAATATTAGGACTAACTGCAGAAACGCACATAATATTGTCTTTATGCTCTGCGACGTCAATATAACAGATTGAATATTATGTTGATATTATCTCAATACTATACCCTCAATTAAATAATATTGCCACACAACTTTTTTTTAACTAAGATAGACTAATCGGCATTATCTCTGCTCGTTTCTTAAAAGTTTTGAGCAATGATCAAAGTGAAATTCAATTGATAAAGAACGTTAATGACTGCACCTGAACAAAAAAAAGATTCGATTACAGAGGCCCAGAACGAGATCCTCAGAATGGTCCTTGCTACTACAAGGGAGCTAGAGGATGTTTTTGCCATTGTCAACGAATTAGGAAACATCAATGAGGTCGACGCCCTATGCAAAAAATTAGCGGAGATGCAAGAGAGACTACGAGTCATTGCAGACAATGAGATCGAAGTAATGAAGAGCATGCGAGGTCTCCTGCGAAGGAACTGACTGATAAAAGGCAGCGTATCAAGCCATTCCGTCTCGCCGAGTCTCGGGTCTTTTATCCGTGGCAGTTTGGAAGTGCTGTTGTAACAAGGCAAGTCCAGCTGATATTTCCTCAATTGTCTTCCCTTGGAACATCTCCGTGAGTTCGGTAAGCACATTACCCCCGATGTAAGGGCATTCTTTGAAGTTCTCGACCCCCATCAACTGGCAGGCAGGTATACCTAAGGCCTTGCAGAGCTTATGAATGACCACTGATGTTGGATTTGCCTCTCCCCGCTCGATCTCTCCGAGATATTTTGCGCTAATATCGGCGAGTTCACCCGCCGCCTCCTGAGTGAGGCCCATTCCCTTGCGCACCGCCTTCAGTCTTGCGCCGATCATAACATCCTGTCCTCTCCAAGTATTTCTAGCCCACCCTGTACGAAGACTACTGCGGGATGCTTCACATCATGCAGTAAATTTTATTCATAGAGAATTCATCTCATGCTAGCAAGACTTCAAAGTCATTGTCAACGTCCAAACTCCCTCGTCAAGTGCACACCGTGAAGATGCTTTATTTTAAATCCCCGAGTTTTTTCTCGGTTGAATTCCCTTCTCGGGTATCATTTCCAAAGACATCCTCGTAAGTTCCAATGTCTACTTTCTTCAAACATTTCGGGCATATGCCGTGTGTGAAAGACGCGTCTGTATGCTCCTTAATGTAGTCTTCCACTTTTTTCCAGTACCCATCGTCATCTCGTATTTTTCTGCACCATGCGCAGACAGGAAGCAAGCCCGTCAATGTCTTAATCTTGGCAAGTGCATCCTTGAGTTTAAATATAAGGTGCTCTCTTTCATCTTGACAAGCTTTGCGTTCGGTCACATCTCTGGAATTGATTACTATCGCTCCAATTAATTCATTATCGAGTTGGTTGCTACCAGTGGATTCGAGCGCGAGCCATGAGCCGTCTTTGTGTTTAAACCTGTATTCTAAAGATAAAAAAGCCTGTCTGTTCTGAACCACTTGCAGAAAGGCATCAGTAACCGCAGACATATCTTCTGGATGGACCATCTGAAAAGCATTGTTCCCAATTAACTCTTCAGGCTTATATCCCAAAAGACGCGTAATGGATGGGCTTTGAAATAGAATGGTTCCGTCGGTGTGAAGAAGCGTTATTACATCTGAGGAATGATGAATCAATGAATGCCATAAAGCTTCATTCTCAAGCATGAGTGGCACCTTTGATTACTGCTCCCAGAACTACATGTTCAGTGATACTTTTGCGATTGCCCATTATTGGCTGGGTGTAGCTCAATTGTATTCTCACGTGGATCACTGGCAAAGGCCATGATCCCGCGTGCCTTGTATTACGCCCACCTTGACTCGCAGGACTCCAACAGAAGAACTCTTCTTACCCTTCACGTGCCTGTTCATTCTTCCCCACCACCATATATGTTAATCGTGAGGGCTAAAATATAAAGTCCGCAATGAGCCATTCTACTGCACTGTAAAACTCGATGTAAACCCGCTATAAGTGTGTTTTTACAATCTCGGCGATCATATTTAAACCGAACACAGCACTTGAGTTGTAGTCTTCAGACGTGCATGGTTTATTAAAAAGGCTTCTCAGAATATTTACCGTTTCAACGCCGGCATCAGCGGGAGCCTGCTTTTGGGGACCAGCAATGGGCAGTGATCTTGATTCAATTATAAATCTGCTGGGATACTGTTGACATCTACTCTGTTGCAGAGGCAATCTGCTGCACCATGCCTTGAAGGTTTTTTACGCTTTCTACTATTCTATGGAGGCCATCTCCTGCTTGGTTTGCGAGCCCAACGCCAACTGCCACCTTTTTTGTACCTTCCTCCATCGACATGAGCCGCCAAAGCAGACTCAACATATTACTCACGAATCGCATAAGCCTATCCGTGTGCTCAACGACAATCGCTGATATGTCAAGGTCTGCTAATAATTTCATTAGTTTAGGACGGTGTTCGTTAAGATCAGAGCCGATCTCAGCTACCGAATGGATTACGCTCCATCCATGCCCATTAGCATACGCGGCAAGCCGGCCAAGCTGCGATTCGAGATCGTTCTTTTGATCGGAACATGAGACTCAGGCATAGATAGCAACAGATAAGGCATCGGCAGGCTTATAGGCAATAGCTTCTGTGACTACAACAGTGCCAGTCGTCAGCTGTTCCATTTTGACACCAGCAGGTAACATCCAAGCCCTGAACCACCGCCACGCTGTCCGATAACTAATACCCCGCGTTCTTGCCCATTCACTTAACTTCATGTCTATGTAATAACATATATGAGCATAGTTGTTAATATATAGTTAAACTGTTATTAATTCTTCTGTCGCCCTCACCGTTTAGCTAATAATTATATGATATAATGAAAAGATAGGAGCCAGCTCAATGATGAAACTACATCACAATTTATGGCATGTTTTTCGAGATAATCTGACATTGTGAAATTTCCGAAATCAAAATTATTGCGGACCCAATCAGCATGATTCAGTTCGACGACAAAACGATTAGTGGCAGACTGATGAAGCCAGCAGTGCTGCTGCTGACAGCGGTGATATTCATGATTGCCGGTATTTCTGTCATCCTGTATCTATCTCTTTTGCTCAAAATCACATCAGTGAGCGTTGATGCGCGCTATTCCATCTATATAGCCATCTTCGGCGCTGTAGTTGTGATGATTGCCGTCTCCTTAGTCTTACTTGTAGTTGCTTATATTGTGCTTGAAAAAATGTATTTGCCAATCATTACGCCTCTTCAGTATCTCGTAACATCCATAAAAGAAAGGGCAGCGGAAGATGCGCGGTTCTTTAAACTTAATTTTAAGGACGGCGAAGATCTGGGCATACTCACCGAGAGCTTTAACTCGATCGTGGCCAATATAAGGGCTTGGGAAAAGACAAACGAACAAAGGTTCGCTGACTTGGAAAGGGAAGCAAAAGCCCGAACATGGGAACTGTCAAAGGCTAACGAATTGCTCGAAAGAACTGTCATGGATGTCGAGGCGCTAAAAGAATTTACTGAGGCTGAGGCAAAGACAAAATCACAGTTTCTGGCCAACGTGA
>Ga0182021_10010759_pt1 | contig 10855 bp, 8 predicted proteins | sample 612E3MmetaG_FD_120493 | JGI IMG/M metagenome (GOLD analysis project Ga0182021, IMG submission 120493) | Permafrost microbial communities from Stordalen Mire, Sweden - 612E3M metaG (Illumina Assembly) | ecosystem: Environmental > Terrestrial > Soil > Wetlands > Permafrost | place: Sweden...
CCGCCTCAGCACCTATGGGAAGTGAATCGTTAAGGCCCCTGGATTTGACAGTCTTCTTTCGCTCCATGATATCTCGCCTCCCGCAAATTTTTCCTATAGGAAAGAATTCCGTAGCCCTACCGGAAATGTCCGCACTATTTCCGCCGGTGACCGCGATCCGAACACAGATGGTTTGCTATAGGTGGATGCTATTTTAGCTATGACTTCCAGTGTAGCGAATCTAGTATATCAGCAGTGTCAACCTGTAGCAAACTGTGATATAGTATATCGATTTATCACCGTGCCCCAGTGAGAACTGCTGTATTTGGTCGTGCGTGATTAGCCGGGATAACCTGCAGCAAAAGTGAGGTTTAAGATGGGCGAAAACAAGCTTTCAGCCGGGACGAAGGTCAGCTACGGCATCTACGATTTTGGCGGGAACCTGTTTATGACGGCGACATCGTTCGTGCTGCTGAACTATCTAACTGATACGGTTGGACTTGCGGCGGCGCTGGCAGGCATCGCCCTCATGGTTGGCCGCATCTGGGACGCCTTCTATGACCCGGTGATAGGTTATATTTCTGACAGAACCGTGACCAGGATGGGGAGGCGCAGACCCTTCATGCTGGCGGGTATAATCCCCGTGGTCATTGCGATGGTCGTGATGTTCACGAACCCGGCTCTGGTCGCAGGCGCCGGCATTAGTCAGACAACGCTCTTTATCTACGTAATGGTCGTTTATCTCATTCTGTGCACAGCATATTCAACGGTGAACATCCCCTATTCGTCGCTGGCACCCGAATTGACGTCAGATTACCATGAGAGAAGTTCCCTGAATGGCTACCGTTTCGGCTTTGCCGCAGTGGGAACGCTGCTGGGGGCCGGCTTGGCTCTGCCCATAGTGGCCATGGCATCCAACAAGAGCCTGGGATTTCTGCTGATGGGAGTGATTTTCGCCGCAGTGATGCTTGTGTCCGCATTGATCACTATTTTTTCGGTGAAGGAGCCCCCCGTACTCAAACCGGCAAAAACAATGGGTTTCTTTGAAACGTATGCCCATGTATTTAAGAATGGCCCTTTCGTCATCGTGCTGATCGCATACATACTGAACCTGATAGCGATTACGGTCGCCAGCGCCATAGTAATCTATTATTTCAAGTATATCCTGGGCGCGGAGAGCTCGACCACGTGGGCAATGCTGACCCTGATCGGGACTGCGATCATCTTCATACCCGTTAGCGTTGTACTGAGCAAAAAGCTGGGAAAGAAGCTGGTATACGGGGTGGGGCTGGTGCTGATGGCGCTCATGCTGATGGCACTCTTCTTCTGGGGGCAATCCCAGGGCGTCACATTCACACTGGTGATAATGTTTTTCATGGGCATTGGCTTTGGTTTTACATATGCTATGCCCTATGCGATAGTAGCGGATGCCATCGAGTACGACTACAGCCTAACAGGGGAACGCAGGGAAGGGGCCTTTTTCGGATTCTGGACATGGGGATTCAAGATTGGACAGGCACTGGCGATCTTCCTGATGGGAGTGACGCTGGAAGCGATGGGGTATGTTGCAAACTTGATGCCGCAGTCCGAGAGCGCCCAACTGGGGATAAGGCTTTTCATGGGCCCGATCTCGGCCGGGATATTTATCATTTCTGCAGTTGTGCTGTATTTCTATCCGATAACGGAGAAACGATATAAGGAAATACTCCAGAATATTGAGAAGATGGAGGCGGAGAAGGCCGCGTGAGCCCCGGCTCATCCCATAGTAGGATTTATTCCCTCTACGTTATGATATCTGATCACCAGTCTGGAGGGTCGCTCATGAAGTGGTTAGCGTATTCTTTGCTCTTTTGTATTTGCATAACGCTTTTTGGCATTGGTTTGATATTGGTTTTTCTTGGCCAGTCAATCATAAATCCGCGGGAAGCAGCGGCAATCGGGACAAATGCAATTTACTGTGGATATGCTTTGATAGCCTTTGGCATCATCGAATTTGTATTCAGCCTCATTGTACTTTTCAGCAAGAAGAAGACAGCTGAGAGTGAAAGGGACGTGGCTAAATAAAAAGACATTTCTGCGGACCTTTTCAACTTGCCCCATATTGTCTGTCTGAACAGTGCGAGTGGCTCAGGGCTGGAGATGATTTCAGTAACGCCTTGGTAGGCGTTACTGCCGCCGAATATAGCACACACTATGACCGAATGGTGATGGCTTCGCCTATACCGGTTCGTAGCTGCCAACTAATGGCCATACGACCACGTAGACATCCCGATGTTAGCACTATGATAATCGCACCCCGCTAACTCTGGTTACGTTTTGTTTTGTATATCTTCTACCTTTTCAAAAGGGATTGGCAAGCCCTTTTTCGAACTCCTGCTGGCTGATCAAACGCAGCAGGAGGTGACGTACCGTGTAGGCATTAATCTTATTCGGCTCGTTTGTCACCTTGGTCTCAGTGACCACGAACTCGTCCAGGGTAGCTTTTCTGACCCAACCAGTCTCAAGGTCAATGTAAATGTCGCCCTTATACTCCGAACCACCTTCCGTCACGACCTCTTGGTCTTTGGTAGGTGCCATGAGCATCTTCAAAGTGCTTTCACCGGAATCGTATCCGATCAATGCACAAGGCATTCCGTCGACAACGCTGATTCCTTTTAGTTCAAGTGTGATCTCTCCGTTACGGAAAAACGAACCCGACCTAATCAACGAACCAAGATTAACCGGTGCCTCAGTGAAGGCCGCGGCGTGGATAATTCGGTCGCCGAGAGATTTTAGTTCCTGTATTCCTTTACCAAACTTCATTGGTCGTGCAAATATGTCGTTAATACTATGGAAATCAATGAAATTATTGTATATGGCGTAGCTGATATCGGGAGAAAGTTTATTACCAAGGCTGTCGGTCATACCCTCGAACCTGTCATGTGGAATTCCGAACACGGGACCTTTTCCGTTTATCCCGGACATTCGATCGAATCGATAACTCCAGAGTTTGAGCGCCGGGATAGTCACGATGCCTCCAGTATTTAGCTGCAAGCCAAACTCCCGACATATGTATTCGTCCAAGTTTTTCCCTGATAATGCCGTCGGAATGCAACGGAGCCTGAGCAAATATGTTTCGATGCCTGTGCGCTTTCCGTCGAAGCCGATATGGACAAATTGAGTTTGCATATGGAAATATTGGGTTTCTAGTTTTCTATCGATTGAAAGATCAAACGAATCTCTCAGATCTTGGACGAGTCCTTGCATTTTCCTCATCTTTTCCTCCTTTAACATCTTCACTCCAATCGGCAGTTTGGTTCAAATAATTCTCTTGCGAATAAGAGATATTATATCTAAGATAGTGCAACTTTTCGATGTTGACTTATGCCCTCCTTCCACGCCACCTTCAGACACAATTAAGAGTGCTTGCCTTTACGTGGGCATGAAAGGGCAGACATCCCGATGTTTGCGTACGAGTAGTAAAGCTGAGCGGACACTATCACGAGATCGTGACCGCTCTCCAGACACTCTGGCAGAATAGGAGATGTGCCCGGTTTAATGGAGTCGTCCTGAAAACGGTCAGACGAAAGTCTCGTAGGTTCGAATCCCGCCGTCTCCGCCCTATTAACCATAAAACAGCAATAAGACCTCTGCACGTGCGGAATTTAGTTACAACAATTGAACGTGAACTTGCGGTTGTAAAAAGCATCTTCTCAAATCGATGATCCTATCCTTAAGGCTGGAGAGTCGCTTTTAAGCTCTGGGGCACTGCGCACCGATAATATTGAATTTCATAACGCAGGGAAAGCCTGCAGAAAATGCTTATATCCAAGGCTTCAATGGCAAGCTATATGATTAATGCTTGGATGAAAAGTGGTTTGTTACCTTGAAAGACGCAAAAGAAGCTAGAGAAGGTACAGAAGCCTGAAGGATAGATTATAATGAATTCAGGCTGCATAGATATTGGGCGATTTAAGCCCGCTGCAATACATTCACAAAACCGAGAAAATTCTAATTCGTAGCGGACTATAAGCTGGGGTAGCGTCAGCAAGTCCCGATATGTCTAGCTGCCACAAAGGCTGCTTACAAGATACTAACTACCCGATGGGTGAGTGTGCCGCGGACGATAACCAGTCGTTCAGTACTCGTCCCTATACGCTATACCTAATTGCACGAGTTGCTGACAAGGAGAAAATATTGTGGCAAACTGGTCAAAAGAAGCAATTTTTTATCACATTTATCCGCTAGGTTTTTGTGGTGCACCAAAAACCAACGATCATGTTTCAGCCCCGGTAACCCGCCTTAAACAAATCGAAGGCTGGATCGAGCATATTAAATATTTGGGCGCCAATGCCATTTATTTCGGGCCCGTATTTGAATCCGATTCCCATGGCTATGATACGGTTGACTACTATTGCATAGACAGACGTCTGGGAACAAATGAAACATTTGTAGGGCTATCCAATCTCCTCCATGACCAGAATATAAGAGTCATCATTGACGGCGTTTTCAATCATGTGGGGCGGGGCTTTTGGGCCTTTCAGGATGTCATAAAGGATGGCCAGAACTCAAAATACTGTGACTGGTTTTCAAATCTGCGTTTCGACAAGACCAGCCCTTATGGTGATAACTTCAGCTATGAAACTTGGAACGGGTTCTATAACCTAGTAAAACTGAATCTCAAGAATGAAGACGTACGCAAATATATGTTTGATGCCATAGGTTCGTGGATCACTGACTACAACATCGACGGCCTCAGGCTGGATTGCGCCGATTGCCTGGACCTTGATTTCCTCAAGGATTTGAACACCTTTTGCAAAGGCATGAAAACTGATTTTTTTCTTCTGGGCGAAATCGTAAGTGGGTATGGGAGCTACGCCAAATGGCTGGCCGGGGGCATCCTCGATTCGGTAACAAATTATGAATGCTATAAAAGCCTGTATTCCAGTCACAATGACCGCAATTTTTTCGAGATTGCATATTCCCTGAACCGGCAGTTTGGCGAGGAACGCGGATTGTACAGGGGCTCATATTTATATTCCTTTGCGGATAATCACGATGTTGACCGGATAGGCAGCACTCTAAAACGTCCCGCGGATTTGTATACCCTGTATGCCATCCTCTTTACAATGCCCGGATTATCATCCGTATACTACGGAAGTGAATGGGGTATCCCCGGCAAAAAAATAAATGGCTCCGACGAGGAATTGCGTCCCCAACTCGACCTGGCCAATATTTCCGCCAGCAGCCCCAACAAAGATCTTCCAAAAGCAATCGCCAAATTTGCTAGCATCAGGGAATCCTCACCAGCCCTGATGCACGGCCGATATAAACAACTCCTAGTGAAGAGCACGCTATTTTGCTTCGCCAGACTGTCAGGCGAAGAATGTATTATCGTAATCATAAATGCTTCTGAACAATTGAAATCCGCTAGTTTGGATATTCCTGTAAAAGGGTGCAGACTAATAGATCTGGCCAATGAGGGCGAAATGTTCGAAATTAACAACGGCAAGTGCCATATTAGCATAATTTATCCAAACTGGTTGAGAATTTTGAAAGTGGAATAGAAAGTGTTAATGCCTGAAAAAATCTCAAAGTCGATGGGATACAAATCGGGTAGCAATAAAATTGTTTGACAACTAAATTAAAATGCCCCAGCAAATAGCGTTGAACCCAGTATAAGAGCTCCCAGGCTATGATGGCATCTGTTGTACGAGAAATTAGCAACGAACCACTGTCCGTGCGGAATGTGGTTACAACAATTGAGGATGAGGCCCAGTTCGAGCGGTTCAGGACTGGAGAGGACTTTAGCAACGGCGTGGCATACATTGCTGACGCCGAGTATAGCCCACAATATCACCGGATGGTGACGGCTCTTCAGACACTCGTGGATTCCGTCTCAGGGCAACGGCACTCTAGTCCCCGCCGAGCCCTTCCACAAAGCGCACGTGGAAAGACTGATGTCACAGGGGAAGTGGAGGTGGTTGTTTTAATGGTTGGGCTGCCCAGTTACTGCGAACCTGCTGTTAATTGCGGTCTCACCTTTTCTTTTTTTTCGACTGAGATCTTCTTTTCCTTTGTTGAGCTTTCCTTCGTTTGTCCAAGTAATTAGTATTATATTTGCCGACCGCTCTTAACTTTTTCTCGGTATCACTCAGCTTGTCGGCCGTGGCCGCCAGTTTGATCCTTACCTCTTTCTCCTTTCTTGCTGACTCTCGCTGGTTTCTAAGTGCGGCTTCGGCGATTTCCTTCGACAATTGAATTGCTGCAAGCGGCTGTTCAATAGGTTTTATTCGGCCAATTACTGATTCAAGGGATTCGCCGTATTTGCTCTCAATTGTATTGCTGTAACTATCCCTCAAAGCTTCCATGTTTAATATTGCCTGATCGATTGGATTACCAAATACTCTTGCAATTAAGTCATCGTCTAGCATGCTCAAGCCAGATTGCGCCAGACCTATTAGTATTATTTCAAAGGCTTTGTCGGTCGCTTCTGCCGTTGCGACATTACACAGCGTGGAGGCAAAACTTAGAAATGCATCCGGCTGCCATGTAATCTTGGAACTCACCACCAAATTCAGAATGGATGTATAGCTGATAAACCAGGAATTTGAATCTGACTCCGCTATAGCTTGATATTTACCGGCACGTTCATTCTGAACAATCAGCAGAGCTTCTGCTTCTGGTCCTGCCTTTTCATAGGAGTCCCTTTCAGTGTCATTTTCATTCACATTGCGAGGATGATGCTCGTCCCAAATTCGTGCGATTCCTGTCGCATATTCCTCCACCTTGCTTGCATCGGTGACATCATATCCCGGCCAATTCTTTAATGGTAACGTTTCAATGCCTATTTTTGTTAGAACAGTCTTTAGGTTGTCCACCTTGTAAGCATGATTCCCGGTTATTTCGTAGAGGTACTGTTGCCAGTCGTGTGGATTACCCGCAGCTTGCCAATTAACAAAACCTTCAAGAAATGTGTTTGATTTCTTGTAGGGAGAATCCCCTTTCGCAGCTTGTGATACGCTCGAGGATTCGACTCCGTGATCCCTGATTACGGTATTTGCAAATATTAGATGTTCCGTCGTTTCCCCGAATAATTTTTCTGTTGTGAACAATCTAATGCCGATTTTGCTCAATCTGGATAGACAATCTCTGTAAGCGAAATTTGTTAGTGAGCCAATAGCGAGACATTTTATCTGTGTATCTGAATCGATTAACCATACGGTTTCTTTTGCATGATTGAGTCTCGCAATTGCCGCCTCACCAAATACTCCCATCGCATGAAATGCGAAAAACCCCAAGGAGATTCGTCCAAGATACTGACGATCTGGGTCTGTTGGTTTTCTAAAAATCTCCACCGATACAGAGAAAAATGCAAGACGCATCAGTTGATCGTCATAACGTGTGGATGAAGAAACCATGAAGGGAATTATTGAGTCAGGCAATGGTTGACTGCGGTCTTTGGATAGCAAGGCGCTTGATAAAGTCAGTCCACCTTCTTTGAAAAAGACCGTCAAAGACGACTCTATGTCGCTTGCGATTCTATCAACCTGCTTTGGGTCAAGATAGACGAAATCCCTTTTAAGGCGCATTGTTAGCGATTGAATGAATGCGTCGCGCATATGTCCAAATGTGGCCCTGTTCTCCTTTGCTTGTTTGAGTCCGGATTCTGTGATGATATACTCATGATCTTTCTCTTCTATTGCGTTAAGTTGGATAAGGCCGTTCGTAACCTGTTTGGGCACCTCCGCATCAAGTCCGTGCTCTTTGGGCCAACCGATCATCTGGAGGGCGTCTTGCAAGTTGAATTTGCCCTTATTCTTGGTATATAGATCAGGGAAGGCCGACTGAATAGCACTGACCAAAATATCTATTCTTTTCGTTTCAAAATCATGTTGGGAACAAAACGCGTTGAATACAAAAAAGCCTGGCGCCGCAGCGTTTGTGCCCATAGGCAGGGAATTTTGAACCTTCTGGATATTTTGTTGCATATGAACTATCGGTCGCGGTGGGATAAAGTTGTCCAATGTTTGGAGGAGCTTTAGCAAATGTCTATGGGTCCCATCCTGGTTTGGATAGGAAACTATACGAATTCGGAAATCTTCCAGAAAACGCCTACGCTCATTTTCATAAACATTGGGCGCTATCCAAATAATTGGATGAACAACACTGGCACCATTTTTTGCCAAATCAAGTACGTGTCTAATATTCTTGTCGGTCAATGAATGCCCAATAACGATTACCTTACTCATCTGAAAGATAGATGTTAATTTCGTTCGCCAGTACAGCCACTTGGCACTTTCAGTGATATTTTGATAGTCATTGGACGTCAAAATGAGGCCCGTCTCGGATCTTAAATCGCCGTGTAATTTTATGATCGCATTGCTCAGATCCGGAGTCAGTAAACCTATATGATCTTCTCTATTATCATACATGACGTAGGGCAACGAGTATGCGGACAGACTTCTCTGTAATTCGTCATCGTAGTTTGTGGTCAAATAAACTGGGATGGGCCATTTTGCAATTATTTTGTAAATGCTCGCATCGCCCGGTGCTTTCTTAGGAGTATTCTTAGAACGAAGCAATTGCATTACTCTGGCAATGCCTAATAGATTTGCCGCTTCTTGGAAAACCTTCGGATAATCTTCGGATTCAAGCGCCTTGATCAAAAGAGAAATCTTGGAACCCGGTATCTCTGTTTTGACCACCGATATGGTGCATTCTGCCAATTCGCGCCAGGACGGGTATCCCATCTCGATCGAAGGGCCAGAGCCTACCAACAACCACGCCTTGCCGGACAACAGATACTCAATAAGATGTGAATCCATACTGCCTCCACAACGCAACGTGTTTATGCTTGTGAGATTATAACATGGTTAGGGATATCTGGCGTGCCCGCGTCGATGCACCCAAACCATGATTTGCATAAGGTCCAGTTCAGTGGGTACAGGGAAGTCATTTCCAAAGGTTGTCTATCTTATGGTCAGAAGCGCCGGGCAGTCTTCGCTTGATACTGTCCTATGAACAACCACTTGCTCTAACATCTATCAAGGCTTAGGCATAATATTCACAACTCATTTGAGGGGAATAGCACACACTATGGAGGGATGGTGATGGCTGTCCGTAAGCAACGGTGAAATTGGATTCTTTGACCCTAATTATACAATGGACTAACTCCAGCCACTCGAAAGGGCGGCTTTTTATCGCCCGAAAACAGGAGGTAAAGGATGAAAGAAACCCTACGAGCCAAGTATTCTGACCTTATGCTAGAAGTTGGCAAGCGCAACGCTGCGGTGCTGATGGACGAGAATTTTAGAGGCTGCGGTTTACGGTCGACATGTCTAGCCGGCTACTGCAGGACTCCGAGGGTGTTAGGAAAAATGGGAGAAACTGTGGGCCGAAAGGGTATTGACATCCTGTGGGCCTGCGTCTAGCATTGTTTTGATAATTATGGGGGAAGGCTGGGGATGGGTGGCTGGCTAAATTATTAAGGAGGCCGATATGGCAGAGAAGAGCAGGATGCTGATCAAGGGTGGAACAGTGGTCACGATGGACCCCATACGGGGCATATTGAAAAACGCTTCCATATTCATCGAAAACGGGATAATCAGGAGCGTAGGGCCCAACCTTTCTGTCGAGGACGCCGAAGTGATCGATGCGCAGAGCATGATTATCATGCCGGGCTTCGTCGACTGTCATCGCCATATGTGGCAGTCCCAGCTCAGGGCTATAACTGCGGATTGGAGCTTGTATGATTATTCTGCGCGGATCAGGAGCGTGTATAGCTCCTTCTATGATCCGGAAGATGCCTATATCGGCACCTATGCCGGTTTCCTGGAGGCGTTGAACGCCGGTGTGACAACTATAGTCGACCACTCTCACATCATGAATACGCCCGACCATGCGGATGAGGTCGTGCGGGCCTTCACGGAGTCCGGCATGCGGGGCATCTTATGCTACGGTATGTATGGCAACGCAAAGCCGGAGGAGAGACTGACGCCGGCAGTCCTGATGAGCCCGCAGTGGCATTATGACGACGCTAGGCGCATTAAGGCAAAATATTTCAATTCCGCCGATGGCCACGTTCAAATGGGCATAGCGCTGACCGAGGCTGACTTCTTCCCTATGGAGCTCTCACGGAGAGAGTTGGGATTCGCCAGGGAGATCGGTGCCAAGCGGATCAGCGCTCATGTTGGCATGGGAGCGCAGAACAAGTGGACCCGGTATATTGAGAGGCTGAACCGAGCCGGGCTGCTGAGCGAAGACATACTTTTTATACACGGCTGGAGCCTGACCGACCATGAGTTGAAGCTTTGCGCCAAATACGGCGCGGCCGTGATCAATACGCCGGAGACGGAGTTGCAGATGGGAATGGGTTTTCCGGTCACCTGGAGGCTGCTTTCATTAGGTGGGCGTACGGGCATAGGTATAGATATTGTCTCAAACCAGAGCGCCGACATGTTTACGCAGATACGTTTGAACATGGGCATCCAGCGAGCGCTGCAGAACGACGCTTTATACAAAGCCGGAAGGATGCCGAAGGTGATTACTCCGACCACCTTGCAGTTGCTGGAGATAGCCACTATCAAGGGTGCCGAAGCGATAGGGCTGGATAAAAAGACCGGCAGTCTGGCCCCGGGCAAGGAAGCAGACCTAATCATGCTGAGAACGAACGACATAAATATGTTCCCTGTGAACAACCCTGTAAACTCGATCATAATGGCGGCCAATGTAGGCAATATCGATATGGTGATGATAAGGGGTCGCGTATTGAAAAAGAATGGCGAACTGGTGGGGGTGGATAAAAAAAACGTCAGGGAAAAGCTGCTGAAATCCCAGGAGAAGATTATTGCCGGTGGTGTTATGAAGGGATTCGCACAGGGTGAAGCCATTATGA
>Ga0182021_10010761_pt1 | contig 10854 bp, 10 predicted proteins | sample 612E3MmetaG_FD_120493 | JGI IMG/M metagenome (GOLD analysis project Ga0182021, IMG submission 120493) | Permafrost microbial communities from Stordalen Mire, Sweden - 612E3M metaG (Illumina Assembly) | ecosystem: Environmental > Terrestrial > Soil > Wetlands > Permafrost | place: Sweden...
GGGTGGGACAACCGGTCACGCGGTAGGTTCGGCTGTTATAGCAATTTTGTTTGGTCCATGGGCTGCAATGATTGCAGTATCGGTGGCATTGATAATACAGGCGCTGATTTTTGGCGACGGAGGTATAACTGCAATTGGAGCCAACTGTTTTAATATGGCAGTTTTTATGCCCTTCGCAGCGTACTATATTTTTAAACTTGTCAGTCATGGTTCTGTGAAAAAAGCCAGAATTTCTTTTGCAGCGTTTATTTCAGGATACCTAAGCCTTGTTCTGGCTTCAATTCTAACTGCCATAGAACTTGGGATTCAGCCGATGATAGCATCGAATGCCGATGGAAAAGCTTTGTACTGCCCCTATGATCTTAGTATTGCAATTCCGGCAATGGCCATTGAACATCTCCTTTTCTTTGGGATTGTGGAAGGAGTAATTACCTCAATAATCGTTAATTATTTTCTAAAAAATGAACCCGGATTAATTTATGCTTTCAGGAAAGGAGGGAAGAATGAAAATTGATAAACTTCAGAAGAAGATTCTCATTTTGCTTATTTGTTTATGTCTTATTACTCCAATAGGGATTTTACTCCCTCTCTTTTTTAATACTGGGCATGCATGGGGCGAATGGTCGGCCCAGACAGTTAAGGAACTTGTTGGGTATGTACCCTCGGGACTGGCAAAATATTCTGATATCTGGGAAGCGCCTCTTACCGATTATACCATGAATAAAGGAGATACCTCAGTTGTTCACCAATCGGGTTATTATATTGTTTCTGGCTTAACAGGCGCCACAATAACATACATTGTCATGTTGTTAATTTCCGGAGTAATTGTCAGAAATGGAAAATAAAATCCCCTCATATTTATTAAAGACTGCAAATTCTCAATACGAGTTTGCGGAAGTAAGAAGAAGGTCCAGGCTTTCATTTCTTGATAAGACAATACTCAATTCCGCGAACGTAATAAAATCTATCTATATACAGGCAGAAAATGCTTCAAAGCGGAATATCGTACAAAGGATCAATCCTCATGTAAAGTTTATTTCGCTGATATACATGGCAATAATTGTAAGTATTGTCAGTGATCTTACCTCACAGATTACCTTAACAGCCTTGATTTTCGCATTTTACATTTTAGCCAGGTTGAATGTTTTCCAGGTCTACAGAAAGATATTTATCCTGACCTTTGTATTTGGTTTTCTTGTTGTATTACCTGCTTCTCTCAATGTAATAACACCCGGTAAAGTCATCTTCAGCCTTATTATATTTGATCGGCCTTATCATTTCTGGGTTTATAATATTCCCCAAAATATTGGATTTACCCAAAATGGATTTCAGGTAGTAACTCTACTGTTTTTAAGGGTGCTTAACTCTGTTTCCTTTGCCCTGCTTATTGTCTTTACAACTCCGTTTCCCTCATTTATCAAGTCGTTTAAAATAATTGGAGTTCCCGATACATTCCTGATGATCATTTCGCTTGCCTACAAGTATATTTTTATTTTGTCACGAACTATTGAAGATACCTACTTTGCACTGAAGTCGAGACTTTCAGGGAACATTAAAAACAGTAATATCAGGAAACTTATCAGCGGACGGATATTTTTTATTTTTAAAAGATCGGTCATAACTTATGAAAACACCTATTATGCTATGGTTTCCAGAGGCTACCAGGGAAAAATAAGACTCCATTCACAGAGTCATTTTACAATTTCTGATTTCATTGCTCTGGTTATTATTGTTGTTTCAGGTATAGTCATAGTCTTAATTTGAACTGCTAATGGAAGAAATTATTTCGCTAAGGAATATTGAATATTCATATTACGGCAAAATTCCTGCACTTAAAAACATAAACCTTTCTGTAAAAAAAGGTGAAATGTTTTCAATTATAGGACTGAACGGAAGCGGTAAATCGACCCTGCTTCATATAATTAATGCGCTTATCTTTCCTGATTCGGGAAATGTTATGTTTGACGGGAATATTATTACTGAAAAATCGCTCCGGGATAAAAATTCCGGAATGCAGTTTCGTCAGCGTATGAGCTATATTTTCCAGAATCTCGATATACAACTGTTTTGTCCTACCGTTTTCGATGAGCTTTTGTTTGGTCCGCTTCAACTGAATATTCCACTTGTGGAGGCTAAAGAAAGGGCAGAACAAACTTTATCATATCTGAGTATTGGCTACCTGAAGGAACGTCCTGTATATATGCTTTCGGGTGGCGAAAAAAAGAGAGTGGCAATTGCGTCTGTTCTTACGATGAATCCTGAAGTATTGCTTGTTGATGAACCTCTTTCAAGCCTTGACCCAAAGACCCAGACTTTTTTTATCGAATTGCTTCTCGAGCTTAATGATGCAGGGAAGACCATAATATTTACAACTCATCAGCTCGATCTCATAGAACATCTTCAGCCAAGGGTTGCAGTGCTTTCCGACGACCATACAATAAGAAAGACCGGTTCAGTTTCAGAGATTTTAGAAGACAAGGAGCTTCTCATAAGTGTTAACCTGATTCATGAGCATATACATAAACATGGGAATGAGGAGCATAAACACTATCACTCACATTATGTTTTTCACAAACATTGAGATGATTTAAGTCCTCTATAACTTCACAACCGAGTTATATTCATCACCCCAGGGTATTGGTACTACTGAATCAGTATCCCAATCTGTTTCCCAGTTGGTATCATCTATCAGATACCTGAACTTATACTCCTTGTTTTTCTCGAGGTTGAGGGAAAGGGAAAACTTTCCGTTTTTTGACTTTTTCATAAGATGCATGGAGCGATCCCAATTATTAAAATCTCCTACAACATTAACTGTCTTTGCCGTCTGGGCTATGGCGGAGGGTAAGCTGAAAGTTACCTTGCAGACTCCACCAGTTTTTAAATACTTTTTTTCGATACTCATGGCTTTGAAGTTTAAACGTTAATCCGGTTTATTTATTTAGTCCGGTAATATTAATCATCACTCTGACCAGAATCATCTAATTTACATGGGTTGCCACCCTGTAGTATCTTATCGAAGATTAAACAGAAAGGTACGAATATTTAACAAATTTTTAACTATACTTATTTGAATTATTCACCTGCGGTTCACTATTTTCACCCCGTTTTCTAATAAAAGTTCATTAAAATATTTTCTTATGGATATTATCATTGAGAACCTTACGAAAAAATATGGTAATCAGAAAGCTGTTGACAATATTTCTCTCAAGGTCGCTACAGGCGAAATATTAGGCTTTTTGGGTCCAAACGGGGCCGGGAAAACAACAACGATGAAAATTATCACAAATTTCATCTCTGCCGATGAAGGGAAAATCTTTATTGGAGGCAAACTTCTAAGTGATAATTACTCAGAAATAAAAAGGCATATTGGCTATTTATCTGAGAACAATCCTTTATATCAGGATATGCCAGTGATTGATTTTTTGAATTTCTGCGCCAAAATTCAGGGAATTGAAAAAAGCCGCATACCTGGTCGGGTAGTTGAGATGATCCGGACTACCGGACTTAACCACGAAAAACATAAAAAAATCGGGCAGTTATCGAAAGGGTTCCAGCAAAGAGTTGGTCTTGCCCAGGCTATAATTCATAATCCCGAAATTTTAATTCTCGACGAACCAACCTCAGGGCTTGATCCTAACCAGATAGCTGAAATCAGGAAGCTCATCCGCGAATTGGGACGCGAAAAGACAGTTATACTGAGTACCCATATTCTTCCTGAGGTTGAAGCAACATGCGACAGGATTTTTATAATTAATAAAGGTAAGATTGTTGCTGACGGAACTGCTGAAACATTAAGGAAACAGGCCAAAGGATCTGATATACTAAAGGTGAAAATTGAAGACGGAGAGCCTGATAAGATATTCAAGTCACTTCAGACTCTCAGGTCAGTTTCAATGGTCGATTTTGCTGACAGGAAATTAAACAGGTTTGATATTCATTGTATTGATACTGTTGCAAAACGCGATATTTTCAAATTATGTGTGGATAATAAATGGGTGCTTACTGAAATGACACCATTTGAAACAAAACTTGAAGATATATTCAGAGAACTAACCTTGAATTAAAAATTTAAATTATGAAGACAATCTGGATAATAACAACAAGGGAATTGAATTCATTTTTTGATTCACTGATAGCGTTTATTATGATTATTCTTTTCCTCGGCTTCAGTGGATTCTTTACATGGATATCAGGTTCGGATATTTTTATGGTCGGACAAGCCTCCCTGCGTTCTTTCTTTGGAATAGCATACTGGACGTTGTTCTTCTTCATACCTGCTTTAACCATGCGTCTTATTGCGGAAGAAAAGAAGAGCGGCACAATTGAAATGCTGCTCACAAAAGCAGTGACCGACAGGCAGGTAATTCTTGGCAAATACCTGGCAACAATTATTCTGATATGTATAGCCCTGGCCTTTACCCTGCCCTATGTAATTACTGTTTCCAAAATAGGGAACATAGATACCGGAGGAGTTATTTGTGGTTATATGGCTTTAATACTGATGAGCGCCGCTTATACCAGCATAGGAATATTTGCCAGCAGTATTACCAATAACCAGATCGTGGCCTTCCTCATGGCTTTGTTTATAAGCCTGTTTTTCCATATTATTTTTGAAGTAATTGCCGGAGGCATGACAGGGTTAATCGGGCAGGTAGTTAATTCACTGAGTGTAACTGTCCATTTTGAAAGTCTCTCTCGCGGAGTTGTTGATTCAAAGGATCTTATTTACTTCGGATCAATAATATTTATGGGATTATTCCTTACAGAAATATCACTTTCTAAACGTAATTCTTACAGTTAAGAGTTTGTGAATCAGAACCAAATGACTTTTAATATGATGAAATCAGCAAAAATATCCAGTACAGTACTTCTGGTCGCAGTTATTATAATAGTTGTGAATATACTGTCCGAAAATTACAACTTCAGGATTGATCTTACTGAAGGGAAAGAATATACGCTTAGTAAAGCAACTAAGAACATTCTGAAAAATCTGGATAAGCCTGTTACTGTCACGGCTTATTTTTCAAACGATCTGCCGCCCAATATCGGAAATATATCGGGCAATCTTAAAGACATGCTTATAGAATATGGCAGCAGATCGAACGGGATGGTTGTCTACAAGTTTGTAAATCCTAATGAGAATGAAGAACTGGAGCGCGAAGCAGTAAAAAACGGGATACAGCCTCTAATGATAAATGTAAGAGAAAAAGATCAGGTTAAACAACAGAAGGCATATCTTGGAGCCGTAGTTTCGATGGGAGAGGAGAAAGAAAAAATTCCTTTTTTTCAGCCTGGTTCAGCAATGGAGTATGCTTTATCGACTGCAATAAAGAAACTTTCGGTAGTTGACAAGCCTTCGATTGCATTAATACAGGGTCATGGTGAACCCGCAATAAATGATATAATGCAGGTTTACACAGAACTGGGAATTCTCTATAACGTTCAGACTTTGAAACTGACTGATACAACAGTTATTCCTGACAAGTATAAAACAATTGCAATTATCAGACCCTCTGATACTATTCCTCCTGCCCAGCTGATAGTATTGGATAATTTCCTTGCGCGGGGTGGAAATATCTTTCTGGCACTTAACAGGGTTCAGGGTAATTTTACAAATGCTATGGGAACCTCAGTAAGTGTGGGAATGGAAGAGTGGCTTGCAAAAAGAGGGATAACTATTTCCGATAATTTTATTGTAGACGCAAAATGCGGTGCAGTGACACTGCAACAGCAGCAGGGAAGCTTTACAATGCAGACACAGATGCAATTCCCTTATCTGCCTGTTATAAGTAAATTTGCTGATAATCCGATTACGAAAGGACTCGAGGCAGTAAGCATGCAATTTGCCAGTCCTATTACTTTTTCAGGCGACAGTTCATTAAAATTCATTCCCATTGCTTTCTCTTCAGAGAAATCAGGAAGTTTGAAAACTCCCCTCTATTTCGATATTCAAAAACAATGGAATTCAAATGATTTTCCCTTGTCACATCTGGTAGTTGCAGCAATTATAGAAGGCAGATTATCAGGCAAAAGCAGCTCAAAAATCGTACTTGTTTCCGATGGCGATTTTGCTATAGGAAATCCGAAATCAGGTAATCAGTTACCCCGTGATAATGTAAGTCTTCTTGTAAATTCAATTGATTGGCTTTCAGACGATACCGGTTTAATAGAGTTGAGAACAAAAGGGGTTACTTCACGCCCCATCAAAGAGATGGAGCATGGTACCAAAGTATTTCTGAAATGGTTTAATTTCCTTGCTCCGATTATTCTGATAATCATTTACGGATTAATCAGGATGCAAATGAACAATAACAAACGGATTAAAAGGATGGAGGTGAGCCATGAGTAACCGGTTTAACAATAAAAAACTATTATACCTGTTTACAGGTTTGCTTGTTATTTTAATTCTGACGATTTTTATAAGAATTCCAAAAGAAAAGGCGACTTTAAAAAGTAAGCTGGTTGAATTCGATACACTTGAGGTAAGTAAGATAATTCTATACCCAAAGTATGGAAAAGATAAATTGATTGAGTTTAACAGGAATAATGGAAAATGGAGCTTACAGCAGGGGAATATTATTTGTGATCCTCAAAAAGGGTCCGTTCAGAATATATTCACTGAGGTACTTTCCCTTAAACCTGAAAGGCTTGCAGCAATCAGCAAATCGAAATGGAAAGAATTTGAACTTACCGACAGTCTGGGAACCAGGATAAAAATCATTAACAGGAAAGGTAAAGCTATTGCAGATCTGATGATAGGTAAATTCAGCTATAAGCAGGTAAATAATCCTTTTGGAGGTTATGGTGGTTCGAATAATGTTCAGGGAACAACTTTTGTCAGGCTTTATGGTGAAAAGGAGGTTTATGCAGTTGAAGGGTTTCTTTCGTTCTTTTTCAGTGGAAAATTTGATGACTGGAGAGACAAAACATTTATTACCTCAAAAAAGGACGACATACTGAATATCAGCTTTAATTATCCGGCCGACAGCAGTTATTCGCTTACTAAGAAAGATTCGAAATGGAATTCAGGCAACATTTTAGCCGATTCGGTCAATGTGTCGACCTATCTCACTACCCTTACTTCAATGGATGGTGAGGAGATAAAAGATAATTTTAAACCTGTTATAAACCCGGTTTACCAGTTATTAATTGAAGGGAACAACCTGTTGCATGTTTCTGTAAAATGTTACAAGGAAGAAAACTCCGATGAATATATTCTTAATTCGAGCCTGAATCCCGATGTTTATTTTAGCTCTAAAAAGGACAGGCTTTTAGCAAGAGTGTTCAAACCACAAAGTTATTTTATAAAGAAAAAGGGGAAACAATAAATATGCGGATCACGGTAGATTAAATAGAATGTGATGCTAGCGGTTGTTGCCGCTTAGTTCAAAACCATTTAACCGCACAAAGCTATACCCTCTTTGTCTGAGCTTTGGTGCAATTTTCTTCATGGCCTCACAGGTGTTCCATTCAGGGTGATTAAAATGCATAATGACAATTGCCCCTGGTTTTATTTTTCTAAGGACATTCTCAACAATAACCGAATCATTTAAAAAAGGAACAGCATCGCCGGAAAGGACCTGAAAGCCTATTACTTTAATGCCCAATTCACCTGCCATTCTGGTACAGGTTTCATCAATAAACGCTGTGGCTGAGCGATAAAAACGTGGATTACAATTTGTGAGAGTTTTAATTTTAAGGGCATTTGCCTCAATTTCATCGAATGCTTCTTCAACGCCAGAGGTCCCCTTAATGCCATATGCACTTTTCCCATCAATAGAGCAGGGTTTATGGTTTAACCCGTGGTTCTCAATCTCAAACAGGGTGTCTCTGCTTAGATCTAAAAAGGCAGTAAAATTTGCATCTATCCATTTTCCTGTTACAAACAGTGTAGCCGGGACCTTTTCCTTATGAAGGAAATCGATTAATTCCTTATCGTAACCATTTCCATTTTTCCCGCCGCAGGCATCAAATGTAAATGCTATCTGTTTATTCCTGGTAACTAAATTTTCGTAAACGCCAATTACGAATTCCCCCCATTGTCCTGGTTTTGCGGAGGAAAATTCTGCAACAATCTTTTTCTTTAATTCTGAATAAGATGGGTCATTATTCAATTTTTTCAGGAAAGGAGTATTGGTAAACTCTTTTCCATTTTGGGAAAAAGCAGATTCAACAACACCAAGAAAGAATATAAACAGGAGAATATTTCGCATTTGTATTCAGGCACTTGAAAATGATAAAAGTTACTTCAGACACTTATTTATATTAATATGGTCACAAAGATAATTATACTTGAATATGGTTTACAGTGTAAACTTTTGATTATTTTGTTAAAAAATATTAAAATTGATTGATTTACTATTATTTTGGAATAAATCTATAAGAATGATTGTCTTAAAACATATCAAACATTAAAACTTCAATAATAAGAGGAATTCGTAAAGCAAAAATAAAATACAGAATGATTGATCCAATTTTAAAATGTAAATAAATGAATATCAGGTTATCAATATTAATACTTATTTTCTCTCTCAGCTTAACCGGTGGATCTTATTTAAATGCGCAGAACAAAGTCTGGACTATTGATGATTGTATTCAATATGCTCTTGAGAAAAATATTCAGGTGCAGAAAGCTTTGGTCAGTAACAGCATATTTGAAGAAAACCTGCAGTTTTCAAAATCAGCGTGGTATCCATCCCTTAGCGGTTCTGCAAGGGATAATTATGACTGGGGCAATATGCATAATACCACAACAGGAGCTACAGTTTTCAAAGGAGCAAATGGAATGACTATTTCTGCCAGTTCAGGAATGACTGTCTATAACGGGTCACGGATTCGTAATAGTATAAAGAAATCGGAAACCGATTTAGAAGCTGATAAATATAATACTGATATTATTAAAGAAACTGTGAGCCTTAATATTCTGAATGAATATCTTCAGGTTCTTTATGCCGAAGAACAGGTGAAGAATAGTAATGACCAGATCTCTTCACTTGCAGAGCAACTGAACCTGGCGGGGGAGAGGCTTAAATTGGGTGTCATAGCAAATTCAGACTATCTCCAGATTAAATCGCAACTGGCAACTGAAAAACAAACTCTTGCAGTAGCTCAAAGTCAGCTTGCCATTAACAGGATAAACCTGATGCAGCTGATGGAGTTCCCGATTGCCAGTGATTTTAATATTGAACACCCGAATCTTGACAGTCTTATTAACCAGAAAAGGGTTCCTGATCCAAAAGAAATATATCAGATTTCTCTTGGGATAAAACCGGAGGTTAAAAATGCTGAACTCGCCAAAAAAAGTTCACAGATAAGTGTTGACCTGGCAAAGGCAAATCTTTATCCAAATCTTTCAATGAATGCAGGTGTATCTACTTTATATTCGGGTTCTCAGGCAGGATCATCATACGGATACCAGATGAAAGACAATTTAAGTCCGTCTATAGGTCTGTCTGCATCAATTCCAATATATCTGAACAGGCAGGTCAGGACAAATGTTGCAGTCGCAAAACTGAACACAAATACTGCAGAACTGAATGAATTCAATGTTAAAAATGTGTTGAGAAAAGCTATTGAACAGGCTTGCCAGGATGTTATATCATCACAGATTGAATACGAAGCCAGTGCTGAAGCCTATCAGGCTGTAAAGGAATCATTTGATGTAGCTAGCGAGAAATTTTTTAAAGGCATGATGAATTCGGTTGATTTTCTGATACAGAAAACAACCTTTATTGCAACGGAAAGCAAATTTTTACAATCAAAATATGCATTGATATTCAGTTACAAAGTGCTTGATTTTTATTCAGGTCAGCCTTTATCATTCAAATCAGGTACTAAATAGTAATTATTTATAAAACAGAATAATAATGAAAAGGAGAAGAGGTATAAAAGAGAAATTTACTATTGCAATTATTTCATTGGTTTTAATAGTATCTGGTTCGTGTCATAAAGGAAATAGTGCCTACACATTTGAAACCGCCATTGTTAAGAAAGGGACTATAATAAATACAATTACTGCGACAGGTACTATACAGGCTGATACAACAGTTCTAATCGGGACACAGGTGTCAGGTGTAATCAAAAAAATATATATTGATTTCAATTCAGTTGTCAGAAAGGGCCAGCTGTTGGCTGTCCTCGACACAACACCTTTGCAGACCCAGGTCAGACAGGCGCAAGCTTCTCTGGATGATTCAAAGGGAGAAGTTGAATTTCAGCGTGCCACATATGAACGGTACAAGGCATTGCTTGATAAGAAACTTATAGCACAGGCTGATTATGATCAGGTCAAGTACAACTATGAGAAAGCGCTTGCAAATCTTAAGACAGCTCAGGCAGGATATGACAAAGCTATCGTGAATCTTAATTATGCAACTATTTCTTCACCGATAAAAGGAGTTGTTCTGAACCGTGCAGTAGATCAGGGCCAGACTGTAGCTGCCAGTTTTAGTACGCCAAACCTTTTTACAATAGCAAATGACCTTACACGTATGCATGTTGAAGCAAATGTTGATGAGGCGGATATTGGACAGGTAAAGCAGGGTCAATTTACGAGTTTCACGGTAGAGGCTTATCCTAACGAGATATTTAAGGGAGATGTCAGACAAATACGGTTACAGCCAATTGTAACATCAAATGTTGTCACATATACAGTAATAATAAATGCCCCCAATCCTGACCTGAAACTCATGCCGGGGATGACCGCGAACATAACTGTTCTGGTTCAGAAGTTAGACAGCGTGCTTATAGTTCCCGGAAAAGCTTTAAGATTTACACCGGATAATACCTATATGACTGAATATCTGAAAAAACACCCTGTTGTGAAAAAACCTGAAGGGAATGGAGCAGATA
>Ga0182021_10010762_pt1 | contig 10853 bp, 7 predicted proteins | sample 612E3MmetaG_FD_120493 | JGI IMG/M metagenome (GOLD analysis project Ga0182021, IMG submission 120493) | Permafrost microbial communities from Stordalen Mire, Sweden - 612E3M metaG (Illumina Assembly) | ecosystem: Environmental > Terrestrial > Soil > Wetlands > Permafrost | place: Sweden...
CGAGCGGGTCGGAATCGACGGGGTCCACAAGCCCATTTGTAGTCCAGACCTACGAGCCTCGACCACGTGATTTCAGGCACTTAAGCGGGCTTCGCCCGCTCTACTGCGCAACTTCGGCTAGCGTGTGTCGAAGCGGATTGCGAACCCGAGGACTTCGGTCTGGACTGGGAATCTGCTCTGCGTCGGCTGGCTCAACCCGCCCCTTCCGGCTTCTTCCGTGTCCGGGTGGGCGCAGGACATTTCGCGGTTGTCACAAGAAGGGAAGTGGCACGCGCTCTGCGCCGCGTGCTCGCCGCTCGCGAGGTGTGTTGGGAAGTCGAGGCGGAGGAATCCGGCCAAGACCCTGTGTCGGTCGCGTCCTGTCGAATGATCCGGGACGCTGACTTGGTGGCCTGTATCCAGGCGATTCATGGGGTGCTCTAATGCGTGCCCTTCGGTATGGCCTCGATGTTGTGCTGACCCTGCTGGCACTGCCCCTCACACTCGGCCTTGTGGCGCTGGATGCCCTGCAAAGGTGGCTACGCCGTGACTGACACCAACCTGACGTGTGGTGCCTGTGGCGGCCGTGGCTACCTACTCATCAGGGGTGGGTGCACGAGAATACCGTGCTCCGCTTGCCGCGGGCTGGGCGTGGTGCGCCTTTCTCCCCCTGGCGCGTCTTCTGGGATACCATCGTCCGGCGGGAACCACCCGTCGGAAGGGGGTGAAGGTCAAATCAAAAAGTGGATCGGTATCGTTGCGCTGCTGCTACTCTGCTGCTGCGGTTGCGATTTCGAGCCGTGTCTCCTGCGTTGCTGCTACTGCCACGACGACGCATCGGCGAACGATGGTTCCGCATCCGTCGAAGCAAGCGACGTGGGTACGGCAGACTCGGTGACGGCAGACCTGCGACCTATCGAAGATCGGCCGTTGCTTGACTCATCGGCGGTGGATCTGCCGCCAGTCGAGGATCGGCCATCGCGTGACGGCAGGTACCCCTCCTGCCCTGCGGCTGAAGCAGGTGCATACAGTGGCGGGGGTCTGTGTCCGGGGTTCTCCATGTGCTACGCCAAGACACTTAATGGCGTGCCGGTGGGGATATGCTGGGTCACATCCTCAACATGGTACGTCTCAGACTGCGCGATGTGCGCGGGAATAGGCAGGGCGCAGTGAGGTGGCTTCGTCGGCACGGCTGGCGCGCTCTTGCGTTGCTCGTGTTCGTCGTCATAGGTCCCGTGTGGGTGCTGGGTCTGCTCCTCACTCCCGCGGCCATGGTGCGCGCGTGGTGCTACCGCCTGTGCTCTGGCGCGTCCTATCGGTTTCTCGGTGCATGGGCACCTATCGCGAAGCGGGACCGCTTGCCGCCCCTCCTGCGCAGGCACAAAGGCCGCTGGCGGCATGCTCGGGCGGTGCGGTGATGTCGCGCTATCTGTGGGTCCCGTTTCGGAATCTCACGTCAACGAACGAAGCCCTGCGGCTCGTCCGATCGGACGGCTTCCGCGCTGCACACAGTCACCGCCAACATCCGAGCGCGCTTGTTTGCCACCCCTGCCAGATTGACGGTTCCCACCTGATCACTATACTCGCCGCCTAGATCCGTTCGCCATCCTCACGGGAGATCCGGACGCAATGAACCTGAGAGAAAGCTCGAGAAGATCTACGTGTGCGCGCGTCGCTGGGTGCCATCGTCCCATCGCCGTCGTTCTGGTCGTCGCTCTCCTGGCGACGGGCTGCGGTGTGTGGGTGCCGCTCGGGCCTGGCCCGCGGGTGCGCATCGAGTCCGATCCTTCTGGCGCTGTCGTGAAGCGCGAGGGGGCCACGAAAAGAGTGGATGGAGGTCTTTTCCACGCAGACACGACGGTCAAGGAAGACGATGAGGATCTGGGCAAGACCCCGTACGTTGATGACTTCTCGAAGTCTCACACACGCAAGGTCTATCACCGGGGCTGGTGGGCCTTCCCGGTCTGGCTGCTGGCAGGGGCTGCGGTCGCCGGCACGTCGATCATGCTCTACAAGTACGTGCCACTGAACACGCCCACCAAGGACACTCCAGACCCGAAGAACGACAAGAAGCTTGCAGTTCTTCTTACTAGCATACTAGGTGGCTGCTTCTGGGGCCTGGGCATGATCGCGCTGTTCGTACCGGAGGACGGCGAGATGAAGCTGTTCCCAAACTACGACTCCGATGCCAATTCGGACCTGCGTGTCAACAAATGGACCTACATCACCACGCTCCCCGGACACAAGCCGGCGAAGACCGTCTTCAGGTTGGGCGTGAATTCAGAAGACAAGCCTATCAAGGTTGCTCTTGAGGCTGATATGGAGCAGTACGCTCGCGTTCAGGCAGCGTTCGGGGAGTCACGACCCACAGAAGCGGCCGTCCCGGTCCTTTCCCCTATGACCCATCCGTCGCCCATCTCGCGCCCTTCCGAGTCTTCGGGCACTGCAACCTTTCGCTCGGGCGCTTCACGTTCCGATTCATATGCGTTGGTGGTGGGCATAGAGGGCTACCGGGATCTCTCCCCCGCAGCCGGTGCACGAGCTGACGCGGAGGGATTCGCCGGGCTGGCGGAAACCACTCTCGGGGTGCCAAACCGAAATCTCCACCTGATCACCGACGGCCGCGCCACTCGCACCGATGTACTGCGCGAAATCAACTGGCTCAAGAAGAATGTGCCGGCAGGGGGACGGATATTCTTCTACTTCAGCGGGCATGGGACACCCGACCTCACTTCCGGCGACAGCCTTCTGCTGCCCTACGATGCCGACGTGCAGGCTGCGGCGCAGACCGGGATCTCCCTGCCCGAAGTGCTCGCTGACCTCTCTCGCTCTCGCGCACAAGAAGTTGTTTCCTTCGTGGATTCCTGCTTCTCTGGCAGCGGCCGATCGGTCTTGCCCTCCGGCGTGAGGCCCATGATCCCGGTCAAGACGGTGGTCGCGCCAGCCAAGGTGGCGCTCTTCTCGGCTACCGCCGCCGGCGAAACCGCGGGGAACCAGGCGGACGCGACGTCAGGGGGACTGTTCACGCGGTTTCTCCTGAAGGGACTTGGTGGTGCCCAGGCCGACATGGATGGCGATGGCGCCATCTCTTTGAAGGAGCTGACTGACTGGGTGACGCCGCGGGTTTTCCGGGAGGCTCAGCGCCAGTTCCGCGCGCAGAATCCCACCCTGACCGTGGGTGGAGGCCTGGGCGCGGCCAAAGACGTCCTACTGGCCAGAGGGCTTGGCGAGCAGTGACGAGGACAACAGGCGCGCTGCGGAGTCCGACGGAGAGACATGAACGGAACACGAACCAGTCTGCTGTCTCTCGTTCTTGCAACCGCATGTGGGACAGCTCAACTACCAGCTCGCGACAAAGCGAGAACGCAAGAAGCTGTTTGCACGCCCACTGACAACCAATCCTTCCTCCAGGCGACCCAGTGGCTGGACGAGGACTGGGCGTTCGGGGCGGGTGAGTCGGTGACCGCGCAGGCGGCCTACGACTTGGCGATCAACGATGCAATGCGCACGATCGAGATCAAGATACGATCGGAGACGGCGGTGGTCGACAGCGAGACCGTTGCAGGAGGTACGAGCACGCGGCTGACCCGCTCGGAGGAAGACGTGCGCGTGCTGGTGGAACAGCGCCGGGCCGGCTGCTCGCGCGAGCGTAGCTGCCAGACGCCAGACGGCCGGGTTCGGGTTTGGGCGCGCTGCTCGCGCAACACGGTGATGGAGCAAGACCTGCGCAAGGCCAGCGCAAGGCTCGTACGGGCCTTGCCCGCGCAAGCAGCCATCATGGTGCTTCCACCCACTGACGATGGCGACCACTTCACCCACCTCGCCTACGAGGCGCAGGGCATCTTGCAGCACCGCCTGCAGCCGCCGCTGCTGGCGCCCACCCAGAAGCTTGTGGTTATGAGCGAGGGCATGACGACCGACCCGACGAAGCTGTGGCGCCAGTATGGTGTAACTCACTTTGTGACCGGCTCGACCTCTTCCCCAACCGGCCGCAGAGCGGAATTCCGCCTGTACCTGCAAAACGCGGCCACGGGTGAGATCCTGCCCCAGTCCTTGTCTCGATTTGAGGTCGACCTGGAACCCCAGGAACGGGACAAGCTGGAGCGCAAGGGAGCCTTGTTTCCGCAGAAGGCGGCCATGGAACTCGTCGGGATGGTAGGCGACAGACGTGGTATCGAACTGAGACTGTCGGCCACTCAGTTCCGCGAGGGAGAGCTGGCCGAGTTCAGTCTGCGCCTGGCCGAGCCAGGGTATGTCTACGTATTCAGTGTCTACGAGAACGGCAAGGCCTCGCTGTTGCTGCCCAGTGCGCCCTCGCCCGGCAACCGGCTGGAGGCCGGCCGCTGGTATACCTTCCCCGATGAAGCATGGAAGAAGGGTGGCTACGTCCTGAAGGTCTGCCCAATCCCTGGTGACAAGGTCAACCGGGAACGCATCAAGGCGTTCGCCACGACCAAGCCCCTCGACCTGCCGCTCGACCGATACACGCTGAGCGGCCTGGCCGATCTTCGCGAAGGGCCCAAAGGCCAGATCGCCGAGATCAACCAGCGCATCGACGAACTCCAGCGCGCCGGCGCCGGCGTCAGCACGGCGGTTGCCGCCTACGACATCGTCGCCGTGGAGGCTCTGAACACCGGATGCCCGAAAAGATAGGGTAGAAATTGGGGGCTGGCCTGGTCACGGCCGGCGGCGGCCGACGGTGACCCCTCCCCCCGTCCGCTGGCCTTCCGATCCCAAGAATCATTTGTGTGAGTGGAACGAACTCTGGGGGGCCGATGCCGGAAGCGCGCAGGCGCGTGTCTCTCCCGCAAGTATTGCGCAAGCACAAGGGACGCTGGCGGCACGCAAGGGTGGTGACGATATCCTGCTAGATCTTCGCGAACAGCCCCATGGCAGCCCCGGCCGTTACCCCGGCGATGCGCACCGTCTTCCGCTTGCCGGTTTCGCCGCGAATGATGGTCACGGCCGAGCGGGGCACGCCAAAGGTCTCGGCCAGAACCCTTTGCACGGCCTCATTGGCCTTGCCGTCCACCGGCGGGGCGTTCACCGAGACTTTGAGCCTGTCGCCCTTGACCGGCCCCACGCCTTCGCGCGGACAGCGCGGCTGCACCACGATGTCGAGCGTGACCGCGCCGTCCTTCTCGCTGACTCTCAGCTCGGCCATGGTCGATCAGAGGGAGTTTCCTAGCTTACAACGATATTGACGATCTTGCCGGCGACCACGATGACCTTGCGCACGGTCTTGCCCTCAAGGTGCTTGGCCACATTGGGCACGGCCATCGCCTTTTCGCGCACCTCGGCCTCGGGCGCGTCGCGCGCGACCTGGACATCGCCACGCAACTTGCCGTTCACCTGCACGCCCAGGGTCACCACCGCGTCGATGGTCAACGCCTCATCGTAGCTCGGCCATGAAGCCTGCAGCAGGAAACCCTGCTGGCCCAGTTTTTCCCACGCCTCGTCGCCCAGATGGGGAGCAAAAGGCCCGATCAGCTTGATGAGCGCCAGCAGATCCTCGCGGGTGGCGCCGCTGCCGGCTAGCGCGTTCAGGTACTCCATCATCGCGGCCACGGCCGTATTGAAGGCCATGCGATCCAGGTCGCCGGTCACTTTCTTGATGGTCTTGTGGCGCAGTCGCAAATGCGGATCGCCGGCCGGCGCCGGCTTCTCGTCGAGTTCCTCCACCAGCCGCCAGACGCGCCTCAAGAAACGACTGCATCCCTCGATGGCTCGCGCATCCCAAGGCTTGGGCAGCTCGAACTCGCCCATGAACATCTCGTACAGGCGCAACACGTCTGCGCCGTACTCGGCCACCACGTCGTCAGGGTTGACGCCGTTGAGTTTGGTCTTGGCCATCTTGTCCACGGCCGCCTTCAGTTTCTCGCCCGTGGCCTTGAGGATGGCGTCGTCACCGCGCAGCTCGATCTCTGACATCTCGTGGTAGCGGCCCAGTGCATCCTGGTACGAGTAGGCGAGCACCGTGCCCTGGTGGCGCAACTTCTTGAACGGCTCCTTGGTCGAGACGTGTCCCAGGTCGTAGAGCACCTTGTGCCAGAAACGCGAGTAGAGAAGGTGGAGGACGGCGTGCTCGGCGCCCCCCACGTAGAGGTCGACCGGCTGCCACTGCTGCTCGGACTGCTTGGACCAGGGCTCGTGTTCGGCCTTGGGGTCGAGGTATCGCAGGTAGTACCAGCAGGATCCCGCCCACTGAGGCATGGTGTTGGTTTCGCGTCGGGCCGGGCCGCCGCAGGTCGGACAAGTCGTCTTGACCCACGATTCGATCCCGGCGAGAGGCGATTCGCCCGTGCCGGTCGGCTCGTAGCGCTCCACCTCGGGCAGGGTGACCGGCAGGGCCGATTCGGGCACCGGTACCGTGCCGTGGGTGGGACAGTGAACGATGGGGATCGGCTCGCCCCAGTAGCGTTGCCGGGAAAACACCCAGTCGCGCAAGCGGTAGCTGACCATGGCGCGACCCAGCCCGCGGGCTTCAAGCTGCCTTGTGACCTTGGCCTTGGCCTGCAGCGTGGGCAGGCCGTCGAGATCGCCTGAGTTGATGGCGATCCCGTCGTCGACGAAGGCCTGGCCGGGCTCAGGCTCGCGGCCGTCGGTGGGCCGCACCACGGGACGGATGGGCAGATTGAACTTGCTGGCGAATTCGTAGTCGCGCTGGTCGTGCGCCGGCACCGCCATGATCGCACCAGTGCCGTAGGTCGAAAGCACATAGTCGGCGATCCAAACCGGGATCTTCTCGCCATTGACCGGATTGATGGCGAAAGCTCCAGTGAACGCGCCCGTCTTTTCCTTTGCCAGATCGGTGCGTTCCAGGTCGCTCTTGCGGCGCGCGGCGATCTGGTAGGCGCGCACCGCCGCATGCCGCGCCCCTGTGGTCAACGCGTCGACCAGCGGATGTTCAGGGGACAGCACCATGTAGGTCGCGCCGTACAAGGTATCGGGCCGCGTGGTGAAGACCTTGATTTCTTCCATTGACGGCAAGCCATCGGGGCCGGCCACCTTGAAGATCGCCTCGGCTCCGTCCGAGCGACCGATCCAGTTGCGCTGCATGGCCAGGGTGGACTCGGGCCAGTCCAGGTCCGCCAAATCCTCCAACAGCCGATCCGCGTAGCGTGTAATGCGCAACAACCACTGGCGCAAGTCTTTGCGCTCGACCCCGGTGCCACAGCGCTCGCAGCAGCCCTGACTGACCTCTTCGTTGGCCAGGCCTGTCTTGCATGACGGGCACCAGTTGATGGGCACGGTGCCCTCGTAGGCCAGACCCTGTTTGAAAAGCTGCAGGAAGATCCACTGGGTCCACTTGAAGTACTTGGGATCGGTGGTGTTGACCTCGCGATCCCAGTCGTAGGCGAAGCCGACAGAATCGATTTGCCGACGAAAGTTGGCAATGGCCTTCTCGGTGGTCACGCGCGGGTGGATGCCGGTCTTGATGGCGTAGTTTTCGGCCGGCAGACCAAAGGCGTCCCAGCCCATGGGATGCAGGACATTCCAGCCCTGCATGCGCTTCCAGCGCGTGATGATGTCGGTGGCGGTGTAGCCCTCGCAGTGTCCGACGTGCAGCCCCGCGCCCGATGGATACGGGAACATGTCCAGGGCGTAGAACTTGGGCCGCTTGGGATCAAAGGTGGTTTGGTGCAGGCGGGCCTCGCGCCAGCGGGCCTGCCACTTGGGTTCAACGGAACGATGGTCGTAGGGCATAGGGCTGCGGAGTTTACACCACCGCAGCACCGATCAATCAGACGTCATGCGATTCGCCCTGCCCGCGTCCGGCGGCAGCGACAGCGGCGGCAGCCCGACCAACTCGCGCCGCCGTTCAAAAAGCGCCTGCCCGAAGAGAAGAGCGGTCATGCAGGGATGGGACTGAATGGCGTAGGTCTTTCCGGCGGCGCGCAATGTGACGTTCTCGTCGTTCACCAACCAGCGCGTGCCGACCTTCTCGCACCAGCGCACCTCCACCTCGACCTCAGAGGCAGCCATCACCGCGGCCGGAAGCGGCTTCCAATTCTCCACCAGCAGGCGCCGCAGGGCGGGCAAGCCGGTGTTTTCCCCGAATCGGTAGGCGCTGCGGCCGCCCAGCGTCTTCTCACTATCGCCGGTCTGAATCTCGTCGGACCGAACCTGCGCGGGTGGCCTTTCCCGCCGGCGCGCGAGGTCGTCGAAATAGTCCTGCAGATGGCACTGGTCGTCGAAGATCACTTCACTGGGCGGGGCCTTAGCGAGATTGCGACGCACGCCCACGGCACAACCGACCAGCGCCGCCGCCCCAAGCACGGCAGCGCAAGTCATCCCGGCCAGTAGTTTCTTCCAGTGCATGGGCACTTGCCCTGAGATTATCGCAGGACTGGCGTGAATCCTTTAGTACAACTGGCTGCGTCCAAGGCAAGCATCAAGGGCCGGTATCCGGTGCACTTTCACCGCCCTCCTCGGACGGTCCGTAGTCCACGCCTGGCTTGGGCAGGTAGGCCTCGATCGGCCTTTGCGCCTTGCCCATGATGCGTCCGGCAGTGACCATGACCGGAAGAGGCGGGTAGAGTTCATAGTAGTAGCCACGCGTGCTGAGGGCGTAGTGGTACGGCTTGCCCTCATATTCGAAACGGCGACGCAGGGTGAGAGGCACGTTGCCGACGCGGTTGAAGGCCCGGTGCCGCAGCACGAAGTCGAACAGGCGGGCAGCCCGACTGTTCACCAAACGGTGGCAGCCGTGCGAGAACCGCCGCGCGATCGAGGTGTAGTCCACCGAGCCATGGGTTCGAATCTGGTTGTCGTAGAAACTCTTGCCCCGCTTCAAGTGATGGATTGCCATCACCAGGCCATAGGCCGATTGATAGCCAGGGCCCATCACGTCGGTGTTCACCACCGTCACCGCCCCCGCGTCGCGGTCCCATGTCTTGCGGGTCAGCAGATCCTTGGCCGGGGTGCCCTCGGGCGGGATCCAGACCGGCCCGGCCACGATGTCTTTCCACACCCGCGGGCCGATATCTGAGTTCTTGTACTTGAAGTACACCTTGCCGTTGGGCCGCATTTCGCTGCGCCACGACCCGATGGTGGTGCGCCAGCGGCAAAGCGGGATCTTCTGTTTCTTCCAGGTCAGGTAGAGCGTGAGGCTGGGGAAGCGCAGGCGCGGCTGTGCGATGGGCTTGCCGCTTTCGTCGAGGGGGAGGTCGTACCAGACATCGCCACGATCAATCTCGACCGAAAGGTCCATCTTGCTGCTGTAGTAGGGGGGAAGCTTGGGCGGCGGGATTGCCACGTGAAGCTGCCTCATCCCCTGGGTGCGGAACGTCGCCATGACCCTGAGCATGTCGTCGGTCGTGCGCACCCCCAACGCCGTCATGATCGCGTCGGTGTAGTCGGCGATGAGATTCGGCACCGGGTGTTCGATGCCCGCGGCATCCTTGTATGTCGCCGGCTTCGCTCCGCCCGAGACCGAACCGTCCTCGATAATGCCCGCCGCGTCGACCACACGTTCCATCAGGATGCGCCGGAAGGTGTCCAGGTGCAGGTCGAGCGGCGGCCGCTGCAAAGCCGCCAGCGTCTCACCACCCAGAAAACCCCACCCAAAGATATTGTTCTTGCGCTCCCATGCCGCCAACGCCTCGTTGGTCGCCAGATCGAACTGCCCCTCCACGTGTTTGGTCCGCGCGGACAGCAACCCCTCGCAGCCGAGGCGCGCCTGAGCCGCCCGGATCGCGCGCAGGCGCACCTGGCCGCGCCGGAAGCGTTCGACGCGAACCCCGGCCTTGGTGTCTTCTTGGGCAATTGCCTTCAGCCATTCGTCGCGGTCGCGCACGGGAGCGCCCGCCGCTTCCTGGGCCTTGGCGATCTGCTTGTCCACCCAGGCGGCGTCCCCCATCGCCTCGTTGTACTCGTGGCGCGCTTGCTCGCGGCTTTGGAAGGTAATAGTGCCGTCAAGGGCCGCCAGGCCGGCCAGGTCAAGGTTGGCGTAGCAGGTCCTTTTCTGGTCCTCTTCGATGCGCGCCAGCAGGACCGGAAACGTGGGTGGGATGCCGTACGGCTCGAGGAAATTCGGCTCGCGCCGCAAGTGCAAGGCCCGTCGCGCTTCGTCGAGGACACGCCGGCCCTGCGGGCTCTCTGCCGCCTCCTCGGTGCCGGGAAGGCCCGCCGCCATCAGGACAGCGTAGTGCGCTTCTGGGCTGGCCAGGAAGATGTCATCCGGACTGGCCAGATCGTTGGCCAGCGCGACGAAAGCGTGGCGGTAGCGGTTTGGCTTTGGCTCGCCCTCCGGCTTGTCCGACTCGCTGAAGATGAACGGCGCCCACTCGTAGGTAAGATCCACGTCGAGCAAACCACTGGCCACCGCCATGGCGATGGCCTCGCGACCGCCGTGCTCGGGCCGCAGCGCGATGGTCTCATGCTCGGCTAGCTGCCCACCTTCATCCCAGGGCATGGGCGTGGGCGGCCGCACTGGCTGGACCGGGCTGGGCACGGGCATGGCCACGGGTGGTGCTGCATCGCGCGCAGGGCTGGTCGGCCGCGCACAGGCCGGAACAACCAGCACAGCAAACCAAGGAAGCATACGGCGGGTTCGCAAGGCGGAAACATTAGTGAACATCCGCAGGTCAAACGCAACCATCTGACGCCGCAACCCAGACGCCACAACCTGCAACCCAAGCCCCGGCGGGGAGAGCTTCCATTTGACACCCGCCGCGCCGGCGAGTAGATCCTTGCGTCCCAATGCGCCGGGAAGCCGTCGGGTTGGGGCATGGGGTGGTAGTTAAGTTTGGTTATAACGCCGGCCTGTCACGCCGGAGGCCGCGGGTTCAAGTCCCGTCCACCCCGCAAGACCCCTTGGGAGAAATCCTGAGGGGTTTCGTGTAGTGGACCCCAGTTTGTGGCTGAGCCCC
>Ga0182021_10010763_pt1 | contig 10853 bp, 12 predicted proteins | sample 612E3MmetaG_FD_120493 | JGI IMG/M metagenome (GOLD analysis project Ga0182021, IMG submission 120493) | Permafrost microbial communities from Stordalen Mire, Sweden - 612E3M metaG (Illumina Assembly) | ecosystem: Environmental > Terrestrial > Soil > Wetlands > Permafrost | place: Sweden...
ACGTATTCTTCTAAACCTTCACGTGTTAAGGTACCATCGCCTCTCTCAGCAGTAATAATTGTCGTTACACCTTTCTTCTTCAGCCAGTGGAATAAACGGCGTAGTTCAGCCCGCAGTATATGAGGGCTTGGCAATTCTGAAAAGAGTGACTCGACGGTATCCAGCACAACACGCTTAGCACCGATGCTCTCAATTGCGTGATGAATCCTGATAAACAAACCTTCCAAATCATATTCACCGCTTTGTGCGATTTCACTCCGATCAACATGAATGTGCTCAAGCCAAATCTTTTTGCGCTCTGCAAGGTTATCCAAATTGAACCCCAACGAAGCAACGTTTGCTGTGAGTTCTTTCTCTGTTTCCTCGAACGATATAAAGACACCCGGTTCATTGTACTGCGTTGCCCCGCGAACGAGAAACTCCATGGCAAAGAGGGTCTTTCCGCAGCCAGGACCGCCGCATACAAGGGTCGGCCTGCCTTTCGGTAATCCCCCGCCCGTGATTTCGTCCAATCCTTGAATACTTGTAGGGGCTTTGGAAAGATCAAAACGATGAGATTGCACTCTTTTCTTCTTCAAGATATTTTAACCTCCAAATATGTTCTTTCTCTTTTAATTTTGATTAAAACCCATTTTTACTATTATCAATTATATGACCCATAGAGATGACTGCTCTATTTTTCACTTGCCGGTATCAGGTTTTTCATTCTGTTGGGTCTTTGACACTGCGACCATAATTCCAATTCCCATTATAATAATAACACCGATGCTTATCCAAATGAGTGAAACGATTAATTCATAAGCTGCCCAAGCTAATCCACCGGCTACAAATGCAGTTCCCAATAAATATTTTGCAAAATTAGACATATATATTCCTTCTATTGTCGGCCCGTTTTTAATATCACCAGGATATTTGCGAACGGATGCTTTGCTTCATTTCAATCGCCTTCACTCGAGATGCACTTCTTTCTTCTTGACGATATTGTATTTCCGGATTCTTTTTTTTCTATGCAATAAAAGCTATGGTCACTCATTTCGCTTGATACCAATATCCGTCTGATTGCAAAAAAATACACCTTTTAGAATAAATTCTGGTGTTTTTCTCCCTTTAGCTCGATGAATTATAGAAACATCTACGAAACAAAACAATAAGCCAAAAGGATGAAAAAAGAATTAATCCTTTTCAAAGACCAAACAACTCTTTGAATACATCAAGGATTGATTGTCAACTGCCAAACACATAGAAGCATTCGAAAAAGGACATTCAACGGCAGAAAATATTTATTCTACATGAACTGAAAATATATCAACGCAACAGCAGCAACGCTCATCAGTAAAAGCGTTACTGATCCGAGAACATTCGACCATCTTTTGTTGGTAAATTCCCCCATCACTTTTTTATTATTACCAATGTGCATGACAATGGCAATCATGACCGGCGCTGTTAAGCCATACAAAACAGCAGTATCAATAAGTGCTTGTATGGGGCTAATGCCGAGAAACTCCAGAGCCAGTCCAACAATGAGCGCTATAATAAGTGTGATGTAAAACCCTTTGGCTTGGTGAAATTTTTTATCCAACCCTTCCTTCCAGTGAAAAGTTTCAGCTAAAATGTATGAAAGTGAGCCGGCTAAAACCGGTATCGCTAATAATCCTGTGCCGATGACACCGACAGCAAAGAGGACATACGTAAGTTTACCTGTCAATGGTTCTAAAGCTTTTGCGGCTTGTCCTACAGTATCAATTTGCCTGATACCAGCCTTATACAACACAGCGCCCGTTGTAAGGATTATAAAAAACATAACAAGATTTGAAAAGAGCATCCCGAAATCGATATCCATTTTCATGTTGTCTAAAATTCGTTTATTGATAATGATTTTTTTATGGCTGTGTAAAATATCTTCCGCCTCCATAGTGGCTTGCCAAAAAAACAGGTAAGGAGAAATAGTGGTACCGAGGATGGCAACAAGGATCTCAAAAAAAGCTTTATTCAAATGAATAGTTGGAATAAACGTACTTTTCATAACTTCAACCCAATCCGCATGCACCAGGAACGGAACGACGACATACAAGAATAATGAAAGGCAAAGCCATTTTAATACAGCAGCAAGTTTTTGATAAGGAAATTTGATAATACAGGAAATAAGTAAAACCGTAAATAGTATGCTGAAAGCAAAAGATGGAATTTGAGGTATCAGTAAATTTGCAACGGCTCCCATTCCCTCGATGTCCGCGCCAATATTAAGTGTAATAGCCGGGAAACTGAATACCGCCATGAGATAGAGAATACTTCTCGGATATTTCTTTTTTAGTGTTGCTGTCAATCCCTCTTGAGTTACTATACCGATTCGCGCGCACATCTCCTGCACAGTAGCCATGAGAGGGAAAGTGATAAGGGCAGTCCAAAGAGTCGTAAAACCAAAACCAGCGCCTGCTTGTGAATAGGTTGCAATCCCTGAAGGATCATCATCGCTTGCTCCTGTAACAAGTCCGGGACCAAGTATGCACCAGGTTTTTTTAATTCTTGCAGAAATTTTTGTGTATCTATTCTTTGCCAAAATAATTTTGTTAAAGTGCGGCGGCCAGGATACCTCGTGGTGTTTCTAATCTCGCGCCAGTGCCTCGATGGGGTCGAGTTGTGCAGCTTTTCTTGCCGGAAGATACCCAAAGATGATACCGGTCAGAAAAGCACACGCGAACGCAAGGATGATCGGTGCAGCCGTGAAAATCACTCGCCAGCCTGCAATCGCTGAAGTAGATAATCCACCGCCAATACCGACAACGATACCGACGAGACCACCAATAAAACAAACCATCACTGCTTCTGTAAGAAATTGAAATAACACATCGAAGCTACGTGCACCAATCGCCATGCGTATACCGATTTCGCGCGTCCGTTCAGTGACCGAAACCAGCATGATATTCATCACGCCAATGCCGCCGACCACGAGCGAGATCACAGCGATCGCTGCAAGCAGATAGGTAAGTGTATTTTGCGTTTCGTTGGCAGTCTCGATAGTATCGGCCATATTCCGAATGTTAAAGTCTTCTTTTCCATGTCGTTTGATCAACAGCGCATGGAGTCCGGTTTGCACCGCTGTCATATCCACACTCGGTTTCACTCTCACGACGATATTATTGAAAAAGCGTTGTCCAAAGACACGCGCACCGGCCGTCGTGTAGGGCAGCCAGACAGAATTGTCCATATCGTCTCCCCGCGGGGTCAAACCCTTACTGCTCAGTACACCAATGACCAAGAACGGTGCGCTGCCAATAAGCACATACTGACCCAGCGGATTCATGTCATTGGTGAACAGATTCTTCGCTACGGTCTGACCAAGCACAACAACCTGGGCGTAGCGTATCACATGTTCTGCCGAGAAAAACACACCGGACTGCGGCGGCCAATCATGTACCTTCGGAAAATCTTCACCGGTTCCGACTACTGTGACCATCAAATCCTGGTCGCCAAAGCGAAGAAGTGACGATAATGCCGTTTCTGGAACAACCATATCAACGCCCGGTACACTGACCATGGATGGTAGATCTTCGGGCAGAAAACTGGTCACCGTTACAGCTGAAGCGCGAACGGCAGGTGGTCCACGCATGATCGTTAGCAGGTCGGTGCCCATGGCCTGGATGCGTTCAAGAACGTCCTGCTTCGCGCCATTGCCGATCGCCATCAACGCAACGACCGATGCTACACCAATAATGATGCCCAGCATGGTCAGCACCGTTCGCATTCGATTGTGCAACAGCGAACGCAACGCCATCTTCAGAGATTCTCCAATTACCGCCACATCGGGATTAGCATCCTTTCCGGTTTCGTCGGTCATCGTCTGATTGCCTGCGTCCCCTTTCTGCTGCTCGTCGGATGTGATGCGCCCATCTGAAATGTGCACAATGCGGTGCGCATATGCAGCGATGTCGCTATCATGTGTCACCACAATAATCGTATGTCCTTGCTTGTGCAGCTTCTCCAAAATTGCCATAACCTCCTTGCCGCCCTCGCTGTCCAGTGCTCCAGTAGGTTCATCGGCGAGGATCACCGGACCGCCGTTCATCAGTGCTCGAGCGATGCTGACGCGCTGCTGCTGGCCGCCGGAAAGTTGGCTAGGATAATGTTGCAGCCGATCACTCAGTCCAAGTTCGCACAATAAATCACTGGCGTGCGCTTGTCTTTGAGTTTTCGCCATGCCGCGGTACACGGCTGGAACTTCCGCGTTTTCGACAGCACTCAGATCGGACATCAGATTGTATCGCTGGAAAATGAAACCGAAGGTATCACGGCGCAATGCTGCCAATGCATCGCCGCCGAGACTGGCTACTTCAACGCCGCGGATGTAATAGGTGCCGCTCGTCGGTTTATCGAGACAGCCGATGATGTTCATGAGCGTGGATTTGCCCGAGCCGGATGCGCCCATGATAGCAACGAATTCACCGCTTTGAATCGCCAGGTTTACTTCTTTGAGAACTGTCAGCGGCGCACCTCCCGTCGTATAGGTACGGCTGACAATTTTCAATTCGAGCAGTGGCAACGACATCACAGGCCTTTCCGAACACTCAAGGCGCTTGAGGTTTTTCCCTTCGTTGTAATTTGTCCGATGACGACTTGTTCCTTCTCTTGAAGACCGTCCTTCACCTCCGCTGAGATTTCACTCTTGATGCCGATCTTGATCGTGCGCGACTCGATGGCGCCATCGGCTTTCAACACCCGTACGTTGATTGCCGCACCTTCACCGGCATTGCCGATTGCAGCGGCAGGTATAAATAAAACATTTTTCGCTTGTGCTAACACAATGAAGACCTGCGCAGTCATTTGAATATCCAACTCACGCTCCGGATTCGGAATATCGAACAGGACATCGTAGAATACCACATTGTTGATAAGTTCGGGAGTGGGAAGGATTTGCCTGACCTTGCCATTCCAACGCCGGGTCGATCCAAGGACGGTGAAATAAACATCCTGACCAAGCTTGACGCGGATGATGTCCGCTTCCGAGACTTGCGCCCAAATCGTTACAGTGCTGATGTCGGCAATTCTCAGAATATTTGGTGCCTGCTGATTCGCGTTGAGCGTTTGCCCTTCCAGAAGACTGATGGAAACAACTTCGCCGGCAATTGGTGCCGTGATTTTGGTATACCCCAGATTGGCTTTCGCGGTATTCACCGACGCAGTCGCTTCCTTCATCTGCGCTGAGAGCGAAGCGGCATCAGCAACTGCAACATCGGAATTGGCACGGGTGATGTCGCGATCGTTGGCGGAGATGATCTGGTGTGCGAAGAGGGTATCGTTACGGATCCGCTGCAATGTAGTAAGAACAACTTGCGCCTGTTTTAGAGAACGCTGTGACGTCATATTCTCGAGTGTTGCATTCGCAGATGTAAGCGCTGTTGCGGCCAGAACAGGATCAATTTCTGCAAGCAACTGGTTTTTTTTCACTTGATCACCGCGCTTCACTTTCAACGATTTAAGTTTACCGGAGGTCTGAGCACCAACATCGACATAATTGATGGGCTGTACAATTCCTGCAGCAACAACCGTGCTTTCTACATCGCCGCGTTCAACGGCAACAGTTGTATAGCTGATTGTGGAATTGCTAAACATCAAGTAATACGCGACTGCACCCGTACCAGCAACAAGGAGCGCGCTAATCAGCCAAAGGCTGCGTCGTTGCAAAAAGGATCGAATTTTCAACTGGTTATTCGCTGGAGACATTGCAGGTTCATCATGTGCTATCGCGGCGGATTTGGTTATCTGGGTGATTTTTATCGATTCCATTTTTGTCTTTTTCAGAAGAAGTATCTCGCCCCAACGCCTGCATCGATTCCAAACCCAGATGAGGACGTGAGTTGAAGTGACGGAACAAGTTCAAGAAAGACATCGATTGGTGTATTGGGTGGCAGCCATACAATACCGAAAACACCTCGAACTGCCACGGAGCCGTCATAACCACCACCACTGTTAATGTGTCCACCAATGCCGTAGTATAGTGGAAATCGTTCAGTCGAATGGATGACTTCAAACGCATGCCACAGATAATCCATGTGAAAATGAACGCGGCTTCCTCCATTATAGTTTCCATTGTATTTCCCGATCCGATCCCCTCCGATTGACCAACCAAGACCAAAATCAAAGGCATTTACATGTGAAGTCCATAACTTCGCGCTGATTCCTGTAGGCTCACCGATGATCACGCCGAGTCCAAAGGTGCGTTCCTGCGCAACGGACCTCTGAACGACGAGGAACAAACAGAGTACGATGATTGCATGACAGGAATGTTTCATATCAATACTCCTTCTTTATATTGTTGTAACAATTCCTTATCTCTCATGCAGGATTTCTCCATCCACAATGAATGGACAATTGATATCGTCTATTGCTTCCAGAAGACCATATCCGGCACCAGATCTTGCGCACCATTCATTGCAAACTGAGCGCTTATGCAGATGAGATACCCCCCCATGATCCTCGAAAGTAACGCGGTGATAACGACTACCTACACGATACGACTGTTTATCTCTTTCTTGCTGAGATACAAATTGATCCCAGGAGAATGAACAGCCATGTTAACGTGATTCATGATTACGATTAGCGTTACGAGCGAAGAGATATCCTATGAATGCCCCGGCACCGACACCGATGGCGATGGCTTTATAGGGATGCTCATGTGTGGCTTCGTCGAACGCGTTAGCGCGTTCGACTGTATTCTTGCGAACGCTATCATATATTCCCTTGCCGCGTTCCAGTGTGGTGGCAAGGCGTTTACGGGCTTCCCCGACTTTTGCTTCGGCCACATCAGTAGTGGCAGTCATCAAGTTACGCGCATCTTCAGCGAGTATGTCCATAGCATCGCTGACAGCATGTTTTTTCTTGTTCATATTTTTCTCTGCTTTCTATTTGTTTATGATGTTGTTATGCCAATTGACGAATTATTACGCCAAATTGTTTGAACAGTTCAGTCGGTTAATCGAGTTCGCCGCTCTTGGCGATGTCCGAAGTCGTTGCCTCATGTGAACCAGTGCTGTCTTATCTGACCGTTATTATCCTGTACGGCAAGAATTTCCTTCTTTATCCTTGAGAATATCATCTGTGTGATATCAACATAGCTATGTTTAACTGCACACGATCTCAAACCTTCCATGTACGGATCTTGTACGTCCTTATTTCGAAATCAATTCTTTGTCCCGTCCAAATTTCGTCCGCGAATAACTCTCACTAAAATGACAACAATGGCTATCACCAAGAGAATGTGAATGAAACCGCCCATGGTGTAAGAAGAGACTAATCCCAGGAGCCACAATATGACGAGAATAACAGCGATAGTAACTAACATGACAAGTATCCTTTCTTTTTGGTTAAGTTTTCAACGAAAGAGCGAACCAAGGCATAACCCCATCGTTACGTTTCTTGCTGTAATTCGCATAGATCGTAAAATCTACCAGCGTAAACATTATTGCAGCTTTCTTTTTCATCGTTCACGCTTTCCTTGTTCCTTTTCGCCCTCATTAGTCTTGGGTTGAGAAGGCCGCGGTTCAACATTCTCCGTGCGTGGAGTTACTTTCTGTGGTTGCTTAGCATTTCCACTACCGTTAGATGAATTCGTAGTCCGTGATTGCGGTGGTTGAACTTTTTTAGGCTGATAGACGGAATGGGATGGCTGTACCTTTTGTTTGTTGCTACTTGCCGGAATGGCACTGGTCGAATGTGCCTTTTGTCTGTTATTATTTGCCGGAGTTACATTGGTAGGTCGTCCCGGCTGTACGTTTAGTTTGTTGTTATTCGCTGGAGTAACATTGGTCGAATGTGCCGGTTGTGCCTTTTGTCTATTATTATTTGACGGAGTAACACTGGTTGGCCGTGCAGGTTGTACCATTGGTCTGTTTTTATTTCCAGGATTGACATTCGAGATTGGATTTGATTCATTTTTTCCCGATTGCCGTTTTACATCTTTCAAATTGACTACTTTGGACGGCACCGGTCTTTGACCATTTTCACCGTTCATTTGTATCTGTGGCCTGTATATCTGCAGTTGGCCATTTTTCAGACTCTGTCCCGGTTTTTGGTTATCATGAATAACAACCGGCTGGATAGTTTTCCCGGTAATCTTTTGTACATCGGCTCTGTCTGGTCCGGAGATGTATGTAGAGTGTCGGTTTTGATCGGCGTAAGTTCTATTTATCACCGAAGAATTCTTTATGATCGTAACATTATTAGTTCGATTGATATAATAATGATTGATGTTTGTTCTTGAAAAATCCTTGTCTCTGACGAATCTCCAGCGCTCATTGGGTACTGAGTATCCACTACCAAAAGAAACACTAAGGCTGATTCCGGGTCTCATTGGCGCCCAGCCGTAATAGCCATCCGCTCTTCTCCAACTGACCCACGAAGGACCCCATTCATTATCAGGGACCCAAAACCAACCATAAGAATCATCATAATCCCAGCGACCATAATGGAAAGGCGCCCACCCCCAACTATAACCGGATACCCACATCCAGCCATAATCGGTCCAGATCCAATAACCATTGTTGGAATAGGGAGCGAAATCGGGTCCGGCGGATGGGATCCATACATACCCATAATTTGGATAATCAACCCACTGACCATAAGGACTTAATTCATTATAAAAAACCCCGAAACTTACACCGCCTTGTTGCGCAGATATTTCCTGCGGCATTATCAATGCACCCAAGTTCAATGCTGCGAACAGTGCAAAGATTTTTAAAGATCTCATTGTTGCGTCCTCTTATTTTTATTATAGAATTAATATTCCTTATATCTTCTATTTTGTACTGATACATCTCTGAATAATTTTCCCTTATACTCCCACCGACGTGTAATGAGACCTTCAGCATTCTTCATATTGACACGAGCGTGAGACTACATTGCCAGCGGTTCTGTCGGTTCAATGCTGCTCGTCGTTTTTAACAAGCGACTGAAAACAGCATTAGTTCAGAGTAAATATAAAACCCATTCTCAAACTGTCTTTGATCCGCGCAACAAACTCACTAACCCCAGAACAGTTACAACAACACCGCCCATTAACATCCATATCGACTTATCAGTGGCTGAGCCCGTGAAAAATCGAGAAATGTCAGAGCTGGATGAGTCATATGCATTGATACCAATTATTAGAAGAAGAATGCCGCCGGCAAGAACCGCGAGCGAGACTGCTTTGTTCATAGATATTCCATCGTACTGATTTTTATTCTATTACCCAAACAAAATAGTCATACAGGTTTTCGTCCGCTAATAACGTTGACCAAGATGACAACAATGGCAATCACTAGAAGAACATGAATAAAACCACCCATGGTGTAGGAGGTGACTAACCCGATGAGCCATAATATGACGAGAATAACAGCGACAGTATATAACATAACAAGTATCCTTTCTCTTTTGGTTTAATATTCAACACAGGGGCGAACCATGGCGCAGACCTGCTGTTGTTGAGGTTGACGGCGTTTTAGCTTGCCGCACCTCCGAAACAAACATCACAATGTTCTTGTGAATTGTACATACTTCATGATTTCTTACTGCCAAACATGAGAAAAGCGCAACCAATGACCATCATTCCGATTCCGATGTATGATTGCCGGTCTATTGTATGCCGCTTCCCCTCTCTTATCTTGAGTTCCTCCAAGCCCGCAACTTTCTCTTGATCGACATTGTCGAAACCCGTATAAAGGGTCTTTAATAGATTTGCAGCAAATATAATGATACTAACTGTTTTCACGTTGATTTTTCCATCTTACCTACCGATCAGAAGCGATGATTCTCCGTTTTATCAATTCAGACATAACAAGCTTGACGATTTCAGGCCGGACTTCTTGCACGGAGTTCGGTTCGGGAGTCTTGCTTGTGGCACTCCAAATCATTTGCTCTTCGTGCCTGGTCGCCCAAACGTCAATAATGCGAATGTCTACTTTTTGCGAATCGACATATCCAGCGTGGTCTATGTCTCGAAAATATGTCACAAACCTCTCCGTGCGTCGATCATACCTCATGCCCTGTTCTGTTGTCACGTACCCCTGCGTGTACTGAGGGTTCGTTTCCGGAGATAACCTGCGACAAACGAGGAGTCCATCGAAGCTATTTGATTCCACGATCTGTTTAACCTGGTTTGTATCCGGGACTGCATCCGGAAACAAGCGATACGAAGGCGTCGCTGCTACGCCACGCCTTGCGAGCTCGACACTGAACGCATCTTCCCATATACGGCGCTGCACCGAATTCTTGCTAGCAGAAATGACAAGCATCTTATTCAGTGAGGGAGGTTGGAATGAAGAATCGCTCCATATATCGACAAGTTCGGATGATGCACATCCAGCCATCAGGACGAGGAAGCAACAGAGCACTCTTCTAATGACGCACGACTTATATTTTTTCATATTGGTGCCTCTTTTGCAAATCCGTGAAAATGACTTTTAAGAGCTTTTTCATTTTTTAGCATCTTTAAAAGCGCCATAAACTTTCTTGATTTCATTGACCGCAAAAGTAATGAACTCAAAGAGTATCCGCTCTATTTAATCTCGCCCGTGGTACTTCCAAAAGCATCATTGCGTCCACCGGTAATAATCCATCAGTCTACTATGACTACTCAATGGTCATCCGGTTCTTTATACCGTTCACACCTTTTATATCTCCGACGAGTTTTGTGACCAGGTCCTTTTCGGCAACATTCTTGGCCTTGCCGCCCAGTGTGACCACACCGTGTTTTGTCTCGACCTTGGTATTGGCGACGCTAGTCGACCGATGAACCCATAACGCCATTTTAACCTGGGCAGTAATAGAAGCATCATCGATCTTTTCAGTCACAGTTCGATGCGTCTTTTGGACTTGTTCTG
>Ga0182021_10010764_pt1 | contig 10853 bp, 8 predicted proteins | sample 612E3MmetaG_FD_120493 | JGI IMG/M metagenome (GOLD analysis project Ga0182021, IMG submission 120493) | Permafrost microbial communities from Stordalen Mire, Sweden - 612E3M metaG (Illumina Assembly) | ecosystem: Environmental > Terrestrial > Soil > Wetlands > Permafrost | place: Sweden...
AAGCCCAAGGACTTCAACTCCTACGGCGCCCGCCGCGGCAACCACGAGGTCATGGTGCGGGGGACCTTTGCCAACCCTCGTCTCAACAACCTGCTCGCCCGCGGAACCGAGGGCGGCGTCACCCGCTTCCTGCCCGGCCGCGAAGTCATGCCCATCTACGATGCAGCGATGAAGTACCAGGCTGCTCGCGTGCCATTGCTGGTGCTGGCCGGCCACGACTACGGCTGCGGCTCGTCGCGGGACTGGGCGGCCAAGGGAACGCGCCTGCTCGGCGTGCGCGCAGTGCTGGCGGAGAGCTTCGAGCGCATCCATCGCTCGAACCTGGTGGGCATGGGCGTGGTGCCGCTGGAGTTTCTACCCGGCGACAGCGCACACAGCCTGGGAATCACCGGCGAAGAAGTCTTCGAAACCCTGGGCCTGCCCCAATTCCTAGAGGCGCCGCCTGCCCACCGCCAGATCGCCGTACGCATCACCAGGCCCGACGGATCGCAAGACCACTTTGCCGTGCGCGTGCGCATCGACACTCAACAAGAGTCGGCCTACTACCAGCACGGCGGCATCTTGCCCTATGTGCTGCGATCACTTGCTTGAATGTGTTAGTCATGAAGGCTCTCGTGCCCTTCGTGGCCGTCGCCACGCTGATCTCTTCTTCCACCGGTGCCGGGCCCACGCCGCGGCCAGGAGGTACTGCCTTGACCTCGCAGAAGTCAGCCTTTCCCTTTCCGTTTGCCGAAAAGGTCCTGACCAACGGCCTGCGCATCTTCGTCGTGCCCTACGACTCGCCCGGCCTGGTGGCCTATTATTCGGTCGTGCGCACGGGGAGTCGCAACGAGGTCGAACCCGGCAAGTCCGGCTTCGCACACTTCTTCGAGCACATGATGTTTCGCGGGACCGAACGCTATTCGACCGAGCGCTACAACGCGGCGATCAAGGCCATGGGCGCCGACTCCAACGCGTTTACTGCCGAGGACATGACCGTGTACCACATCCTGGCCGGCAAGTCCGCGCTGGCCAAGGTGGTCGACATCGAGGCTGACCGCTTCCTCAACCTGAAGTACGACGAGGCATCCTTCCAGAAGGAAGCCCGCGCGGTTCTGGGCGAATACAACAAGGGCTCGTCGGATCCGCTGCAAAACATGGCTGAGGCGATGTACGACCACGCCTTTGCGGTGCATACCTACAAGCACACCACCATCGGCTTTCTGCGCGACATCGAGAGCATGCCCCAGCAGTTCGATTACTCGCGCCAGTTCTTTGGCCGCTACTATCGGCCCGACAACGTGATCCTGCTGGTGGTCGGCGATGTCACCGCTGATGACGTGCTGGCTCTGGTCGAGAAGGCGTACGGCCCCTGGGCCAAGGGTCCTGCGCGGCCGCAGATCCCGATCGAGCCACCACAGACGCGCGAACAGCGCGTGACGGTTCCCTGGAAAGGCGCCAGCCTGCCCATGCTGTTCATGGGCTTTCACGCGCCCGCGTTTTCCACCAAGTCGATCGACGGAGCGGCACTCGAAGTCTTGGCCGAACTGCTTTTCGCCGAGCGATCACACCTGCACAAGCAGCTCGTTCTCGACGAGCAGAAGGTGGAGACCCTGGACGGCGGCGCTGGGCGACACGTGGATCCCAACCTGTTTCTCGTGCTGGCCCGGGTGAAGCAGGCCAAGGACATGGCCTACGTCGAATCCACCATCGAAAAAGAGATTGCCCACATCGCGGCCCAAGGCGTGGACGGCAAGACCCTGGGCGAAGTGCTCTCGCATGCCCGCTACGCCTTCGCGGCGCAGCTATCGACGCCTGACCATGTGGCGCTGGTGGGGGCCGAGTTCTTGGCCCTGGACGGCCGCCTGTCCGCCATCGACGAATATTTCGCCCAACTCGGTCAGGTGAAAAGCGCTGACGTGCAGCGCGTGGCACGCACGTTCTTCACGCCGCAGAACCGCACCGTTGTCACCCTGCAACCGGACGCCCCGTGAACCGACGGAGAACACCCATCATGTTGCTTTCCTTCGCCATCGCAGCGACGGGCGCCCTCGCCTCCCGCCGGCCTGCTGCTGCTGCTTCGCTCTCTTCGAAAGCGACCTCGGTCCACAAGGGCCCGCGTCGCGTGACCTTGCCATCGCCTGAAAATCCCCTGGTCGCACTTCGCCTGCTCTTCCAGGTCGGTGCCGCAGACGATCCCAGGGGCAAGGGCGGTCTGGCTGCGCTGACCGCGGCCATGCTCGGCGAGGCGGGAACCAAGCGCCGATCCTGGGCTGAAGTTCTGGACGCGCTTTATCCCATGGCGGCCGATATTCACACCTACGGCGACAAGGATGCCTTTGTCTTCGAGGGCACGGTTCATCGCGACAATCTGGCCGCCTTTGCCGACCTGTTGGCCGAGCAGATCCTGACCCCGCGTTTTGCCAAGGAGGACTTCACGCGCCACCGCCAGGATGCGCTCGACTTCATCACCAAGACCCTGCGCGGCAACGACGACGAAGACCTGGGCAAGCATGCTCTGGCCGCACTCATATTCGAGCGCCATCCCTACGGCCATCCCACCGCTGGCACGGTCGCCGGCCTGCATGCCATCACCCTTCGCGACGTCCGTCGCTTCTACGCGGACATGTTCACCCAGGATCGCCTGATCGTGGGCGTGGCCGGTGGCTATCCCGAAGGCTTTCCCGAAAGCTTCGTGGCGCGCTTCTCTGCCCTATCCGCCATGGGCAAGCCGCGCAAGAAACTTCAACCGCCCCCGGCTCACGGCGGCGAGGTCCTGATCGTCGAGAAAGACGCCCGCGCCAACGCCGTGTCGATGGGCCACCCGCTTGACGTCACACGAGCCGACGAGGATTTTTATCCTCTCTATCTGGCCAGCTCGTACCTGGGCGAGCACCGCACCTTCAACGGCGTGCTGATGGTCGAGCTGAGGCAGAAGCGAGGCCTGAACTACGGCGACTACGCCTATGTCGAAAGCTTCATCCAGGACGGCGGAACGACCTTCCCCCTGACCAACATTGCGCGCCGCTCGCAGCAATTCGAGATCTGGCTACGTCCGGTGGCACCGCAAGCCACGGCGTTTGCCATTCGCGGCGCCCTGTTCGAACTGGCCAAGCTGGTGCGCGAGGGCATTCCGGCCGCGGGCTTCCAAGCCACCCGCGAGTTTCTGCTCAACTACGTGGACCTGTGGGCGCAGGACGCCTCGCGCCGCCTGGGGTATGCCATCGACGCTCTCGTCTACGGCAAAGACATCGTCGCTGAACTGAAGGCGCGGCTGCCCACGATGACCAAGGTTGAGGTCGACCGCGCCATCCGAGGATATCTTGACCCCAAGCGCTTGACCGTCGCCATCGTCAGCGAAAACGCCAAGGCTCTGCGCTCCCAGTTGCTGTCCGGCAAGCCCACGCCCATGACATATGACACCAAAGACACGCCGGCAGAGGTGCTTGCACAGGACAAGTCCATCGCGGCTTTCCCGCTTCCCGTCAGCCCAAGCAGGATCAAGATCGTTTCCGCCGACGTCCTGTTCGAGAAGTAGGATGGGCCGCTGATGCCCGGAGCCGGCCGCTACCATATCTCGCGCAAGATCGCCGACGGCGGCATGGCCGAAATCTTCCTCGGCAGCCAGCGCGGGGTCGAGGGCTTTGAACGGCCGGTCGTGCTCAAGCGCATCCTGGCGTCTCTGCTGGCCGACCCGCAATTCCGCAATCAGATGATCGATGAGGCTCACGTCGCCATGAGCCTCAACCACAGCAATATCGTTTCGGTGCTGGATCTCGGCCACGCGCGGGGCCGCTACTTTCTCGTCCTGGAGTTGGTGGAGGGCTGGGACCTCAACCAAGTACTCAATCGCGCCCACGCCGCCTCATTTGCTCTTCCGCCCGAACTATCTCTCTATGTCGTCGCCGAGGTCTGTCGGGCCCTCGGCTATGCCCACGCCAAGACACGCGACGGCCAGCCTTTGAGTATCGTCCACCGCGACGTGAGCCCGCACAATGTGCTCGTCAGCGAGCAAGGCGAGGTCAAGCTGACCGACTTCGGCATCGCCAAGGCCATGGGCCGGCGCGAGCACACCGGTCACGGCGTGATCAAGGGCAAGCTGGCCTTCATGTCGCCCGAGCAGGCATCGGGCTTGGCGGTGGACGCGCGATCAGACCTCTTTTCTCTCGGAACCGTGCTGTACGTTCTCGGCACCGGACGCCGTCCCTTCGACGCCCCCACCGATCTCGAGGCCCTGATGCGCGTGCGGCACTGCCAATTCGCCCCGCCGGAGGATGTCGCCCCCGACATTTCGCCCGAATTTGCCCGCATCACCCTGCGGGCCATGCAGGCCGCCCCGGCCGACCGCTACCAGAGCGCGGAGGAGATGCTGGTCGACATCGAGGCCGTGCAGCGCTCCGTTTTCGGTCCCGCGGGCCAGACCGAGCTCAAGCGCTGGCTGGCGGAGTTACAGCAGATAGATGGCGCGCCGACTATCTCAAAAGCGGCCGGTCAGGCACCTCCGACGGATGAGCCCGAAGCCCTGCAACTCGACGACAGCCAGGATCTCGTCTTCGACGACTCTTCCCAGATCTTCCAGCCGCTCGAAAGCCCGGTTCGCCCCACGCAGCCCACCATGGCTGCCACGCCAGCTCTCCTGCCAACCATGCACGTCTCCGCATCGCCGCTGCCGCCTCAGGGGAAGAAGCCGTCGAAACCCTCACGACGGGCCTTCATCTTGTTTCTGGGTGGGTCGGCTGCCTTGCTGGCGTGGCTGATAAGACTGCGCGCCACGCCGCAAGGCCCGCGCCTGACGGCGCGCCCGTCGGCCGCGCCGCGCCCAGCAGCCCCGCCGCCACCCAGTCCGGCGCCGTCACCTACTCTTGCGACGGCGCCACCAGTACCCCCCTCACCAGCGCCGCCAGCCCCCCCCAAGGCTGCGGAGATACTAGGCAAGAGCGATCCAGGGGTTACGCGAACAGAGGTCCGGCCAGAGCCCGAAGCGCCGCAAGCCGAAGACGAGGAGGAAGCCCTGCTCAAGCACAGCGAGCCAGCCGCCCCTGACCAGATTCTCGGCGAGGCCGAGGGCGAGAGACCCGCCAGACCTTCGACTGCCAAGCGTGGCGAACGGGCCAAGCCGGAGCCCACCCCCCCCGAGAGCGTATCGGTTCACATCGAGAGCCATCCCCAAGGCGCGGTGGTCAAGCTGAAAGATCGCGCCTTTGGGCGGTCGCCACTCAACCTGCGCTTTCGGCCCGGAATCACCTATCAATTGACCTTCGTCAAGAAGGGCTACCAAGCTGCGAGCAGGCGTTTCACCGTGAGGGGTAGGAAAAATCAGAAGGTCACGATCACGCTGAACAGGAAGCCCGCGCCAAAGAAGTCACTCCTCCGACGAATCTTCGGACGCTAATCCCCGCCGGGGTTGTACACGCCCGGCAAACGCGGTCCGCGCCGATCACCCCCGTCACGCGAATGGCGGTTGCGCCCATGACGTGCACGCCTGCGCCGCCTGCGACCGTCGCCTGAGTCATTACCGCCCTGCCCGTTCTGGTTCTGGCCGTTCTGCTGGGGCCGTCCCTCGCCCCCGCGTGCCCCGCTGGCGACAGGCAATGTGAGCGGCGGTGACACCACCCATTCCACGTAGGGCCGAATGTTGGCGTCGCGAATCGCCGCCCAGCCGGCTGCGAAATCGGACGCACCCTCTCCCTCGCGGGTCTCAGAGGGCGCAGCCTCGGCCCAGAACGCCTCGGCCTCTCCCGGTTCCAGCACAATCTCTCCGGCTACGGGTCCCTGGGACTCGGGCACCGCCAGCCAGACGCTCTCGTCGACAATGCCGTCGCTGGCAGGCGGCGGAATCCAAGGCGGCGGCACAGCGGGGGAAGGCAGATCGGGTATGGCGGTGGGGAAGATCGTCACTGGGCGCGGGGCAGCCGCCGGTTTCTCACCGCGACGGCGACGGCGCGAGCGGCCATGGAAATCGGTCGCTGCGTGCAGGCCGTGCCGGGCATCGTCCTCGCCCGGGTCGAAAACCTCGCTGTCCAGGCCCGCGCATGAGTCACACAGGCCACACTTTCCACCGCCCTCTTCGCCAAAGTACGCGCGCAGCATCTGCACCCGGCAGGTTTGCGTGTTCATGTACTTCAGCAATTCGGCCAGCCGCCGCCGGTCGGAAATGCGCCGCGCCTCGAACACCGAGGCCGCCTTGTCGATCTGTTCGCGCGTGGGACGCGGCTCCACCCCCGCCCACCGCGCCGCCTTGATCTCCACGGCCACTCCCATGGCCTCCAACACCGAAAGAACCACGCGCACGCGACGCTCAGGCAAGGCCATCGACAGGGCCAAGTCGCGCACCGAAACTTCTTTGCCCTCGTCGCTCCAGGCATACAGCCCCTCGGCCACCGCGCGGGCCTGGGTCTTGGTCGGGTGTGCCTCCTTGAGAAAATGCTCTTGGATGGCAATGTCGTCCGGCTGGAAGAGCAACACACATCGGGCGGGCTTGCCGTCGCGGCCTGCGCGCCCGGCTTCTTGCACGTAGGACTCGGGCGAGCCCGGCATCTGGTAGTGGATGATGTAGCGGATATCCGGCTTGTCCACGCCAAGCCCGAAAGCGTTGGTGGCGATCATCACCACCTTGCGGCCAGCGGACATGAAGGAGGCCTGCGCCTTCTCCCGCTCATCCGTGGTCATCTTGCCGTTGTAGCGCTCGACCGGAATCTTGCCGTGGCGCAAGGCCACATAGAGTTCATCGACGGCCCTGACCGTCGCACAATACACGATGCCCGGTCGCCGCAGCCGCTGGATCAGCTTGCCCAAGACGCGCAGCTTGTCCGCCTCCCCACCGACCTTGCGCACGTCGAATGCCAGGTTGGGACGATGGAACGACACCCGGCAGGTGTAGACGTCCTTCATCCCGAGTTGGACGGCGACGTCCGCGGCAATGGCGGGCGTGGCAGTGGCGGTGAGGCCCAGGATGGGTGGCCGCCCCAGCACCTCTGCCGCGCGCCGAAGACCCAGGTACGAAGGTCGGAAATCATGGCCCCACTGGGACACGCAGTGGGCCTCGTCCACGCAGAAGAGCGAGAACTTCACGCCCTCAAGCATCTCCTGAACGGCGGGCGTGCAGACTGACTCGGGGGTGATGAGAATGAGCTTGATGCGTCCTTCGCGAACCGCCTCCAGATCCGCAGCGCGTTCCTTGGCCGTGCGGGTCGAATCGATGCGCGCCACCGCCACGCCGGCGGCTTTCAGCTTGCCGACCTGGTCCTCGATGAGCGCCAGAAGCGGTGAAACCACCAGGGTTGGGCCAGGCAAAGACAGAGCAGGGAGCTGATAGGTCAGCGACTTGCCGCTGCCCGTGGGCATGATGGCCAGGGTGTCGCGCCCGCTGAGCACTGACTCGATTACCTCGGCCTGCCCGGGACGCAGATCACGAATGCGCAGGATGGGCCGTGCGTGAGCGACCGCCTGCCTCAGGGCAGAGGAGTACTCCGCCTCGGGCATGGCCCGCGCGTTTGCGATCGGGGCAGGGCAGAGTGGCGCGACCGGGACAGGAATTTCCCGCGCGCGACGAGGCTCGCTCTCCGATCGCTTGATTACGATGGTCGGCTCGGCGTCATCCTGCGCAGTCACACGTCCGTCTCCACCGTCGTGCTGTTCGACGCATGGGGACTCGTTGGCAGCAGCGGCCTTGGCCGGCTCCCAGGTGAATGGGGTACTCAGTCTCGACTCCTCTCGGAACTCAAATCACGTAGCCGAAGTATAGATTCCTGCTCCAACAACCCATCATGCCCAGGAACGGCCCAGTTCCTGGACCGTTGGAACGCCGGTCTCAGTGTAACCTCGACCGCTTGGACGTCAGCGCGGACGCTAGGTCCGCCTTGCAGGAACGCCCAGTTAGCGTACCACAGTCCCCTGCCGGGTCGCAAGAAATCGCATGGCACGTCACGTGCTGAGGATCCCCTTTGTGCCAGCCCTCCTTGCCCTTTCTCCCGAAGTCAGACCTCGTGAACGGCTGCTGGCCCGTGGGCCTGGTTCCCTCTCTGACGCCGAGCTCCTTGCGATCCTTCTCGGCAGCGGCCGCAAGGGAAGGAATGTCGTCGAGATCGCTCATGATTTGATTGCGCGGCTGGGCGATCTACATGGTCTGGGCGATGCTGCCGAGGCAGAATTGTGCACTCAGGCGGGGGTCGGTCCGGCCCGCGCCGCCGTGATCCAAGCGGCCCTTGAGCTGGGCCGGAGGGCGACCGGAACCCGGCCCGAACGTGGCCGATTCCTGGGCAATGCAGCCGATGTCTGGACGCATTATCGAGCGCGACTTGCGCCCTCGCCTGTCGAGGAGTTCTGGATACTGGCGCTCGATGTGCGCCACCGCGTCCTGTTCGAATCCTGCGTGGCGCGCGGGTCGCTTACCGCCGTCGATGTCCACCCGCGCGACGTGTTCCGCACCCTCATCCGCAGTGCTGCTGCTTCGGTGATCTTTTGCCACAACCACCCGTCGGGCGACCCGTCCCCGTCACGGCAGGACATGGAACTGACCGCACGCCTCCGACAAGTGGGTGAGCTTTGTGGCATCGGCGTACTCGACCATGTGGTGGTCGCGACCGGCGGGTACGTAAGTTTCGCTGACCGCGGCTGGCTGTAAAAAAAAGCGTTTCTGGACCAGCGGCTTCGGCGACCTACAATTCGGCCATGCGGTCCACTGCCACAATAGGAGCCATGGCGTCTCTTGCCTTTGCCCTCTGGCCGAATGCCCCGGCCTACGCCGACGGAACGGCGCTGCCTGGAACTCGTCCGCTTGGCACCGGTGGGGCCATGCGCGCGGCAGCCACCGGCGACGCCGGCCCCATGCTCAATCCGTCAGGGATCATGCTCATACGCGCCTACACCATGGAAGCTGCCTATCAATATGGAAGCCGTGATTCGACGCACGACGCTCACGTGTCCCTGGTCGATTCAACCTCGGGTTTCAACCTGGGCGGTGCTCTCTTCTACACGTTTCACAGCGCCTCTCCTAGCTCGGCCAGCCAGAGTGGCCACCTGGGTGGTGTTTCGCTATCGTTTCCCCTGGGCGAGGTGGTGTTTCTTGGCGGTACGGCGAAGTACATGTACCTTTCGACCGAGGTACCAGGCGCCACGGACGTGAAGAAGAAGTTCACCTTCGACGCTGGCCTCACCATCCGACCCGCTGAGTTCCTTTCCCTGGCTGTGGTCGGATGCAACCTGACCAATCCTGAAACCTCCTTCGCTCCTCAGTCCGTGGGCGGCGGCGTGAGCCTGAGCCTCGTTCCCGGCCTTCTGTTCCTGGTGGACAGCGTACTGGAACGCGTGTCAGGGGATCCAACGCGCAGCAAAGCCTTCTACGTGATGGGCGGTGCCGAGTACCTGGCCAAGACCATGGCGCTCCGCCTGGGCGGGGGGCACGATGGGCTTAACCAGAACGGTTACTTGAGCGGAGGTCTGTCCGCCGTTTCACCGACCGGCGCCCTCGACTTTTCGATGCGCCAAGACATCACAGGCGACCGCAAAGGCACGTTCGTTGGGGTCAGCGGTCGCCTGTTCGTTCCCACGTATTAGTATCCACGAGCTAGACTGCCGGGTGCTCGTCGTCTGATCCACAGAACTTTTCTGCTGCAACGATGTCAATTGATATGTGGAGGCCACCCTCGCGCCCATGCCGGCCGCAGCCATCGCGGCTGATGCGTCCCACCCTGGTCGGCTGCGCGCCACGCGCCTGCGGCCTGCGTTTCAGATGAGCCTCTCCGAGCGGATTCTGGTTGCGAGGTTGGTCAAGAGGGACGAGGAAGCCTTCAATGAGGTGGTCCACCAGTACGGCGACCGCGTCTTCAATCTGGTCTTGCGCATGGTTGGCTCGCGCGCCGAGGCCGAAGACATCGCCCAAGAAGTCTTCGTCACAGTATTCAAGAGCATCGACTCCTTTCGCAGCGAGGCCAAGCTGTCCACTTGGTTGCTGCGCATTGCCACCAACCACGCCAAGAATCGCATCAAGTACCTGGCCCGGCGCCGGGAACAGGCCAACGATACGGGCAACAGTGACAGTGGCGATCTGGCCGACGAAGGCAAGGCCCCGGCCCAATCGCACATCCATGGGCCCGATTTGCTGCTGGAGGCGGCCGAGACAGAGGACATGATGCAAAAAGCCATTGCCGCCCTGGAAGAAGACCAACGTCTCCTGGTCGTACTGCGCGACGTGGAGGAGCTGTCCTACGAGGAAATCGTGGAAATCACGGGTTTGCCCGAAGGCACCGTCAAGTCGCGCTTGCATCGCGCCCGAATGACCCTGAAGCAGCTGCTTGAGGACAAGCTCAAGTGACCGCAGCCGATTCCCACACCAGGACCGTGGATGCCTTCTCCGCCTACCTCGATGGCGGACTTCCGCCCGAGGAGAAGGCCTCGGTGGAGCACCATCTGTCCACCTGCATCCAGTGCCGTACCTCCCTGGAGCGCTTTCGCCGCACCCTCGGGGGCCTCATCAAGCTGAAACGAACCGCCGCTCCGAACTCCTTCCTGGCGGACATACAACAGCAGATCCATCGCCGCTCACGCGGTCGCTTCTTCCGCCGGCGCTGGCTCCTCTTCGGCCGCATCCCCTTTGAATGGCTTTCGCTGGCTATGATTGTGGCCATGCTGGTGTACTACATCGTGGTGCTGCAGTCCTCGCCCACCGGGGTGAAGCCGGTACCGTAGCTACGGCTTGTCGGGAAATTCCGGGCCGCCCGCAGGGCCGGCCCGCGGATGGCGGGTCGCGGGCGGCGTGGGCGAGGGATCGGGTAGCCCGGGGCAGTTGCCCACCCCAGGCCCCCACCGGAACCGGACGAGGAGATTGCCACCATCCGGCTCTTCCGCCGAGACGGCTTACGTGAGCTTTGCCCAGA